>Ga0315336_1000319_pt1 | contig 159207 bp, 141 predicted proteins | sample ASW5metaG_FD_204512 | JGI IMG/M metagenome (GOLD analysis project Ga0315336, IMG submission 204512) | Ammonia-oxidizing marine archaeal communities from Monterey Bay, California, United States - ASW #5 | ecosystem: Environmental > Aquatic > Marine > Intertidal zone | place: USA: California... | reverse complement strand
ATGATTTCGCCGTCGGTACGGTATTTGCCTTCCTGATAAATTTGTTCAAACAATATGTAGTAATCATCGCCCTCACGAATGTCGAAAACAAAATCTATGTCCCATCCAAAAATACCTGCGAGATTCATTATCAGTTTATCCGACATACCGGCTTGCGCAGCGCTTTCGAACAATGAAGTTTCAATTCGACCGTACCCGAGACGGCGACGCAACTCGATTGGTTGTTCAACGATCTCAGTTGTAAATCCAGATTCAATTTTTGAGACGAGGATGGCACTTGTCAGGTCTAACTCATGATAAAGGCTGATTAATTTTCCCTGGTCATGTCGAATTTTGAATCTGTCTCCAGGGTGCAGCTCGCGAATGTGTTTTCCTATCTCTGGCAATTTGATAATCTCTGCGAGATGACCGAGGTCCAGTTTGTTTTTTCTGAAAATTAGATCCATAGTATCGCCGGAGCGAACAATTAAATTTATTGAGTCGTATGGAAGTTGTGAATTTATTTCCAGAGGATTCGCTATACTTTTCAGATCAATTGGTGCTAGTTCATCCGTGAGCTTTGCAGGCACAATCGGAATATTCGATGTCAATTGCGGAAGTGGCGCAATCAATTCCTTATTCTCAAGTGGAGAATTTGTACTGGGTGTATTTTTCAGGGAGAGAAGCAACACCAACCCGATAAACGGCAGCCCAAGTCCGAAGACAAACCAATGGATTGCTTTAAATTTCTTTATCTGTGACTTGGCAGATGGTTTGTAGTCGTGCATTAGTGGACTGCTCGGACGATTCAAGTCTGCGTCTCCCCAATACGCGAAAAGTCGCTACTCTACAGTGGCAGTAATAGGAGGTCAAAAAAACCTGTTATAACTCATAATCTTAAACTAGATTTGTGAGTTTTAGCCTAAGCTGAATATGTGTGCGATATTGGCTGATGTTTTGTGACTATTTCGATACCTCGGAGAATGATACAGTTCTGCTGCTGACAAATGAAATTCGGTAATTGAAATTAATGACCAGCATCAAAAAGCAACTAAGTGAACTTGCCCGCGGGACTGATGAAATTCTTCCTGAAGATGGACTTGTAGCAAAGCTCAGAAAAAAAAGACCTCTTATAATTAAAGCAGGTTTCGATCCAACAGCGCCGGACTTGCACATTGGCCACACAGTCTTGATTAACAAGATGCGCCAGTTTCAAGACCTCGGCCACGAAGTGGTATTTCTAATAGGTGATTTCACGGGCATGATCGGAGACCCGAGCGGCAAAAGTGCAACACGTCCGCCGCTATCCAGAAAACAAATAGAAGACAATGCTGAAACCTACAAAACACAGGTTTACAAGATTCTGGATTCCGAGAGAACGCACATAGATTTCAACTCGCGTTGGATGTCGACAATGAGCGCATCAGATCTCATAGAATTGGCATCTCATCATACAGTTGCTCGGATGCTTGAGCGTGATGATTTTAACAAACGCTATAAATCCGGGAAGTCTATATCCATACATGAGTTTTTGTATCCGATAGTTCAGGGTTACGACTCAGTTGCACTCAAAGCTGACGTCGAACTGGGCGGGACGGATCAGAAGTTTAACCTTCTAGTAGGTAGGCAGTTGCAGCAGGACTTTGGTCATGAACCACAGGTTGTGATAACGATGCCATTACTTGAAGGCCTTGATGGTATACAAAAGATGTCGAAGTCGTCCGCTAATTATATTGGTATTACTGATGAGCCTAATGAGATGTTCGGCAAAATCATGTCAATTTCAGATAAACTGATGTGGCGCTATTATGAAGTTTTAAGTTTTCGAAAACTTGATGATATTGAATCACTCAAATCTGAAGTTGCGGCTGGTGGCAACCCTCGAGATGTAAAATTCGAGCTGGCGTTGGAATTAGTTGAGCGTTTTCACGATCGAAAAGCAGCACAAGCTGCAAAAAAGGAGTTTATAGCTCAATTCCAACAAGGTGCGATGCCCGGCACAATAAAGGAAATATCAATTTCAAACCAAGGCAGTAGCCTTGGTCTTGCGCATTTGTTAAAGGAAGCTGGTCTTGTCAGCAGCACATCGGAAGCATTTCGAATGATCAAGCAGGGTGCTGTAAAAATAGACGGGGAACGAGTTGAAGATAAGACGGTACAAATATTGGCGGGTAGTACAAACATATATCAAGTAGGCAAACGTCGTTTCGCGCGTGTCAGTCTGACGTGAAAAAGAGGCTGATCGATTATCTGTAAAAGTTGAAATTTCACCTATATCGTCAGTCAAGATAAGAGTGTTCACTATTGCCCACCAGTACAAATAGTGTAGACAAGAACATGACCTCATCAGCGTGAAATTTATCAATACAAAAAATGGTAATTATTCATAATTTATTGGTACTGAGTCATTTAAAATCCTTTGGATTTATAGAGGGACATTTTCACAGTCCATAAGTTATTGAAATAATTGGTTGACCGGAACAGTTTGACGGCTATAATGCCTCGCTGGCTGAGGGGACGGTGTTCCTTGGTCAGGTCCCAAAAAAATAAAGACATACAGACAGGCAAGGGCTGTTCAATGGTCCAGATTGGCCTGTATAATTGTAGGTCTGCTTGAAAATGGTGGCCAAAAAATGGGATATGTTTTCATATATGTTGGCCTCAATTTTTAAATTGCTCTTTAACAATAGAATTCAGATAATTTGTGTGGGTGCTCGCGTTGGAATTTTCTTTAGGAAAAATCAAACGTGAGAACCAAGTTTAATTTTAGTGATTTGGGGATCGCGTTCTTTAGAATAAGCTCAAAGCTTAAAACTGAAGAGTTTGATCCTGGCTCAGATTGAACGCTGGCGGCATGCCTAACACATGCAAGTCGAACGGTAACGCGAAGAGCTTGCTCTTTGGCGACGAGTGGCGGACGGGTGAGTAATACTTAGGAATCTGCCCAGTAGTGGGGGACAACTCGGGGAAACTCGAGCTAATACCGCATACGCCCTACGGGGGAAAGCGGGGGATCTTCGGACCTCGCGCTATTGGATGAGCCTAAGTCGGATTAGCTTGTTGGTGGGGTAAAGGCCTACCAAGGCAACGATCCGTAGCTGGTCTGAGAGGACGATCAGCCACACTGGGACTGAGACACGGCCCAGACTCCTACGGGAGGCAGCAGTGGGGAATATTGGACAATGGGCGCAAGCCTGATCCAGCAATGCCGCGTGTGTGAAGAAGGCCTGCGGGTTGTAAAGCACTTTCAGTAGAGAAGAAAAGCGCACGGTTAATACCTGTGAGTTTTGACGTAACCTACAGAAGAAGCACCGGCTAATTCCGTGCCAGCAGCCGCGGTAATACGGAAGGTGCAAGCGTTAATCGGAATTACTGGGCGTAAAGCGCGCGTAGGCGGTTTAGTAAGTCGGATGTGAAAGCCCAAGGCTCAACCTTGGAATTGCATTCGATACTGCTGAACTAGAGTATGGTAGAGGGAAGTGGAATTTCCGGTGTAGCGGTGAAATGCGTAGATATCGGAAGGAACACCAGTGGCGAAGGCGACTTCCTGGGCCAATACTGACGCTGAGGTGCGAAAGCGTGGGGAGCAAACAGGATTAGATACCCTGGTAGTCCACGCCGTAAACGATGAGAACTAGATGTCGGAAGGGTTACCTCTCGGTGTCGCAGCTAACGCATTAAGTTCTCCGCCTGGGGAGTACGCCGGCAACGGTAAAACTCAAAGGAATTGACGGGGACCCGCACAAGCGGTGGAGCATGTGGTTTAATTCGATGCAACGCGAAGAACCTTACCTGCCCTTGACATCCTCAGAACTTGTTAGAAATAACTTGGTGCCTTCGGGAATTGAGTGACAGGTGCTGCATGGCTGTCGTCAGCTCGTGTCGTGAGATGTTGGGTTAAGTCCCGCAACGAGCGCAACCCTTGTCCCTAGTTGCCAGCACTTCGGGTGGGAACTCTAGGGAGACTGCCGGTGACAAACCGGAGAAAGGTGGGGACGACGTCAAGTCATCATGGCCCTTATGGGCAGGGCTACACACGTGCTACAATGGCAAGTACAGAGGGTTGCAAACTAGCAATAGTAAGCTAATCCCTTAAAGCTTGTCGTAGTCCGGATCGGAGTCTGCAACTCGACTCCGTGAAGTCGGAATCGCTAGTAATCGCGAATCAGAATGTCGCGGTGAATACGTTCCCGGGTCTTGTACACACCGCCCGTCACACCATGGAAGTAGGTTGTACCAGAAGTAGGTAGCTTAACCTTCGGGAGGGCGCTTACCACGGTGTGGCTTATGACTGGGGTGAAGTCGTAACAAGGTAGCCGTACGGGAACGTGCGGCTGGATCACCTCCTTTAAAGAGTAAAAAAACCTATCGCAGACGAAGGCGCGAGCTTCCTCACAAGTTATCTGAATACAAGTAGCAGCCCTAAACACATCTGAGCTTTGCTCGACGAGCTGCGGGGTACCGCAAATGTCTCCGGGTCTGTAGCTCAGTTGGTTAGAGCGCACCCCTGATAAGGGTGAGGTCGGAAGTTCAAATCTTCCCAGACCCACCAGATCCATTTAAGGTGTGTTTTAGCCATTGAATAATGGCAACCAGATGGGGGGCCATAGCTCAGCTGGGAGAGCGCCTGCCTTGCACGCAGGAGGTCGTCGGTTCGATCCCGTCTGGCTCCACCACTTTTTAGCGGTGCAGTGTTGTTTAAAATATATAAAAGGTGTCAGGTTTTTTTAAACTGATATTGAAATTTAGAATAAATCTGACAACTTTTATATATTTTTGTTCTTTAACAATTTGGAAAATTCTGACGTCTTGATGGGTCAATGTTTGACATAGAAATTTTTTTGATTTCGTGAAATGTGAGCTTAATAAAGGAAAGAGTGTATAAAATATACATGACTGACTGAACGAAGATTGCAACAAAGTGAAAATGAAAAAATCAAGTCACATGTTGATTCAATTCAAGTGTCGCATTTGCATGTTGCACGACACGGTCTAATTGCACGATTAGACAGGAATACAAGCAAGTTGTTTGCACAGAGGGAAACAACAAATTTGTATTCCACTCAAAACAGAGTGTTTTGGGTTATATGGTCAAGCGACTAAGCGCATATGGTGGATGCCTAGGCAGTAAGAGGCGATGAAGGACGTAGTAGTCTGCGATAAGCTTCGGTAAGGTGACAAACAACCTTTGACCCGAGGATTTCCGAATGGGGAAACCCACTCCGCTTGCGGAGTATCCTTAACTGAATAAATAGGTTAAGGAAGTTAACCTGGCGAACTGAAACATCTAAGTAGCCAGAGGAAAAGAAATCAACCGAGATTCCCTGAGTAGCGGCGAGCGAACGGGGACCAGCCCAGTTACCATCAATCTAATGACTCTAGTAAAACGATCTGGAAAGTTCGGCCAAAGAAGGTGATAGCCCTGTATACGAAAGGCGATTTAGAGGAGTAACAAAGAGTAGGACGGGGCACGAGAAACCTTGTCTGAACATGGGGGGACCATCCTCCAAGGCTAAATACTACTTACTGACCGATAGTGAACCAGTACCGTGAGGGAAAGGCGAAAAGAACCCCGGAGAGGGGAGTGAAATAGAACCTGAAATCGTATGCGTACAAGCAGTGGGAGCCCTTTCGGGGGTGACTGCGTACCTTTTGTATAATGGGTCAGCGAGTTGTTTTCAGTTGCAAGCTTAACCACTTTGGGGAGGCGTAGGGAAACCGAGTCCGAATAGGGCGATTCAGTAGCTGGGAGCAGACCCGAAACCAGGCGATCTATCCATGGCCAGGGTGAAGGTAGGGTAATACCTACTGGAAGCCCGAACCGGGTAATGTTGAAAAATTATCGGATGAGCTGTGGATAGGAGTGAAAGGCTAATCAAGCCTGGAGATAGCTGGTTCTCCTCGAAAGCTATTTAGGTAGCGCCTCGTGTTTAACTCTCGGGGGTAGAGCACTGTTTCGGCTAGGGGGCCATCCCGGCTTATCAAACCGATGCAAACTCCGAATACCGAGAAGTTCAATCACGGGAGACACACGGCGGGTGCTAACGTCCGTCGTGGAAAGGGAAACAACCCAGACCGCCAGCTAAGGTCCCAAAGTTATAGCTAAGTGGGAAACGAAGTGGGAAGGCACAGACAGCCAGGAGGTTGGCTTAGAAGCAGCAACCCTTTAAAGAAAGCGTAATAGCTCACTGGTCTAGTCGGCCCGCGCGGAAGATTTAACGGGGCTCAAGCTATACACCGAAGCTGCGGATGCATGTATTTCACTTTAGTTGGTTGCACTGTACATTGATGATAAACAGACAGCCGATTAAAGGAAGTACATGCATGGTAGAGGAGCGTTCTGTAAGCCTGTGAAGGTGTGCTGTGAGGCATGCTGGAGGTATCAGAAGTGCGAATGCTGACATGAGTAACGATAATGCGGGTGAAAAACCCGCACGCCGAAAGCCCAAGGTTTCCTGCGCAACGCTAATCGGCGCAGGGTGAGTCGGCCCCTAAGGTGAGACCGAAAGGTGTAGTCGATGGGAAAAAGGTTAATATTCCTTTACTTTGTGTTACTGCGATGGGGGGACGGAGAAGGCTAAATCTACCGGGTGTTGGTTATCCCGGGGAAAGTATGTAGGCAGAGGGCTTAGGCAAATCCGGGCTCTTAATGTCGAGATACGAGACCACCGGCCTTTGTGCTGGGAAGTGATTGGTGCCATGCTTCCAGGAAAAGCCTCTAAGCTTCAGGTAACACAGAACCGTACCGCAAACCAACACAGGTGGGCAGGGAGAGAATCCTAAGGCGCTTGAGAAAACTCTGGTGAAGGAACTAGGCAAATTGGTACCGTAACTTCGGGAGAAGGTACGCCTCCGTTGGTGATGAAACTTGCTTTCTGAGCTGATGGGGGTCGAAGTGACCAGGTGGCTGCGACTGTTTACTAAAAACACAGCACTCTGCAAACACGTAAGTGGACGTATAGGGTGTGACGCCTGCCCGGTGCCGGAAGGTTAATTGATGGGGTTAGCTTCGGCGAAGCTCTTGATCGAAGCCCCGGTAAACGGCGGCCGTAACTATAACGGTCCTAAGGTAGCGAAATTCCTTGTCGGGTAAGTTCCGACCTGCACGAATGGCGTAACGATGGCCACACTGTCTCCACCAGAGACTCAGTGAAATTGAAATCGCTGTTAAGATGCAGCGTACCCGCGGCAAGACGGAAAGACCCCGTGCACCTTTACTACAGCTTTACACTGAATTTTGAATATGTTTGTGTAGGATAGGTGGGAGGCTTTGAAGCGTGAACGCTAGTTTGCGTGGAGCCAACCTTGAAATACCACCCTGATATGTTTGGAGTTCTAACCCAGGTCCGTAATCCGGATCGGGAACCGTGTATGGTGGGTAGTTTGACTGGGGCGGTCTCCTCCTAAAGAGTAACGGAGGAGCACAAAGGTACTCTCAGTACGGTCGGATATCGTACGTTGCGTGTAAAGGCATAAGAGTGCTTGACTGCGAGACAGACAAGTCGAGCAGGGGCGAAAGCCGGTCTTAGTGATCCGGTGGTTCTGTATGGAAGGGCCATCGCTCAACGGATAAAAGGTACGCCGGGGATAACAGGCTGATTCCTCCCAAGAGTCCACATCGACGGAGGAGTTTGGCACCTCGATGTCGGCTCATCACATCCTGGGGCTGTAGCAGGTCCCAAGGGTATGGCTGTTCGCCATTTAAAGTGGTACGCGAGCTGGGTTTAGAACGTCGTGAGACAGTTCGGTCCCTATCTGCCGTGGGCGTTGGAAATTTGAGAAGAGCTGCTCCTAGTACGAGAGGACCGGAGTGGACGTATCTCTGGTGTTCCGGTTGTCACGCCAGTGGCATTGCCGGGTAGCTATATACGGACGGGATAACCGCTGAAAGCATCTAAGCGGGAAGCCTCCTTCAAGATTAGATTTCCCTGGACCCTTGAGGTCCCTGAAGAGCCCTCGAAGACTACGAGGTTGATAGGCTGGGTGTGGAAGTTCAGTAATGGATGAAGCTAACCAGTACTAATTGCTCGTGAGGCTTGGCCATATAACACCAAATCACTTTGGTGTAATGTGACAGCATGCGACACTTTGATGTCAGAATTTTTTAAATTGTTAATAACAATATCAATTTGCCTGGCGGCAATAGCGAGTGGGAACCACCCGATCCCTTTCCGAACTCGGAAGTGAAAACGCTCAGCGCCGATGGTAGTGTGGGGTCTCCCCATGTGAGAGTAGGTCATCGCCAGGCTTTAATTTTGAAAGGAGCCATCCCCGAAAGGGGGTGGCTTTTTGCATAGCAGAGACTCCACTATCAAGCTCGAGACCTTAGAAAGGTATATCACCAAATTAGATAGCGTGGTAGTGGATATGAAAGCGATACGATCACAGTAGTTATTGACCTCAATGATCCAGATCGCTACGTTGTCAGCGACTACTATTGACTTTGAATCACTATGCGACTGTCTTACTATCTTTTTTTGTTCCTGGTTCTAATCTTACCTGTTTCTTGGATGCAAGAAACTGAAGCGGATCCATTGAATGAAATCGTGGTTACGGCAACTCGAATCGAGTCTGCGATGCAGGATGTCGCACGTTCGATTTCTTTAGTAAATAAAGAACACATACAGAATGCAACACAGTTATTAGGGCTTGATGAAGTACTTAATGGCGTTCCCGGTTTGTATATGCAAAATCGTTACAATTTTGCTCAAGACTTGCGTGTTGCTTTAAGAGGATTCGGTATACGGTCAAATTTTGGTATTCGCGGCATAAAAATAATTGTCGATGACATTCCGGAAACGCTCCCGGACGGCCAAGCACAGGTAGATAGCATCGATCTAGGTTCAGCCGAACGCATTGAAGTACTACGCGGCCCAGCATCATCGTTGTACGGTAATGCTTCAGGTGGAGTTATTTCGGTAGTTAGTGAGCTCGGTGGGTCAGAATCGTTTTTAGAAGCAAAGCTCGCTGGCGGTGAATTCGGTTACAAGAAGTATCAGCTCAAAGCTGTCGGCCAACTAAATAGTATTGATTACCTATTCAATGTATCGCAACAAGACTTTGAAGGATATCGTAAGCATTCTTCATCCAGAGGACATTTGGTCAATAGTAAGGTTCGCTTAGCATTAAGTGATGATGACACTCTAACGATTGCATTTAATCATACTTATCAGCCTAATGAGCAAGATCCTGGCGGCATTAATGCCATGCAGGTAGTAGCTGATCCAAGGTCAGCACGTGCTCAAAATGTATTATTCAATGCTGGTGAGGAATTGTCACAGCAGCGATTAGGATTGATTTATCGGACCGATCGCTTGGGTGGAGACTTGCTATTCAGAAACTATTACGTCTGGCGTGATTTTGCTAATCGTTTACCATTTGTTAGTGGCGGAGCGGTTGATCTCGATCGGTTTTTTTATGGTATTGGTGCTCAATACAGTCTAAACGAGCTTGACTCTGGTAAATGGAATTTGACGATAGGATTTGATCTCGACCGGCAGGATGATAATCGGCGGAGGTTTGATAATAATCAGGGCATGTTGGGGAATCCCGTTTTTGACCAAGGAGAGCAGGTAGATAGCACTGGTATCTATGTGCAGAATCAATACAAGATTAATACCGCATGGGCTTTTAATGTGGGCTTTCGTTACGATGATATACAGTATGTAGTGACAGATCAGTTTATTGCCGATAGTGATGATTCGGGACGAAGAGATTTTAGTAAAGCTAGCCCCTCTGTATCGATGAGCTATCGTGCAGGTTCGAATACGTTTTTTACTTCATATAGCAGCTCTTTTGAAACGCCAACAACAACAGAGCTTGCTAACCCTGATGGATCAGGCGGCTTCCATCAGTTTATAAATCCACAAAAAGCAGACAACTATGAGCTAGGTTGGCGTGGGACCAATCAAAATTTTAGCTATGAATTTACGGGGTTTCATATTGATCTTAAAGATGAGTTGATTCCATTCGAGCTAGCCTCCTCACCAGGACGCACATTTTATTCAAATGCTGGTAGCTCCGATCGTTCTGGCATCGAATTGGCGCTATCCTGGACTATGGGCGATAGTCTTAGGGCTAATGTTTCTTACACTTGGTCAGAGTTTGAGTTCGATAGTTTTATAGACGACAAAGGTAATGATTTCTCGGAACACCACCTGCCTGGGTTACCCAGACACTTTGGATATTTGGGTATTAATTATGATTCCGGGAAAGGGTTATCGGCAATATTGGAATCGGTTTATTCTGGAAGGCTCTATACAAATACTGCAAATACGGTGCAGGTGAATGGCTATACTGTTGCCAATTTTCGAGTAAGTCAGGAATTCAATCAGGGAAACTGGGTGCTACGACCTTATCTTGGTATCAATAATATCTTAAACGAGCGATACAATAGCAATATAAGAATTAACGCGTTTGGCAGCCGATTCTACGAGCCGGCGCCAGGCAGAAATCTTTATGCTGGCATTGTAATTCGCTTCGAATAAGAACTGGTTAGGAATTCCTCTACACTGAATCAAACGATAAGATCTGCCGGTATGCGCTCGATAGAGCGGAACACAATATGATTTGAATATATTCCCCCGGGGGGTAGTTAACTATGCAGTCCGTCATGCTGATTGTTCTTGGTATCGCCGGTGGTGTATTTGGCTGGTTTGTCTACTCCAGTTTTATAGCCAGAAGAATATTTGAGCTGGATCCAGAATTTGTAACGCCGGCACATGAACTTAGCGATGGCATCGATTTTGTACCGACAAACAAATACATCTTATGGGGCCATCATTTCACATCAGTTGCTGGGGCAGCTCCAATAGTCGGATCGGCTATAGCTGTCTATTGGGGTTGGGTACCTGCTGTAATATGGGTGATTGTAGGGACAGTATTCTTTGCAGGTATTCACGACTTTGGTGCGCTTTGGGCTAGTAATCGCCACAAAGGAAAATCCATTGGTGCATTGTCTGAGACTGTTATCGGCAAGCGCACGCGCACACTGTATATGGTAGTTGTTTTTTTGTTACTGTTAATGGTCAATGCTGTATTCGGCGTTGTAATTGCTCGCGCGTTTGTCAATACGCCGAATGCTGTGTTACCGGCGTGGTCGGCTATCGCCGTGGCATTAATAATTGGCCAACTGGTTCATCGAAATTTCAATCTAATTGCATTGTCGGTCCTTGGTGTTATTGCGCTCTATGTGTCAATTTACGGAGGTAGCTTGATTCCTTTGGAATTGCCGGCATTGTTTGGAATTCCAGCCCAGGCCAATTGGATAATTATTCTGTTTGTTTACGCTGCAATTGCTTCGATGCTGCCCGTATGGGTTTTGTTGCAACCCCGAGATTTTATCAACGGTCTGCAACTCTGTGTAGGCTTAATCCTCCTGTACGGTTCGGTATTTTTATTTATGCCCGACATTTCTGCTCCCGCATTCAATAAACACCTGGGGGAAAATACACCATCGGTCATACCTTTGTTGTTTGTAACCATTGCTTGTGGTGCTGTATCTGGATTTCATGGCATCGTTGCTTCCGGTACAAGTTCGAAACAATTGAATAAGGAACCAGACGCACGATTTGTAGGATATCTGAGTGCTCTTGGTGAGGGATCCCTAGCACTCATAACTATTGTTGCTGTGAGCGGAGTAGCGTTTGCTGCAACGCCTGAGATTTGGCACGAAATTTACGACGAATTTGGTTCTACAGGTGCAGGTGCATTTATTCAAGGTGGTGCCAACCTGATCAGTTCAGGTTGGGGCTTACCGGTTAGCATATCGCAGACGCTATTGGCGACTATGGTTGTGTTGTTTGCTGGTACAACGATGGATTCTGGTGTCAGACTTCAACGTTACATAATTCAGGAATGGAGTGTGATATACAAAATTCCCGCACTGAATAATGGCGTACTCGCTACATTAATTGCAGTAGGTACTTGCCTATTGTTGGCATTTGGCGCCGGCGGTGCATCGGGTAGCGGTGGTATGATTATTTGGCCGTTGTTTGGCTCGACTAATCAAATTTTGGCAGGATTGACTCTACTTGTGATTTCCGTAATTTTGATCAAACTCGGGAGACCTGTACGCTACACATTATTGCCGATGATATTTGTATTGGTTATTTCATTTTGGGCAGGTGTCATTAACATGATCGAGTTTTATCAAAATGGGAATTTCCTGCTAGTTGCCATAGATGCAGTTGTCTTGATCACGAGTTTGATGGTCATGTTAGAAGCAGCGTCGGTAATTTCTTCTTGTAAGAAGAGTACAGCAAAGGAGCGCCAGTCGGTCGCTTGAGCAGACCGACCCGCTCTGGAAAATATTTGTATTTTGATAATCTATGATCCAACCAGCACTCGACAAAACGATGATTGATTTGTATTACTGGCCTACTCCGAACGGCAGGAAAGTGTCAATCATGCTTGAGGAATGTGGTCTTTCCTATAACACCATTGCCATCGATATAGGAAGGGGTGAACAGTTTTCTGCTGAATTTTTGGCTGTTAGTCCGAATAACCGCATCCCCGCCATCGTCGATCATGAAGTGTCTATTTCCCTGTTTGAATCTGGAGCGATACTTACATACCTTGCGACCAAGACTGGCAGATTCATACCAGAGGATTTGCATGGTCGTTACGAGGTAATGCAATGGTTGTTCTGGCAAATGGGCAATCTTGGGCCCATGGCGGGACAGCTTAGTCACTTTGTGAACTATGCACCGGAACCTGTACCGTACGCCCACGATCGATATAAAAATGAATACGATAGGTTGCTCGGCGTCATGAATAAACGCCTTGAGAATCGGGAATATCTTGCCGGAGATTATTCGATAGCTGATATTGCTTCGTTTCCCTGGGTAATGTCTTATAAGCATCTCGGTGTCAATCTAGACAAGTTCAGCAATCTAAGATGCTGGTTCGATGCAATTAAAGTAAGACCTGCGGTGCAACGCGGCGCAGAGCTCGGTAGCGATTGGTCGCAGCAGAAACTGACTGACGAAGAAGCAAGAAAGGTTTTATTTGGACAGAATACTGCGTCGATTATGGCCGCAATCAAAGAAAGATAACTACGTAGGAGATTACTTATAGCTAATTGCCATAGCATCTCCTATGGATCTATTGACACTTAATTGGAGCCTATTTTGATAGGTAATTCTCAATAACGGTAATAATCGGGCTTGTACGGCCCGTCTTTGGAAACACCGATATAGTCTGCCTGTTCATCGGACAGCTCAGTAATTTTGGCACCTACACGATTTAAGTGTAGCCGAGCTACTTTTTCATCGAGATGTTTCGGTAGGACATAGACTTCATTTTTGTATTTACCGGCATTTTTCCAGAGTTCGATCTGCGCGAGCACTTGGTTACTAAATGAATTCGACATCACGAAGCTCGCATGGCCCGTTGCGCAACCGAGGTTAACGAGGCGACCCTCTGCTAGCAGAATAATCCGCTTCCCGTCAGGGAAGATTATGTGATCCACTTGAGGTTTAATGTTTTCCCATTCGTACTGTTGTAGATAAGTGACGTCAATTTCATTGTCGAAGTGCCCAATGTTACAGATGATGGATTGGTTTTTCATACGCTCCATTTGTGGTCCACTTACGACGTGATAATTGCCGGTCGCCGTAACAACGATATCGGCTTTGTCGCAAACATCGTTAAATTTGACTACGCGGTAGCCTTCCATCGCCGCCTGTAACGCACAAATCGGGTCGATTTCCGTTATCCATACGGTTGCGCCCAAACCGCGAAAAGCCTGCGCACAGCCCTTACCGACGTCACCGTATCCACAGACGATGGCAATCTTGCCTGCAATCATGACGTCCGTTGCGCGCTTGATACCATCGACAAGTGATTCACGGCAACCGTATAAATTATCAAATTTTGATTTGGTCACCGAATCGTTAACATTGAATGCCGGGCATAACAGGTTGCCTTTTTGCTGCATTTCATAAAGGCGCTTCACACCTGTAGTAGTTTCTTCCGAAAGTCCGCGCACGTTTTTCATCACATCAGGGTATTTATCATGTAAGACGAGTGTCAGATCACCACCGTCATCTAGAACCATATTTGGCTGCCAACCGTCCGGTCCATTGATCGTTTGTTCAACACACCACCAATATTCCTCTTCGGATTCACCCTTCCAGGCATATACTGGTACACCTGAGACGGCAATTGCTGCCGCTGCGTGATCCTGAGTAGAAAATATGTTGCAGGATGACCAGCGAATTTCCGCGCCCAAGGACTTCAGCGTTTCGATTAGTACTGCTGTTTGGATCGTCATATGCAGGCAGCCAGCAAGTCTGGTACCAGCCAGCGGTCGTTGGCCTTCATATTCGCGGCGCAACGCCATTAATCCTGGCATTTCTGTTTCGGCGATGGCGATTTCCTTGCGCCCCCAGTCGGCTAGGGAAATGTCTGCTACTTTGTAATCAGGTTGTTGGAGGGCAACGGGTTCGCTGCTCATAAAATGCTCCTGTATGTATAAAGTTATCTCTAGGCCATAGCGGCGCTGCGCAGTGCATCCGCCTTATCTGTGCGTTCCCAACTCAGATCAATATCTTCACGACCAAAATGTCCATAAGCCGCTGTTTGCTTATATATCGGTTGTATCAGATCCAACATTTGTAGAATGTTGAAAGGCCTCAAGTCGAAATTTTCTCTAATTATATTGTTCAGGCGTCGCTCGCTGATCTTTCCGGTACCAAAAGTATGGACGCTGATTGAGGTCGGTTCGGCAACACCGATTGCATAAGATACCTGAATTTCACATCGATCTGCTAGGCCTGCGGCAACAATATTCTTAGCAATATATCTGCAGGCGTAAGCTGCTGAGCGATCAACCTTTGATGGATCCTTGCCCGAAAAAGCACCGCCGCCGTGTCTGGCCGAGCCGCCATAGGTATCTACGATAATTTTTCGACCCGTCAGACCGCAATCACCCATTGGCCCACCGATTACGAAGCAACCGGTTGGATTGATGTGATATTGCGTGTTCTTGCTAAGCCATTTTGCTGGCAATATCGGTTTGATAATTTCTTCCATGATGCCTTCACGCAAATCGGACAAATGGACATCAGGATGATGTTGTGACGAAAATACAACTGCATTGATTGCGACTGGCATGTTGTTTTCGTAAACAAATGTTACTTGGCTTTTTGCGTCTGGGCGCAACCAAGGTAATACGCCGTTTTTTCTCACTTCGGCTTGCCGCCTGACTAGTCGATGAGCAAATGTAATGGGAGCAGGCATCAGCACGTCTGTTTCGTTGCTAGCATAGCCAAACATCAAGCCCTGATCGCCTGCACCCTGTTCTTCTTTGATATTTCGATCTACTCCCTGAGCAATATTGGGCGATTGTTTACCTAGCGCATTTAGTACGGCACAGGACGCACCATCGAAACCCATCGCAGAATCGTTGTATCCGATTTCCAATATGGTGCCTCTCGCCAATTCTTCGATGTCGACCCAAGAGGATGTGGTCACCTCACCGGCGATAATGACCATACCGGTTTTGACGAGTGTTTCACATGCGATGCGTGCTGCTGCATCCTGCTCTATGATGGCATCGAGCACGGCGTCGGAAATCTGATCGGCAATCTTATCAGGGTGACCCTCGGAAACAGACTCCGAGGTAAATAAAAATGAGTCACTCATAGAAGTTTTCGCTTGTAATTTTTCAAAAGCGCAGCATTGTATCGTAAGTTTATGAGCTGCAGTAATAGTAAAATTATATGGTGGTAATACATTATATAAATCTGCAAAGAAGTGCCTAAATCCGCAAAGAAGCGGTTACGTACCAGATATTGTGCTCCAATAGTATGAATAAATGTGCATAGACATGCGAGTTCTCTTGCGGCTATCCAGTGAAACAGGGAAAATACACTAGTTTGATACGAACATTTTATCAGCAATTAATCATTACATGTGGTCTGGTAAGACCGACGATAGAACTTCATGGCACAAAAAAATAGCCGTTCGATTATTCCTGGCCACCTTGATCGGCGAGAACTCGCCAATGCAATTCGAGTCCTAAGTATGGATGCCGTTCAGGCGGCAAATTCGGGTCATCCAGGAATGCCTATGGGCATGGCGGATATCGCTGAAGTGCTCTGGAACAATTACCTGAAACACAATCCCGGTAACCCACACTGGTTTGATCGCGATCGCTTCGTCCTATCCAATGGCCATGGATCGATGCTCTTATACAGCTTACTTCATCTGACCGGCTACGATCTCTCAATAAACGAGATCAAAAATTTCCGGCAACTAGGATTCAGAACCGCTGGTCATCCTGAACGCGACCCGGATATTTACATAGAGACAACAACGGGTCCGCTTGGGCAAGGTATCAGTAATGCAGTTGGTATGGCGATTGCTGAGAGAATGCTGGCGCAAATGTTTAATCGCCCCGGTTTTGACATCGTTAATCATCACAGCTACGTTTTTCTTGGAGATGGTTGTCTGATGGAGGGAATCTCACATGAAGCCTGTTCACTTGCAGGAACGCTCAAACTCGGCAAGCTAATTTGTGTTTACGACGACAATGGTATTTCTATTGATGGTGAGGTCGCTGCCTGGTTTTCTGATAACACGGCCAAGCGATTTGAAGCGTATGGTTGGCAAGTCATTGCAGACGTCGACGGACATAATAGCGATGCCGTTATCAAAGCGTTCGATCAGGCTCTAGCGGACGAAGAGCACCCAACGCTGATTTGCTGTAAAACGATCATTGGTTACGGTGCGCCCAATAAACAAGGTACTGCCAATACACACGGCGCCCCATTGGGCGCTGACGAGGTCGAAGCCAGCCGAAAAGAACTTAATTGGCATTACCCGCCGTTCGACATTCCCGATGAAATTAGAGCAGCTTGGGACGCTACCGATCACGGTGCACAACAGGAAGCCGAATGGACAGATTTGTTCTCAGCTTATGAAACAGTCTATCCGGATCTTGCTAAAGAGTTTCTAAGACGTATGGATAACGAATTACCCGAAAATTGGTCCAAGTTTGCGGCGGATGCAATAGAAAAAATTAATCGTGCAGGCGCCGATATGGCGACGCGTAAAGCCTCATTGGAGGCTCTAAATGCACTCGTGCCTGCTTTACCTGAAATGGTTGGTGGTTCTGCCGACCTGACCGGTTCAAATTTGACGAAACACGCACATTCCAAACCGTTTACCGCAAATGATGCGTCCGGCAATTATATCTACTTCGGTGTACGTGAGTTTGGGATGTCTGCTATCTGCAACGGGATGGGACTTCACGGTGGCATCATTCCATATTCAGGTACGTTCCTGACGTTTTCAGATTATGCTCGGAACGCTTTGCGTATGGCTGCATTAATGAGATTAAGAAATATCTTTGTCTATACGCACGATTCGATCGGTCTTGGGGAGGATGGCCCGACGCACCAGCCGGTTGAACACATCGCTAGTCTGAGGATCATGCCCAATATGTCCGTTTGGAGACCTTGTGATACTGTGGAGACAGCAGTTGCATGGCAAAAGGCTATTGAGAGAAAGGAGGGCCCAACGAGTCTTGTGCTGACTCGGCAGGGGTTACCATACCAGCCTCGTACGGTCGAACAGATCGGACTGATAGAACGTGGGGGCTATATCTTGAAAGAAACGAACGGAGTGCCGGATGTGATTCTGATTGCCACAGGTTCTGAGGTTGCGCTTGCTTTGTCAGCTGCCGATGCGTTGTCGAATGATGAGATTGTAGCCAGTGTGGTATCGATGCCTAGTACCGATATTTTTGATTCGCAGCCAGTTGAATATCGGAATCAGGTTCTACCGGCTGGAATTACCGCCAGGGTTGTTATTGAGGCTGGGACTACTGATATCTGGTGGCGATACGTCGGGGAACAAGGTCAAGTTATCGGCATAGATTGTTTCGGCGAATCGGCGCCTGCGGAAAAACTGTTTAGTAACTTTGGTTTTTCGACTGAAAATGTCGTTCGTGTTACAAAAGAAATACTTGCGAAGAACTAAACAAATTTGTACAGCTGCTGGCAGCAGATTCATTGGGAGATATAGATGACCATTAAGATTGGCATTAACGGTTATGGCCGAATTGGACGCAATATACTGCGTGCGTTGTATGAGGGAGACAAACGCTCTGAGCTTGAGATTGTTGCCGTCAACGATCTAGCAGATGCTAATACCAACGCACATCTGACACGACGAGATACTGCACATGGGCGATTTCCAGGCACAATCGAAGTCGACGGCGATCATATGCTTGTGAACGGCGATCGCATCAAAGTTTTAGCAGAACGCAATCCCGCAAAATTGCCGTGGGGCAAACTCGGTGTGGATATCGTTTTCGAGTCGACTGGCTTTTTTGCATCAAAAGAAAAATCGATGGCTCACATTGAGGGAGGAGCAAAGAAAGTCATAATATCAGCGCCGGCAGGCACGGAAGTTGATGCGACTATTGTCTATGGCGTAAACCATGACACTTTAAAAGCCAGTGATACCGTGATCTCGAATGCCTCCTGTACTACAAATTGTCTTGCTCCCCTAGTAAAACCACTGCATGAGAGCATTGGTGTGAAACATGGTCTGATGACCACTATTCATGCATATACTAACGATCAAGTGTTAACTGACGTATTCCACAAGGACTTGCGGCGTGCACGCGCCGCAGCTATGTCACAGATACCGACAAAGACTGGTGCAGCAGCAGCAGTTGGACTTGTGTTGCCGGAACTAGCGGGGCGCCTCGATGGTTATGCTATGCGAGTACCGACTATCAACGTATCGGTAGTCGATCTGAGTTTCGTTGCCGAGAGGGAAACAAGTGTCGACGAGATCAACAGCGTCATGAAAGCAGCGTCGCAAGGTGAACTGAATGGTGTACTTGCCTACAGTGATGAACCGCTCGTCTCAATCGATTTCAACCACGATCCTGCTTCTTCTACCTTTGATGCGGAACTGACGAAAGTGATGGAAGGATCTTTCGTCAAAGTCTGTTCCTGGTATGACAATGAATGGGGCTTCTCCAACCGTATGCTTGATACGGCTATTGCCCTCGCAAACGCTAAGTAATACAGTTTGAATAAGATCATCGGCGATATCGGGCTAGCCTGAGGAGTACCTGCATGTCCGTCATCAACATGAACGAGGTCGATCTTTCAGAAAAGCGCGTTCTGATTCGCGAAGACCTAAATGTTCCACTTGCTAACGGCAAAATTAGTAGCGATGTGCGCATTCAGGCAGTGTTACCAACGATTCGCAAGGCGCTTGAAGCTAAGGCCGCCGTCATGCTGATGTCTCATCTCGGCCGTCCTGTCGAGGGTGAGTTCGATGACAGGTTCTCACTGAAACCAATAGCAACTCATTTGTCAGCTTTACTGGGCATTGACGTGAAATTACATACTGAGTGGATCGACGGTGTCGACGTCGAACCGGGCAAAGTTGTACTTTTCGAGAACGTGAGATTTCTCAAGGGCGAAAAAGCCTGTGATGAAAACCTATCGCGCCAAATGGCAAGACTTTGTGATGTTTTTGTTATGGATGCCTTTGGTACCGCTCACCGGGCGCAGGCGAGCACTTGTGGTGTATCACGATTTGCACCTGTTGCCTGTGCTGGACTGCTATTGTCAGCTGAGTTGGATGCTTTGCAACAGGCATTGCACCAGCCTGCTAGACCGATGGTTGCTATCGTCGGCGGTTCGAAAGTATCAAGTAAACTGGGAGTGCTTGATTCACTTACCAATATCGTTGATAAACTCATCGTTGGCGGAGGCATTGCCAATACATTCATTGCAGCAGCAGGACATAATATTGGCAAATCACTCTATGAGACTGACAGGATCAATACTGCAAGGAAACTGGCAGCGAATAAGAAAGATCGTGCTGAAATACCAGTTCCCATCGATGTTGTTACAGCTAAAGAGTTTTCATCAGGCGCTCTCGCTGAGATAAAACGAATCAGCGACGTTGCCGCGGACGATTTTATTCTCGACTTAGGGCCGCAGACGTCCGAACAAATCGCTGCGAGTCTAGTAGATGCGAGAACGATCATTTGGAATGGGCCGATTGGTGTTTTCGAATTTGATCAATTTGGCGAGGGCACTAAAATAGTGGCAAAGGCAATTGCGAGTAGTTCGGCATTCTCAGTTGCTGGCGGCGGTGATACGCTCGCAGCGATTGAAAAATATGGTATCGCCAACAATATTTCCTACATATCGACGGGCGGTGGAGCGTTTCTAGCATTTGTCGAAGGCAAGAAACTACCAGCGGTTGCAATCCTCGAGGAACGCGCAGCGAAATTGTGATCGCCATTCAAGAATAATTCTAACCTAAAGTTGACCACGGCCCCGTAATTGCAAGTGTATACCCCCTATCCTGAATATTCACAAACATAACGGATCTATCTGGCGAAAAACAGATGCCGGCCAACTCTGAGTTTGTGTAAGCATTGTCAGCCAAGAGATATTGTTTTCCGTCAGGCCGGATTCCAACGAGTCCACAGTGATTCGCTGTGTCTTCGCAAATAATTAAATCACCCCAGGGACTTGTTATAATATTATCGGCATGACGTAATAGACTACGCGTTGTTGATTCGACGATTAGCTTGAGAGCACCAGGCGCAGATTTTTCGTCAGGATGACCTTCCTTCGAGCTAGGTCGGTAAGCGAAAATTTGACCGAGTCGGTCCGATCCGCCAATGGTAGCTGTAAATACAAAATCTTTACCGGTGAAACATAAGCCTTCGCCGCGTGCAAATCGTGCAGCACCGGCATCATAGCCACGCAGCCGAAGATCATTCCTAGAGCTATCAACTTGTTCTAAATCGATCCAGCAAGTTTCTAGCCACTTTCCGACTTTTATGTCATCACCATTGAACCAGTTGCGTGTATCAAACGATGGCTTGTCAGCAATGCAAAGTGCCTGTAATTGACCACCGAGATGGAGTTTGGCTGGTTGAGTCGGTATGAACCGGTATAACAGACTGCGGTGCTTATCTTCTGTCATATAAACTATACCGGATTGTGGGTGTACGGCAGCGGCCTCATGTTCGAATCGGCCCATAGCTTTAAGAGGAATTGGATCAACTGTTACATGAGCACTGGCTGGCACCTCGAAAATGTAGCCATGCTCTCGTTCTCTCTGAATTTTTTGGAAGTTCTTAAATCCCGAGCTGGGATCCTTAAAGCATTCTTCGCAGCTTAACCAACTGCCCCATGGCGTAGAACCGCCAGCGCAGTTCTGTTCTGTGCCTGCCAGACTTAAGTGTTGTCTTTCTGTTTGTTGCTTGTGTGGATCATAGACAATGGTCGTGGTTCCACCGCAGCCTGGAGTGAGGCCCTTCCCGAAATCATAGATCTTCTTTCTGTCGATTTGGGTAAGGCGTTCTAGCTTTGCGCCAAATGGCCCGTAGTGCGGCTCAGGAGAATTTTCATGATTACAAACGAGAATGATCCGGTCATTTTCTCCACGAAAAGCGGACATGCCATCGGCTCGGCTCGGTACCAGGAGACCATCATCCATCTCATCACCTGCACGGCAAATAACCTGGTATCTAAAATCTTTAGGTAAATCAATAATTTGCTTTGGATCGGCAATAAGTTTACCAAAGCCGACATTTTCAAAGTTGCTGGCCAATGACGAATTTGTCGCCGGAGCCGCCGCTGCTAGTAATGTTTGTAGGAACCGTCTTCTATTAAACATGGAGTTCGAATCTGAGTATTAGCTTGGAAAGGATATCTCATATTGCTGTTGTCATCTTCATGTACGGTAAAGACCTATACAGGTGATCACTAAGAAGGGAGCTTGTGTTCAAATAAGTTCCTACTTGTACCAGATTCGATGAGCAGAGATACTTACTATTGTACTGTAATAGACATGGAATATTTTATGGGTAAAAAGAAATTTACAGGTACTAGCTCGTATATTGCAACGGATGACTTAATGATGGCCGTGAATGCTGCAGTGACGCTACAGCGGCCGATTCTTATCAAAGGTGAACCCGGTACTGGAAAAACACAGCTAGCTATAGAAGTTGCGAGAGCACTTAATCATCCCCTTCAAGAATGGCATATCAAATCGACTACGAAAGCGCAGCAGGGTCTTTATGAGTACGATACAGTTGCCAGATTGCGTGACTCTCAGTTTGGTGACGATCGGGTGCATGATATTAGCAACTATATAGTGCGCGGCAAGATCTGGGAGGCTTTCGAATCAAATGACCAGTCTGTACTTCTTATCGACGAAATTGACAAGGCTGATATCGAGTTCCCTAATGATCTGTTGCAGGAACTAGATCGAATGGAGTTTTATGTCTACGAGACTAGACAACTAATCAAAGCAAAACACTGCCCGATCATTATTATTACAAGTAATAACGAAAAGGAATTGCCGGATGCATTCCTTAGACGCTGCTTCTTCCATTATATTAAGTTTCCTGACAAGGTAACGATGCGCCGTATTATTGACGTGCATTTTCCGAAACTCAAAAAAACACTGCTGCATGAATCACTCGAAGCGTTTTACGAAATTCGTGATGTGCCTGGCCTCAAAAAAAAACCTTCGACATCGGAATTGCTCGACTGGATAAAACTATTGCTTGCAGAAGACATCTCTCCAGAGATGCTTCGTTCGAAAGACTCACGCAGCTCTATTCCACCGCTTTACGGTGCGTTGCTCAAAAACGAACAGGATGTTCATTTATTTGAAAAACTAGTTTTTCTCGATCGCAGGACGCGCACCCAGTAAGTTCGAAAAATATGCTAATAAAATTTTTCTTCATGTTACGTGAGGGTGGTCTGAAGCCATCGATAACTGAATTGTTGACGCTGCTTGAAGCGATGAAGAGCGGGTTAGCAGATCAAAGTACCGACAACTTTTATTATCTTGCACGATCCTGCTTGGTAAAAGATGAATCTAAATTTGACTGCTTCGACAAGATTTTCGCTGCACACTTTGCTGGCATAGAAGATGCTTTTAAAGAACTGATCACAGAAGTTCCGGAGGAATGGTTTAGTCATCAGGCGGAACTGAATCTATCGGAAGAAGAGCGTGCGGAGATAGAAGCGCTTGGCGGATTTGAAAAAATGATAGATAGACTGCGTGAACTCCTTGAGGAGCAGGAAGAACAGCATAAGGGCGGCAATAAGTGGGTAGGTACTACAGGAACCTCACCATTTGGTGCCTACGGTTATAATCCGGAAGGTATCCGCATCGGCCAGCAAAATTCCCGGTACCGTCGAGCAGTCAAGGTGTGGACCCGACGTGAGTATCAGAATCTTGATTATAAAGTAGAACTCGGTACGCGTAATATTAAGATCGCGCTGCGAAGATTAAGGAAATTCGCGCGCGAGGGCGCAGCAGATCAGCTCGACCTCAAGGACACGATTGATAAAACAGCCCGCAATGCTGGGCTATTAGATATTCGTATGATGCCGGAGCGCCATAACGCCATAAAGGTACTTCTTTGCCTCGATGTCGGAGGGTCGATGAATGACCATGTACGAATTTGCGAAGAAATGTTTTCTGCCGCCAAAAGCGAATTTAAGCATCTCAAATATTTCTACTTTCACAACTTCGTTTACGAGAAAATGTGGAAAGATAACCGGCGACGACACACTGAGAGTATGTCAATAACGGAGATATCACATAAGTATGGTTCCGATTACAAACTTATATTTGTGGGAGATGCGACCATGAGTCCTTACGAGATTGTTTATGCGGGTGGTAGTATCGAGCACTGGAACGAAGAATCGGGTGCATCCTGGATCAAGCGACTCCTAAATACCTACCCGAAGGCGATCTGGTTAAATCCCGAACCCGAACAACGCTGGGACTACACGCCTTCTATCAAGCTGACTCGCGAACTTATGAGCGATCGAATGTTTCCGTTAACCATCAGTGGATTGGATGAAGGAATCAAGCGATTGCACTAATGATAGCTGACCTTGGGGGGTGGTTGACCATGAAATTTAATACATTGGTGAGATCAAGGGTGACATAGAAAATAGCCAACCTACCACTTACCAATTGTTGCTCCTACGGATTAATTAATTCCTTAAGATCGGCAAGAATTTGGAGAGAATGAGTAGCCGGATTAACCTTGGTGTAATGTTTTGCGATACGTCCATTTGGATCAATCAGGAATGTCTGACGCTTAGAAAATGTTATGCCTAAAATTTTAGTTTTTACACCATAAATATCGGATGTGATTCCATCGGTATCGGCGAGAAGTGGAAAAGGCAAACTGTATTTGTCCGCAAACGCTTTATGTGATATTTCGTCGTCCATGCTAATGCCCAGTATCTGACAGTTGAATTTTCTGAACGAAAAAACGGCATCGCGAAATTCACAGGCTTCGGTTGTGCATCCAGGCGTGTCGTCTTTAGGGTAAAAATAAAGTGCAAGCCACTTGTCTCTGTAATCTTCAAGTGAACGAAGTTGACCGTCTTGATCTCTGAGTTCAAATCTTGGAGCCAGATCGCCCTCCTTAATTTCTCCGGCGAACACGGAACTTCCTCCTGCACACAACAATACAACAGTTACAAAGTTTGTAAAAATACGTTTCATGGCAAACACTCTAGTAAAATATGAAGTCCTTCAGCTCTATTAGGAGGTGGATACTTAGTTAGTTCTGGAATTTTCAAGTGCATTATGCACTTGTCTAATATATCGTCGATTAGTACTAGTTTAGTAGGTACCATAATACTCCTTGGAAATATCTGATCAACAAGAATGACAAGTCGCTTCCCATGTAGCAACGTAGGACTGGTTATGCCCGGCGGTGGAGCGCGTGGCGCGTACCAAGTAGGCGTTCTCAAGGCAATTGCTGAATTATTACCATCAACAGCCTGTAATCCTTTTCCTGTTATTAGTGGCACGTCGGCCGGTGCAATAAATTCCGTTGTTCTCGCTAGCAAGGCGCAACATTACAACATTGCTGTAAATGAACTCGAGTGGGTCTGGAAAAATTTTCACAGCAATCAAATTTTTCGTACCGACAGCTTAACTATGTTCAAGAGCAGCTTGCATTGGATGGTTGCTGTGATGTTCGGTGGTTTAATTATAGGCACGCCGCGCTCTTTGCTTGATAATACACCTCTTAGGTCTCTCCTCAGTCGCAATATTCGCTTTTCCCGAATTCAGACATCGATTGAAAATGGCTATCTTGATGCAGTTGCAGTGACTGCAGCTAGTTACGGATCCACACGTTCCACAACTTTTTTCCAGGCAATCCCCGGGAAAAATCATTGGGTACGTAAGCGCCGACTTGGTATACGTCAAGACCTTCATCTTGACCATCTGATGTCAAGTATTGCTGTGCCAATGATATTTCCACCGGTGAGCATCGATGGCGAATATTTTGGCGATGGCGCCATGCGTCAGGCGACACCACTCAGTCCAGCTGTTCACCTGGGAGCCGATAGAATTCTCGTTATCGGCGCTCGAGATGAGACGACAGATCCGCAAGCCAATCCGAGATCTCCACAGCGGTTTCCAAGTTTTGCACAGATTGCTGGTTATATACTCGACACTCTGTTCATGGACGGGCTTTATTCGGATCTTGAGGGAATGACGCGAATTAATCAGCTTATTGATTCTGTCGAACCGCTAAAACGTGTTGATACTTTAATCAAAATGCGTCCGATTGATACAATGGTTATTGTGCCGAGCAAAGATCTCAGGACTATCGCGCACCGGCACCGAAAAGATCTACCATTACCATTACGGGCTTTGCTAAGAGGAATCGGTGGCGATCATCCCAGTGAAAGTCGACTGCTAAGCTACCTGCTATTTGAGCAAGGTTATACAAAAGAATTAATTGATCTTGGCTATAACGATGCAATGACTGTAAAAGATCAATTGCATGCTTTTGTGACCGGTGAAGATGTACCAAGACTTTTTGCTCCAAGTTGGGTTGCCAAGGACCTTAGTAGTTTTGATGACTAGCGTGCATTTTGCATAATTGTCGGACTTCTTATAAAAGAAATGCGGCGCCTAGACCCAGGAATACCATATAGCCAGTAACATCGGTTATGGTTGTCAATACAACACCGCCAGCTAGAGCGGGATCAATTTTCATACGTTTCAGCGTGAGTGGAATAGCAAACCCGGCACCTGCGGCAATTGTCAGATTAATCGCCATCGCTGCGGCGATAACTACGCCAATTCGCCACTCGTTAAACCAGACATAGGTAAACAAAGCGACGACAATCGCCCAAACCAGACTGTTTAGCATTCCCACCATTAGTTCCTTCTTGAAAATTCCTCGGGCATTTGTTTTATCTATAAGTCCGAGTGCAATTGCGCGGGTGATAATTGTTAGCGACTGAGTACCGGCTACACCACCCATGCTGGGTACAACGGGCATGAGAACAGCGAGCAAAACGATCTTGTCGACGGTGGTCTGAAAAATATCGACGACGGAAGCGGCCAAGAATGCTGTTGCCAAATTTACACCAAGCCACAATGCCCTGCGTTTAGCACTCTTAATGACGGGCGCAAACATATCATCTTCTTCATCTAAGCCTGCGGCTCCCATCAGTGAGTGTTCAGCTTCATCACGAATAACATCGACCACATCATCCACAGTTATGCGTCCAACGATGCGATATTTGTCGTCGACGACAGGTGCTGACAATAGATCGCGATTCTCGAACTCCCAAACAACTTCTTTTGAAGGTGTATGGGCAGGAATAGGCAGGATGTCGGTCGACATTACTTTCTCCACGGTCAGACCTGGGTCCTGCGTTAATAAGCGCGTCAAATAGAGTGAGCCAACATATTCATTATCTCGATTGACCACGAATATTGTATCTGTACCGTCAGGAATGTCGGCGTGTGCGCGAAGATATCTGAGCACAACTTCGATTGTGACATCCGGTCGAGCCGTAACAATATCGACATTCATCAAACCACCAGCGCTATCTTTGTCGTAAGCAAGAACCTGCCGAAGTCTCTCCTGATCCTGGTGATCAAGGGATCGCAATATTTCCTGTGTCAGGGCTTCCGGAAGATTGGCAACAAGGTCGGCAAGATCATCTAATTCCATGCCATCGGTTGCCACGAGAAGTTCTTCAGTCTGCATACCTTTCATCAGGTCATTGCGAACTTCATCGCCTACTTCGACGAGTACGTCGCCTTCGATTTCCGGTTCGACCATTCCCCAGATGACGGCTCGCTCGCGTAAGGGTAGCGATTCGAGTAAGCGGGCTAATTCAGAGGGGTGTAAGCTTTGGGTCAAAAGGCGTGCCGAACGCATGCCACCACTGTCGAGTTTTTCACGCAGTAATTTTAGGGTAGTTTGGGTGTGCTTTCTCGCTTCCATGGATCCTGCCTCGCCCTGTTTTTGTTAGGTTTTAAGTCACCAACAATAAGTATCATTTTCTCGGATATTGTTTGACTATTATCAATTACTAGTTATTGCCACCGGTGGTCTAAATACTTCAGCCTATAAGTTGTTTTTCACACTTTGTATTTTAGTGATTATTGGCACATGCTCGATGATAAAGTTTCATACAGTGCGTTACTTGATTTCGTACTTCGGAGTTTAGCAGTCAGGGCATCAGTATTGAGAAATTCAGTGATCATATCTATGTTGGCATAGTGTCTATCATTTAACTCTGTTGGTAAAATGAGCCCAAATATCAAATCGACTGACACACCGTCAGCCGAGTCAAAATCTATCGGTTCAGAAAGTTTCATTAACGCGCCACAATTATTTTGCATACCTGATATGCGGCAATGAGGAAAGGCAATACCTTTTCCTAGGCTGGTACAACCCAGTCGCTCCCTTGCTATGAGTTTCGCAAAGATATCTTCGTTAGCAATATCGGGATTTGGACTTGACAGTAGCTCACTCAGAATTTCTAGACTGTGTTTCTTGCTTCGTGCATGCACATTGCAGAGAACTCTGCTAGGACTGACTAATTGTTCCAAAATCATGATTGCAGAGTTATCGTTAGCGTTTATGCAAGTGTTAGTTGGAGTGCAGAGGTTTTAGCATTGGATGATTTGGTCTTGAGTATAGTTGTGTTTCTTGTATTCAGAGTTTGAATTCCTGTCCGAGGTAAACTTCTCGAACGTGCTGATTTTCTAAAATTTCTTCAGGCGATCCTGAAGCAATCAGATTGCCATCATTCAGTATATAGGCTCTTCCGCAAATTCCGAGAGTTTCTCGCACATTATGATCAGTGATGAGCACACCGATCTCACGAGCACATAAGTGTCTAATTATTCTTTGAATATCGAGTACTGAAATTGGATCTACACCGGCAAATGGCTCGTCCAACAATACAAATCTCGGATTTGCGGCAAGCGCGCGTGCAATTTCCACACGACGTCTCTCACCACCGGAGAGGCTGATGCCAAGGCTGGTGCGAACATGACCTACATGTAGCTCATCAAGCAACTGATCGAGCGTTTGCTCACGCCCTGCGTGATCAAGATCATCGCGGCTTTCAAGAATCGCGAGGATATTTTGCTCTACACTTAATTTGCGGAAAATTGATGCTTCCTGTGGTAAATAACCCAGTCCTAATTCTGCCCTCTTATGCATTGGTAATGCAGTAAGGTTCTGTCCATCAAGCAGGATACGGCCTTTATCCGCAGAGATAAGTCCGACGATTATATAGAAGGCCGTCGTTTTCCCGGCACCATTAGGACCGAGAAGGCCGACGACTTCGCCGCTGGTTATTTCGAGAGAGATGTTTTTGACAACTTCACGGAATTTGTAACGTTTAGAAATATCCTGAATACTGAGAATACTCATCGGTCGTCTTTCCTAGATTTATCGAGTTTGTTGGCGTCCGATTTGTCGCTGTCTTCATTTGTATTCGACTGTATAGTGCTCTTCGGTGTGTAGGTAATTCGTACCTTCGGATTACCGTCTCCGCCAGATTGAGCGTTGATCAGTTGTTCTTTAATGTGATAGACAAGATAGTTAGATGAAATCTGGTTGCCATTTTCAATTATTGTTGCTTGTTCGGAAAATTTAATTATTCCTTTTTCAAAATCATACTCGAGTCGACCAGCTTCGGCATAGGTCGGTTCTGAATTGTTAGCACGGCGTATTTTAAAAGATGCTGGCGAACCCGTAATCGTTGCCAGAGTTAATTCGTAATTGAAAAAAGTCAGGTCGGCAAAGTCGCATTCGATGTGCCCGTTTTCAACATCGATAATCACATTACCAGAGAGCTGCCATACGCTATCTTCGAAGTCGAGTTTGCTGGCACGTCCTTCATCAGCTTCGATTCCAATGCTGCCTTGAGTTAGGCGTAGCCCGCGAAAAGCAACTATTGTACCTTTACCATCGTATTCGGAAGAATCCGCATTGAGTGAGATTGACAGTTTCAAGTCATCGTTTTGAGCTATTAGGAGATCTGGCACAAACAAAGCCGAGATAAGGAGGATTGTGAAGCGAAAATCTTGCATATGACCTGATACTATGGAACAAATTTGCCGTTGACGTTCGACTGTAATTCCAAACGGTTTTCTTGTAGTAATGCTAGCATGCCAGTCGCCATGAGGCTTCGTAGGCCAATGCGGATTTGAACTTGGGCTTGAGTTTGTGCCCGGTAGGTATCTGGCTCGAACTCGAGGTATTGAGTTCTGATTTCAGTATCTTTCCCGTCAAATCCGTGCGTATTAACCGCTAGTACATGTCCTTTCAAGATCACCCGCTGCTGATCATCGCTGATGGTTGCGGTGTCAGCATTGAAAACCCAAGGTACTTGTGTAGTAGGCGAATATCGAATTTCGACGTTTTGGAAGAACATGTCTGCACCGTTCAGTTGTTCCACATAATCAGCCTTGATGTTGTACAGCAGACGGCCATCATTTCCAGTACCAAGAATTCGTGCCGACTTAAGATAATATCCATCTGATACTGCATTTCCTTGAGTTTCTATTATTTCAGATTTGCTCAGCGAGCCAACCAGATACCAACTACTAGCAGCCGCAACGAGTAATAATATGAGTACAATAATTTTGCGCGCCGACATCGGATTCAGTTATTGCTATCCTGATTTGCTTGGAGCACTAAGTCGCAAACTTCTCTTACTGCGCCAAATCCACCTGCTTTGACGGTTGTGTGATCACATTCGGCTTTGACATCATCATGTGCATTACTGACAGCGACTGAAAAACCGACCCGACGCAGCAGTGGCAAGTCGGGAACATCATCACCCACATACACAGCTTGCGCTTCATTTATCCCCAAGTCTTTGACGAGTAACTTAAACGCAGCCACTTTATCGGAGGTCCCCTGTATAATATGTTGTATGCCGAGTTCAATCATGCGGTGCTCAACAGCCGCCGATTCACGCCCACTGATAACGGCAACCACTAAGCCGGCCTCGAGTAATTGCTTAACACCGAAACCATCGTGTGTATGGAATGTTTTAGATTCGACACCATCGTTTGATATATAAAAACGGCCATCTGTAAAGACACCATCTATGTCAAATACCACTAGACGTACGTCGGAAAGTGTTTGATTTCTATTGTTCACATTACGCCCGCTCTGAACAAATCATGTATGTTTAGTGCGCCAATAAGACGATTTTCATCATCGGTAACAAGCAGTCCTGTTATTTTGTGTTTTTCCATGATGCGTACAGCTTCGGCCGCAAGAATATCCGGACCGGTTACTTTACAATCGCGATGCATAATCGATTCTATTTTTATTTTTCGAATGTCGATACCTGCATCCAGTGCGCGACGCAAATCGCCGTCCGTAAAAATACCAAGCAACCGGTTATCATTATCGACAATGGCGGTCATGCCAAGATTCTTTTGCGTCATTTCCATGAGACCGTCGCTGAGCTGGACATTAGCATCGACTGATGGAATTTCATCATCAATGTGCATGACATCTGCAACTCGTAAGATAAGGCGCTTGCCGAGGCTACCACTAGGATGCGATAGTGCAAAGTCCTCCGCAGTGAAATTACGATTCTGCAGAAGGGCGACCGCGAGCGCGTCTCCCATTGCCAAAGTTGCTGTAGTACTTGCTGTTGGTGCGAGATTCAAAGGACAGGCTTCCTCATCTACACTGATGTTGAGGTGAACATCAGCTGCTTTCGCCAGCGTTGATTGAGGCTTGCCGGTAATAGAAATTAGCTTTGCACCTATCCGTTTGACCAATGGTAGTATTGTTACAACTTCCTCGGTTTCTCCTGAATAGGACACCGCTAGGAGCAGATCATTTGGCGTAATCATTCCCAGGTCGCCGTGACTCGCTTCGGCAGGATGAACGAAAAAAGATGGTGTGCCAGTACTGGCCAGAGTTGCGGCAATTTTTTTGCAAATATGTCCTGATTTACCCATGCCAGTAACGACGACCCGACCGCTGGTTGCGAGACAGAGATTACATGCATCAACAAAAGACCTATCAAGCCGTGATTTGAGTTGGTTGACAGCACGCGATTCAATATTAAGCACTTGTCTTGCTAGCGCAAGAAGCTCATCAGGTTTCAGATTTGCAGACAAATCGACTCCGGTGAAAGTAGCTGGGATTGTGTTACCAGTTTAAACGTTTTGTGCCACTACATAAGCGTCATAGGCAAGAAATGCAATCAAAAATACCAAACCCTGAAGTCGCGAGATATGCTTTTTACCATTGTAGCGATAGATTATGACAAAAAGGGCCAGCGTGAAGGCTACCATGACGATTATATGCAGAGATACGGACGAGGGTAATAGTGCAGGCTCGATGATTGCTGCGGCGCCGATCACAGCCAGTAAATTGAAAATATTTGATCCCACGATATTGCCGAGTGCCAATCCATATTCGCCTTTAATAACGCTGACGAGGGATACCACGAATTCAGGCAGGCTGGTGGCGAGGGCAATTAATATAATGCCAATAACCAGTTCAGTGACTCCTAACGCCCGAGCGATCTCGAGAGCGCTGCCCACCATCAGCTCTGCACCGACAAGTAGTGTAGCCAGACCGATGATAAGCCAGAATACGGTTGCACGCATACTGACATGATGAGAAATTTTCGCTTCATAATCCGAAGTTATTGAATCGTCTGTTGACGATCGGGAACCAAGTTGGCACAACCAGACCATAACGATAAGTAAGCTGGTCAGGAGGACAATCCCGTCCCCGAAACCCAGATAGTAATCAAGAAACAAGAAGGCAGTGAGAAGAGTCACTGCCAGTAAGACCAGCATTTTCTGGCGAATTATCGAGGATGTTATCTCAATTGGCTTTAATAGGGCGACGCCGCCCAGTACTAGCCCAATATTGGTAATGTTCGAACCAATTGCATTGCCGACGGCGAGGTCTGTTTCCCCGCGAAACGCGGCAACGATGGATATTAGTATTTCCGGCGCTGAGGTGGCGAATGCCACAATGGTCAAGCCGATAAGCAACGGCGCAACGCCAAGGTTTCTTGCGGCGGCTCCTGCGCCGTGGACAAACCGGTCAGCCCCCCAAATTAGGAGAAGCAGACCGATAATAAGTTCAGCAATATTGCCAAGCATATTTCAGATGTTCTGATCCATATTGTTTTGTTAGTTTACCGTCGTCTAAATCAATGGTCTGCTCTTTTTTGTTGCCAGAACCATGCTATTCAAGAAAACTGATTCAGAATACCAATAATACACAATCAGCAATGTATGTTGGGCTGCTTGCCAGTTTTGTTACACTGAGCACAACTCAGAATAACTCTTAAACAATAGAAATTATGAATCCATCAGAAATTACTGGACTGATAGAAGCAGGCTTGCCGAATGCTGTCATCACAGTACGCAGCGACGATAACACGCATTTCGAAGCTATCATTGTGGCAGAAGAATTTGAAGGCAAGCGTCCCTTGCAGCGTCACCAGCTGATATACCAGTGTTTGGGAACGTTCATGGGCAATGAAATACACGCATTGTCGATACGCGCATACACGCCAAAGGAATCGCACCAACTGGATTTAGCCAACCAGGCTTAATGTGGCATTGGATAAATTACTTATTCATGGGGGAACACGGCTCGAAGGGAAAATTTCGATATCGGGAGCAAAAAATGCAACTTTGCCTATTTTAGCTGGCACTCTGCTCACCTCCGATAAGGTGACGATTGGAAATGTGCCCCATCTGAATGACGTAACAACGACGATTACTTTGCTGCAGAGCATGGGCGCTATGGTAACCGTTGATGAGCAACTCAATATTGAAGTCGATGGCAGCAACATCAATGAATATTGCGCTCCGTACGAGCTCGTTAAGACAATGCGGGCATCTATCCTAGTGCTCGGACCTCTGGTCAGCCGATTCGGTAAAGCTGACGTATCGCTACCGGGTGGTTGTGCTATCGGTGCGAGGCCGATCAATCTCCATGTGAAGGGATTACAGGCCATGGGTGCCCAAGTGATTGTGGAAAATGGTTTCATTAGAGCGAGAGCTGATCGTCTCAAAGGCGCTCATATTTTATTTGATACTGTCACTGTAACTGGCACTGAAAACCTGATGATGGCGGCTGTACTTGCCGATGGTGAGACGGTCCTCGAAAATGCTGCACGGGAACCTGAAATTAGGGATCTTGCGAATTTCCTGAATAAGATGGGTGCGAAAATCAAGGGTGCCGGTAGCAGTGTCATCCATATTGAGGGTGTTAATGAGGTCGTCGGGGTCGAATATGAAGTGTTGCCTGACCGGATCGAAACTGGCACTTATCTTGTTGCCGCCGCAATGACCGGGGGTAGCGTGCAGCTCAAACGGACATTGCCAAACTGTCTTGAAGCCGTGCTTGTCAAACTAAAGGAAGCAGGTGCATCAATAGCGGTTGGAAATGATTGGATTGAGCTTGATATGGCTGGCAAAAGACCGAAGGCGGTTGATATTCGTACCTCACCATACCCTGGCTTCCCGACCGATATGCAGGCACAGTTTTGTGCTATGAATGCAATGGCTAAAGGTACTGGCACAGTTACGGAAACAGTGTTTGAGAATCGATTTCAGCATGTGCTGGAACTGCAGCGTCTGGGTGCAAAAATTCGTGTCGAAGGCAATATGGCAATTTCCACAGAGGTTGCGCGATTAACTGCAGCGCCGGTAATGGCGACTGATCTTCGTGCTTCTGCCGGGCTGGTGTTGGCCGGTTTGGCGGCCGAGGGAGACACCTTGGTTGATCGAATTTATCATGTCGATCGGGGATACGAACGCATCGAGGAAAAGTTGAATCAATTAGGTGCAACTATTCATCGCGTGCCTGGCTTGTAATTGCCAGTGATATTTTCGCCATGAGCACCGTAGTTACCTTTATTTATAAGGTTTCTATTTAGGTATGGACTCTATTTCTTGATTACACTCTTTAGGTTAGTGAGTAGTGAGGATTCTGATCATGCTGTATAGAGCCACTTTACCAATTTGAGTTCGGCCAAAAGATACATTTGATTACGTTGAGTTATTGATTGGCTGGACACAATATTCGGTCAGTACCTAACCACTTTTAATTGACCGCGTGTATAATGCGCCACTAGTTCGGCACCTAGCCCTTATGTGAGGGTCATCCTGATGGCAAAAAGGGTCTGCTGAAAATCTACCAATTTTCGGGCAAAGCAAAAAATCGACCACTTAAGGTTGGTATAAGGGAGTGCCTTAATGGCCGATGACGTTGATCGCAACAGGCATTATTTTCTATCTGTTGCTACCGCTATAATCGCGGGAGCAGATATATCCCTTGTCTCTATTCAAGATACGCGCTCTCGAAATATGGATGCTAATACTCATGTTATGAATTGCCACATTCATGCTTAAAAAATAAATTTGGAACAATATTTCTTAGTTTAAGCCGTATCAAACTTATACGACGGTAGGAATTACCGACAATATTAATCTATACCCCTGGGGGGCGGAATTATGGCAGTAGTTGTCAATCGACGATTCTTAATGACCTTATACTCAAAATCAACGTGTATTCACAGTCACCGCACGCGATTAGTATTGGCTGAGAAAAACATCAATATCGAGGTTGTACATATCGATGGCCCTGATTTGCCTGAGGATCTTATGGATCTGAATCCCTATCACACTGTGCCAACTCTGGTGGACAGAGATCTCATCCTTTACGATTCTCGAGTCATCATTGAATATCTTGACGAAAGATTTCCGCATCCACCGTTGATGCCGGTCGATCCGGTCACTCGTGCACAGTTTCGACTGGCGCTATTTCGCCTTGAATCGGACTGGTATCCATTTGCTGAAAAATTCGAGATTGGTAATGAGCGTAAGTTGCCCAGTAAATCGCGGAAAATTCTAAAGGAGAGTATTCTTGCTAGCATTGACCTATTTGCAGCCAAGCAGTATTTTTTAAGTGATGAATTCTCTTTGGTTGATTGCAGTATTGCTCCCATACTGTGGCGGTTACCCGTGTATGGCATCGATCTCGGTTCACAAGATGGGCCTATCCAACAATATATGCAACGTGTTTTTAGCAGACGCTCGTTTCAGGAAAGTTTGACTGAGCTTGAGCAAGAAATGCACTTGTAGCTATCTAATAAAATTAATACTGTGATCAATTCTATTAGACCAAAGAAATCTTATACTGAACTTGCTGATCTATTGTAGTGCAACCGCCTTGCCACGCTGGAACTGAGCCCAGGTAAGCCGTCGGTGTATCCGGCCATCGGAGTCGAGGTACAAACGTCCGGTTGCCCCATCCATTTCATCCATTGGGGCAGTATGGGAACTGAATAATTTGGCCACAAGGTGGTAGGCGTCGTAACCTATGGCGTGCAATCTGCCCAGTCGTTGTTCAGCTGGCCAATATTCACTGTAAAGCTTGGGCAGGGTTGCAATCCAGGCGTGCGGAGAAATTATCCATGGAGTGTCGGCGAACATAAGGCCACTTAAGTCTGAATTGGAGCGGCCATCCATCGAATATATAAATGACGTTGAATAGACGGGTAGATTCCCCGAATTATGAAATTTCAGCTGTGATTTGATCATACGTCCAGCTGACGCATTGGCTGCTAGAAAGACAAAGTCTACATCCTGTCTCCGGCGTGGATCGAACTGGAGAAGTCCACCGATACTTGCCGACAGCATTCGATACCGATTGACACTTTGCGAAAGTGTCATTAATTCTTCTATCTCGATTGAAAAATCCTGATTGGACGGCTGGTAACTTCGGTAGTCAAGTAAGATTCCGCCAAGCGACTCAAGTTCGGTCGAGAAACTGGTAAGCACGCGCTGCCCCCACTCGTTATTTGGTACAAGCGCAACAGCCTGCTCATTGCCATCGGACATCGCCCGTTGTGCAACGGCCACTGCTTCATCTTCCGGCGCTAACGCGAACTGATAAACCCCGGGGGGCGCCAAATTATTGTCTGGTAAAAAGTTCAGAACCAGTATAGGCACTGGCGACACTAATTTCTCTGTCAGATCGATCACATTGCTTTTCAATAGTGGGCCGACGACGAACTCCGCACCATTTTTGACAGCTAACGTGTAGGCCTGCTTCGCACCTCCAGGTCCACTAACATCATATACACGAATTTGCTGTGCATCACCTAATCCTGCCACGGCAGAGAAATAGGCGCCAAAAAATCCATTCTGGACAGCTTTACCTGCTGACGCATTACTGTCGGATAAGGGTAGCAACAATGCAATGTGTCGTGGAAATTCTAGAAGATCACTATCCGGTCTTCTGAGCTCTGCTAGGATGGCAATTGCTGGGTGAGCGGCATTACTTTTCTGCCAACGTGTGATGCCATTACTCCAGCCAATACCCTGTTGGCCGGTGGAGACGGCTAGAGCCCCAAGTATTAACCAACCCCGAATTTCGGAATCAATTTCGATTTCGGCTGCTGATTGCAAAATTTCCAAGTCGCTAACTAGCAATCCCTGCCAGAGGCGTTTGCGGTTAAGGAAAATACTGTGGTGGTCATCCAGCCAAACTTCTATTTGTGTGAGCAATCTAATTGCATGAGAAGGATCGTGCTTTTGAAACCAAGCATCTGCGCGCAACCCTTCGACGCGCATCCGGTATGAAGCTGGCAGCATCAGACGACTCATCGGTTCCAGCAAATTTAAGGCGCTGTCCGGTTGTCTGTCCAATAAGGCAAGTGCCGCAGTGTCCGCATTCCATAGCCATAATAGTTCGCCGGACAAGGGCTCTGAAATTTTTCGCAATGTGTTTCGAGCACGATGCGCATCTCCAGCATTAAGCCACTGTTCGATGGCAAGCAGTGTCAGGCGGTCATGCTCAGGGCCAATTTCTTTTTCTGCCAGCTGAATATAAATCGATGCTGACTCATCAAATTGACCTCTTTTTGCAAGGATTCCAGCCCATTGCTCCGTTTGTTCGCCTGGGTTGCTCGAAAAATTCGATGTCGCACAACCGTTGGCTAACAATAAAACAGCAAGCAAAATAAAGAAACGGAAAAATTCTTGTTTTCTCAAATCCGTCATGTTACTTGCCTGATCATGCTCTTAACGGGCAGGATGTCGTACAAATTTAATTTCCGATAAGTCATTTCCAATTAGTCACAGGGCATTAAGAGATTGGACAGCGGTACACTATTTGTAGTTGCAACGCCAATTGGCAATCGTGAGGATCTGACGCCACGTGCGCAGCAGATTCTCAACGATGTTGATCTCATCGCTGCCGAGGATACTCGGCACACGCGGCGATTGCTATCGCATTTCAATATCAACACCCGACAAATTGTACTTCACGATCACAATGAAGAAGTCATAGCGCATAAGCTGATATCGGTCTTGAAAGGCGGAAAATCTGTCGCATTGGTCAGTGATGCGGGTACGCCACTCATCAGTGATCCAGGCTATCGTGTTGTTTGTGCCGCTCATGATGAGAAGATACCTATCTCGCCTGTACCGGGTGCCAGCGCTGTAACTGCTGCACTTTCTGTTGCGGGATTGCCGACCGACAGGTTTTGTTTCGAAGGATTCTTACCAAACAAAAAAGTTGCACGCATAAACAGACTTAGACAACTTCGTAACGAGACGCGCACTATCGTTTTTTACGAATCGGTGCACCGCATCAAAGATACGATTAGGAATCTTAATGAAGTAATGGGCGCTGAGCGAAATGCCTTTATCGGCCGTGAACTTAGCAAGATATATGAACAGTGTGTATCTACAACGCTTGCGGATATACAAGATATGATTTGGGATGGACGAATTGCGACGAAAGGTGAATTTGTTATTGTTGTTGCAGGTAATCAAACTCCTGATACGGCGACCACAGTAATCAATATTAGTAAACTGATCGCGGAGATTTCGACTGTTCTGCCGACTAATCAGGCAGTCGATCTCATATCGGTACTCTCTGGTCGCCGGCGAAATGAAATATATCGTCTGTTGTTAGCGCAACGGAAGTAGGGAGCAGATGACTAGCTGCTGATTGGTAATGCTATATTTTGAAATTGTCAGCTTTTCTTAGGCTTTTGGTACCCAAACTGAGCACCAACCGTTACTGTTTACTAGTTTCCCGACAAAAATGTTACACGGCCGCCATTCGTCGCCTTCATTACCTACTAGCTGGGCACAATTTGCGCATGTCTGATCTGCTGCGGCTTGCGTTCGTGATGCAGGATCTACTGTACTTGCGTCATGCGTATACTTAAACGCCTGCGCTATCGGGTCATCCTTGGTAAGTTTCGGTAAATCCTGGGATTGCGCATCCGCACCCGAACGAACGAAACAACCGGCGGCTGCAATTGCCGATAATTGTATAAATTGGCGCCTCGCTATTTTGCTCAATGGAACCTCCTCCTAATTATGTAATGTCGGCTAAATCTGATCCCATGCAATCAATACAGATCATCTTTCGATTTGCTGATTATATCGCACAAAGTTTAACGGTAAATGAACACGTGTGTTCGATGAGCCTACAAGACTGCTGTTTTTTCTATTAGTGATGTACTGAAAGAGCAGCACCCTCTCCAAAGAATACAATCCTTGTCAGGAAAGTATAGTCGGCCTCATATACCATCAAAATGATGAATACCCCTAAAGCTATCGGCGGTAACAGAATCGTAAGTTGGAGCGCTAATCGCTCCCAAGCCATGTGCATAAAAATGGCGAGAATAAATCCTGCTTTGAGAAACATAAATATAAGAATTAAGGTCCAGCGAATTGGACCCTGAAGATTTATGTAATCCACCATGTAAGATAAAAAACTAAGAACAAATAACAGTCCCCAGACCCAGAAATAGATACTTATGGGATGTTGTTGTTGAGTGTCCTGTGACATATTAAAGTCCCTTACCGCATCCTACCAAAGATAGAAGAATGCAAAGATGAAAACCCAAACGAGGTCGACGAAATGCCAGTAAAGTCCAGCAATTTCCACCATCTCGTAATTACCACTTCTTTCGTAGACGCCATTTTTAACTTTTCGTGCAACCACAATGAGATATATGACGCCAGCACTTACATGTAAGCCGTGGAAACCTGTGATCATAAAAAAGATTGCGCCGAACTGAGGTGCTCCCATGGGGTTGCTCCAGGGGCGAACTCCTTCGTCCACGATCAGTTTGGTCCATTCGAAAACCTGCATACCAACAAACATAGCGCCGAAAGCTGCGGTTGCGATCATCAACCAGAAAGTTTTGTTGCGATCTTTGCGATAGCCCATATTGACAGCCATCGCCATTGTGCCGCTCGATGAAATTAGAACGAAGGTCATGATTGCGATTAGGATAAGAGGAATGGGTTCTCCGCCGAACGATAGTGCAAAAACTTCGCTCGGAATAGGCCAGGCGTCCCTGATCGACATTCGTACCGTCATATACGAAGTCAGGAAAACACCAAAGATGAATGTATCGCTGAGGAGAAAGAACCACATCATGGCTTTCCCCCAGGGTATATGAAATGTCTGCTTGTCAGCTGAGAAGTCGGTTACAACTCCTCTAGTACCTTCAAGTAGAACGTCTCCTGTTTCAGTTAGTGCAGCTTCAGACATTTACCCATATCCTTCTATGTAGATAATAGCAAAGCGAACAATCCAATCCATACCAGTAGTAGATAGTGCCAATATACGATGCACAGTTCTATACTCAAGCGCACACTCTGGGCATCAACGCCGGTCAATACTCGAGCAGTTGTTTTACCCCACACCCACATACCTCCCAGCAAGTGCATTCCATGCAGTGCTGTCAATACATAAAAGAACGCATTAGCGGGGTTGCCGGACATGAAATAGCCGCCAGCATTAAGTTGTTGCCAGGCGACTAGTTGACCCAAAAGAAACAAAGCTGTACATACACCGCCGGTAATTAAGCCGGTTTTCACTGTCAGCAGTTGATCCTTGGTCACAGCGCCCCGCGTCAATTGAAATGCGATACTCGCAAGTACAAGCAAGCCGGTGTTTAGCCACAGAAGCTTCGGTTCGGTCAACGGACTCCAGTCCGCCATTTTCATGCGCATCATATAGGCGCTGAGAAACAACGCAAACAACGATGTAACAACGGCAATAAATGACAGTAGAGCAATTTTCACCGGTTCGGCCATGATGACACCCCGATTCGGGCTGTTTTCAAGCGGATCATTGGTTTCCCACGGCTGCGTATACAGAGATTGCCGTACCAACCAGGTGATTACGGTGGCCATAATAACCGCAAGAAATACCAGGGTGAATATCACGAAATAGTCCCGCGATCGGAATCATCAGTTCCGTCATCATGTTCTGCAGGCGCATGACTTGCTGCTGCGGGTACATTTTGCGGAATAAAATCATCTGGGTGGCCTGGTACGCTGTAGTCATAAGCCCAGCGATGTACCTCTGGTAATTCATGCCCCCAGTTGCCGTGTTTTGGTGGAGTGTCCGGAGTCTGCCATTCTAGAGTTGTTGCTTGCCACGGATTAGGTCCTGACTTTTTACCATTTCGTATGCTTACTATTATGTTGTAGAGAAAGATCAGCTGGACAACGCCGACGAATATAGCCGAAATAGTAATACTTTGATTCAATACAAACGCCGACTCTGGCATGAATTCAGTGTTACCCATCGCAAAGTAGCGGCGCGGGACACCAAGGAATCCCAGATAATGCATCGGTAGATATATCGAATAGGTTCCCAAAAAGGTAAGCCAGAAATGCCATTTTCCGAGTGTTTCGTTGAACATCCTGCCTGTCATCTTTGGATACCAGTGATAAATTGAGCCAAATACAACCAGTATCGGTGAAACTCCCATCACCATGTGGAAATGCGCAACGACGAAATAGGTATCAGATAGTGGTAGATCGACAACCACATTACCCAGGAATATGCCGGTTAGCCCGCCGTGGACAAACGTGAATATAAACCCGATAGCAAAAAGCATTGGTACATTTAGTCGAATATTCCCCTGCCACAGTGTCAGTACCCAATTATAGACTTTGATGGCCGTAGGTACGGCGATAAGCAATGTGGTTGTTGCGAAGAAAAATCCAAAATAAGGATTCATACCGCTGACATACATATGATGGGCCCAGACAATAAAGCTGAGTCCGCCAATCGCCAGAATTGCCCATACCATCATGCGGTAACCAAAAATATTCTTTCTGGCATTCGTGCTCAAAATATCAGAGACGAGTCCGAATGCTGGTAATGCAACAATATAGACTTCAGGATGACCGAAAAACCAAAATAAATGCTGAAATAAGATCGGGCTGCCACCGGAATAATCAAGTTGTTCACCCATGGAAATGATTGCTGGCATGAAAAAGCTCGTTCCAATCGTTTTATCAAGCGTCATCATGACTGCGCTGACAAACAAGGCCGGAAATGCTAACAGACCAAGAATTGTGGCCATAAAAATGCCCCATAACGATAATGGTAGTCGCATCAACGTCATGCCGCGTGTGCGTGCCTGGAGAATGGTAGTGACATAGTTCAATCCTCCCATCGTGAAAGCGACGATGAAGATGGCAAGTGAACCTAGCATCAGTAGGATACCCCAGTCTGTACCGGGCGTACCCGGTAGGATGGCCTGCGGCGGGTAGAGTGTCCAACCAGCCCCGGTTGGCCCTCCGGACACAAAAAAGCTTGCGAGGAGGACAATGACCGACACCAAATAGAGCCAGTAGCTCAACATGTTCATGAGCGGAAACACCATATCTCGCGCACCGATCATTAATGGTATGAGGTAATTACCGAAACCACCCAGAAACAGTGCAGTCAGCAAGAAGATAACCATAATAATCCCGTGCATCGTGATGAATTGGTAGTAATTGGTTGGTGTTATAAAAGAAAAAGTGTCTGGGAAGCCAAGTTGTAGACGCATCATTCCAGATAAAACCAGCGCGACTAATCCGACAATAATTGCCGTGATGCCATACTGTATCGCGATGACCTTATGATCCTGACTCCAGATGTATTTGGTGATAAATGTCGTTGGATCGTGGTGTTCTACTTCGTGATCCCGATCGGCAAATGCAACGTATGCCATCAATATCCCCTTGCGTTTAGATCGTAATTAAAGTTTTTTCGTACAGGCTTCATCAATCGATATTTACAAAGTGTTGATGTAAGCAACAACGTTCTTCATCGCCTGCTCGTCCTTAAGTATTCGTGCCATGAATCCCATTTGCTTGCCGTTCAGGTCGTAAGGATGTTCTCCGCGAATGCCTTGCTTGAAATGTTTCAGCTGATTAAGCAGGTACCAATCGCTCATACCAGCCAGCGGTGGCGCATTCATTTTAATACCGCCACCGTCCTTACCATGACAATTAGCGCAGGTCACGTACAATTTAGCACCACGCACAATATCCCCATTGATTGTAGTTGGTGCTGGTATATCAGGTAGCGTACCGATATAGGCAACGACGTTGTTAATCATTACATCATTGACAAGCGTTGCAGCCATCGGTTGCATTTGTCGACCATAAATATCCGCTTCATTTGTGCCGCGAATACCTGCTTTGTAATGCTGTAGTTGTTTTTTTAAATATTGCGGATCTTGACCACTGAGTTTCGGTGAATTCAATGCTATTTGGCCTTCACCCTGTGCACCATGGCAAGCTGCACACATGGCGTAAGATGCTTGCCCTAGCATCGGATTACCTGGTCCTCTCGCCTGTATTTCAGCATAAGTCAACTGGTTGTCCAGCCATGCCTGATAGTCCTCAGGTGCTTCAACCACAATCCTGCCACGCATAGCGTGATGGGCGATACCACACAGCTCTTCACAGAGAATTTCATATTCGCCAATTTTGGTTGGCTCCAGCCACATGTAAGTCTCAATACCTGGTACCAAATCCATTTTGACTCTAAATTGAGCAACCGTGAAATTGTGTAATACGTCTTTCGAGCGCATCCAGAATTGCACTGGTTTGCCGACAGGAATGTGCATGACAGCATCATCGATTAATACATCATCGTGTCCGTTTGGATCATCTGGATCAATGCCAAATGAGTTGTCAACACTAATTAACGTTGCATCAATCTTGCCAAATTGACCATCTTTTCCAGGGTGACGAAAACTCCAGTCCCATTGTTGGCCTACTACCTCGATCTCAATAGCTTCTTCGGGGACTGTTACGAAAGTTCCCCAGACAAACAATCCAGGCGCAAGCATTGCTGAGATCCCGATAGTTGTTAGAACGGTAAGCCAGATTTCTAGTTTTTTATTTTCCGGCTCGTACTTCGCTCTCGCACCTTCCTTGTAACGGTAACGAATAATTGCATAGGCCATAAAAAGATTAACGGCAACAAATACAATGCCGGTCACAACAAAAGTTATATCAACCGTGAAATCGATCATCCCCCAATTTGAAGCGATCGGTGTAAAAGTCCACGGACTGAGGAAGTGGAAGATGAGAGAACCCACCACCAAAATAATCAACACAACTGCTAGAGGCATACTTTATGTATCCTTAAAATATCTCGATCATCACGGATGTTATTTTAAACTGAAATCCAATTTTTTAGCTGTATTTATCATACGTCTCGACTGGCGCCGAAGCGGAGCATAGAGGATTCAGAATCTGATTTCCACAGGTTAAACTACCTACTTGGTATTGCCTGGATACGATTGTAAAGGTATAGATTGATGGAAGCTTTATTTCTTTTTTGTATGGATGCTGGAGCTGGAGCAGATGGCAGATTGAATATTCATGGGGTATTCAATGAATTATACGCGCTTGATTTTCCAGCTCGTCAGGATCGAATAGTGTTAGCCGGAATTGTTGAATGGCAACGTGACTTACAGGGTCGCATACCGTTTAAGATGGATCTCGCAGATGTCGAGGGGTTGTCTATATTCACGATCGACGGCCACACCGATATAGAACATCAACCGAGAGCAAAATCGCCCGCCAAAACCCAGTTCATACTACCGATGACAAACGTTGTGTTTCCGGCACCAGGTCGTTATCAAATGCGTATCGATTTCGATGGCAACGAAATAGCTGGGCCATCCATCTATCTTATTCTCCGCTCGGACGGTAATTCATAGTAGCGATATAAGCGATTACATCTTTAATCTGCTTATCAGTTTCGAGCATCTGCGCCATTATGCGCATTTGTGCGCCATAGATGTCATTTTTATGAGTACCGCGGACACTAGCTTGGAAATGTTCCAGTTGTTTGACGAGATACCAGTCATGTTGATTCGACAATCGTGGTGCGTTCAACAACTGAGAACCTTCACCGAACTCGCCATGGCAAGCAATGCAGCTCTTCTGATACGCTTTTTTACCAGCTTCAATATTGCCATCTACTGTTTTTGGCGGATCAGGTATATCTATACTCGTCAGATAGGCGAGAACATCGGCAATGCCCTGGTCATTGGTTAGCATCATCGCCATCGGGCGCATCTGAGCTCCGAACGTATCCTGCGGATGCGCACCACGAATACCCTCCCTGAAGTTTTTCAACTGTCGGGTTATGTACCAGGAATCCTGGCCGGCATTAGCCGGTGCATTTAAAACTAACATGCCCTCGGCATTTGATCCGTGACAAGTGGCACAGATGTTGTATAGCATCTTTCCTTTTTCGATATTACCGGCCGCCTGTGCGGAAAATCCTGCGCATAAGCTGATTAGAACCAATAAACTGGAACTGATGAATGGTTGCATTATTTTTTTGACGTATATGTGGATATTAAAAGTGAGGTTAAACGTACCGAAGTCACAGCTTTGGTGCAAGCTAGATAATTTTATATTTTGGAAGTGACCTTACTTTTAACAAAAGTATTGAATAAATAAATAAAAGAAATCAGAATTGCAAAGTGTCAGCAAATACATTTGTAGTTTTCATAACTTACGGGCAAACTCTCGCGGCAAAAAAGGGGGCACAATTTGTCTATCTCTGTCCTCGACGCGCTTCGGCCGGCGAAGAAACCAACTTTAATAGTACTCGTGATAATACTTGGCCTATTTGTAGGTGCATGGATTCACAGCAAATATTATTCAGATCGCAGCCCGGTTCAACCAATCAATTTTAGTCACAAGATACATGCGACAGACAATCAGATTTCGTGTCAGAACTGCCACAACTATGCGGATAGGACACCGGTCGCCGGCGTCCCCAGCGTGAGCAAATGTATTGGATGTCATCAATCTATACCCAGCGTTCGAGAACGGCCAGATATTCTAAAGTTGGCCGCCTACTGGGAAAATCGTGAACCCATACCGTGGATTAAAGTACATGATGTTCCTGATTTTGTTCACTTCACGCATAAGCGACACATCAAGGCAGGACTGGAATGTCAAGAATGTCACGGTCCCGTAGAGACAATGGATCGTGTTACCCGTGTTGCAACGATGAAAATGTCTTGGTGCGTCGATTGCCACACTGAGAGAAACGTAGAAAATGGCCGTGATTGTTGGACTTGCCATAAATAGCCATGTCACGATCATGCAAAGATCAATATGGTGCGCTAAAAATAGCGTTTGAGATAGAGGGTTGAATGTCAAAAATCAGCCGTAGAGATTTGCTGCAATTTATCGGAGCTGGTGGAGTTGGAGTTGCTGGCGGTGTTCTGTATGGCGAGGGAGTTCAGCGCGATGTTGAGCTGTACATTCCGCAGGTAATTCCCCCAGAAAACTATTTACCGGGAATTGCAACCTGGTACAACACTACTTGTAATCAGTGTTCTGCGGGCTGTGGAATCTCTGTTCGAATTCGTGAGGGCCGAGCAAAGAAAATCGAAGGCAATCCCGTACATCCAATCAGTCGGGGGCGGTTGTGCGCACGGGGACAAGCTGGATTGAATGCTCTATACAATCCGGATCGAATCAGGACACCTTTAAAGAACACGGGACAGCGTGGTTCGGGTAACTTCGATGAGATAAGCTGGGATGAAGCGCTAACCACTGTAGGAAATCGCGTTAACCAACTAAGGGCCAACAACAAAGCAAATCAAATTAGGTTGCTAAGCGGTCGAGTTAGGGGACACTTAGATAAACTTTTTTCGCAATTTATGGATTTCCTTGGTTCGGAGCATTACCAGCAGTACGACTTTACTTATCCAAGTGCATTAAAGGCAGCGAATAAAATATCTTTTGGCACAAACGTATTGCCGTACTACGATATTGAGAATACAGATTTTCTGTTGTCATTTGGCGCTGATTATCTTGGTACCTGGATTTCTCCAGTACACCATAGCTTGGCTTATGGTCATTTGCGTCAGGGACGTGAGGATCGCCGTGGCAAGACAGTACAGATCGAGCCACGCATGTCACTAACCGGTGCTGCTGCCGATGAATGGATTGCGGCACGACCAGGTAGCGAGGGATTGCTAGCTCTGGGTATGGCTCATGTTCTTGTGAATGAGGATCACTATGATGGTAGTGACCGAGACGAATGGTTAAAGGCGCTGCAGAAATATTCTCCATCACTGGTGTCTGTTGAAACCGATGTTAGTGAAGAAAAGATTGTACGATTGGCTAGAGAGTTTGGTGCAAGTGCGGCAAGTCTAGCCATCGCAGGTGGTGCTACTACGGCGGGGACCAATGCTGTTGCTAGCATCGTAGCAATCAACGCGTTGAATCATCTGGCGGGCAACTTAAGTGAACCAGGTGGAATAATATTCAATTCAGAACAGACATATTCTGCTGAGGTAGGCTTGAGGCAAGCAGGCTTTCAAGGAATGCTCGGCCTTGTTGAGGCAATGGAAGCTGGTGATGTGGATGTATTGCTTATACACGATACGAACCCCGTTTTTGCTTTACCGAGAGATGTCAGGTTTCGACAAGCCATGGAAAATGTCCCACTAATTGTCGCGTTATCTAGTTTTCGAGATGAGACAACAGAAATGGCAGATTTCATCCTTCCCACCAACACCTATCTGGAATCCTGGGGAGATGACATACCAGATCCCGGTGTTGGATTCCCGGTAGTGTCAATATTTCAGCCGGTCGTTGAAACGTTATATGACACACTGCCTGTCGGCGATATTATGCTGTCCCTGGCCCGAAAGATAGGTGGTGAATTGCCAATGTCAATGCGCTGGGACACGATGCAAGAATTCGTCAAGGAAGGGTGGCGCGAGGAATTCGAACAACATGGATTAGATGAAGTTGATCAGGAATTCGACGAACTTTGGCACGCGGCGCTTGAAGCGGGCGTATGGGGGAAGCCGGGTAGCACCATTGACGACCAACTGGTACCGTCGAGCGCATCAACCATTGCTGCAATTGCTAATCCGATATCAAAATTTGCCGGCGATGAAGATGAATATCCATTCGTATTGCACCCGTTCCTCACAGCAACTTTCCTGGATGGTAGGGGAGCTAATCTACCGTGGCTACAGGAATTGCCCGATCCAATGACCAGTATCGTGTACGGATCTTGGGTGGAACTTAATCCGGTGACAGCCAATGAGTTGGGGATCACAGAGGGGGACGTATTGAAGGTAGAAACCCCAGCTGGTTCTGTTCGAGTGCCAGCATTCATTTTTGCCGCGATTAAGCCAGGAGTGGTTGCGATGCCGATTGGTCAAGGTCATACAACTTACGGGCGTTTTGCCAAAGAACGGGGCGTTAATCCAATTCATATTGTTGCAACGCTTATGGACGATCAGGCAGGTGATCTAGCATGGGCGGCCACACGTGTGAAAATTCAGGCTACCGGCGAACGATTGCCGTTTATTAAAACCGATGGAGTAACTCGTACCCTTGGTAGGCAAATTTTGGGACCGAAGAATGATCATGCGTGATATGGAGTAATGACTTGAGTACATTTGTTGAAAAACTTAAAGCTTATCGCAAACCCGGTTATTACGATGCATTTGATTACAACTGGAAGATGACCATCGACCTGGATCGCTGCACGGGCTGCGAGGCCTGTGTCGTTGCCTGCCAGGCAGAAAACAATCTTCCAATCGTTGGTGAGGAACGCTTCGCACAGAATCGCGAGATCAAGTGGATACGCATTGAACGCTACTGGGAGGGTGAGTACCCGGACGTTAAAATGGGATTCATCCCAATGCTCTGCCAACATTGCGATGACGCACCTTGTGAAACCGCGTGCCCCGTATTTGCCACATATCACAATCCGGACGGATTAAATACACAGATATATAACCGCTGTATTGGTACCCGGACGTGCGCTGTTTACTGTCCATACGACGTTCGCTATTTCAATTGGTTTACTTACACCTGGGATGAACCGTTGGAGCAACAACTGAATCCGGATGTCAGCGTACGTGAAAAAGGTGTTATGGAAAAATGTACTTTCTGCATCCAGCGCATCCGCACCGCCAAAGACAACGCTAAGGATGATAATAGACGACGTCTTCATGATGGCGAAGTCGTTCCTGCTTGTGTACAGAGCTGCCCGACTGAGGCCATGGTATTCGGGGACGGCAATGACCCGGAAGCAAAGGTGTCGAAGATGATGAAGAATCCAAGGGGTTATACCGTTTTGGAAGAACTGAATACATCACCTTCGATCGTTTACCTTAAGAAGGCGCATGCCGAATCATAGGTACGATTACAGAATGATTTACTCAAGAAGAGCCTTAAACGATGTTTGATCACGGTCAACCCAGTTACGCAGAAGTCAATAAAGACGTCTTGTCTGTGATGCTGAAGACTGGCCCCAGATACTGGTTGTTACTGGGAACCACAATGAGCGTGGCGGTAATTTTCTTTTTTATGCCCTGGTTTTATCAGTTGGTTGTCGGCGTTGGTGCCGCCGGCATGAATCGCAATGCTGTTTGGGGAACATATCTATCGAACTTCATTTTTTGGATTGGTTTAAGCCACTCCGGTACGTTGTTATCTGCCGTTTTGCACATTACTAAAAGTGATTGGCGCAAATCGATTTATCGTAGTGCGGAGGCCATGACGCTGTTTTCACTGATGACTGCAGCAATGTTTGTAATGGTGCACGTGGGCCGTGTTTGGTTTGTACACTGGAGTTTTCCGATTCCCAATGAAATGGGCTTGTGGCCAAACTTTCGTTCACCTTTGATGTTCGATGTGATGGCCATAACAACTTATTTGACGGCCAGTATAATTTTTATTTACATGGGGTCCGTGCCTGACTTCGCTGCGGTTAGGGATGCGAGTACCGGTCTTAGACGTCGATTGTATTCGATTTTCTGCTTAGGTTGGCGGGGGACCGCTAGAGAGTGGCATACGCTCGGATGGGCATATACATTTTTTGCTGTTTTTGTTATCCCCTTGGCAGTATCAGTGCACAGCATCGTGTCCTGGGATTTTGCATTGTCCATCGTACCAGGTCTGCACCACACTATTTTTGCTCCTTATTTTGTTTGTGGTGCTATCTATTCTGGTACGGCGGGTATTGTTACCGTGATGTATTGTCTCAGGAAGTTTTTAAATTTTAAGCGCTATATTGGGCAAGTACATCTCGATAATCTTGGCAAGCTGCTAATAGCCTTATCTCTGATCTGGAGTTATATCAACATTCTCGAGCTTTTTAGCGCTTGGTATGGAGGTTCTTCCTTTGAACTAGAGGCCGTGAAATTCAGATTAACCGGTTTTTATGGACCACTGTATTGGGAGATGATTCTTTTTTGTGCCTTTGTTCCATTGTTGATGTTCTTTAAAAAGATTCGGTTGTCTTGGAATAAGATGCTTATCATTTCTATACTGATCAACATCGGCATGCTGACCGAAAGATTCATAATTGTTGCTACATCACAACCGCGAAAATTTTTACCGGATGCTTTTGGTTTTTATTTTCCGAGCTGGATTGAGATATCGATAACAATCGGTTCATTTGCAATATTTACAACGTTGTTCTTGATTTTTATCAAAGTGGTTCCGGCGGTATCTATTTATGAAGTTAAGGAAACGTTAAAGCCGCTCAGGAGGAATACCTGATGGCAATAATGGGTACGTTCACCTTTGAAGAAGACTTTCTCGTTGCCGCGAAAAATTTGCAATCATCGGGATTTGACAATATTTCATTATTGTCACCGGTACCGCTGGAAGAGGCGCAGGAGGTACTGGGACTGGGCAAGTCTTCACCGGTGCGTCGTTTTTCTCTCGTCGGTGCGATTATAGGGGCAATATCTGGATTTGCCATGGCTGTTGGTACTGCACTGGTGTTCATACTGCCAACTGGCGGTAGAGCCATCATCACTTTGCCGCCATATCTAATTATTACCTACGAGATGACAATACTCTTTGGTGTGTTGGCTACACTACTGGGATTTTATTTTATTTCGGGATTACCTGCATGGCACGATAGACCTTACCTATCATCGGCAAGTATGGATCGATTCGTCGTCGTCGTGAAAGGCGCAGCAGCAGATCAGGTGGCTAAGGCAGAGGAAATTATTCAACAAGCTGGGGCGGAGGAAATCCGTCATGTGGAGCAAGACGAATGAAAGGGTCGCATTTTTCAGGCTTGCTTTGCATCTTTTGTCTTATGGCAATTCCCGGTCCTGCCTTGACGCTGCCCTGGGATAAGGATATGCAGGATCAGCCATCGGTAAAACCTCAAGAATCGGAAGTGCCAAAAAACGATGCTGCGGTTCCTGTAGGGGGTGAAGAAGAATATCCGGCACCAAAAGATATCATTGAGTTAGTGCGAGCTCGATTGGAGGCGGGACGAATTCTAGTGAACCCTATTCCTAAGTCACCAGACTCTCTTGCTCGGGGCAAACAAATGTACGACCGACACTGTCTAGTTTGTCATGGCGAACAGGGCAGTGGGGATGGCCTCGTAGGCAGTAAGTTTGTACCTCAGCCGATGAAACTGAATATTGAATATGTACAACGCCAGCCTGACGGACAGATTTTTTATACGATTAGCCACGGTAGCATTGCGATGCCGTTTTATAGGCAAGCAATGTCGGTAGAAGATCGTTGGCATCTAGTCAATTTTATTAAGGAAGTATTTGGCGAATCATGAACGCGATTCCAGAAATTGCGATCGGGGTACCTGCAGAGCGGCAGTGTTATAAGAAAATTTTACTTGTTCTTGCCGTTTTATTTCTGATCGGCGCTGGTAGTTTTACTTATATGCTTGTCACGATGCCCGAATTGATTCCGTGGGATTTCTTTGTCGCAAGTTTCGTATATTTACTTGGAATTAGCCAGTTTGGTATCGCATTTTCCGCAATTATGCGTATTTGTAAGACTAACTGGGCACGACCGTTCTATCGCTTAGGTGAAATTGCAACACTGGCGTTCTTTCCTTTTGCCATCATCTTATTTTTGCTGATTTATACGTATGGCAAAGAACATTTGTTCTTTTGGGTATCACCCGAACCAGGGCAACATTTAAGTCCCTGGCTAAATTCAAACTTCTTTTTGGTCCGAAATTTGTTTGCTCAGTTGTTGTTCTACGGACTGGCAATTGTTTACTTCTTGATGGGTTTGATACCGGATATCACGAGTGATTCTTTCAGGAATGATCAAGGCTGTTGTACGGGGTTTCATCGGTGGTTATTGTCGCAAAAACAAAGGCGAGATGTTGAGCGCCTGAAATCCAACATGCTTGTGTTCGCACCGATTGTACTGATTGTTGCTGTTGTTGCTAATACATTTATCTCTTGGGATTTTGGAATGATGTTATTTCCACATTATCACAGCACGATATTTCCCATGTATTTTATCTTAGGAAATATGCTCGCAGGTGCTGCAGCCATCCTTATTCTTGGGGCAGTGACTTGTCGAATATTGGGGCTGAAGCATTTTTTCAAAACGGTGCAACTAGAGAGTATGGGTATAGTATTCACCGGTTTCGCATTGCTCTGGTTATATATGTTCTGGGCACAGTTTTTTGTTACCTGGTTCGGTAACCTTCCATATGAAACTGGTCCGCTGTGGACGAGGATGTTTGGTCATTATGCACCGTACTTTTGGGTGATGATGTTCTGTGTTTTTTGGTTACCTTTCGGGGCACTGATTTTTGCACCCGTTAAGCGTAACTGGTGGTCATTGCTGTTGGTGGCCGCAGTCATCAATGTTGGCGTCTGGATAAATCGTTATCTATTGATCGTTCCTGCCAGATTGGAAAATCATACGCCATTCTCTTCGCTGTCCGAATTAATACTCGTTGTTGGTTTATTCTCTGGGTTCATGTTGATGTTTCTGCTGTCCTTCAAGATTTTTCCGATGATTTCAATGTGGGAGATCCAGGATGGAATCAGTGAAGAGGATTCTGCACTAAGCTAACGAGCATCATGATTATGCTTCTTGTGCCTGCTCGTGGGGTGTATCAGTATACCCTCTCATTCGAATGGACTTCCTCGTTTTGGGCACGCTTCACCCAAGGCACATCATTTGAGTTTGATCGCACAATTATGTGCTAAGGAATGATCCATCACCCAATCGAAGATTGTTGTGTAAAATAATGAACTCGAGAAAGTAAGAGTTGGCCAGACAATCGCCGAGTTGCTCTATATAGCGATTTCGGAGGAAAGTCCGGGCTCCATTGGATAGGGCGCCAGGTAACGCCTGGAGGACGAGAGTCCATGGAAAGTGCCACAGAAAATAAACCGCCTAAGCGCATATGCGCCGGTAAGGGTGAAATGGTGTGGTAAGAGCGCACCGCGCGGGTGGTAACACACCGCGGCAGGGTAAACCCCGCCTGGAGCAAGACCAAATAGAGGAGTATGCGGACTTAAGTTTGCACTGCTTGTTCCGAGCAGACTCCAGGGTAGGTTGCTAGAGGCGATCGGTGACGGTCGCCCCAGATGAATGATTGTCCACGACAGAACCCGGCTTATTGCTGACTCTTGCTTTCTCATCCTTTGTTGCAACGAATCATGATTGTGACCAATTCTGACTATCAGCCTTTGTGGAGTATGCTGACATGGAAAGGAAAGATTCGCTGATACAACATTATCCGAATAGATGGATAACATTTAGGCAAAACTAAAGTCGTTGCTAGATCTGTAAAACTGTTGCTCTATTTACCAATCCCTTTGGATAAAGCATTGTTATGTGAACCATTAGCGCGGAATGAGTCGGGGGTAGTTACGTAAACGGTCAAAAATTAAGTGCTGCTGAGATATAACTACCTATATTAGTACGCGTCGAGAAACAAGCTTTAAGTTCCTGATTTATAGTTTCAATTAAGTGCCATAATTTATCCGAATTTAGCCATGAAATAGACTCTAAGTCCCTGTACGAAAAGAATTATTTGGATTTTTCAGTTGACGCTGATGTATCGCCCGAATATAGTGCTAAAAAGTGGGTAAAAGTGGGAGAATATGGGTTAGTTTGTTCCTCATGACTAAAAACTCATCAATAATGCCGTGTTTCGTGGAGCCACCAAAATAACATTGGACGCCAAAGGGCGTCTGGCCATCCCTACTCGTTACCGGGAGCAGTTGGCTATGCGTTGTGACGGGAAACTGGTTACCACGGTCGATAAAGATCATTGTGTTCTCATCTATCCATTACCGTACTGGGAGGAGATTGAGCGAAAGCTTGTTCGCCTGCCGAGTTTTCTCGGACGTGCTCGAACAACACAGCGAATGATGCTCGGATACGCTACGGAAGTTGATATTGATGGCCATGGGCGAATTTTGTTATCACGCGAACTCCGCGATTTTGCCGGCCTCGATCGACGAGCAATTTTGGCTGGACAGGGAAATAAATTTGAACTCTGGGATGAGGATGGTTGGAACAGGATAAAAGATGACTGGCTTAGCATCGATGATGATGGAAATTTGCCACCTGAACTCGAATCACTCTCGCTATAGATAAATGCGAACAGGAGGTGAGCAACCATACGCATGTTCCAGTCCTCATAAGATCAGTTCTTAACGGATTGAATATTCGACCAGATGGTTGTTATGTGGATGGAACGTTTGGCCGTGGGGGTCACAGCAGTGCAATAGCTAAATTGCTGGGACCGAAAGGTCGGATGATTATGATTGATCGCGATCCGGAGGCTATAGCGACAGTCCCAGATACACTAACAGAAGACCCGCGATTTGAAATTGTGAAGGGTGAAATTGCAGCACTTAAAAAAATTGCACTGGACAGGAATTTGCTCGGAAAAGTCGATGGATTACTGCTCGATTTGGGAGTTTCATCACCACAATTGGATCAAGCGGAACGGGGATTTAGTTTTATGCGAGACGGATTTTTGGACATGCGAATGGATCCTAAATCTGGTACTAGCGCCGCTGAATGGCTCTCAGATGTAGATGAAAAAACCTTGAAAAAAATACTTCACAAATATGCTGATGAAAAGTTTGCCGGGCCGATTGCTAGAGCGATTGTTGCAGCAAGATCGAGTGTAGCCATCGAACGGACCGCACAGTTGGCTGAAGTAGTTGCGGCAGTTATTCCGCGTCGTGCTCACCGTAAACATCCTGCGACAAAAACGTTTCAAGCCATTCGCATTCATATTAATGATGAACTGAAGCAACTTGAATCAGCGTTGACAGCATCTATAGATTTGTTACGCACAGGCGGACGTCTTTGTGTTATCAGTTTTCATTCGATCGAGGACCGGATCATTAAGCGATTCATGCGTAATGCATCGAGAGAAGCTGAACAATATCGTGGATTGCCATTAATTCCGACGGATAGTAGACCGTCGTTCAAGCTAATTGGTAAACCGATTAGTGCTACAACAGAAGAAATCGAAGCGAATATTCGTGCACGCAGTGCTCGTCTCAGAATTGCAGAGCGCCTGGGTTTTAAATGTTCGAAGAAAAGTGAAGTAAATGAATGACCAGGTTGTTAAACGAAAAATTCCTTAGCGGAGGAAACACAAATGTTTGAACTTATGGATGCGCACAGTCAGAGTGCAGTTATAAAAGTGATTGGAGTTGGTGGCGGTGGGGGCAATGCTGTCGCTCATATGGTCAATAACGGTATCGAGAGTGTAGATTTCATATGTGCGAATACTGATGCCCAGGCACTGAACAGTACGCGTGTACGCACTGCACTTCAGATTGGTTGCAACATTACTAAAGGACTTGGAGCAGGAGCCGATCCGGATGTTGGACGACAGGCGGCGATGGAAGACCGAGATAGGATCCAGGAAGTTATCGAGGGTGCCGATATGCTCTTTATTACTGCCGGGATGGGTGGTGGTACTGGAACAGGAGCGACGCCGATTGTTGCACAGGTTGCAAAGGACCTTGGCATTCTGACGGTTGCCGTGGTGACGAAGCCATTCGTAATGGAGGGTAGCAAACGTATGCTAATTGCCGACCATGGCATCGCGGAGCTCGGTAGATGTGTAGATTCTTTAATTACGATTCCAAACGAGAAGCTCTTGAGCGTTCTTGGCGGTGAAACGACCTTATTGGATGCCTTTAAATCGGCAAATCAAGTTTTGCAAGGTGCGGTTCAGGGCATAGCAGAATTGATCACTTGTCCAGGGTTGATTAACGTTGATTTTGCTGACGTTCGCACAGTTATGGCCGAAATGGGTATGGCAATGATGGGATCTGGTATGTCTTCGGGAGAAGATCGTGCACGCGAAGCTGCTGAAGCGGCGGTCTCTAGCCCGCTTCTGGAAGATGTTAATCTGGCGGGCGCAAATGGAATCCTCGTCAATGTCACTGCCGGAATGGATCTCTCTATAGGTGAATTTCAGGAAGTTGGTAATACAATCAAGGAATTTTCATCGGATAGCGCAACGGTCGTTGTTGGCACTGTTATCGATCCAGATATGACCGACAGAGTGCGCGTAACTGTGGTTGCAACAGGACTGGGTCAGCAGGGTACGCAGGCGGACTCCCCGGTACGTGTTGTGCAACAGCCGCCTGCATCCGCGGAACTGAATTATCAGGATCTCGACCAACCAACAGTGCAACGTCAACGGGCAGTTGGCGACGGTCTGAGTGATGAAGCCGATACACAGGAGGAGTTACTGGGCATTCCAGCTTTCCTTAGACGTCAGGCTGACTGAAGTCACGGCTGATGGAATCAAGTAAAGGTAGGCGGCCATTCATCCTTATAACCGTGCTGATAACGGTTTGCGTTCTGTCAGCACTAGCTCAGATATATATAAAACACGAATCGCGCAAGTTATTTGTCGAACTGGAAAATCTGACGACCGAACGCGATCAATTGAATATCGAATGGAGTCAGCTGCAAATCGAACAAAGTACATGGGCAAGTCATGCGCGAATTGAGCGCGTTGCCATAGAAGAACTGTCGCTTGTACGTCCGCAATCTGGGGAGATTTACGTCGTCAAATACCAATGAGTCAAGCAGCAGAAACGAAACAGCAAATTACGCGGCGGTTCACCGGTAGAGCCACGTTAGTGTTCACGTTCTTTATGCTGGCTGCATTGTCGCTGGTTGTGCGTGCCGTCTATTTACAGGTTTTAGATAAAGACTTTCTAAATCGTCAGGCGGATGCGCGTCATCTACATACTGAAAAAATTTCTGCGAATAGAGGAACCATTACTGATCGCAATGGCGAACCATTGGCCATTAGTACTCCGGTCGATAGTATTTGGGCAAATCCGAAGGAACTTTCTTCGGCTGCGGACAGTGTGCCGGAGTTAGCACGTGTGTTGAATCTGGATCCACAATTTTTGATTCGTCGCATAACGCGCAGTATGACCAAGGATTTTCTCTATCTTAAGCGGCATCTGAACCCGAATGCAGCACATCGGGTAATGGCGTTGAAGTTACCGGGTGTCAACGTACTTCGCGAATACCGCCGTTACTATCCTGCAGGGGAAGTAACCGGCCACCTTGTCGGTTTTACTAACATCGATGACGATGGCCAGGAAGGATTAGAACTCGCATTTAACCACTGGCTAGGCGGTGAATCGGGCGCTAAGCGTGTACTGAAAGACCGTCTTGGTCGACCTGTTGAAAACATCGAGAGCATTCGGTCGACGCGTAATGGCAAAGATTTGGTCTCCAGTATCGATCTACATATTCAGTATTTCGCATATCGAACGCTCAAGGCGGCAATTCGGAAGCATCATGCGGATTCGGGGTCAATCGTAGTTCTTGATGTGTTGACAGGTGAGGTATTGGCTATGGTTAATCAGCCTACCTACAATCCGAACGATCGGGCACAGTATTCGGCAGAGCGATATCGCAATCGAGCAATAACTGACATTTTTGAACCTGGTTCTAGCATCAAACCACTAGTTCTTGTAGCTGCACTTGAAAGCGGCCGATATCAACCGGACAGCTATGTTGATACTGATCCTGGGTTTGTTCTTGTTGGACCAAAGAAAATCGAAGATAGGCTGAATTTGGGAAGAATCAATCTAACGACAGTTCTTTCACGGTCGAGTAACGTAGGTGTAACTAAGATTGCAATGTCGCTGGAGGCTGACCAGTTGTGGGGGATTATGGAGAGTTTCGGTTTTGGTTCCCTGACATCATCAGGTTTTCCGGGCGAATCAGCCGGACTGTTAACGCATTATAATCATTGGCAACCGATCAGTCAGGCAACTCTTGCCTATGGCTACGGCTTGTCTGTAACACCATTGCAACTTGCACAAGTTTACGCAACGATTGGAAGCTTCGGCCGGCTTCGGCCGGTATCGCTTATCAAGCTTGATAAGCGAAATGAAGGTGAACGCATCATCACCAATAAAACAGCCAGAGAAGTCATATCCATGATGGAGGAAGTAGTACGTCCGGGTGGTACGGGCACGAAAGCAAGCGTAACGGGATATCGTGTTGCCGGTAAAACGGGAACTGCCTGGAAATTTGCAGCCGGCGGCTATTCAGAAGACAAATACGTTTCTATTTTTGCTGGGTTAGCACCTGCTAGCAATCCACGACTGGCCGCAGTCATCGTTATCGATGAGCCAACCGGTAAGCTATATTACGGTAGTGATGTCGCGGCACCAGTTTTTTCCGATGTAATGACTGAATCATTACGATTACTCGCGGTCCCACCGGATGCGTTGCCCGAATTTGATGCCGATAACATCATTCAGACAATGAGCCCATAAACATGCCGTCAGAAACTCTGAAAGCCCATGGCACTTTGAAAACTTTGCTTGAGGGTCTTGCCGATGCGCCGGATATCAAGATCACGGGCATCTCGAGTAACAGTAAGAAACTATCACCTGGTAATGTTTTCCTAGCACTGATTGGAGATCAGGGTCACGGGTTAGATTATGTTGATGAAGCGCTCAACGCAGGTGCTCAGGCCGTCGTGTGGGACTCAAGTGCTGATGTAGTTGCCCCCGATTATGCCGGTGTACCAATGGTTCCAATTGCTGGATTAACGATGCATATTGGCAAAATTGCTAATCGCTTTTTCGATTCACCATCCATGAATATGAAAATCGTTGGTGTGACTGGTACTAACGGTAAGACGACCGTGTCATTCCTCATAGCCCAATGTATGCAGCAACTGGGTAATACTTGTGCATACCTAGGAACACTGGGTTTTGGTATAGAAGAACTTGATACAGACAGTGAAATGACAACACCAGAATGTGTCGATCTACATAAAAAACTGGCAGCATTCCGCGATGATGGCGCCAGTCATGCCGCGATCGAAGTGTCGTCACATGCACTGCAACAGAATCGAATCAATGGCGTTCACTTCGAATCAACAGTTTTTACTAACTTGAGCCGTGATCACATCGACTACCACGGCAATATGCGAGCATATGGTGAAACAAAGGCACGATTTATTCTCGATGGAAGTGTTTCACATCGGATAGTTAATCTCGATACTGATTTCGGCCAAGAGCTCGCTGATAGATGTGGTAGTGATGTTGTTACTGTGTCGGCCCGATTTGATCGCGTTGCCAATGGACGGCCTTTTATGTTCGTTCGTTCGGTCATGGCCACAGAAAGGGGTTCGAATGTTGCCGTCAATAGTTCATGGGGCGACTTTGAATTTCAATTACCGTTGCTCGGAGATTTCAATATTGCCAATGCAGTTCAGGTATTAGCACTTCTTTTACATTGGGAAGTTCCAATCGCCGATGCTTGTGAGGTTCTGAGTAAGGTCACTGCGCCGCCAGGTAGAATGCAGTGGGTTGTGGATTCTTGCGCGCCCACCGTTTTTATTGACTATGCGCATACACCTGCTGGACTTGAGGCAGTATTGTGTTCCCTTCGTTCGCATTGCGGCGGTTCGCTGTGGTGCGTATTTGGTTGCGGTGGCGATCGTGATCGTGGCAAAAGACCGTTAATGGGCAGAGTGGCAGCAAGCTGCGCCGACTCGCTTGTCGTTACAAATGATAATCCCCGCTCCGAATTACCCGGTAAAATCATCACCGATATCTTGCAGGGTATTAGTGATAATTACGGTGTGATTGCTATAGAAGATAGGGCTACTGCGATTGCATATGCCATTCACCAAGCGGCTGATGACGACATTGTACTGATCGCCGGGAAAGGTCACGAGAATTATCAACTTATAGGCGATCGTCGCATTCCATTCTCAGACTATGACGCAGCATTGGCGAATGTTTTTACTCGCCAGTGTCAAAGTGCCCGACGGTAGTGATGGAGGGTAGCTTAGCAGAGGCAGCAAATGTCATGAGCGGTACGCTTCACGGAACCGATTGTAATTTTGCAGGTGTCAGCATCGATACGCGAACACTTGATCCTAGCGAGCTTTTCTTTGCGTTGCAGGGACCAAACTACGATGGCAGCACATTCGTCTCGAGTGCTGCTAAGAAGAGAGCTGCTGCTGCTGTATTGCCAGCAACAACTGATGTTCATTTGCCCCACATCACGGTAGATGATACGCGGCTTGCGCTAGGTAGGTTGGCTTTCGCCTGGCGTAAACGTATGCCTGCCAAGATCATCGGTATTACCGGTAGTAATGGTAAAACCACACTCAAGCAAATGGTAGCGAATTGTCTCTCGCTATCAGGAGAAACGCTGGCAACACATGGAAATTTCAACAACGATATCGGCCTACCGTTGATGTTGCTAAGGTTGTCTCAAGAACATTGCTATGCCGCTATCGAAATGGGAGCAAACCATCCGGGAGAGATTGCTTATCTGACATCTCTGGCAGAACCGGAAATCGTCGTTATTACGAATGTAGCGTCCGCACATCTCGAGGGATTCGGTGATCTCGACGGCGTTGCCCGAGCTAAAGGAGAAATCCTTCAGGGACAGGTTGCACCGATCTACGCAGTACTGAATGCAGATGATCCTTATTTCGCTTATTGGAGCTCGCTGGTTCCAGACGAAACAGTCATTAGTTTCGCTGTTGATACCACCGAGGCATCTGTCTTTGCTACGGATATTCAGGCGACATACGGCGACCTAATAAAATTCAATCTACACATCTACAAGGAAGAGATTCCAATCAGGTTACCGCTGGCAGGCCTCCATAACGTCCAAAATGCTTGCGCTGCGGCCGCCGTACTCCATGGGCTAGGAACGGACAGTAAACAAATTCGGCAAGGCCTTGAATCTGTCCAACCCATCTCTGGCAGACTGCAACAGGTTGAAGATATTACCGGCTTAACGGTTTACGACGACAGCTACAATGCGAATCCGCAAAGCGTCATCGCAGCAGCAGAATTTTTAGCCGCACAGCTTGGTCAAAAGTGGCTCGTGCTCGGTGACATGGGTGAACTCGGCAAAGATGCAGTACAGCTACACAAGGCAGTTGGCCGGGTAGCGAGGCGTTTAGGGATAGATAGACTGCTAGCAACCGGTATCTTGTCGAAAAATACTGTGAAAACTTTTGGTTGTGGCGGACAGTGGTACGAGGACATTGATGGATTGATTGAGGAACTGAGATGTTCGGCTACTAAAAATACAAACATATTGATTAAAGGTTCAAGGTTCATGCACATGGAACGTGTGGTCGAAGCATTGATCAACGAGCCGTCGATGAGACGCAAGACCTAATCATGCTGCTCTACCTTACCGAATACCTGACACAGTTCGAATCCGGCTTCAGCGTCTTCAACTACCTGACTTTACGCGCAATCCTTGGGGCTCTAACAGCTCTAATCCTATCATTCGTTATTGGTCCGAGAATGATTGCCAAACTCAGCCTAAATCAGGTCGGTCAACCGGTTCGCAAATACGGACCATCGAGCCACCTACCGAAGGCTGGCACTCCGACGATGGGTGGAGCGTTGATATTGACAGCAATCGTCGTTAGCACATTGCTTTGGGTAAATCTTGAGAACCGGTTTATCTGGATTGTATTATTTGTAACGATTTCGTTCGGTATTATTGGTTATGTCGATGATTACAAGAAGATGGCATTACAGGATTCCGTAGGCCTTTCTGCAGGCAAGAAACTGTTTTGGCAATCGAATGCGGCAATCATTGCAGCAGTTTCACTTTACCTGTTAGTTGCCGACTCGGTTAGCACCTCGTTGCTGATTCCATATTTTAAAGATCTGGTATTACCGCTTGGCATGTTACAGATCTTCGTTACTTATTTATTCATCGTTGGTTTTAGCAATGCCGTGAATTTAACTGACGGCCTGGATGGCTTAGCAATCATGCCAACAGTGTTAGTAGGTGCTGCCCTCGGCATTTTTGCTTATGTTACTGGCAATATCAATTTCTCTGAATATCTCGGTATACCTTATGTTGCTGGCACGGGCGAAATTCTTGTGTTTTGCTCGGCACTTGCAGGTGCAGGATTAGGTTTTCTGTGGTTCAACACTTATCCGGCACAGGTGTTTATGGGTGACATCGGTTCCTTATCGCTCGGTGCTGCACTCGGAATTGTTGCCGTCGTGGTTCGACAAGAAATCGTTCTGGCAATCATGGGCGGTATTTTCGTTGTCGAAACATTATCCGTCATAATTCAGGTTGCGTCATTTAAGCTGACCGGGCGTCGTGTTTTTCGCATGGCGCCTTTGCACCATCATTTAGAACTGAAAGGGTGGGCGGAACCGAAAATAATCGTCCGCTTTTGGATTATCACAGTAATTCTTGTCTTAATTGGTCTTGCGAGTCTGAAGATCCGATGAGTATGACGAAGAATACAAGTCAGAGTATTGCGGTACCCGTTGCGGCCAAGGTTGAAAACCTTGTACTAGGAATCGGTGCAACTGGGTTATCTGTAGCCAGATATTTGAAGCGAAATGTCATTGATGCTAGATATTTCGATAGTCGAAGCGAACCGCCGGGACTTGATGAATTACGCAAACTTGCGCCGGATGCTGAGATTATCCTCGGCGGTAGTATTGACATGGTGCTCGAGAATATCAATCGCATCATAGTATCTCCCGGCATTGCAGACTCAGAACCAATCCTCAAAGTAGCGCGAGAATCCGGTATAGAAATAATGTCCGATATCGAATTATTTGTGCGTGAGGTAACCGCGCCGATTGTTGCTATCACTGGTTCAAACGGTAAGAGTACGGTGACAACCTTACTATCACATATGTGCGATGCTTCGACACGAACAGCATTGGCTGGCGCAAATCTCGGCGAACCGGCGCTCGATCTGCTGGAGCGCGATAAACCAGATTTCTATGTACTCGAACTTTCGAGTTTTCAGCTCCAACGCACGCAACATTTGTCAGCGAAAATTGCAGTTTTGCTAAATATTACAGCCGATCATCTCGATTGGCACGAAAGTGAGCAGAATTATCGCAAGGCGAAATATCAGATATTCAAAAATGCTGGTGCTGCGGTAATCACTCGCGCTGATCCTGAAATTGCCAAACATGTAGGTAAACATAACGTGGTTATAACTTTCGGTTTGGATGCAGCTGAGGAAGGTCATTATGGGTTGCTTAAAAAAGACGGCGTTGATTTTCTTGCTCATGGAAAGGAGCCTCTCCTTGCGACAACAGAGTTGACAATGGTTGGTCGGCACAATCAATTGAACGCTCTGGCTGCTCTTGCTGCTGGAGAGCTGATGGGGCTCGAACTGTCTGCAATGCTGCAGGTGATTGCGGAGTTTCCGGGATTGCCGCATCGCATGCAACTGGTCGCACGGAGGAAGGGTGTCGATTTCGTTAACGATTCCAAAGCAACTAATGTCGGTGCGGCCGTTGCTTCGATCAAATCAATCGAAGGGACCGTCGTACTCATTGCGGGGGGAGAAGCGAAAGGTGGAGATTTCAATAACCTGTCAGCAGTACTCTCTGACAGCTTAAGAGCAGCGGTTTTAATAGGCCGTGATGCTGACAAGATTGCAAAGGCATTGAAGAATCAAGCACCAGTTTATATCGCAAACGACATCAATGATGCGGTAGTACATGCTGCCAACTTTGCCGAATCCGGAGACACAGTCTTGCTAGCACCGGCATGCGCCAGTTTTGATCAATTTCCAAATTACCAAGTTCGTGGGCTAGCTTTCGGCGAGGCAGTACTGAGGTTACCAACGTGAGTATATTAAGTTCCACAATGCCGTTTCCGGCTCGTTTAAAAACGTCATTGCAGACCGATCCAGTATTGCTGTCGATTGGTTTTGCGCTCCTGATTGGTGGCTTGGTAATTCTCGCGTCGGCATCGATATCGGTCTCCGATAATGCGACTGGTGACCCGCTATACTACGTTCGACGTCAGGCAATCGCTGCTTTAATCGGCGGCGTTTCTGCGTTCTTTTGTCTTTTTATACCGATGAGTGTATGGCGAGTTTTGGGTCCGTTAATGCTATTAATCGGTTTAGCGTTGCTGTTAGTAGTTCTCATTCCAGGTGTCGGTCATACAGTTAATGGTAGTACGCGCTGGCTTGGAATTGGAATCATCAACATCCAGGTGTCGGAACCGGCGCGGCTTTGCCTACTGCTCTATATTGCTGGTTATCTCGTCAGACAGAATAAATCTCTGCGAAACCAGTTTGTCGGCTTCCTGCGGCCGATGCTACTTCTGAGTGTTGCTTGTGGATTGTTGTTAGCGGAACCTGATTTTGGTGCTGCGACCGTACTACTTCTGACCTCATTGGTGATGCTGTTCGTAGCTGGTGCACGTATTCGTGATTTCTTGCTATTTTTCAGTGCAACAATTATTGGAATGGTGACGCTGGCGATAACATCACCTTATCGTATGCAACGCTTAACCGCCTTTTTAGATCCGTGGTCTGATCCGTTCGATTCCGGATTCCAGTTGACTCAATCTTTAATTGCAATTGGTCGTGGTGAGTGGTTCGGTGTAGGCCTTGGCGCCAGTGTGCAAAAGTTATTCTATTTGCCCGAAGCACACACAGATTTCGTGTTCGCTGTATTTGCAGAAGAATTTGGTCTGTTTGGTTCGTTATTACTCATTGGTGTTTTTTTAAGCATCCTTTGGCGGATTTTTAAATTAGCCAAGCGTGCTGCGAATGCTGAAAGATTTTTTGAAGCCTATCTTACGATAGGCATAGGCACATGGTTTGGTCTTCAGGCGTTTATCAACGTCGGTGTCAACATGGGGTTATTGCCGACAAAAGGATTGACTTTGCCGTTCATCAGTTATGGTCGAAGTAGTCTGATCATCACAATGATCAGTATAGGAATTTTACTTCGTGTGCACCATGAACTTGCCACGGATACTCGTCCGATTAATCGCAGATGCGCATCATCTAGGGTGGAAAATGAGTAGTCGTCCGATTCTTGTAATGGCAGGCGGCACGGGCGGCCATGTGTATCCAGCACTCGCCGTTGCTCAGGCATTACAGCAGCGTTCACGGACAGTCGTCTGGCTTGGTAGTTATAGCGGGCTCGAATCTAGGATCGTACCCGCCAATAACATCCATATGGAACAGATTAGTGTTAGTGGACTGCGAGGTAAGGACGGACTGACTTTGCTATTAGCGCCGCTTAACCTCATTTGGGCATTTGCACAGTCGCTATGCGTCATGATCCGACATCGACCTGCTGTAGTTCTCGGTATGGGGGGATTCGTAAGCGGTCCTGGAGGTATAGCAGCTTGGCTGATGCGTCGGCCACTCCTGATCCATGAACAGAATGCTATTGCAGGCTTAACAAATCGTATTTTAGCTCGTTTTGCCCGGGTTGTACTTCAGGGGTTTCCGGGTAGCTTCCCCCCTAACATGCAAACAGAGATCGTTGGTAATCCGGTGCGCACCGATATCACAGCACTGGCAGAACCAGCAATGCGCTTCGATTCCCGAAAAGGCTCTTTACGTTTGCTCGTACTTGGCGGTAGTCAGGGTGCGCTGGTGTTGAACAAAGTTATACCGGCGGCGCTCGCACGGCTACCAGAGGAATTACTACCAATAGTGCTACATCAGACCGGTAATCTAACCATTGAAGCGGCGCGCGAAGCATACGAACAACAATCTCTAGCTGTTGAACTAGTGCCCTATATCGAGGATATGGCTAAAGCCTATGCATGGGCGGATCTTGTAGTTTGTCGGGCTGGCGCATTGACAGTAGCTGAATTATCAGCAGCAGGTCTCGCGGCTATCTTTGTGCCTTATGCGATAGCCGTCGATGATCATCAAACCACTAATGCGAAGCCGATGGTAGAGGCAGGTGCCGCAGTAATTATGGCGGAAGCGGATCTCTGTGAAGAGTCGCTCGCCGACCTTTTGAAAAAATGGCTAATAAGTCGGGATGATTTGAAAACTCGAGCCACAAAGGCGCGAAGCTTGGCGAAGCCGGATGCACTGAACCGTATTACCGATCTTTGCCTCGAGCTCGCGGGTACCAACTCATGATCAAACGGATGCGACGAATTAACTGCGTACATTTTGTTGGTATAGGCGGTTCCGGGATGTCCGGAATTGCTGAAGTCATGTTGAGTCTCGGTTATCAGGTACAGGGGTCTGATCTGAAAAACAATGCATCCATTCTGAGACTCAAAAAATTGGGCGCCACCATATTCATTGGACATGACGAACAGAACATCCGCGATGCGGATGCAGTTGTTGTATCTAGTGCCGTTGATGAAAGTAATCCGGAAGTAGCCATAGCTCGCGTACAACTCATGCCGATTGTGCAGCGTGCGGAGATGCTAGCTGAACTCATGCGCTTTCGTTATTCGATCGCTGTGGCTGGTACGCATGGAAAAACGACGACGACTAGTCTTGTAGCGAGCGTACTTGCAGAAGGCGGCCTCGATCCGACTTTTGTAATCGGCGGTCGATTAAAGAGCACAGATAGCAATGCCCGACTCGGTCAGAGCGAATATCTTGTGGCCGAAGCTGATGAAAGCGATGCGAGTTTTGTACATTTGAAACCGATGCTCGCGATTGTAACCAACATTGACGCAGATCATATGTCGACCTATGACGGCGATTTAGAAAAACTTCGAGATGGGTTTGTTAAGTTTCTCCGCAATCTGCCTTTCTACGGTCTTGCCATTCTTTGTAGGGATGACCCTGGTATAAATGAGATTCTAGGGCAGGTCGGAAGATCGATGCTGACTTATGGAATTGAAAGTGATGCGGATATACGTGCGGAGAATATCGAGTATTCAGAAGGCTTAACCCGTTTTCAGGTTGTTCGACCAAACAAACAAAAGTCACTAGACATTAGGTTACGATTGCCCGGATTGCATAATGTGCGCAACGCACTTGCTGCAATTGCTGTTGCAAAAGAACTTCAGATTGACGATCAAGCTGTCGTCATGGCACTTGAGAATTTTGAGGGAATTAACCGACGTTTCCAAATCAAGGGAGAGATAGATACCGCAAATGGTCGTGTCTTAGTTGTTGATGATTATGGCCATCATCCTACCGAAATTGCTGCGACACTGGAGGCCGCGCGTGCTGGTTGGCCCGGCAAGCGCATTGTACTTGCCTTCCAGCCGCATCGATATTCGCGTACGAAAGATTTGCTGGATGATTTTGCCACCGTTCTGTCTAGAGTAGATGTACTGATCCTTCTAGAAGTTTATGCGGCAGGGGAAGATCCAATTGCCGGCGCGGATGGTAGAGCCATTGCTCGTGCCATACGAAGTTGCGGCAGTGTAGAGCCCTTATTTATCGAAGTGCTTGATGATCTCTTTGCAGCACTCGAAAGTGTAATTGATGATAATGACCTTGTGTTGACGATGGGTGCTGGAGACATCGGTACCTTTGCGGCTCAGTTGCCAAAACTGCTTTGCAAGAAATCCACACTAAAGGTGTATTCATGATGGCAGCGAAGAAGAGTTCATCGGTTTTAGGGGAACTGCTCCGGAATGAGCCTATGAGTAGGCATACTTCATGGCGAGTTGGCGGCCCAGCAGAATTCTTCTTTAGACCCGCGCATATTGACGATTTGGCAATGTTCCTTCGCGAACTCGGCTCAGAGGTTTCTGTGTTCTGGTTTGGCGTTGGCAGTAACCTGTTGGTGCGCGACGGTGGATTGCCGGGGGTCGTTATCTCAGTTGCGGGCATTCTAAAACATATAGAACAAAGCGGAAGCTATCAGGTTACGGTTGGTGCAGGCCTCCCTTGCACTCAGTTGGCACGGCAATGCATTCGTTGGGGGCTAGGTCCGGCCGAGTTTTTCGCAGGTATTCCGGGAACTATCGGTGGTGCACTTGCAATGAACGCAGGTGCTTACGGTGGGGAGACTTGGGAACGTATTAAGTCCGTCAAAACAATTGATCGGCAAGGCGAGATTCACGAACGCTTGCCGATTGACTATGAAATAGATTATCGCAGTGTCAATGGTCCCGATAACGAGTGGTTCCTTGAAGCGGTACTGCAATTCGATCCGGAGATAGAAGTCAACAGAGAAACTCTGAAGGAGATGCTCGATCGTCGCAAGGCAACTCAGCCTCTTGGGCTACCGAGCTGTGGTTCGGTTTTTAGAAATCCTCCGGGCGATCACGCCGCAAGGTTGATCGAAGCAGCGGGACTGAAAGGGTACCGTATTGGCGGCGCAGAGGTGTCGGACAAGCATGCCAATTTCATTATCAGCAGTGACGGAGCTAGTGCGACCGATGTTGAACAACTAGTTAGCTATGTTCAGCAGGCTGTTGCCGATCAACATGGTGTGGAATTAATCCATGAAGTTTGCATTGTCGGGGAACCAGCATCGTGAGCGGGATAAGTAAGGAAAACAGAATCGAAATAAGCAATGCTGCTGACTTTGGCAAGGTCGCAGTCATGTTTGGAGGTTCTTCATCAGAACGAGATATCTCTTTAGAGAGTGGTAATGCTGTACTTGCCGCCCTTCAATCGTGTGAGGTCGATGCCACTCCCTGGGATCCTTCGGAAAAGAACATGCACGACTTCAATGAAGCTGGATTTGATCGCGTTTGGATAGCCTTGCATGGAACGGGCGGTGAAGATGGCACTATTCAGGGCGCATTGAAGTGGCTTAATATTCCTTACACAGGAAGTGATGTTATGGCATCGGCACTAGCGATGGATAAAATTCGAAGCAAACGTCTGTTCAAAGAAGTAGATATTGAGACGCCGGATTTCCTGATTATCGAAAAGAGAGGGGACGCAGTTTTGGCAGCAGAACAGTTTGGCTATCCAATCATTTTGAAGCCATCGAATCAAGGTTCCAGTGTTGGCATGAGCAAAGTATTTGAAGTTAACGAATTGGGTGCTGCTGTGGATCTAGCACTTAATTTTTCTGACTTAGCATTGGCGGAGCGATGCATCATTGGCGACGAAATTACTGTTGCTGTCCTTCAGGGTCAGGCATTGCCGAGTATCTGTATCGAAACGCCGCGTGTTTTTTATGACTATCGAGCGAAATACGAAGTGAATAGTACCGAGTACCGATGTCCGGGTACTGACGATCCTGTACTGGAAGTGGAGTACGCGAAGATCGCTGTTGCCGCATTTGATGTACTGGATTGTTCGGGTTGGGGTCGTGTTGACTTCATAACGGGTAGAGATGGTAAACCACAGGTACTTGAAGTAAACACTGTACCGGGTATGACTAGTCACAGCCTTGTTCCGATGGCAGCAAAGGCTGCCGGCATCGATTTTACGGAGCTTTGCTGGCGAATTCTGGAGACTAGTATCTCAGATCAATCGGCGATAACTTACATTGAGCAAACACCCAATGACGCGTAAACAGGCAATGAGACGCAAGCCTCAAAAGGTCCGAAGGATTCGATTGCCTAAAATTCCGTTGGTCAAGGTCATTACACCACTCATTGTACTGGGAATCATATTCTTAAGTTATGAGTTGAGTGTTGCACTGCTCGATCGATCAATCCATTCAATAACGATTGAAGGTCCTTTTCAGCGAGTGAGTGCACTGCAAATTGAAGAAGCGATATCTGGTGCGCTCAGTGATGGGTTCTTGAGTGCGAATTTGTCCGAGATTCAGGAGTTGATTGTTGCACTGTCTTGGATTGATCAGGCAAATGTTGTCAGACGCTGGCCCAGCCAGCTCGAAATCAGTGTGACGGAACAGGTACCTGCTGCCTGCTGGGGTGAGCGCGGGCTTCTTAATACACGTGGTGAACTATTTGTTACCGATGCACGCCACATTCCCGCTGAACTGCCACGCCTAAGCGGGCCTGTGGGTCGGTCAGGCGAAATAGCCAGCCGCTACCTGGTGATTCGTGAGCAATTAATTCCACTCGGGTTGGATTTACGTCGCATTCATATGGATGCACGTGGTGCATGGGAGATGACTTTGCAAAACGGTATCGGTATCCGACTTGGCAGACGAGAAATCGAGCAGCGGACGAAACTGTTTCTCGACGTAGTTTCAAAAATTATTACTAATCGTGAATCGGAGGTTGACTACGTTGATATGCGTTATAGCAACGGATTTACGATTGGTTGGAAAAATGAATCCCGAATACTCGCGCAAAATTTAACCAATAAAAAATAAAAAAATGATGCCATCAAGAGGTGACAACTAGTGCCGAAAAAAACCGATAAGAGCTTGATCGTCGGATTAGATATTGGCACGTCCAAAGTCGTTGCGATAGTTGGTGATCTCAGTGAAGACGGCAAGATTGAAGTGATTGGTATTGGTTCGCACCCGTCTCGTGGATTAAAGAAAGGTGTCGTTGTCAATATTGAGTCGACAGTTCATTCGATCAAAAGGGCGGTCGAGGAAGCTGAACTGATGGCAGGTTGTGATATTCACTCCGTACATACCGGTATTGCGGGGAGTCACGTGCGGAGCCTTAATTCTCACGGAATCGTAGCAATACGCGATAAGGAAGTTAGTTCCAGCGATGTTGATAGAGTCATTGATGCAGCGCGCGCGGTCGCCATACCGGCTGATCAAAAAATATTGCATATCCTTCCGCAAGAATTTGTGATTGATAATCAGGAAGGTATTCACGAACCGATAGGAATGTCAGGCGTTCGTCTAGAAGCCAAAGTGCATATGGTTACTGGTGCGGAAAGCGCTGCGCAAAATATTGTTAAGTGTATACAGCGTTGCGGCCTCGAAGTTGATGACATTGTACTCGAACAACTTGCTTCGAGTTATTCGGTGCTGACTCATGATGAAAAAGAACTGGGTGTTTGTATTGTCGATATTGGTGGTGGTACGACAGATCTTGCCGTATTTCTTGGCGGTGCAATTCAACATACGGCAGTCATTCCGATAGCCGGCGATCAGGTAACCAATGATATTGCTGTATCCATGCGTACACCGACACAGTATGCCGAAGAAATCAAAATCAAGTATGCCTGCGCTTTATCACAACTCGCTAACCCTGATGAAACGATCGAAGTTCCCAGTGTTGGTGAGAGGCCGCCCAGGAAGTTGGCACGGCAGACTCTTGCCGAAATTGTGGAGCCGCGTTTTGAAGAATTGTTCGCATTAATCCGTGATGAACTAAGGCGAAGCGGCTTTGAAGAACTTATTGCAGCAGGTGTTGTTATTACTGGTGGGAGCGCCAAGATGGAAGGTGCAGTTGAGCTTGCCGAAGAAGTTTTCCATATGCCCGTTCGACTCGGTGCGCCGCAGTACGTCAAGGGTCTCATGGACGTTGTAAGAAACCCCATATACGCAACAGGAGTGGGCTTACTTCTTTACGGCTACGAAAACATCGTGCAACGGAGTCAGCGTGGAATGCCAATATCCGGAAGCGTCGGCGATCTGTGGAGCCAGATGAAATCGTGGTTTCAGGGCCAGTTTTAATTGAACAGAAGCGATAACAAAGGTGTCATAAAGTTTACTTGATGAGGTAGTTATTTCTCCGTTGGATCAGTTTTTTATACATACTACAGATCAAGTAAACAATTTGAGATGAGTGTTTCAGGTTGTATTTATGTTGCTGATATTTGATGTAATTTTCGGCGATATGATATTCTTCGACGCTCATCAGTATGAAAAAATTACCGTAAGCTCTTGAATTTTTGTAGCGCTTACGCAACAGGGATGAGTGTGATGATGTTGGTTCTTTTGAGAATCTTGAACTGCCTTTATTGTCAGTATCTCGTAATAGGAGGAACTGCAGTGACTTGTTTGGCAGCAACAAGCGATTACCAATCAACCCCCAGGATCTTGTAGTTATGTTGCGACAACGAACAATAAAGACGGCGATTCGTGCTACTGGTGTCGGTCTCCATACTGGCGAAAAAGTCTATATGACGCTACGCCCGGCAGCTGTAAATACCGGCATCATATTTCGCCGAGTTGATCTCAATAAACCAGTTGATATCAAAGCTGACCCGAAATTGGTTGGCGAGACGATGTTGGGAACCACACTGATGAAAAATGACGTTAAGGTAGCAACGGTTGAGCATCTGATGTCTGCTTTGGCCGGATTGGGAATTGATAATTTGACCGTCGATTTATCAGCACCTGAAGTACCGATAATGGATGGTAGTGCCGCACCCTTTGTTTTTCTTTTGCAGTCTGCGGGCATTGAAGAACAGCAATCGGCCAAGCAGTTTATTCGCATCAAGAAAAAAATTCGAGTCGAGAACGGCGACAAGTGGGCTCAACTAACACCTTTTGAAGGCTTCAAAGTCAATTTCGAAATTTCCTTTAATCACCCAGTTTTTAACAAGCTTAGCCGGAGTGCATCGATCGATTTTTCATCGACTTCATTTTTGAAAGAAGTAAGTCGAGCAAGAACTTTTTGTTTTCTCCGTGATGTTGAGACTTTGAGAGAGCGTAATTTAACGCTGGGTGGCAGCATGGATAATGCAATTGTGCTAGATGATTACCGGATTTTGAATGAAGACGGACTACGTTATTCGAACGAGTTTGTTATCCACAAGATTTTGGACGCAATTGGTGATGTTTATCTACTGGGACATAGTCTTGTTGGTGAATTCTCAGCGCACAAGTCGGGACATGAGCTTAACAACAAGTTGTTGCGTGCACTTTTAAATGATGCGGCTGCATGGGAAAAGGTGACCTTCGAGGGTTCCCGAAAATCACCGATTTCGTACACAACTCCCGCCTACGCATAAATAATTGCCTGTTAGGATGAATTTCAACTAAATTGCTACACATTTCCTGTTGACGAGGATACCTTGACTTTGCAGCTACTAACGTCGGCACCGGTCATTCGAACGGCTTGAATTAGCTGTTCGCTTTCGAAGCGGAGACGTGCGGCCCAGGAAGATGAACTACAAATCAGCACCAGCTCTCCATTTTCGCGTAAATTAACTGCAAGCAAATGGGATTGCGCTTCGTTCGGCATAGTGGCTCTTAGGAGAGTCGTCAAATCGTCCATATTTTGAGCACGACGTATAATTTTCCCTAGAGTATTATCAGAGTCCGTGGTTAATAATTTTTCAAGACGAATAATCGACATAGTAATGTGACGGAATTGGTAATTTTCGAAGTTTACGATAATAAAAATAAAGGTTATAGATGACTAATCTTGTAATATATGCGTATTGATACTTGTCCTACAAGGGCATGCCCGCCGAAAAATAGCGATCTTTGTGGTTTTAACCAGATCGTATTTGCTAGGAGCCTCAGGTGGCAAACTTTCTAACCCGAATATTTGGTAGCCGCAACCAGCGACAGCTTCGTCAATATTCAAAAATAGTCGATAAGATCAATGAGTTGGAAGAAACTATCCAGAGTCTTGATGATCATCAATTGCGAGCTAGAACTAAGGAATTTCGAAAGCGTTTTGTAGACGGTGAAAGCCTGGATAAATTACTTCCCGAAGTTTTTGCCGTAGCTAGGGAAGCATCACTTCGCACACTCGGCCTGAGACCATTTGACGTACAGTTAATCGGCGGTATGGTATTGCACGACGGCAATATCGCTGAAATGCGTACTGGAGAGGGCAAGACTCTAGTGGCGACTTTGCCTGCTTACCTTAATGCGATCAGTGGTCAGGGCGTCCACATTGTCACCGTCAACGAATATCTAGCGCAACGCGATGCGGATTGGATGTATCCGATTTATGAATTTTTAGATCTCACGGTCGGTGTGTCAAAGAGCGGGCAAACTCAGGAAGAGAAGCGCGAAGCGTATGCCGCTGATATTACCTACGCGACTAACAACGAATTAGGATTCGATTACCTGAGAGACAATCTCGCGTTTTCTCTTGAAGTTAAGAGTCAGCGCAAATTGAATTTTGCGATTGTCGATGAAGTCGACTCGATTTTGATTGATGAGGCTCGTACACCTTTGATTATCTCGGGGCCTACCGAGGAAAGTACCGATCTCTATCAAAAGATAAATAAACTGATTCCCAAGCTCGTTGAACAAGAGGAGGAAGACGGTCCGGGCGATTATTCGAAGGATGAGAAGTCTAAACAGGTGCACATCACAGAAGAAGGCCACCAGGTCGTAGAAAATCTGATGGCAAAGACTGGATTATTGGGAGAAGGCGAAAGTTTGTACGAAGCAGCAAATATCCGTCTGGTCCACCATCTTAACGCCGCACTTCGTGCACATGTCATGTTTAAGAAGAATGTTGACTATATTGTTAAAGACGATGAGATTGTTATCGTTGATGAGTTTACGGGCCGCACCATGGTAGGCCGTCGCTGGTCAGATGGCCTACACCAGGCCGTGGAAGCAAAAGAAGGTGTCGCAGTCAAGCAGGAAAACCAAACCGTTGCATCCATCACGTTTCAGAACTATTTCAGGCTCTATGACAACTTGTCGGGAATGACTGGTACAGCAGATACTGAAGCTTTCGAATTTCAACAAATCTATGGTCTAGAAGTTATCGTAATTCCGACGCACATGCCGATGGTTCGCGATGACATGTCCGACCTCGTTTATCTAACTGAAGCTGACAAATTCGAGGCTATTATCGAAAATATCAACGATTGCCGTGATCGTCAGCAGCCAGTGCTAGTCGGAACGACGTCAATTGAAACATCTGAAGAATTATCTTCACTCCTGAAAAAAAAGAACATCAAGCATGAGGTATTGAACGCCAAACAACACCAACGTGAAGCTATTGTGGTCCAGCAAGCAGGGAGCCCAGGTGCCGTGACTATTGCTACCAATATGGCGGGTCGCGGTACCGATATCGTGTTGGGGGGTAATCTGGAAGCAGAACTTACAGCAGTCAGCGACAATTCTGACAAGGATATCATTCGAGTTGACTGGGAGAAGCGTCACGCGATTGTTCTCAAGGCAGGCGGTCTGCACATAATTGGTACAGAGAGACATGAATCACGTCGTATCGATAATCAGCTCAGGGGAAGGTCGGGTAGACAAGGAGATGCTGGTTCCAGCAGATTCTATTTATCCATGGAGGACAGCTTGATGCGAATTTTCGGCGACCCGGGACGCACAAAATCTCTCTTGGCCAAGGCCGGCATGCGAGAGGGTGAAGCAATAGAGAGCAAACTATTGACCCGCCAGATTGAACGGGCACAGCGCAAAGTGGAAGCACACAACTTCGATATCCGCAAAAACCTGCTCGAATATGACGATGTAGCGAACGATCAGCGAAAAGTTATTTATCACCAGCGATCCGAGCTTATGGCTGCGAACGAGATTGCTGACTCGGTGACTGCAATTCGCAGAGAGGTGGTTGAGTCGATCATTGATCAGCATATTCCGCCGGACAGTCTTGAGGAGCAATGGGATCCGATCGGAACAAGCCAGGCGCTAGAACATGACTTTGGCGCACACTTGGCGGTGAAACAGTGGTTGCAAGACGATCCGAAAATCAACCAAGTCGATATTCGTGAACGCTGTATACAAGAATTACAGATGAGCTATGAGGTAAAAGTGAACGAAATCGGTGAGGACAGGATGCGTCACATTGAGAAGGAGGTGATGTTGATGCAATTGGATCATCACTGGAAGGAACATCTTGCGGCTATGGACTACCTAAGGCAGGGAATTCATTTACGAGGCTATGCTCAAAAAAACCCAAAGCAGGAATATAAGCGCGAAGCATTCGAGATGTTTGGCATGATGCTAGATCAGGTTAAGAATGCTACGATCAGTATTCTTTCAAGAGTTAAAATCCAGAGCCAGGAAGACGTCGAGAAAATGGAGGCGCAGCGCCGAGCGGTGCAGGCAATGGAATTTCAGCATGCAAAGGCGTCGGCGCTTAGCACTCCGACTTCACAACCACCATCTGGACAACCTTCCGGTACGCAGAGCGGTTCGTATGGCGAAGACGCGCTCCCACACACGCCGTTCGTCAGGGGCACACGAAAAATTGGCCGGAACGAGCCCTGTCCGTGCGGTTCCGGGAAGAAATACAAGCAGTGCCACGGCAAATTGATATAACGTGTTGCTGCGTTGTTGCCGGCATTCTACGTGACTGTGATGGCCGTGTGCTGATAACAGAGAGGATCGGAGACCATGCTTTCGTTGACTTGTGGGAATTTCCCGGTGGTAAAATCAAGGACGGCGAAGAACCCTTGTCGGCACTCAAGCGAGAGTTAGGCGAAGAACTGGGCATAGAAGTGCTTACGCAAACATTATTTATGAATCTGGAGCATAATTATCCCGACAGGTTGGTATCTATCGATTTCTATCTGATCAATACATGGACGAATGTGCCCAAAGGTATGGATGGTCAGGCGTTAAAGTGGCTCAGACCGGATGCGATTGAGGAAGAGTTGCTCTTGCCGGCAGATGGTCCAGTGGTTCAGGCATTGCGACATTTGTGAAAAATCGCGTTTCAAAACGCGATTTCTAAAAGTCGTCTCTATGCATCCTGTTATCATAAGGTCAACAAGTACTGATCTGGAACTGCACGTCGTCCTCAGTTTGTATAGCGCGGTGTCCTATATTCGACCATTCCAGGAATCGTACCGTAAAGCGATGTTGGCTGGCGCTGATTTCGGGATACAATTGACTATCGATGGGTAGCGTGACACGTAACAGGCGGCGTTTCATACGTTTTTGTATGTTGTGCTGATACATACCATTTATAGCTGTCTTTTCTACCGGTTGTGCGCTTTCTCGTATCAGCCACAGTAATTCGATAACGGCGTTACAAATCGGACGAATGACATTCAACCAGCTTTGCAGATCCTGTTGACGTCGTGCAAACGGTTGTCTTAGCCAGTGGTTGTATTCCGGCAGATCAAATTCGCAGGTGCCGCCTGGGATAGAGCTGCGTTGTTTGATTGAAGCAAGGAACTCGCAATCTTTTAATGGCTGCATAAATCTTGTGCCAATCGAATTCACTGCATTTAGACTTTCGAGGAGATTTTCCAGAAGACCGTTCAACCGCTTTGAATCCACACCGGGTTGGCTCACAAATTTTTCTAGATTCTTAATCTGGTAACCGAGCTCCTTGTGCACCTCGCTGCGTACATCACCTCTCATCAATATCGCCATTATTTCCAGCAAACTTGAGATTACAGCCCGAGTCGCCCAATCAGCTTCGAGCTCGCTGTAATACAGCATCTGTTGGTATAGGAATTCGAGCCTGAGAAAAGTTCTCATTCTCTCATTCAAGGGTTGCTCATATTCGGTAAGTCGGCGACCGATAAACGGAGTAGTAATATTAGAAGCGGATTTTGCCATGAGCGTTATTCTGCGCCAGGCTATCATTTAGGGCAAATAAAGACTTTTTTGGCAGAGTTTTATGTTGCCCTACTCGCCAGTGATAGGTACTCACTGTGCAGATCATCAACCTGTTTTCGGGTGCTAGTAAGATCGTCGTTATTGTAAATAATATCATCGGCAATCGCTAACTGCTCTTTTTGACTAGATTGCGCTGCCATAATCCGATGCGCTTGATTTTCCTCTTCTGAATCACGAATCAGCAGGCGTTTGAGTTGGATATCCTCATCGCAATCCACAACCAGAATACGATCCATTAATTTCTGCATGGGAGATTCAACGAGCAAGGGCACAACAATTATCTGATATGGACCGCCTGCCGATTCTGACTGAGTAGCAATTTCCGCACGAATTTTAGGATGTAAAATCGATTCCAAATCCCTTCGCATGGATACATCCGAAAACACCAGTTTCCGCAAGAATCTTCGATCCAAGCGATCTTGCGAATCGAAGACCTTGTTACCAAAGGTTGAGCGAATCTCGTCAAGTGCAAGCTTATTTGGCTCGACAAGCTTGCGGGCAATAATGTCCGTGTCTATAAGCGGTACGTTATGTTCGGCAAAAAAACCTGCAACGGTACTCTTGCCGCTTGCAATACCGCCGGTTAACCCGATTCGAAGAAGTTTGTTCATCTCTGTATTATCGGCTAATTAAAGAGATTGAGGTGCGTTTTTCTACGATATCTCTATTAATATACTGTTTCTAATCCTCCTGAAACCTCTTAACTCATGAAATCGAGATAACTGGTGATCATCTGTTCACCATATAACATCACAATCCAGCTCGCTGTTGCGAGATATGGGCCGAAAGGAATTGGTAAGTTGCGATCGTGACGATGGAGAATAATCATTGTGATGCTGATAGCTGTGCCGACAATAGCAGACAACAGAATAATCAGCGGCAACATTTGCCAGCCTAGCCAGGCACCAAGCGCGGCCAGCAATTTAAAATCTCCATAGCCCATGCCTTCTTTACCCGTTGTCATAAGAAACAGCTGATAGATACACCACAAACTTAGGTAACCAGCCAAAGCACCGATAATTCCCGTTTTCGGATCAATGAATAAGACCTCTGTGTCCACCATCGGATGAAACAAGCTGAGGGATAAGCCGATCCAGAGGAGTGGTAGGGATATTGCATCCGGAATTATGTGGTGATCGATATCGATAGCGCTGATAGCAATTAGAGACCAAGTTAGGATCATTGCTGCTGCAGATTCCCATCCAAATCCAAATCGCCATGCGACAATTGCTGTCAGAATTGCTGTCAGTGACTCAACAATGGGATAGCGCTTTGAAATTACTGTGTTGCAACTGCTACATTTTCCATTCAGTACTAGGTAACTCAGGATAGGGATATTTTGTAATACTGTAATCTGTGCGCCACAGAATGGGCAATGAGATTGTGGAATAATGAGATTAAAATGGTCTTCTGAAATTATCGTCGCCGGAATCGTTTCGAGCTCCTTACAATGAGTTCGCCACTCTTGTTCCATCATAATCGGTAGTCGGTAAATAACGACATTCAAAAAGCTGCCGATCAATAGTGACAGAATAAACACCGATGCAATAAATATCATCGGCGAAATTTGGAATAGTTCCAGCATGATTATCCTTTTATACAATCATTAAAGAAATTCTGGATGAACTAACATTATCCATTGACTGGGCAACAATAGATTTAAGAATGAGGTTCATCGACATGCTGCCGGTAGATGACTGTCAGCAATAACACCACCGTTAGCGCAAGTCCAACTAATGCTGCCGTTGCTTTCAATAGCTGTCATCGTAATTTTCTGACCAGCGATTTTCACATGTGCGCCGTTACCGTAGGTCACCGTAATGATGTTATTCACAACTTCGATTGCCAGTACATATTTTCCTTCTATATTTGTGGGTATCGACAAGCCAACTTCGGTGTTGTTGATTGGCCAAGTTCCACGATCCTGAAAAAATTTAGTAACTACAGTTTTGATGTCATCAGCTAGGTTCATGCCTTCAGAAACCTGGGTACGAATTACGTAGTCCTGGTAAGTGGGAATGACTATCACAGATAAAATACCAATAATGGACACTACTATCATCAATTCGATAAGGGTAAAAGCTTGTTCAAACTTTTTCATTTTGATCTCTCTTTGGAAGATTAAGAGTTTTGTTTATTTCATTGATGGGGTTTCTGTTTGTCTATTTATATAGTGCCGGATACTGGCCATTGAAGAAACGCTGATCAGTTTTCTGATAAAAATAAGAGAGTAGCAGTTAATTTGTTTCTCTCTTTTTTTGTCTTTTGCGTCTGTGAGTGCTTTGCTACAAAATATGCTAGCGTGTTCAACGCTTCACCAGTCACATAAAGGCACAGATCAATCGTCCTGAAGGTAGGAAAATTAGAACAATGAATCTCCATGAATATCAATCAAAGGAATTGTTTGCTAAGTACGGTATTCCGATCCTACGAGGATATCCGGCGACCTCGCCGGCAGAAGCGGAAGATGTGGCCAGAAAACTCGGTGGCGATCTTTGGGTAGTCAAAGCTCAAGTGCACGCAGGAGGACGGGGCAAAGCGGGTGGTGTGAAGTTATCCAGGTCGTTCGAAGAAGTTCGGCAGCATGCTGGCGAACTACTGGGCCGGCAACTTATAACTCACCAATCAGGTCCGAAAGGTTTGCCGGTGAACATCGTTTATGTGGAGGAAGGTTCGAACATTGCTCGTGAACTGTATCTCAGCGTACTGATAGACCGTAAACTAAGTCAGATATCCTTCATTGCTTCTGCGGCTGGCGGAATGGACATCGAACAGGTGGCGATCGATACGCCTGAACAAATTTTCACAGTTGCCATCGATTCGGATACCGGTGTTCAGGATTTCCAGATTACGGAGTTATCCTCAGGCTTTGATCTTAGTGACCGTCAAAGCGAACAGTTCGCTAACATGATCGATTGTCTATACAAGCTTTTTGTCGAATGTGATGCAAGTCTGATTGAAATCAATCCATTAATCGTGACCAAAAGTGCTGCTATCATTGCGTTGGATGCCAAAATCAGCATCGAGGAAAACGCATTGTTCAGGCAGCAACGCCTTGTTGAACTTCGTGATATATCTCAGGAAGATGCAAAAGAGCATGAGGCAGCCGAACACGACCTTAATTATGTATCACTAGATGGGAATATCGCCTGCATGGTCAATGGCGCAGGGTTGGCGATGGCGACAATGGATCTGATCAAACTTCATGGTGGTGAACCGGCTAATTTTCTTGATGTTGGTGGTGATGCAACAAGTGAGCGGGCGGCCGAGGCATTCAAACTCATACTCTCCAATAAAAATGTTGCGGTAATCCTAGTCAATATATTTGGTGGCATCGTGCGCTGTGACATGATTGCGCAAGGCATCATTAGTGCGGTTAGAGAAATTGGTGTCAGCATCCCTGTAGTAGTCCGTCTCGAAGGCACAAACGTCATAAAAGGACGCCAGTTATTGGAGTCGAGCGGCCTCGACATCATTAGTGCTAATGACCTTACGGATGCGGCAAAAAAAGCTGTTGCTGTTACTACTGCTTCAGGAAATCAATAAAGTGAGCGTGCTCGTCGACAAAGAAACCAAAGTTATCTGTCAGGGTATCACCGGCAACCAGGGCTCGTTTCATAGTGAACAGTGCATGGAGTATGGAACCAAGATTGTTGCTGGGGTAACGCCAGGGCGTGGTGGGCAGGAACATCTCGGTGTGCCTGTATTTGACACAATGCGTGCAGCAGTTGCTAATACTGGTGCTGAAGCCAGCATAGTCTATGTGCCTGCCTCATTTGCTGCGAGCGCAATTATCGAGGCTGTCGAGGCTGGTGTGCAATTGATTATTTGTATTACTGAGGGTATTCCGATCCTCGATATGGTGAAAGTTAAGTCGGCCTTAAAGGGAAGCGATAGCCGCCTTATTGGCCCAAATTGTCCAGGAATCATTACGCCGGAGCAATGCAAGATTGGCATAATGCCTGGTTTCATTCATAAGAAAGGGAAGATTGGTGTGGTGTCTCGATCCGGTACATTAACCTATGAAGCAGTTTACCAGACATCCCAGAATGGATTAGGCCAAAGTACCTGCATTGGTACCGGCGGTGATCCCATTCGGGGAATGGATTTTATTGATTGCTTAGAACTTTTTCAGGCAGATCCTGAGACGGAAGGTGTGATTATGGTTGGTGAGATCGGTGGTACAGATGAGGAAACGGCAGCCGAGTACATAAAATCGGAATTCAGTAAGCCAGTCGTCGCGTATATTGCTGGTGTGACAGCACCATCTGATAAACGGATGGGACATGCAGGAGCAATAATTTCGGGAGGCAAGGGTACGGCTGAAGATAAATTCAAAGCGCTCGATGCAGCCGGGGCAACCATAGTACGGACGCCGGCCGAACTTGGCAGTACAATAATGGAATTAATCAGTAGCTGATGGGTCGTGTGTAGCTTGGTTGCTAATACCTTCTCATATTGCTTGGCAATGGAATGAAAAAATCTGTCAATATCGCACTAGCTCAGCTCGATTTATGCGTCGGTGATGTTACATGCAACACTGAAAAAATTCTGGACTATACAATGCGTGCGCGCGATGAGTTACAGGCTGATCTCGTGATCTTTTCGGAGCTTGCCATCTGTGGCTATCCACCGGAGGATCTATTGTTTCAATCGGGTTTGCCACACCGTATTGATGAGGCGCTTAATACAATTTACAGGACAGTCAAGGGTATTGCGATACTCGTCGGGTTTCCCGAGTATTCAAATGACAAAATTTACAACGCTTGCATAGTTTTAAGAGATGGCGAGATACTTGCACGCTACAGAAAATGTTTGTTGCCAAATTACCGCGTATTTGACGAGGAACGATACTTTACCGCCGGCAAAGAAGCCTCTGTTTTTCTGTTAAACGGTATTCGTATCGGACTCAATATTTGTGAGGATATTTGGCAGCCTGCTGCTCCTGCTGCTGCTAAGGTGGCCGGCGCAGAATTTATAATCGCTATTAACGGATCGCCCTACGAACCTGATAGTCAGTTGAAACGTGAAGATGTTGTACGTCAACGTGTACAAGAGACCAGACTGCCGATCGCATATCTAAATATGGTTGGCGGTCAAGACGAACTGGTTTTTGATGGCGGATCTTTTGTCATGGATATTATGGGTGATATCGCTTTTCGAGCGAAGCCCTTCAGCGAAGGACTGCACCGAGTTGAGATGAAGGCGACCGCAAAGGGTGTAATCCCCCAACCGTGCGATGTTGAACCCTCTCTACCTACAGTACGGAACGTATATGAAGCACTTGTGACTGGTACTCGCTCTTACATTGAAAAAAACAATTTTCCGGGTGTTATTCTTGGGTTGTCCGGAGGCGTTGATTCGGCATTGATTCTGGCTATCGCATGTGATGCCATCGGTGCAGAGCGTGTGAGTTCAATCATGATGCCGTTCCGATATACATCGACTATGAGTCAGGAAGATGCAGCGGCTGAAGCAGCCGCGCTTGGTGTTCAATATGAGGTCATTCCGATTGAGCCGATGTTTGAGGCAACAATTAAACAACTTGCAAAGATTTTCAAAGGATATAAGGAAGACGTAACCGAAGAAAATATTCAGGCCCGTTGCCGTGGAATGTTGCTGATGGCGATATCGAACAAGACCGGCCGTATGTTGCTGACGACGGGTAATAAGAGCGAAATAGCTATTGGCTATGCAACTCTTTATGGTGATATGGCTGGAGGGTTTGCGCCGATTAAAGATTGCAGCAAGTCTTTAGTATATCTCCTAGCAAGGTACAGAAATACGATCAGTCAAGTTATTCCGGAACGGGTCTTAACACGGCCGCCATCGGCGGAGTTGAAAGCTAACCAGAAAGATAGTGATTCTTTACCTGAATACGATATTCTCGATCCGATTCTTGAGGCTTTCATCGAAGATGATTTGTCGGTCGATGAAATCACGGAACTCGGTTTCGACAAAGATATTGTCATACAGGTTGCAGAACTCGTAAAACGGAGCGAATATAAACGTCGTCAGTCGCCACCTGGCATTCGCATCAGCAGTCGCGCTTTCGGTCGTGATTGGCGATATCCGATAACTTCTAGATATCAGTTTTCCGAATAGAAGGTTTTCAATAAGTCGACCATCTAAATATTTCATACGTGATTATTCTATTTAGATTATTGCACTCGATCTTTGACTGTATGTTTGCTGCTTTTCTAGCCGGAGAACGCCTACAAATCAGGGTGGATCACGCTACCTATACTGTAGTGTTTTTGCTATTTTTATTTGAGTGAAATCACCTTGCCAGGATTAAGTATATTTTGTGGATCCATCATTTTTTTTAGAGATTTCATTAGGCTAATTTCTTCGGTTGTACGACTGATGGCTAAGTACGGTTTTTTTTCAAGTCCGATGCCATGTTCAGCCGATATCGCTCCGCTAAATGGGATCAGAGATTCGTAGACATGTTTCTCAATGATTTCAGCAAATGTCGTTTTGCAACCGTCTGCCAATACCGAAATATGAATATTGTTGTCGCCTAAATGTCCGAATGCCGCGACGTATGCTTGAGGTAAGTCTCTAATGATTCTGTCCGTTACTTCAACCACATACTTACCAACATCAGCGTTGCGTAAGCTGACATCGAAGTTATAGGCTTCACTAACAAGCCATTCCACCTGGTCTCGAATGGCCCAAATTCTCTGGCGCTCTATATCTGATTTTGCGATAACACCATCCAACGCTAGCCCACTCTTAAAAAATTTGCTCAATTCTGATTCAAATTTCGTGTTATCTGAGTCAGGGTTCGTACCCATTGATTCAATGATTACGTATAGGGGATAGTCGATGGGCAACGGCGAATCTAAAGTTCCAATCGGTTTTACCGCTTTCTGATAAAAACTGTCCCACATGACTTCAAAACCGCAGAGCGTATTGCCCAGTGATTTCTTAGATTTGTTCAGGATGATGACTACATCATCGAAATTTTTGCAAGTAAGTAATGCAACATTGTGACTTTTTGGTTTGACAGCAAGGCGGAAAACGATTCGAGTTATGATGCCTAACACGCCCTCGGTTCCGATAAATAAATGCTTTAGATCAAAGCCAGAATTATTTTTGATAAAGCGATTCATCGATGAAATGACTGTGCCGTCGGCAAGAATGGCCTCTAAGCCTAATATTGAATCACGCATCATGCCGTAACGAATGACTTTAGTGCCACCGGCATTTGTAGCAACATTGCCACCCAGCATACAGTTGTCGCGTGCGCCGATATCGACCGGAAAGAATAGACCTTTTTCATCAGCAGCATCCTGTGCTTCACGCATAGTAACGCCTGCCTGCACTGTCATCGTGTGAGCAGTCGTATCGAGTTCCTCGATTTGGTTCATTTTTTCGAGAGAAAGGGCGATGTCATCCGGCGTTGTGTGGCAGCCCTGCACTAGGCCGGTCAATCCACCAAAAGGAACGATAGTCTGTCGGTATTCGTTACAAAGGCGTAATACGGCCGCAACTTCATCCCTTGTTGAAGGATAAACGATTGCTTTCGCATCACAAGCCTCATGAGTTTTCCATGCAAATTCGACATTACGAATGGCACTTCCAAGAAGCACGTTCCGGACACTGACAATCTCTTGAATTTTTAAAATAATATCGATCGGATAATCTCTCGGATATATGTTTTATGAGATATTTGTAGGGGGGTGGCTTTAACTGTGATTACGTGTTCCGTTAGATAGCGATTGATTAATGTGATTCTTAATGAACTGATGGTCAATATATTCTGTTAAAAAAACTCTCACATCTTCTTTGCTCAGTATCGGATCATCTATGCTAACGACGATTCGGTCCTGATATCAACAGCAATTAGTACATTATCAAGCAATTCGAGCCGGGATGGGGCTGGCGGGGTCGATATACGATATGATTTCCTTCTCTAACAGAGGTATTACACATGCGCGAAATGCTACAATTTTACATAGATGGTAAGTGGGTCAATCCTGTCACTGCGAAGCCATTCGACGTCATCAATCCAGCTACCGAGGAAATCTGTGGCCGCATCAGTCTTGGATCGGAGAAGGACGTTAATAAGGCGGTTGCCGCTGCAGTCAAAGCTAGTGACAGCTACGCTTCTACTACGCGCGAAGAACGCATGGCGTTACTGCAAACTATTCTCGACATATTTACTAGGCGACAGGATGAAGTGGCTATGGCGATCATGGAGGAAATGGGCGCTCCATGGAGACTTGCCAAGCATGCACAGGCTCCGAGTGGATTTCAACATATTGCTGCGGCACTGAAAGCGCTTGAGCATTTCCAGTTTGAAAAGAAACATCGTACGACGAATATTATCAAGGAACCCATCGGTGCTTGTGCGCTGATCACGCCTTGGAATTGGCCGATTAATCAGATTGCCGTCAAGGTGGCACCGGCATTGGCTGCCGGCTGTACAATGGTGCTAAAACCGAGTGAGATCGCGCCTTTCGATGCGATGATCTTCGCCGAAATTCTGGATGAGGCTGGGGTTCCCGCTGGAGTATTCAATCTTATTAACGGTGATGGATCGACAGTCGGCTCTGCTTTGAGTAGTCATCCTGATATCGTGATGGTCTCATTTACGGGCTCTACTCGCGCAGGGATATCTGTTGCACAAAAGGCTGCTCCCAGTGTCAAACGTGTTGCACAGGAACTCGGCGGAAAGTCGGCAAACATCATTCTCGATGATGTCAATTTGCAAAAAGTGGTGTCGAAAGGTGTAGCGAATTGCTTTGAAAATACTGGGCAGTCTTGCAATGCACCGACACGCATGCTGGTACCGAGAAACAAGATCAACGAAGTTGCCGAAATTGCCAAAGAGATAGCTGAAGCAACTGTGGTTGGTGATCCGCAGATAGAAACAACACAGGTGGGTCCGCTCGTATCGGATCAGCAATGGAACAAGGTTCAGAGACTGATTCAATCAGGCATCGACGAAGGTGCAACACTTGTCACAGGAGGTACTGGACGTCCTGAAGGTCTTGCGAAAGGCTATTACGTCAAACCGACGGTTTTTTCCGATGTAAATAATGATATGACTATCGCCCGAGAAGAGATTTTCGGTCCGGTATTGTCGATCATTCCTTACGATGATGATGATGAGGCAATACGTATTGCGAACGAAACGCCATATGGTTTGTCTAGCTACGTAAGCTCATCCAATATCGAACGCGCAAGAATAGTGGCGAGCAAACTTAAAACTGGCATGGTACATATCAATGGCGCACCGCTCGATTCGCAGGCCCCATTCGGGGGCTACAAACAATCCGGAAATGGTCGAGAATGGGGACCGCACGGTATAGAGGAATTCCTTGAGGTGAAGTCCGTTTATGGCTTCGAGCCGAGAAAGGTTAGTTAATAGCTGATTTGTTTAATTAGCTATCGTTGGGAAAGTTTAATTGCAATATGCGTCTGGTGTCTGCGGCAAGACCCATCATACCGAGTCCCTCATAAGCTTCGGCCATTATTACCAAGGATGCTCTGCCACTATCAGCGCCGTTGTATCGCTCGATTGCTCCCTTGGCGCGATTCAATGCGGCTACAAAGATACCACGCTCCAGATAAAAACGAGCAACATGGTTTTCGTATGCTGAAAGAAGGTTTTTTAGATGAATCATGCGTTGCTGTGCATTTGCAGCATAAGGACTGGCTGGATAGCGTTCGATAAGACGTTTTAGAAATGAGAAAGCTAACTCTGCATTACGAGGTGGTCGACGAGTTCCCATATCCCTCTTCAACCAGCGCGCAAAAAGGCTGGGCTCCTTCTCAAAATATGAGAGTCCTTTGATGTAAAGTGCGTAGTCGACTCTTGTATGGGTAGGATTTTCGCGAATAAATTGATCAGCTTCGCTGATAGCCTCTTCTTGTCGTCCCATCTTGTAATAGCAATACATTAATTCGAGCTGAATTTGTTTGGAGAAATTGCTGAATGGAAAATGAGCTTGCAAAGCCTCAAAAATAGCACTTGCCTTGCGATAATTCTGTCCTATCATCGCAGTTTCGGCGGTCTCATAGGCCTGCCGAAGATCCTCTCCCGGGGCGTATTCTTCGGGATCGCTAGCACAGCCAGTAAGGAAGCCAACTATGACAAATGATGCCAAAAAGAATCGGGATGCGACTATGTGTGACAAGACGTTAGCTGATTTAAACTTTATGGTCATCTGATGTTCAAATTTTCTCAAAATTATTATGATTGCGTGCTGGAGTTGTTATATATGAACTCAGCTAAGCCGGCGAGTATATCGTACACTTCTGTGTTACCTAAAAACAAAACTTGCAACGGCTAAATTGTGGAAGAATTCCAAACAAAAACGATTCCTGATGATCTAGCAGGTCAACGATTGGATCGGGCATTGGCCAATATGTTTCCAGAATATTCACGTAGCCGCTTGAAAAACTGGATTCTGCAGGGTTTTGTCATGGTCGATGGTGATCAAAAGAAACCGAAGGATTTAGTTTCCGGCAGCGAAATTGTGTTATTGCGACCAACAGATGAGCTTGCTGTTGTTAGTGCTCCTGAACCCATGGATCTAGATATTCATTTCGAAGATGCCGCATTGTTAGTTGTTAACAAACCAGCAGGTCTTGTTGTTCATCCGGGTGCAGGAAACCTGCGTGGGACACTTATGAATGGGTTGTTGCATCGAGTTCCAGACCTTGCCGAACTCCCCCGTGCCGGGATTGTGCACCGACTCGATAAAGATACTAGTGGTCTTTTATTGGTTGGTAAGACTCTACAATCACATACAACCCTGGTGCGCATGCTAGCAGCGCGACAGATATCTAGAAACTATCTAGCTATTTGCAATGGTGTACTAACTGGTGGTGGGGTCATTGATGCTCCGATCGGCCGACATCCGGTCAACCGATTGCGTATGAGCGTACAAGATCGTGGCAAGTCGGCCAAAACTCGTTACCGTGTGCTCGAACGCTTTGCAGCTAATACATACATCAGTGTCGAACTGGAATCAGGGCGAACTCATCAGATTCGTGTCCACTTTGCATACCGGCACCATTCACTCATCGGCGATCCGGTTTATGGTGGTCGTATGAGAGTACCTTCTGTTTATGACGATGCAATTCGAGACACTCTTCGAAACTTCCGCCGGCAGGCATTGCACGCTTCTCGTCTGGAGTTTTCACATCCCTTAACTTTCGATCGCGTTGAGTTCGAGGTACCGCCACCGTCAGATTTCCTAACATTGCTTGATGTACTTCGCAGGCATACGGGTAATTAGCAAATTCATGAAGCTCTCACTCGTTACTGCTGACTGGCCAGTGCCAGATAATGTGATTGCAGGCACGACACTACGAAGCGGAGGAGTTAGTTATGGAGAATTCGATTCTTTAAATCTTGCCACACACGTGGGTGATGATCCGGCATCAGTGAGGGAAAACCGCCGGCGTTTCCAGATCCATTGTGGATTGCCAAAGGAGCCGGCTTGGCTTAAACAAGTGCATGGTGCGAGAGTTGCTCTTGTAAATTCAGCGCTTACTAAACCCGAAGCCGATGCAATTTTCACGTGCGAGGCAGATGTGGTCTGTGCAGTTTTAACAGCAGACTGTCTGCCCATCTTGATGACCACTGAAGATGGAAATGAGATTGCTGCAGCACATGCTGGTTGGCGAGGACTCTGTACCGGCATACTCGAGGAGACTATTTCGGCATTCGAGGCATCACCTGAGCAAATACTCGCTTGGATGGGACCCGCAATCTCCAAACGGGCATTTGAGGTAGGTACTGAGGTGCGCGAGCAGTTTGTGAATAAGATAGCAGCAGCAGCTGACTTTTTTACGGCAAATGACAAGGGATGCTGGCAGGCTGATTTGTACGGATTAGCAACGCTGCATCTCGATAAAGCTGGCGTGACACAAGTGTTCGGTGGTGAGTGTTGTACTTATACTGAGCAAGATCGATTTTTCTCCTATCGGCGCGATGGTCGCTGCGGCAGGATGGCGACGTATATATTTCGCAGAGGCGAATGATAGGAGTAGGTTACTGCCACAAATCGTGATTTTTTGCTTGAATTGTCCTAATTCGGCTCAATTTATTTCAATATCTCATCCTGAGAGCAGGTATTGATATGCGAATGGATAAATTGACTAGGAAATTTCAAATGGCGCTGGCTGAAGCACAATCACTTGCTGTCGGCCTGGATAATCAGTTCATAGAACCCGTGCATGTCATGGTGGCATTACTGGAGCAGCAGGGCGGGTCAGTTAGGGGACTGTTAACGAAGTCTGAGATTAACGTCAATCTGCTTCGCTCACAGTTGGACGATGCGATGGATAGGTTGGCCAGTGTTGAGGACTCTGGTGGCGAGGTGCATATTGGAAACGACCTTAACAAACTCCTAAATCTGACAGACAAGCTTGCACAGCAATGTAATGATCAATACATTTCGACCGAGCTTTTTATACTTGCCTCTATGGATAGCAAGTCACCTCTTGTGAAAATTCTCAAGCAGGCAGGTGCGGTTCGCGAGGTCATCGAAAAAAGCATAAGGGAACTTCGTGGTGGACAGCAGGTCGATAATCCAAATGCTGAAGATACTCGTCAGGCACTCGAGAAATACACAATCGACCTGACCGAACGTGCGGAACAAGGCAAGCTCGATCCAATCATCGGTCGCGATGATGAGATTCGCCGAACTATCCAAATATTGCAGCGCCGAACAAAGAACAATCCCGTATTGCTTGGTGAGCCGGGTGTTGGTAAAACGGCTATTGTTGAGGGTTTAGCACAGCGAATAGTTAATAACGAAATTCCTGAAGGTTTACGAAATAAGCGCATTCTATCGCTGGATATGGGTACGCTAATCGCCGGAACAAAATTTCGTGGTGAATTTGAGGAACGGTTGAAAGCCGTCCTGAATGATCTCGCCAAACAGGAAGGACAAATCATTCTCTTCATCGATGAATTACATACGATGGTTGGTGCTGGCAAGGCTGAAGGTTCCATGGATGCGGGTAATATGCTAAAGCCAGCGTTGGCAAGAGGAGAATTGCACTGCGTCGGTGCAACAACGCTGGATGAGTATCGCAAGTATCTCGAAAAGGATGCGGCATTGGAGCGTCGTTTCCAGAAAATTCTTGTGGTAGAGCCTAGTGTTGAAGGAACTATCGCTATTCTTCGTGGATTGAAAGAACGTTACGAAGTTCATCATGGTGTGGAGATAACGGATCCCGCAATTGTCGCTGCCACAACCTTGTCACACCGTTACATCAGTGATCGTCAATTACCAGATAAGGCGATAGATTTAATCGATGAAGCCGCATCGCGCATCCGTATAGAAATAGATTCGAAACCGGAAGAAATGGACAAACTTGAGCGGTGGATTATTCAACTCAAGATAGAGCGTGAAGCGCTCAAGAAAGAGTCCGATGAGGCTTCACGCAAGCGGTTGAAAGTTCTTGATGAGCAGCTTAAAGAACTCGGGAAAGAGTTTGCAGATCTTGAAGAGATTTGGAAGTCTGAAAAAGCTGCGATGCAAGTCACAATGCATCTCAAAGAAAAACTTGAACGTGCACGGCTCGAGCTGGAGACGGCACACCGTGGAAATAATCTGACTCTGATGTCGGAACTCCAATATGGCAGGATTCCTGAGTTGGAGCAGCAGCTTGAGGATGCGCTCAAGACTGAGAAAACAGAAATGACACTTCTACGCAGCAATGTTACCGATGAAGAAGTTGCTGAGATCGTGTCTAAATGGACAGGTATTCCATTATCCAAAATGCTCGAAGGCGAAAAGGAAAAACTATTAAATATAGAGTCTTCTATAAAGAAGCGGGTTGTAGGTCAAGATGAAGCGATTACAGCAGTTGCAAATGCCATCCGCCGGTCGCGAGCCGGGTTATCAGATCCACAAAGACCAGTTGGTTCATTCCTACTACTCGGCCCGACCGGCGTAGGCAAGACCGAGCTAACCAAGGCATTGGCCCACTTTTTATTCGATAGGGATGATGCGACGATTCGCCTCGATATGTCCGAATTCATGGAAAAACACTCTGTTGCACGTCTAATTGGCGCACCTCCTGGTTACGTTGGGTACGATGAAGGCGGTTATCTGACAGAAGCAGTTCGTCGTCATCCGTATTCGGTCATTTTGCTCGATGAGATCGAAAAAGCACATTCTGATGTATTCAATGTATTACTACAGGTACTTGATGACGGTCGATTAACCGATGGTCAAGGACGCACTGTCGACTTCCGCAATACGGTAATTATCATGACATCGAATCTTGGTTCGCAGATGATTCAGGACCTTAGAGGTGAGGAAAACTATGAGACAATGAAGTGTTCTGTCATGGAAATCGTTTCGCAGCATTTCCGTCCCGAGTTCATTAACCGAGTTGATGATGTTATCGTCTTCCATCCACTTAGTCGCGAGCATATTCGCAGCATTGTGGATATCCAGCTCAGTTATCTGCATGCACGGCTGGGCGATCGGGAAATACAAATCTATTTTTCAGATGCTGCTAAAGATAAACTTACAGAGGCAGGTTTCGATCCGGTCTATGGTGCTAGACCTCTAAAACGGGCAATCCAGCAGCAAGTTGAGAATCCGCTGGCCAAAAAAATATTACAAGGCATGTTCAAGTCTGGTGATGTCATCGAAATCGGCGTCAAAGAAAACCAAATGGAATTTCAAAATGCGGCATGATTACGGTTGAGTAATCAATGAGCGATGGAGGTTAATGTATGCCGATTTACGAATATGCCTGTAAGAATTGTGGTCACACTCTGGAGGCACTGCAGAAGATGAGTGAAGACCCGCTCGTATATTGCCCATTATGTGACGAAGCTGAACTAAAGCGTCTTATATCTGCACCGCAATTCCGCCTAAAAGGGAAGGGTTGGTATGAGACTGATTTTAAGAAAAAAAACCAGCGCAACCTTTCGAGTAATGATGCAGAATGTTCGAAAAGTAACCATACTGACACCAAATCTGGAAAAAAAGATAGCTCAAAGAGTGACGGGGCTAGTAAGACTCCGGTGAAATCGGAAAAATCGTCCAACAAAAAGTCAGATAGCAAGGTAGACTCAGCATGACTCAAACTGACAGGCACACGAGATGAAGCAACTCCGCCGTTACCTTGTTGCAGGACTCCTTGTCTGGATTCCCATTGGCGTGACGATTTTTATCCTGAGAATCTTAATCGCTCTAATGGACAAAACATTACTTTTGATACCGCATCAATATCGTCCAGAAGAATGGATCGGAATCACAATCCCAGGATTAGGATTGATACTGACTTTCGTGGTCCTGTTGGCCACGGGTCTGCTTGGAGCAAATATTGTTGGTCGGAGCATGGTCAGTCTGTGGGAATCGTTACTGGAGCGAATTCCGATAGTACGATCCGTATATTCAGCTGCCAAAAATTTTGCCGAGATTGTTTTTTCAGATTCAAATCAGTCATTCAAGAAAGTATTATTGATCGAATATCCACGGAACGGCCTCTACAGTCTGGCATTTCAAACTTCGAGTAATTTGGGTGAGGTGCAGGGTCGAATGGGAGAAGAAGTGGTCTGTACCTTCGTTCCGACAACTCCGAACCCAACATCTGGTTATATTATTATTGTGCCGAAGAAGGACGTGCTCGAATTAGATATGGAGGTCGATGAAGCCTTGAAGATGATCATATCGTTGGGTGTTGTTATTCCAACTTGGCGAAAAGATCAGCATGCTGATTTGCCATTGAAACTCTCGACGGGAAAAGAAGACTAAATTAAAGAAACTCTTCGTTTCCAATATCATCAATTCATTGTAATCCTTGCACGTTCTATGATCAGCTCTTACCATTTCGCTTCCTTTTTAGTTGGATTGCACCATGCGCAGCCATTATTGCGGACAAGTTGATGAAAATCTGATTGGAGAGCAAATCTCCGTCACGGGGTGGGTTCATCGTCGCCGCGATCACGGTGGTGTGATCTTCGTCGACCTGCGTGACCGAGAAGGTCGATTACAGGTTGTCTTCGATCCGGATACACCGGATATTTTTGCCGAGGCTGAAAGGATTCGCGGCGAGTACGTTTTAGCAGTGAAAGGCAAAGTTAGACCGCGCCCCAAAGGGACCTTAAATCCGAATTTGGCAACTGGCAAGGTTGAACTCCTTGCGCAGGAATTGATGACGCTCAACGATGCTAAGACACCGCCATTTCATCATGACGAACATGCGAATGAAGAGCTACGTTTGAAGTATCGTTACCTTGATCTTCGTCGTGAGTCAATGCTTGAGAATCTGAGATTGCGCCATCGTGTCACACAGGCAATGCGTAATTTCCTTGATACTAATGGCTTTGTCGATGTCGAAACGCCGATGTTAACTCGAGCGACACCCGAGGGTGCACGCGATTATATCGTTCCGAGTCGGACACACGCTGGTAAATTCTTCGCTCTACCGCAATCGCCACAGATCTTCAAGCAATTACTAATGATGTCAGGCCTCGATCGTTATTATCAAATTGTCCGCTGTTTTCGTGACGAAGATCTACGCGCGGATCGCCAACCAGAATTCACACAATTAGACGTTGAAATGAGTTTTGTAAACGAGGAAGACATAATCGGTTTGATGGAAGAGCTTGTGCGAACGATATTCAAGCAGGTGATGGGAATCGAATTACCGTCGCCGTTTCCACGCATGACTCACGCCGAGGCTATGCAGCGATTTGGTTCCAACAAACCCGATTTAAGAATTCCGCTTGAATTAGTCGAAGTATCTGATTTGATGGAGTCCGTGGAATTCAAAGTTTTTGCTGGACCAGCCGCGGATGCGGATGGTCGCGTTGCTGCTTTATGTTTACCAGGTGGCAGTGATCTCAGCCGGAAAGAAATAGATGAATACACGGATTTTGTCACCGGCTATGAAGCGAAAGGTCTTGCTTATATAAAAGTAAACGATGTGACCAAGGGTCGAGATGGTCTGCAGTCACCCATTCTCAAGTTCCTTCCAGACGATGCTATCACCGGAATATTGGAGCGTACGGGAGCGCAAGACGGCGATTTAATTTTCTTTGGAGCTGATAAAGTTCACATAGTTAATGATGCGTTGAGCGCTTTAATCGCAAAGTTAGGCAAGGATCAGGGCATTGTTACCGAAGGCTGGCAACCTTTGTGGATTATCGATTTTCCATTGTTCGAAAAAGATTATCGAACCGGAGGTTGGACTTCGCCGCATCATCCGTTTACATCGCCTGCTATCGATAATCCTGAAGAATTAAAAGCCGATGCTGCATCTGTGTTATCACGTGCTTACGACATGGTGTTGAACGGATCCGAAATTGGTGGCGGCTCGATTAGAATTTACAATAAAGCGATGCAGGCAGCAGTGTTCGAGATTCTCGATATCAGCAAAGTAGAGGCAGAAGAAAAATTTGGATTCCTTCTGCAGGCGCTAGAATATGGCTGTCCACCGCACGGTGGGATCGCATTTGGTCTCGATCGAATGGTCATGCTTATGGCCGGCGCGAAGAGTATTCGTGACGTGATTGCATTTCCGAAGACACAAACAGCTAACTGCCCGTTAACTAATGCGCCGGGCGAAGTATCCACCGAGCAACTCAAGGAAACCGGTATTCGGTTGCGGACTCCGCGTACCGAATAAATATTGCGACGGTGCCTAATTCCAGTTACCGAAGACCAATTTCTGTGCTAATTGTCGTACATACCGACGATGCGCAGATCTTATTGCTCAGAAGACGCCAGCCATTTGCATTCTGGCAATCGATCACCGGCAGCCTCAAAGAGAATGAATCGCATGCGGATGCGGCAGTTCGTGAGTTACACGAGGAAACTGGATTCGTCGATGATGGTATGCTGAGTTACAGTAATGTCAGTCGCCAGTTTGTAATTGATCCGTGCTGGCGTAACCGCTTCCCACCAGGTGTTGTTGAAAACGTCGAATTCGAGTGGCGTTATAGACTGCCAAAAGCTAAAAATATCAAACTGAACAAGGAAGAGCATTCCGAATTTCAGTGGCTGTACGTTGATGAGGCAATCAAAAAAGTCTGGTCCTGGACCAATCGAGATGCACTCGAGCAGCTAAAAGTCGAACTTAGTTGAATAGGGTAAAGACAGTAATATGTTTGCACGGTGTCTGGATGCCAAGTAGCGTTATGATGCTAGTGAAGCGTCGGTTGGAAAGAAAATACCAATATCGTGCACAGTTGTTCAGTTATCCATCCATTCGCGGTACGCTCAATGAAAATTCCCGCTTACTTGCCGACTTCATTGCAGTGCAGAAATTTGACAAGGTCCACTTGATTGGACATAGCTTGGGTGGTGTCGTAGCTCTCCGCATGCTTGCATTGAAGCCAGATGTCCCGGTACATCGCATCGTTTGCCTCGGTTCACCGCTATGTGGTTCACGTGTAGCCTCACACTTGAGTCAGGTAAATTGGGGCAAAGTGATACTAGGTAAGTCCGTTACCGATAGTGCATTCGACGAAGTGGGGAATCAATGGGCTCGGGAAGTCTGTGTGTCTCATGACATCGGCGTTATTGCAGGAACGGTACCGCTAGGTATGGGACGGTTTGTGACCTCATTTGATGAAGATAACGACGGAATAATCGCCGTTTCCGAAACGCGTCTACCAGGGATAAAAGATCATCTTTGCTTACCAGTGAATCACGAAGGTCTCATTATTTCGCATAAGGTCATCGATCAGGCTGCAACATTTCTAAAATGTGGCCAGTTCCTTCGCGATACGTAGGAGGAGGTTTTAGTCGCGATCAGTAATCTACTAAACCCGAACACATCAAGGCTAAAATTTACTCATACTGGTTTTTTATGCGGTACCACCAACAGTTACCTGGTCTATTTTCAAGGTTGGTTGACCAACACCGACCGGTACTGACTGTCCTTCTTTGCCACACGTACCAACACCACTATCGAGTTTAAGATTCGATCCAACCATTGAGATATGCTGTAGCACATCGGGGCCATCACCAATGAGCATTGCACCTTTAACCGGAGTTGTCACCTTGCCTTTTTCGATGAGATAAGCTTCGTTGGCGGAGAATACAAATTTTCCGGACGTAATATCGACCTGACCACCTCCGAAATTAGGTGCGTAAATACCTTTATCCACTGAAGCAATAATTTCGTCGGGGTCATACTTTCCTGCCAACATGTAGGTATTGGTCATGCGTGGCATCGGGATATGTGCAAAAGATTCTCTACGGCCATTGCCAGTTGGTGCTACACCCATTAGACGTGAGTTCAATTTATCCTGCATGTAGCCACGAAGGATGCCATTTTCAATCAATATATTGTACTGCCCTGGAGTACCTTCGTCGTCAACGGCAAGCGAGCCACGACGATTTTCGAGCGTTCCATCATCTACAATCGTGCAAAGTGTTGATGCAACCTGCTCGCCGATTCGCCCGCTAAAAGCAGAAGTGCCTTTGCGGTTGAAGTCGCCTTCAAGTCCGTGACCGACAGCCTCATGGAGAAGAATACCTGGCCAGCCGGCACCAAGAACTACTGGCATCAGGCCAGCCGGTGCAGGTACTGCTCCCAGTTGCACAATTGCCTGCCGGACGGCTTCCCTGGCATATTCCATCGGTAGATCGCTGTTGAGAAAATAATTCAGATCAGCTCTGGCACCACCACCTGCATAGCCTTGCTCGCGGCGCCCGTTATCCTCGACAATAACGCTGACATTTAACCTGATTAGTGGTCGAATATCAGCAGCCAGCGTACCATCCGAAGCCGCAATTAAAATCAGATCCTGACTACTATTCAAACTAATGATGACTTGTTCGATGCGCTGATCCAGTTCGCGAGTTTTCCTTTCAATATCAACGATTAATGCTGTCTTTTGTTCATCTTTGATACTTGTGATCGGATCGAGAGTGGAGTACAAGTTCTGTCGTTTGTTACGCGACCATACTTGCACAGCGTTTGTCTGACCTTGTCGTGCAATTTCGCGTGCGGCACCAACAGTACGTTCGAGCGCTGGTAGCATCATTTCATCAGAGTAGGCAAAGCCGGTCTTCTCGCCGCTCACGGCACGGACACCCACACCCTGGCTCAGGTTAAAGTTGCCTGTTTTAATGATGCCGTCCTCAACGACCCAGCTTTCCTGGCGGCTAATCTGGAAATACAAGTCGGCAATATCGATGTCGCGTGTCATGATAGAGTCGAGTGATCGACTCAGGTGCCGTTCCTCGAGTCCCGCAGGTGCTAGCACGCGGGACATAACTGCATCTATCTCATTATTATCGCTATTGCACATTTCTAATACTCGTCGTTATTTTTCCATTCGAAATTTCATTATTGGCCTAGCACGCTTGTAACTCATTATTACTTATTTGAACATACGGTGACTAAGAGCCGGAAATTCGCTGCGCAATTTTTGCGGCAGGCTCGGATCCAGATCGGCCGTAATAATACAATTACCTTCTGGTGCCTCGGCAAGTATTTGACCCCAGGGATCGATAATCAGCGAGTGGCCATAGGTAGTTTTGCCGTTGCCGTGTTGACCGAACTGATTGGGCGCAATCACATACGCGAGATTCTCTATCGCACGAGCCCTGAGCAAGGTATGCCAGTGTGTCTTGCCTGTCACCAATGTAAATGCTGACGGAATTACCAGAACAACTGCACCCATATCGATCAACTTTCGATAAAGTTCCGGGAAACGTAAGTCGTAGCAGATTGAAAGCCCCAGACACCCTACAGGGGTATCCTGCGTCACCACCTCCTCACCTGGCATCATAGTGGCCGATTCCCTGTATTGTTCACAGCTGTTGGGTAGAGCAACGTCGAACAAGTGAATTTTGCGATAGCAGTTCTTCGTATTGCCATTGGCATCCACAACCAGCGTTGCGCCATAGCAGCGGTTAGCTACCGCTGACTTCAGTGGAATACTTCCGGAGACTATCCATATTTTGTTTTTTTGTGCCATATCGGCCAGAAATTCCTGGATAGGTCCACCTCCAAGCTCCTCGGCGTATTGGAGTTTATCTCTTTGCCGAGAACCCATGAACGGAAAATTTTCCGGTAGGACTGCTAGCACACAGCCATCAGCAGCAGCTTCGATAAGTAACCGGGCAGCGAGTTCCAGATTTTGTTTCATATTGTTACCACTATTCATTTGTAACGCGGCAACGCGGACCGGTGATTCTTGAGAATTTTGTTTGCTGTTATCGGGCATGGATCTTCTAATTCACTGTCTGAATGCAATCAGCGGATTTGTAAGTTGTTGCAAATTGTTCTGCGGTTGCTATTGCGATTATCGGTTCTTTCCAGGAACCACCGATGCTGTAATAAACTTGTCCCATGTCCTGTAAAGGTTTCTTGAAGATCTGTGAGAAAAGCAGCAAAGCAGCAGCAACCTGTGGTCCCGCAACTACTGCCCCGACAACCGGTAGTGTATTACCAACCTTGGTGTTAACGATTGCAATTTGTTTGTAGTCTTCCGCCATTATTCCTGCTTGACCGATGATGGCAATATTTGCAGCGGGACCTTTGAGCATTAGATCGCAAGTAAATGTAACACCGTTAATAATGCGGAAGATTCCGGTAATTTCGTCAAATCCGAAACCTTTTGCAAACACATCACGAAAATCCAGCGATAAACGCCTAGGCAAAGCGACAATACTCATGAGACCGAAGACGCGACCTGCACCTGGTTCTACTTCATCGAGTTGTCCGGAGCTTAAACGCATTCCGATATTACCGTCCAGATTGGCGATAAAATTCTTACGTGGGCCACCTGGCCAATTGACATCGATATCGATTTCCATGTTGTTGCTGACAATGCCTGGTTGATAGTTTAGGCGTTGTGTAGTCTGCTTGACATTCGTACTTACCAATTTTGCGGTTAGGTAGCTGCGTTGATCCGAGTCATCTGTCGATTCGACGACCCATCGCCCGGTACCGTTAAGACCAAAACTGTCGTCCTTAGTCATAATGTTCGATGCTTCAAGGCCCATCTCAGTTCGCGAAAATTCTGCTTCAAGACTACCAAAATGGCGCAAACCTAATGCAAACTCGTTGGCTTTGATAGAAATTGGAGGCAATGTGCGTGGATCGATTAAATCAGTGGCATGGACTTCATTGTTATCTGCTCCTGGTAAACGCAGCTTCTCCATTTTTACAAGCAGTGGCGTGTCACCGGAGAAATCGTAGGGCACAACTATTGAACCGATGGCTTCATCACCATCGAGCTCGACAAACCATTCTTCAGCGCCACGATCAACTTGGATCCGATGCTTTGAAAAATGTTGCCCCAACACATAAAAATCATCGACAAGCAGATCTATCGATCGTATGCGTTCACCAACACCGGTATTTTTAGGCTCTTTTAGCGCTATTCCCAGCCACTCATTTAGTCGAAGTTCTGACATTTCACCTACAATATGTAGTCCTCGAGTCTCTGGCTCAGCTGTTTTTCTATTGCCGACGACAATTATGCCCCGGTTGAAATCCCATTTTTCTGCTTCTTTCAGGAAGCTTGCCGACCAGGTAATACCATCGGTGGAGCTACCAAATGAGTCAATGCGATTGGGTTCCGGGAACTTGATATCCATAGACAAAGAACGTATCTCATCGAGTTTTTTTCCGGCGGGCACCGGTAATTTGACTGCAAGACCTTCGAGACTTGTTTCGATCGAGACATGCAGAGGGGCAGGTTCATCTGTTTTACCGTAGGGGAATAGGATTTTTGCATCGTAACGGGTCGAGCCAGAAAGCAGGCCTTCAAGAGGTAATCCAAGTTCTCCGATCAGTTTTTCGGCGGTTGCAATGCCCGTAGTGTAGGCAATTGCCGAGTATTTTGGCATGTCTTCTGTCACACGAGTCAGATCAATATTGATATACCCTCCGAGAAAATTGCCCGTTAGCGACTCGGATTGAATACTGTCGCGAGTCACGGTGATCAGACCACTAAGGTTGCTAAGGAGTGGCGTAAATCCTTCGATACTTAACAGACCATTATTACTGAGTATGTTGGCTGTGAACGTGTAGTTTAATTTGTCCCATATTGGATAACTCAGTTGGAAATCGAATGATGCATCACCATCAATTTGGATTCGATCGAGCTGACCGCCTAACACATTGGCAATTGGACTTTGCATCGACAATTGACGAATGGTTCCGAGTGTACCCGTCGTATAAGCGTCAATTGTTAGCACTGGATCCCGCATGTCAGCGATTTCAATTTGTGCATCTACCGTATTATTGCCAAGTGTTGTTGCAGTGTTATGGGTTGAATAAAAACGCATATCGTCGATACTGATATCCGCTGTCACTTGTTCAATAACGGGCCAGTTTGGATGATATTTCAGTGTTGCATCTTCAAGCTGAGCTTCGATCCGAAAGGATTCTTCTCCAGCCTCAAAGGGAAATTTATCGAGAGGTCCGGTAAATTGTGCTGTGCCACTCGGTACTCGGCCGGCGATAAATGCGTTATCAAACCATGCGTACAACCTTGGTTCCATCAGTTTACTGGGGAGATAACGGGATACTGAAGAAATGTTGCTGATACTCCAGTTACTGAAGACGTCGATCAAAGGGGAAATTCCGTTTGCTGACAAACTCACCTGTAAACTGTTTTGCATATCGAGGTCTGCATTTTTAATACGGATATCGTCCGAAAGAATGATTGTGGTGCCATTATTTTGGCGCCAGATGACGGTGCCGAGCACATCGTCGAGATCAATAGGAGCCGCAAAAAAATCTGGCATATCCAGCCGTAAATTATTTGACTCGATGTCGATTTGTCCGCTGGATTGGTTCATTTGGACCCAACCGCTAAATCCACTCACATTTGGCCACTGATCTGTTGCTTTGATACCAACCTTTTCGAGCCTGGCTGACAAGTCGAAATGGAAAGACTCCGAATTTAGATCCGTAAGCCTTAACTGAAATTCGTGTACTGTGCCGGATGGCTGGAAAGCATCCAAAATTGATCTTTGTTTTTCCGGTAACCAGAGAGTTAATGGTTTCAGATTGTCAAGATTTATAAAAGACGCACGAGCATCTATTGCAAGGATATTATCCGACATATCGGTTGTTGCATCGGCTCGAAGACTTGTAGATATCTCGATGTGTTCTCCAAATTCTTGCGGTAAATCGATAATTGCTTCGATGTTAAGTTGAAGTTCTTTGTACTGCACCTGTAATCTGTTGATCGATAATTCGATTGTCTGCACAGTTTCTGGCGACCAATAGTTCAGATTGATATTTTGTCCGATGATGGTTATTCCAGTAACTTCCAGTAAATTCTTCTTGAAATCGATCAACTCTTCAAGAGGGATACCCTGTAGCAACCAGGTACCGTCATCGTTCTGTTGTAGTTCAATGCTAGCATCATTAATTTTCACCTGGTCGACAATCAGCTTTCGCTCAAAGAGCAGGTGTATCAGGTCGATGTCAACGCTGAGTTCATAGATGCTAAGCAAGGCATTCGAAGCATCCGGCCGTATGATCTCAGCGTTGTAGAAGTTGAGTTCAGGTCCACTCAGTCGCCAATGCGCATTCATGTCGGTGAATTCAATTTGCACGCCGATCGCCGTGCTTACCCAGTCCTTAATTTCCTTCTGGTATTCTGGTGATTGCGGCAGCATCAGTCGAAATAATCCGATCGTAACCGCAAGAAAAATAACAACAACTGCCACGAAGTAAGCGAGATACTTGGTCAATCTTTGTAGTGATTGTTTTATAGGCATCCCAAATCCAACCAAGTTACATCAATACAACTTCAAACTGATCCTGCAGGTAAAAAGACTCGGGTTGCAGGCGAATCTTTTTACCGGTTTGCTCTGAAATTTTAGCAAGTGCATTCGATTGTCCATCGAGTAACAGTTCGATCACGTCTTTATGAGCCAATACAAGTATTTCGTTAAACGTAACCTGCTGATACTGTCTAATAATTTCCCTAAACACTTCGCAACACACGGTTTCAGCTGTCATTATGAAACCGCTACCATCGCAATTAGGACAATTTTCGCAAAGAATATGCTGTAGACTCTCGCGCGTTCGTTGGCGTGTTATTTGAACCAAACCCAGCGGCGACATAGGTGTGATCTGGTGCCGAGCATGATCGCGGGCAAGTGATTGACCAAGGGCTTGCATGATTTTCTGCCGGTGCCCCTCTTCTTCCATGTCGATGAAATCGATGATGATGATGCCGCCTAAGTTTCTTAGACGCAACTGCCGCGCAATCGTAACTGTGGCTTCCAGATTTGTTCGGTATATAGTCTCCTCGAGATTGCGATGACCGACATAACTACCTGTATTGACATCGACTGTAATCATTGCTTCTGTCTGGTCGAAAATTACATGACCACCAGATTTGAGTGAAATATTTTTAGACAGCGCTTTTTTTATCTCGCTTTCGACACCATGAAGATCGAATATCGGTTGATGTTTTGTATAGAGTTCGAGTATTGGCTCCGTTTCTGGCAGAAATGTATTAGAAAAGCACTTCATTGCATTGAACTCCTCTTCTGAGTCCACACGAATACGTTTAACATCGTTGGTCACAAGATCACGTAAAACTCTTGTCGACAGCGATAAATCTTCATATATAAGTGTTTTCTCTTTTCCTTCCTCATATTTTTTCTGAACGACTACCCAAAGTTCCTGCAAAAGCTTCATATCTGCGCGAAGCACATCGTTGGTGGCACCTTCCGCGGCAGTCCGGGCAATAATGCCGTAGGGAAATTCAACCAGCAATTCTTCAAGAAATTGCCGCAGATGCTCACGCTCGCGCTCGTCCTCGATATGTGTCGAAACGCCAACTTTATCGTCCTTAGTTAGGAGAACTAAATATCGCGACGACAGCGTGATAAACATAGTTAGGCGTGCACCCTTTTCTCCGAGAGGATTCTTCACAATCTGCACGGGAATTTCTTCGCCTTCATGGACGAGTTCTCTGATGTTCGGTGGCGACGTATCTTCGTTTTCGTCATCTGCACGTTTTGGTTTGGTAATATCGGAAACATGCAGAAATGCGGCGCGTTCGAGACCAATATCGACGAAAGCGGCCTGCATACCTGGCAGGACACGCGATACGCGACCCTTGTAAATATTGTTGATCAGACCACGGTGGGCGATGCGCTCGATATATATGTCTTGAAGAATACCGTTCTGGAGCAATGCTGCACGAACTTCACTTGGGGCCACATTGATGAGTATTTCCTCTTTTAGCGACTTATCAATCATGCTATCGATCCGATTTCAGGGGCAATATGCATAAACCTGCGTTATTCAAAAGCTCTGCTGTTTCGAAAACAGGTAAGCCGACGACTCCTGAGTAACTCCCCGACATGTATTCAACGAAGATGCCTCCGATACCCTGTATCCCATAGGCACCAGCCTTATCGTGCGGTTCTCCACTTTGCCAGTAGATAGGTACTTCGTTCGGATGGATCTCCCGGAATCGTACTTCCGTTACCGACATCGTGGTCGTAATCTCACCCGAGTAATCGAGGGCAACCCCAGTTAATACCTTATGTTCCCGGCCAGACAGAGAAGCAAGCATCTCTATCGCTTCGTCTTCCGATTCAGGTTTTCCCAATACCTGATTTTCCAGGGCCACAGCGGTATCCGCACCGATCACAGGTATCGATTGAGGCACTATTTTGCGTGCCGCACTAGCCTTAGCCGTCGCCAGTCGAACTACCATAGTTGAAGCTGGTTCATCATCGTAGCGAGATTCGTCGATATCAACGCCGGCTGCCGTAAATTTAATACCCATCGCCATTAGGATTTCATGGCGTCTAGGTGATGATGATGCGAGATGAATATCCATTCTCACCCCCTAATCGTCGTTCCAAAATGCTTGGGCTTCTTCCTCCTGATTCTCGCTTGGATTGTGCATGCCTTATCCATCTGTTGCAGCCATGTCGCTTAATGGAGCCAGCGACCAGAGTTTTTCCAGGTTATAAAATTCGCGGACCCGCGGTAGCATGACATGGACCAGTGTGTCCTGAAGATCCAGGAGAACCCACTCGCTGCCATCCTCGCCTTCTATGCCTTGAGGGCGATGATTGACTTCACGCGATTTTTTTGCGACCGCGTTAGCTAATGCTTTGATGTGACGACTCGATGTTCCGCTTGCCACAATCATGTAATCAGTGATTGTGGTTAACTTTCTCACATCAAGTTTGACGATATCTTTCGCCTTTACCTCTTCTAATGCCTCCATGACAAGCTCGCTGAGCTGTTGGCTATTCATTTACCATTCCAAAAATTACTCAATTCAATTTTTTATTAACAATGATTGGTTATACCACTTTCATCTGGAGCATAGCAGCCGCTTTGATCAATCAATTCACGTACGCCATCAGGAATTAGGAAACGCGAGTTGCCCCCGGCAGCAATCAGTTTACGGATTTCACTTGATGAGATATCGAACTGGGTGACATCGTGGATAAAAATATGCCCCGATACTGTTTGATGAAGGTTTTTTACTCGATGCGTACCTGTGTCGGCTAACAATTTACCAAGTGGCCCCATATTGGGGACGCGCCAGCCGGGGCGGTGAGCAACGATGATATGCGACAGTTGCAGGATCTCGCGCCAGCGGTGCCATTTAGGTAAATCAAGGAATGCATCCATACCAATGATCAGACTAAGGGGACGCAGCGGAAATTCTTCTCGTAACATAGTTAAAGTATCCACGGAATATGACGGTCCATCTCTTAATAACTCACGGTCGTCGATAACAAAACCAGCTTGAAAATTAATTGCCACTCTCACCATTTTTAAGCGCAATTCGGCATTCGCAATCTGTTTAATTCTGTGGGGTGGATGACCACAAGGCATGAACCTCACTTCATCGAAATGCAGCGTTTGCAAGATTTCAAATGCCGTACGTAAATGTCCGTAATGAATTGGGTCGAAAGTACCGCCAAAAATACCCATCGGTTTCATTAGTGTGCTTCCTGACAGCATTTGTAACAATTAATATGCTTCATGCAGTTTTTGCACTATCCATTGCAAGCCCCAGGACGATATCCATTAACAATTGCCAGACATCCTCACCTGATTGGCCTTTCGCGGCAGCATCGGCACGCCTTGCTATTTTCAGTAAGCGATAAAAATCTGTCACCCGGTGGCGAGCCACGCACGATCTGACAATTCCATGACGGTTGCGCCATATTCCTAATTTTTGCAATGCAGAACCCAGTTCAACTCCTGATTGCACCATATTGGCTAGCTTGCCTAAAACACGCAACTCCCGCGTCAGTGCCCAGACAACAATAACCGGCTCAACTCCTTCTGCCCTGACACTACCAAGAACACGCAGTGCTCTGGATAGTTCACCGCTGACTGCAGCGTCTGCTAATTTGTATATATCGTAACGGCTATTATTGGCAACTGCTGCATTGACATCATCGGCGGAAATTGCTCCCTCACCCATCAGTAATCGCAATTTTTCGATTTCCTGGTCGGCCGCGAGCAAATTACCCTCTACCCGATCTGCGATCAATCTGATTGCGTTTTTGTCCGGTTTGAGGCCCGCCTTTTGCATTCGCCTACCTATCCAGGATGGAAATTCTCGCCGATTAACAGGCCATACTTGAACGAGGGCGCCGCGAGATTCTGCAGTTTTGGCCCATTTTGATGCCGCTGTACTGCGATTTAGCTTGGGTGCACTGATTAGTATAAGCAGTTTATCGTCGACATTTTCCAATAGTTCCAAGATAATTTTACTGCCCTGACGACCAGGGGTTCCGCTTGGCAAGCGCAATTCAATAATTCGCTTTTCCGCGAACAGGGACAAATTTGCGCTGGAATTAATTAATTCTAGCCAATCAAATCCTCGGTCCGCAACATACAGTTCACGCAGACCAAATTCCAACTGTCTAGCACCAATCCGGATAGTGTCAAGCGCCTCTTGTACGAGCAGGGGTTCGTCACCAGTAATCAAATAGCAGGGTAATAATGATTTTTGAACGCTCGAAGCAAGCTGATGAGCTGAGATTTTCACACAATAATTAAAGATTCAGTTTGTATTTGATAATACATGGCAATGATAGTACCAACCAGACTCACAAATTCAGCCAAGCTGATTTAATTCAATAGATTCTTCCTCGAGCAACACTGGAATACCATCTCTCATCGGATATATGATTTTTTCATCATCCGTGACCAGAGCTTCTTTGATAGATTTAGATAATATATTTCCATTACGGTTAGTTAACTTGCCGGTATTTATTGCTATATTGATTTTTTCCAGCAGCTTGGGTCGTGCTAGATTCAGTCCTTTATGTGACACTGGACAGCAGAGAATTGAAAGCAGTTTTTTATTCATCGTTATGCAAGAAAGCTTAGCTACACGGTGGCTTATGCTATGTATATATAATACTATTTTATCTGGCTCCCCATCGGTTGGTACAACAATCGGACTTAAGGAGAGATTCGCTATATAGGAAGCATAGCGGTAAGCAACGATGGATGACAATTTTTTAACGTCGTCGGGTCTACTGGACAAGATCGCTGTTACCTTTTCCAGTCTCTGTTTACTGCATTGTCTCGCCTTGCCACTGCTAATTGTAGTGTTACCGTTCTTAGCCCAGCTTGATGCAGATCATTTTCATATTCAGATGCTTGTTGGCATTCTGCCGGTAAGCATTATTGCTTTTACACTCGGGTATCGGCGCCACTGTAACAAGTGTGTTATCACTTGGGGTGTGATCGGCATGTTATTGCTGATTATTGGTGGCACTATCGCACATAGTGCTTATGGAATAATTGTCGATCGCATATTGACAATTTGCGGTGCCCTAATCATTGCTGTTGCGCATTACTTCAACAATCGTCTTTCGCGCCATTCTATCTTGGGACTAATGAAAAGGTAAACGGGGTAAGTTAAAGCATACAGAGGTGGAGAGAGTACCTGTCCGACACATCGAAGATATGCTCTAGTTTAATTTATTCCGTTATGTTTCGTCGGATGAGACTTCCCGATGTGGTACCGGATCGTACCCGTTACCACCCCATGGATGACACCTTGCAATTCGTCGTAGTGCCAGCCAACCTCCCTTGAAGCCGCCATATTCAGATAATGCCTCCTCAGCATAAGCAGAACAGGTTGGTTCAAAGCGACAATTTACGCCCATAAAGGGAGAGAGAATTTTTTGATAAAGCCAAATCAGACCGAGTATCGGTTGTACGATAATCTGTCGGATGTTCTTCATCTCTTTTTCAGCATCAGACGATGCGCCGCCATTGTGTGCCGCTCGATCCGTCTTCAATAGATACTCCATTGGCTATTAACTCATCACGAATAGCGTCTGCAGTCGTAAAATCTTTTTTCGCGCGTGCTTCATTACGTTTAGCAATAAGAGATTCAATTTTGCTGACAGGAAACGCTTTCTCATCAGAGGCTACAAACCATTTCTCTGGATCATTTTTCAACAATCCAACAAGGTCTCCAGCCACTAAAATTTCTGCCGCAAGTCGCGAACGCTTGGTTTCGTCTTGAGTTTTGTTTAATGCTCTGGCCAGGTTGAATATCTCGGCCATTGCCTTTGGTGTGTTGAGATCATCTTCCAGTGCAGCCATGACAGCCGCTGGAGGTTGTGCTGCCGCCCGATCGTCTTCTGATATCTGTATTCCGCGAATTGAACCATAGAGTCTATTTAACATTCGTCTTGCTGATTCGATTGTCTGATCAGACCACTCAAGTGGCTGACGATAGTGAGCGCTTAACAGTGCCAAACGGATAACTTCGCCCGGGATGTTTTTGATCAACTCATGTACAAGTAGAATATTTCCAAGCGATTTAGACATTTTCTCGTGATTGATACTTAGGAAGCCGTTGTGCAGCCAGTAGCGGACAAATGTACTGTTGCCATGTGCGCAGGTGCTTTGAGCGAGCTCGTTTTCATGATGTGGAAAAACAAGATCCTGGCCACCAGCATGAATATCAATTGTGTGGCCAAGATATTTTGAGGCCATTGCTGAACATTCGATGTGCCAGCCAGGTCGCCCTCGACCCCAAGGTGAATTCCAGCCTGGCAGATCCGATGTCGAAGGTTTCCAAAGTACGAAATCATGTGCAGATTTTTTATAAGGTGCGACTTCAACTCGGGAACCGGCGATCATCTCACGCAGATTTCTTTTCGACAATTGACCATAAGTACTGTTCGCGGATACATCAAACAGCACATGGTTTTCTACTTCGTATGCAAAACCCTTTTTGATGAGATTACTTATCATCTCAATCATGTCATTGAGATGTTGAGTTGCTCGAGGTTCAATATCCGGTGGTAGTACGCCAAGGACTGCCATGTCCTTGTTATAGGCCTTGATGAACCGCTCGGTTATTTTTTCAATGGGTTCACCTGATTCTTTAGCGATTGCGTTAATTTTGTCATCGACATCCGTGATATTTCGCACAAAAGTTAATTTGTAACTACGTCGAAGTAATCTCGCCAGTAGATCAAATACGACTGCAGGACGGGCATTGCCGATATGCGCATAGTTGTAGACGGTAGGGCCACACAGATACATCGTTACGTGACCCTTCGCCAGCGGTTCAAATAATATTTTTTTATTATTAAGCGTATCGTGTAGATATATAGTCATATTTGTAGTGTTTTTATAGCGACTTAATTATAGAGTTGGACAGTCAAATCGGATATCAGCAGCATGTTACAGCGATGATAATTGCCTTAGAACGATGCGAACCAAATCGTCAACGATCGCTTCCCGAAGCAGCTCTTCTTCTCGCGCTTTACCAAGAACCAGAGTTTCGTCATACGTATAATCCCTAGTCAAAGTTAGAGATTGAGGCATCATTATCGTATTTTTGCCGCTCTCCACTGAATAATGAATCGTGTAATAAACCTCGTATTCACGCGGTACATTACGTGCTGATACTGATAAAACTCGACGATTAGTGTCATCTGTCAGTATCGAGAAAATTGCAGATGATTCGCTAGGTAAATCGACGAGTTGCACGCCAGATTTTCTTAATTCTCCTCGGAGTTTTCTGTAGAACTGGCTGTATTTATTGTCAGTTGCTATGTAGGTGCGTGACATTTCGATCGGAATTTCAGGTGCAGTACGGAGTTGAAATCCGCATGAAGCCAATCCACAACCGATCAGTAGCAGAATGGAGCTAATGATTATGAATTGCTTAGACAACAACATTCACCAAGCGACCGGGTACGACAATTGTTTTACGAATTTTTTTATTACCAACGAAACGCTTGACGTTTTCGTCGGCAAGAGCAATTTCGGATATTGAATCGGAGTCTGCATCCACCGCGACTAAAATCCGGCTGCGTAATTTACCATTGACCTGTACAACGATTTCAATCATGTCTTGTACAAGTGCAGATTCGTCAAAAATTGGCCAAGCTTCGTTCACCGGTGATGATTCATGACCGAGAGCATGCCAAAGTTCATGGCAGATATGGGGCACGATAGGTGACAGCACTAGTACGATAGAATCAAGTGCCTCCTGAATCACAGAACGTCCCGCATTGGACGAATCATCAAAACGTTTTATCGCATTCAATAATTCCATCGCTGCTGCAACTGCAGTATTGAACTTATAACGGCGACCAATATCGTCATTCACCTTTTGGATGGTATGGTGAGTTTTGCGCCGGAGTGCGCGCTGATTATCATCAAGCGATCCCAGTTCAACCGATGCAGCAGCGTTTGTCGAGACGTGTTCATAAACCGAATGCCATAAGCGTTTGAGAAAACGGGATGCTCCCTGTACGCCTTCATCAGACCATTCAAGTGCCATTTCTGGTGGCGCCGTTGACATCATAAACAGCCTGACCGTATCTGCTCCGTATTTATTAATGAGTTTCTGTGGATCAACAGTATTACCCTTGGCTTTCGACATCTTAGCTCCATCCTTTAGCACCATGCCCTGAGTGAGCAGATTAGTGAAAGGTTCATCCGCAGCTGATAATCCGAAATCACGCATCACCTTTTGGAAAAAGCGCGCATACAATAGATGAAGAATAGCGTGTTCGATACCTCCGGTGTATTGATCGACAGGCATCCAATATCCCTCGCGTTCATCGAACATCGCATCGTCGCTGTTGGGACTGGTGTAGCGCGAGAAGTACCAGGACGATTCGACGAATGTATCGAAAGTATCTGTCTCTCGACGAGCCGCTTTGCCACATTTTGGACAATCAATCTCATAAAATTTGGGCATTTGGTTCAATGGAGAACCGATACCCGTAAATTCGACATCTTCCGGTAATACGACAGGTAATTGACTCTCCGGAACCGGCACAGCATTGCAATCATTACAGTAGATTATAGGTATTGGTGCACCCCAGTAACGCTGACGTGAAATACCCCAGTCGCGCAGGCGATAGTTTACGGCTCGCTTGCCACGATCTTCCTTTTCGAGATATTTTGCGATTGTGTTGAGAGCTTGTTTGTAATCGAGACCATCAAATTCTCCGGAATTGATTACCACCCCATGCTCAACATATGCTCCTTTTGTAATATCGATGGAAGATCCATCCGATGGCGTTATTACTTGCGTGATAGGCAGACCATATTTATTAGCAAATTCCCAGTCGCGGGCATCGTGCCCAGGTACACCCATGATGGCGCCGGTGCCGTAGCCCATTAATACAAAGTTGGCCACCCAGAGCGGAACTTCTTCACCACTGAGCGGGTGTATAGCGGAGATGCCAAGCGACATGCCTGTTTTCTCCATCGTCTCCATCGCTGCTTCTGCTGCCTGTGTTTGTGTACATTCCTTGATAAATGCGGCAATTTTAGGGTTGTTAGCGGCAGCTTTTTTCGCGAGAGGATGTTCTGCGGCTACGGCCATATAAGTGATACCAAACAAGGTGTCAGGCCGTGTTGTAAATACGATCAGTGGCTTGTCTACACCTTTGATATCAAAAGCTATCTCGATGCCCTCCGAACGACCGATCCAATTGCGTTGCATTGCTTTGACTGATTCCGGCCAGCCATCCAAATGATCGAGTGCATCCAATAGTTCGTCAGCATAAGCTGTAATTCTCATGAACCATTGCGGTATCTCACGCCGTTCGACAAGAGCATTTGATCTCCAACCGCGACCATCAATTACCTGTTCGTTGGCTAGCACTGTTTGATCGATCGGATCCCAATTTACGATTGAGTTCTTGCGGTAGACGAGGCCTTTTTTGAACATCTTCGTGAACAGCCACTGTTCCCAACGATAGTACTCAGGGCGACAAGTTGTTACTTCGCGTGTCCAGTCATAACCGTAGCCCAATCGTTTAAGTTGGTTACGCATGTAATCAATATTCTTATAAGTCCATTTTGCCGGGGGTACGTTGCGCTGAATCGCAGCGTTTTCGGCAGGCATACCGAACGCATCCCAACCCATTGGCTGTAGTACATGCTTGCCCTGCATGCGTTGATATCGAGCAATAACATCACTGATTGTTAGTACACGAACATGTCCCATATGCAGTTTGCCACTGGGATAGGGAAACATTGTCAGACAATAGAATTTGTCTTTTCCCAGTGTTTCATCAACAGCAAATGTTTGTTCCTTGTCCCATAATTCGCGAGCGTTTTGTTCAACGATTTCGGGTTTATAGTTGGTATCCATTCGGTGATTCTTTTTGCTTTGATTGCAGGTCTATACAAAGATCGAAAGGATATATGGTTCTGTCGCTGTTGGCATCAATAGCGATGCGTCATCGATGGATGATTCTTTTATTTTTTATTTCTCTTTCCAGGCAAACCAGGCAAGAATTCCGATAAGTAGCGATATGATTGGCCAGTTTCCGGTTCGGACATATGGCGTCATACCTGTGTATGGAACAATATCCATTGTCATTGTGGAATACTCGAATTGCGGTGCGGTATCAAGCAATTGACCTTTCGGCCCTATGAATGCGCTGACGCCGGTATTGGTCGCCCTGACTACATAGCGGCCCGCTTCGAGCGCGCGTGCGCGCGCAATATCGAGATGCTGGTGTGGGGCAATGGAATCGCCGAACCAGGCATCGTTGCTGACATTAATTAATACGCCTGCCTCCGGGAGGGCATAGAGTTGTTCGGCACCATAAGCATCTTCGTAGCAAATCGCTATGGCAAATTTATCGCCACTTAGAGATATGAGTATGGGTTGGTCGTCACTGCCAGCACTCAGATCGCTGTTCGGCAAACTCATCAGACGCATCCACTGCCGCACGAAACCAGGTACTGGAAAAAACTCGCCGAATGGTACGAGATGACGTTTTCGATAGATCTGTCGATCATGCCCATCAAGCATAACAACGCTGTTATAAATTTCTTGTGATTTAAGATTTCGTTCTAGGATGCCGAAAAGAAGCGTTTTCGGCTGATCCTGAAGATGGGATTCTAATATGCTTAAATAATTTTCAACCTGATCTATCATCGCTGGAATGGCCACTTCAGGCCAGACGATCAGGTCGCTTTCAGGATGCTCGAGTGTTGCATTACGGTACAGATCAAGCGTTGGTTGAAACTGTTCCGCCAACCATTTTTGATCCTGCAAAATTCCACCTTGCACAATGGTGGCACGAAGTGATTGGTCAGTTGCTTCAGTCCATTGAATGGGTTGAAGCGCAGCACCGATGATCCACGGTAATAACACGATACCAACAGCTTGCCATCGCTGACGGCCATGATGAATTATTACGATCAATAATGCGGATGAACTCAAAACGGCGAGAAAGGACGTGCCATAGATGCCGATCAGCGGCATCCAACCCGCCAAAGGCGAATCGATTTGACTATAGCCGATGGCAAGCCAGGGGAAGCCGCTTAAAAACCATCCGCGAAGCCACTCAATAGTGATCCATGCGGATGGAGCAATGAGTAGTAATCGCCATGAGTTACCATTGACGAGGCGTGAAACTATCCAACCTGCAACCGAGCAATAAGATGCCATGATAAGGATAAGGCAGATCATAATGATCATTGCGACCCAAAGAGGTGCCTGTCCAAAAACATGAATTGAGATGTAAAGCCAGTAGGTTCCGCTAAGGAACAACCCAGCGCCATACCAGAATATATGTTTAGCTGTAGTACGTGGTGGGAAGTATAGACAGGAGAATAAGACCGGTAAGAAAAATACTGGCATTAGGATGTATAGCCCGAAAGGCGCAAAAGTCAGTGTTAACAACGTGCCAAATGCAAAGAAAGCAAGCTGACTTATTCGTGGTCTGTCATCGAAAAATTGCTGGGTCTGATTAAGCTTTCTGATACTGGACACAGTGATCAACTGGATGCAATTTTTCGTATGTTTCGCTGTACCTGTAGAGTATCGATGTGTCGGCGATCGGCTTTTGTGATCTGAAAATCGAAACCGTTGAAGTGCAATTGCTCGCCACGGCGAGGCAAATAACCTAATTCATGCATAACAAGACCACCGATTGTATCGTAGTTGTCATCGGTCAGTTCGCAATTGAAGTAGTCGTTAAAGTCTTCAATCCGAGTAAGGGAGCGTACTATGTAGCAAGGACGACCATCTTTTTCCACGTCCTTCTGGATGAACTCTACTTCTGCGTGATCATATTCATCATCGATTTCGCCGACAATTTCCTCCAACACATCCTCGATCGTTAACAGGCCGGAGACACCACCATATTCGTCAACGACGATTGCCATGTGATTATGACTATCTCGAAATTCCTTAAGTAGTGCATTTAGACGTTTTGACTCTGGTATTACAGACGCCGGGCGAAGGAGTTTTTCTATCTGTAGTCCATTCGTTGCGAATTCACCGAAAAAGCGCAACAGATCTTTTGCAAGTAAAATACCCAGCACGTCATCCCTATCCTCACCGATAACTGGAAAACGTGAATGTCCTGATTTAATAATTAATTTGAGCATCGCATTCAGACTAAGATCATGCTCGATAACGACCATCTGGGACCTTGGTATCATCACGTCGCGAACCTGAGTTTCTGCAACCTCGAAAATACCGGCAAGCATATCCTGCTCATCCGAGTCGAAGGCACTTTCGGCCTTTTGTAGTAAGTCGTGAATTTCTTCGCGACTCCAGGGTTCACCTTTGATTGCGCGCACTACGCGCTTAAATATTTTGGTTATTCCTGATCCACTGGTACTTGCCGGTTTGTTGTTCATCTAAGTAGTTGATAATTACCTTAATTTAAAATTTTAACAGGTAGGGATTAGCGAATCTGGTAGGGATTATCAATCCCCCGATCCGCCAATATTCGTTTTTCCATTGTTTCCATCTTTATTGCCTGACTAGGACTATCATGGTCATAGCCCAGTAAGTGCAACATGCCGTGCACTAGTAGGTGACCCCAGTGATCGGTAGGGTTCTTAGCTTGCTCCTCGGCTTCCTGCTCTAGCAATGGACCACAGATCACAAGATCTCCGAGCACTTGGATTCCGTTTTCTAACAGATCAGTGATTCCATCCGGACCGGTTGCTGGAAAAGCTAACACGTTGGTCGCTTTGTCTTGACCTCTAAATTGTTTGTTTAGTTTGCGGCTCTCACCTTCAGTAACAATTCTGACGGCAACATTACATTGTCTCGAAATATTTTGTTCACTCGCCTGAAAAGCTTGTTCCAGCCACTCATGAATCTCTGCTTTCAGTGGAATACTATCGGCTTGACATGCTACCTGGAGATCAATGGATACGTTTTTGGATTTAGCCAACACCTGCCTCAGGTTACCATTATTATTTTGATTTGCCGTTACCATCGGCTTCGTAAGCTTCAACGATGCGTTGAACCAACTCATGTCGAACCACATCATTCGGTGTAAAGAATGTAAATGCGATGCCGTCAACATCATTAAGAATTTTCACGGCATTCTTCAGACCAGATTGTTGTCCCGCCGGCAAATCAATCTGAGTAATATCACCTGTGACCACTGCACGTGAGCCGAACCCGATACGTGTCAGAAACATCTTCATTTGAGCAATGCTGGTATTTTGTGCCTCATCGAGGATGACGAAGGATTCGTTCAGTGAACGTCCACGCATGAATGCAAGCGGTGCAATTTCAATAACGTTTTGCTCGATCAGTCGCCCAACCTGTTCATGGCCTACCATGTCGTAGAGTGCGTCGTACATGGGCCGCAAATATGGATCTACTTTTTGAGACATGTCACCGGGTAAAAATCCGAGGCGTTCGCCAGCTTCGACCGCCGGCCGTACCAAAACGATTCGCCTAATATTGCCCATTTCGAGTGCATTTATAGCGCTCGCTACAGCCAGATAGGTTTTTCCTGTGCCGGCGGGCCCTATACCGATCGCGAGATCATTATCGCGAATATTGGCAAGGTATGAGCGTTGGTTCGCGCTTCTTGGACGCACGAGTTTACGTTTTGTTTGAATTTCAAGGAGATCGTTTTCATAGTTAGTTGAATTCATCTCCGGTTGTGTATTGCACTCACCATTTTTTATCATAGATTCTTGTAAGCATATATGTACGTGTTCCCGATCCAGTCGTTCGCTGTTGGCTAGTTTGAAAAGCGAGCGCATTACTTCAGCCCCTATTTGCACAGCACTCGGATGACCGGAGAGCCTGAAACGATTGCCTCGGCTAAATATATCGACTTTAAGACGATGTTCTATTTGTCGCAGATGCTCATCAAATTGGCCGCAAAGATTGGCTAGACGGTTATTATCGGTGGGGTCTAGAACGATGTCCTGAGATATTTGTACGGTGTTCAATGTTTGGAAATTTGACCTCTTTTTACAGTGTTTAGTGTCTATCTAGACCTATTTGCTCAACGCTTTTCAACTTACCTAGAAGAATGTTTACATGGAATGCCGAAATTCACAAATCAAGGAATCAAGCTGCAACTCGTGTAGTTACAAGGCGTCCACGCAAGGAATTTGGTAAGGCTTCAGTGATCATGAGGTCAACGAATTGTCCTAGGCAGGAGCTATCGCCATGAAAATTTACCCAGCGATTATTTTCCGTTCGTCCGGCATATTGAGTTGGATTTTTCTTTGACGGTCGTTCGACAAGTACGGATTGTATGCTGCCCACCATTGCTTTGCTGATGATCATTGACTGCTGATTAATGCGTGTTTGCAAGATATGTAATCGTTTTTTCTTAAGGTCCATGGGCGTGTCATCTGAAAAATTTGTTGCTGGCGTGCCGGGGCGCGCACTGTAAATGAAACTAAAGGACTGATCAAAACCGATATCGGTGATTAAATTCATTGTTGCTTCAAAATCTGCGTCGGTCTCACCCGGAAAACCAACTATAAAGTCTGACGAAATGGAAATATCTGGCCTGACTTCGCGGAGTTTGCGAATTTTTTGCTTGTATTCAATAACTGTATACTTGCGCTGCATGCGGGCTAAAATTCGATTAGAACCGCTTTGTACAGGCAGATGGAGAAAATTCGCCAGCTTTGGTACTTCGGCATAAGCCTGAATCAAACTGTCGGTGAACTCGACAGGATGGGAGGTAGTGAATCGGATTCGATCAATACCATCAATAGCAGCGACGTAGTAAATAAGTGTTGCAAGATCAGCGACTTGTCCATCGTACATCAGTCCACAATAGGCATTGACATTCTGACCGAGTAAATTGACTTCGCGAACACCTTGTTTGGCGAGACTGACAATTTCGGTTATGACACTGTCTAGTGAACGGCTGATTTCTTCGCCACGTGTGTAAGGGACGACACAAAATGTGCAGTATTTACTACAGCCTTCCATTACAGAAACGAATGCAGTGGGTCCTTCCGCGCTCGGTTTAGGCAAGTTGTCAAATTTCTCGATTTCAGGAAAAGAGACGTCGACGACAGGTAGCCCATTAGCACGCACTTGATCAATCATCTTAGGGAGACGATGTAATGTCTGTGGGCCGAACACCATATCGACGTACGGTGCGCGATTATTGATCCCGCTACCTTCTTGGCTGGCGACACATCCACCTACACCAATCAGCAAATCGGGGCGCTTTTCTTTCCAAGTACGCCATCTTCCTAGTTCCGAAAACACTTTCTCTTGCGCTTTCTCGCGAATGGAACAGGTATTGACAATAAGTAGATCTGCATCCTCAGGTTTCTCGGTTAACTTATAGCCATGCGACTCATCTAATACATCTGCCATCTTATCCGAGTCGTACTCATTCATCTGGCAACCGAATGTCTTGATATAAAGCTTATTAGTCATGTACTGCGATTATTAAATTACTGAATGGAAAGAAATTTCAACTCATGAGCTTAGCGAATGCAGCCCATGCTTTCCAGTTTCAAAATTATTTGATGTACCGCCAGATCTGGAGATATGTCGGTCATATCAAACACCATTTCCGGCGATTTAGGCACTTCATACGGATCGCTAACACCAGTAAATTCCTTGACGATGCCGGCGCGTGCTTTTGCATAAAGTCCCTTGCGATCACGTTTCTCACAGGTTTCCAACGGAGTTGCTACGTATATTTCAATAAAGTGTCCATATTGGTTGATCATTTCACGAACCTTTCTACGAGTGTCAGCGTATGGAGCAATGGGCGCACATATCGCAATACCACCGTGTTTCATTATTTCACTACTCACAAAACCCATGCGAAGAATATTGAGATCACGATGTTTTTTTGAAAATCCGAGATCATTCGACAGGTTCTTTCTTATGATGTCGCCATCGAGCAAACTGATATTTCGACCACCGATTTCCATTAATTTAGCCGTCAATGCATTCGCAATTGTTGATTTTCCTGATCCGGACAATCCTGTGAAAAATAGGGTAAAACCTTGTAGGTGTGGCGGCGGATACGTTTTCCTAAGTTCTTTAACAACATCGGTGAACGAAAACCAATCTGGTATCTCCAGGCCTTCCTGTATCCGTTGGCGTAATTCCGTTCCCGAGATATTCAGGACATGATCGTCCTCAGTTGTGTCATCGATGGGCACGTATTGGGCACGATTTTCTGCATACACCATCATGGGGAACGGAATCATCGTAATGCCGAGTTCTTCTTGGTATTTTTTCAGGAGATTCTGCGAATCGTATGGATTATAGAAATTTTTCCCTTTGCTATCTTTACCAGGCCCTGCATGATCGCGGCCAACGATCAAATGAGTGCAGCCATAATTCTTGCGGATGATCGCGTGCCACAGTGTTTCCCTGGGTCCAGCCATACGCATTGCAAGTGGTAACAGACTCAACATACTGGTCTGTGCGGGGTAATGTTTCATGATGTGCTCATAGCAACGAACGCGCGTGAAATGATCAATATCGTTGGGTTTAGACATACCGACAACCGGATGAATTAAAAGATTTGCTTCGGTATGTTTGAGCGATTTCAGAGTCAGTTCATGGTGCGCACGATGCATCGGATTACGCGTCTGAAAGGCGATAATTTTACGCCATCCGAGTTTGCGAAAACGTTCGTGCATTTTGGCGGGAGTATCACGGAGATGTTTGAAGTCGTAGTGTGTCGGTGCCTCAATTCCCAGTAGATTGCCGCCAATATAAATGGGATAAGCTATATTATTCAAATAGTTAATAGAAGGATGTGTTTCATCTATCGTACCAAAAACACTTTTTGCCTCAGTCTTTTTATCAGGCATCCAGATGTCGCTGATCTGAAGCGTAGCAATTAGTACGCCTTCTAGGTCATGTAATGCGATGTACTGGCCGAGTTTCAGATCGGCCGCAAAGTCTTCGTCTACGTCTAGTGTGATTGGAATCGGCCAGAGCACGCCATTCGAGAGTCGCATTGTCTTGACGACGGCATTGTAATCGTCTTTGTTCAAAAATCCCTCGAGCGGAGAAAATGCTCCATTGAGCAGAAGCTCGAGGTCGCAGAGTTGACGTGGTGTCAAGTTCCAGGATTTATAGTTTTTAGCCTTGGCTTTTTCTTGTATTACTTCTTTGGAAGAAAGATAGAGATTTTTTAGCTTGCCGCCATGTGGATTGTTGAATGCGTCCATACTGAAAATTGTCTAGTAGATATTGGTTGTTTTTTACTTGGTAAAAATGGATCGCACTATTATCGCTATGTAGTTAGCGTGCGTTATATTTTGATTTCTTAGAATGGGATATCGTCGTCAAAGTCATTTTCGGATGACTGCGGAGGAGTGCTTGTCGGAGGTGAATCACTTGTCGCCGGCGCACCACTGCCAGCTCTGTTACTACCGAGCATTTGCATTTCATCGGCGATGATCTCGGTTGTATAACGATCATTGCCGTCTTTATCTTGCCATTTCCGTGTGCGTAATTTACCTTCGATATATACTTGAGATCCTTTACGCAAGTACTCTGCGGCAATCTCCGCCAGTCGTCCAAACATTGCTACGCTATGCCACTCAGTACGATCTTTTTGTTCTCCTGTCTGCTTGTCTTTCCATGATTCATTGGTCGCAATACGCAAATTGGTTACGGCAGCTCCGCTCGGCATATACCGATTATCAGGATCTTGCCCAAGATTACCGACGACAATTACTTTGTTTACTCCACGGGCCATAGCTGTTTCCTATTTATTTGTTGTTTATAGTCTCGATGATTAGAACTAACAAAATGCTGAAACTTGAACATGCCTGATTTGTCAGGGGGAATGTCTATTGTAGGCTCTGATCCGCCAAATACCAGTCCGATATCTATTCATTGAGTCTGAAATTATGCTAATTCAGTTCTTTTTGTGTCGCCTCTGCCTGAAATCACTCAGTTGATGGAGAATGAGCCAAACTCCAGCCATACAGGCGCAGACAATGAATACCTGAGATGGCTGTCCATCGATCAGGAATATTCCACCAATCAAACCACCGGCAAATGCGCCGAGGAACTGTGAACTTGTAAAAACACCGAACGATATACCTCTTAATTCACCATTGGCTAGAATCGATAGACGCGCCGGCAAGCCTGCCTCGAGAAAATTAAAACCGGCAAAAAATAGCGCTAAACCAATGAATACGGGTGACACTGCAAAGCTACCGAATGCAAGGATCAACTGTCCGATGAGAAGCAGGAGAATTGCAAGTCCGATTGTCGTTGCGTTACCACGTCTATCATCCAAGAGAATTAGCGGCACTGTTCCAATCAGCGATACGATCAAAGCACCAGTATAGATTTTCCAATGGTCCATTAGGGCAATCTCGAGATGATTCTGGATAAGAAAAGGCAATGCGACAAAACTAGCCGTCAACAGTGCGTGTAATACGAAGAAATAAATATCGAGGCGAATAAGCTCGGGGCGCAAAACTACTGACAGTGGTATGTCTGGTGAGGCTCTTGGACTTTCTATGCCGGCAGGTAAAGCTTTCAATAATAGGCTTGCTACGACCGCTAAGCCGGCGGCAATCCAGAACAGCGAGCGGACGCCACTTTGTCCAGCAACTATGGGACCAACAATCAGCGCTAATAGAAAAGATGCTCCAATGCCGATGCCGAACACCGCCATGGTACGTGTTCTAATTTGTTCTCGGGTTGCGTCTGCTATCAAGGCTGTCAGGGTTGCTGAGATGGCCCCAGCTCCTTGTAGAAATCGTCCCGCAATGACGCCGGTAATTGTGTCGCTCAATGCGGCTAAAATACTGCCGGCTGCAAACAATCCCAGACCGAGAATAATGACCGGAATACGGCCTATTCGATCTGACAGCAAACCGAAAGGAATTTGTAATGATGCCTGGGTGAATCCATATGCACCGACGGCTAAGCCAACCAGAATCGGTGTTGCGCCCTCAAGATTTGCTGCAAAGAGAGACAATACGGGCAATAGCGCAAACAGACCGAACATACGACACATCGCGATCAGCGCAATAACAGAAATCGCACGTCGCTCTTTCGGAAGCATTGCGTTAAGAACGGTGCTGTAATTATTACTTGTTGTCACTTGATAATCAGATGCCTTTGCGCCGAGTTGATGCGGCGGCGTATATTAGCAGGTTGTTTAGAGCTCACTGCAACCTACTTATGAAATCCATCAATATTCGCGGCGCGCGAACGCATAACCTCAAAAATCTGGATTTAAGCCTTCCGCGGAATAAATTGATCGTTTTTACCGGTTTATCCGGATCAGGTAAGTCGTCGCTTGCATTTGACACAATTTATGCTGAGGGTCAACGACGATATGTAGAGTCTTTGTCTGCATACGCTAGGCAATTTCTTTCGGTGATGGAAAAACCAGATGTCGATCATATCGACGGATTGTCGCCTGCTATTTCGATAGAACAAAAATCCACTTTGCATAATCCGCGTTCGACGGTGGGCACTGTTACGGAAATTTACGACTATCTGCGTCTGCTGTATGCGCGTGCTGGTACTCCGTGTTGTCCCGATCATGGCATTACGCTCGAGGCGCAGACTGTTGACCAAATGGTCGATCAAGTACTCGAGCTTGCAGAGGATAGCCGTCTAATGTTGCTTGCACCTGTCGTTGTAAATCGTAAAGGTGAACACGTACAGCTTATGCAGGATCTTCAAGCTCAGGGATTCATTCGCGCACGTATTGATGGCGAGATCTATGAGATGGATGATCCGCCGAATCTTGATCTTCGTCGAAAGCACAATATCGATGCTGTTGTCGACAGATTCAAAGTCAAGAAGGACGCTAGGCTTAGGCTTGCTGAATCCTTCGAAATCGCGCTTCGCCTGTCTGATGGTGTTGCTCGGATCGCATGGATGGAAGAGGCTGATCAGGAGGAATTAATTTTCTCCGATCGCTTTGCTTGTAAGTTGTGCGGATACAGCTTGACCGAATTGGAACCACGTCTATTCTCTTTTAACAATCCGAACGGTGCCTGCCCAGGTTGTGATGGCCTCGGGGTAAAACAATTTTTTGACCCTGATCTAGTTGTTGTGAATTCTGATTTGTCGCTCGCTGGTGGTGCCATTCGCGGGTGGGATCGCAAGACGACGTACTACTTTCAAATGATCCAGAGCCTTGCGGCCCACTACAATTTTGACATTGAAACACCCTTCAACGAATTGCGTAATGACGTTCGTCAGATTGTGCTCTTCGGCAGTGACAAAGAAAAAATAGAGTTTCACTATACCAATTCTCGTGGTATGCAGATTCAACAACAACACCGCTTCGAGGGAGTTATCCCAAACCTGAACCGTCGTTATAGGGAAACCGAATCGAGCGCTGTTAGAGAAGAACTTGCTCGCTTCTTGAACAGCCAATGCTGTCCCGAGTGTGACGGTACGCGATTGAATCGTTCGGCTCGCAATGTCTTCATCGCTAACCTGTCACTCCCTGAAATCAGTGATATGTCGGTGGGTCGTGCGAGGATCGTTTTCGGGAAGATGGAACTCGAAGGTTGGCGTGCAACAATTGCTGATAAGATCGTGAAAGAGATAGGCGAACGGCTTGGATTCTTGAGTGATGTTGGCCTCGATTATCTATCTCTCAATCGAAGTGCCGAAACGCTTTCTGGCGGTGAGGCACAACGCATCAGATTGGCAAGCCAGATAGGTTCCGGTCTCGTCGGTGTTATGTATGTCCTTGATGAACCATCCATCGGCCTGCATCAGCGCGATAATAAGCGATTGCTAGATACGCTGCTGCATCTGCGTAACATAGGCAACACTGTTATCGTCGTCGAGCATGATCGAGAAGCAATTATGACTGCTGATCATGTTGTCGATCTTGGTCCGGGAGCCGGTGTGCACGGTGGACAGGTGGTTGCTGAAGGCCCCCCAGCAACGATTCAGAAGAATACGCAGTCGTTGACTGGCCAGTACCTCTCTGGGCGGCGTAGCATCGCTGTACCAGAAAGCCGTGTTGCATTGGATCAGGAACGGCAACTATCGATTTACGGAGCGCGTGGTAATAATCTCAAGGATATCGATGCCCTAATACCGATTGGTCTGATGACTTGTGTTACCGGTGTATCAGGTTCCGGTAAATCGACATTGGTTAACGACACATTATACAAAGCTGTTGCGGAGCGGCTTAATCGTGCGAACCGCAATCCGAGACCTCATGATGAGATCACCGGCCTTGAATTTATCGATCGCGTTATCGATATTAGTCAAAGTCCAATTGGGCGAACACCGCGCTCGAACCCGGCAACATATAGTGGCTTATTCACGCCGATACGCGAACTCTTCGCCGGCACCCAGGAAGCTCGGTCGCGCGGCTACATGCCGGGACGATTCAGCTTCAACGTTAAAGGTGGTAGATGTGAGGCTTGCCAGGGTGATGGCGTCATCAAAGTCGAAATGCACTTCCTGAGTGACATATACGTACTCTGCGACGATTGTCGCGGCAAGCGATACAATCGGGAAACACTGGAGATTCGTTACAAGGGACGTAATATCCATGAAGTGCTTGAGATGACTGTCGAGACTGCATTTCAGTTTTTTCGAAATGTGCCGGTCGTTGCGAAGAAATTGCAAACGCTAATAGATGTAGGCTTGTCGTATGTCAAACTCGGTCAGAATGCGACGACTCTGTCCGGTGGAGAAGCCCAGCGCGTCAAACTTGCCAAAGAACTGTCAAAACGAGATACGGGTAAAACGCTCTACATTCTCGACGAACCCACCACCGGACTGCATTTTTATGACATCGAACACCTGCTTGCAGTTTTGCATCGTCTTCGCGATAAAGGGAACACCGTTGTTGTCATTGAACATAATCTTGACGTAATCAAGACCGCTGATTGGGTTATCGATCTTGGACCGGAAGGCGGTGATGGTGGTGGTGAGATCATTGCAACTGGAACGCCGGAAGATGTCGCTACGAATGATGCATCATTTACTGGCCAGTACCTTAGGCACATGTTAGACGTGGATAACCGGCAACAAGTTGCCGCTGAGTAAGCTGTGTATTACTTACTTTGAAGTACTCGTTCTAGCGCCCGAACTGCCTGGAAAACTTCATAAAAACGGTTGTAGAGAGGGCTGGGTGCCAGTCGCAGGATGTCTGGTTGTCGCCAGTCAGCGACCACACCGGCATGTCGTAGATTCTGACCAACCTCTGTTGCTTTCTTGGATGAGACCTTGAGCTTGACTGAAAGTTGGCAGCCACGCTCCGCTTTACGGTTTGGCGTGAGAATTTTAATGTGCGCGGCTAGTTTATTTTCCAGAAGATATTGCAAATACGCAGTTAGCATTTCTGACTTTTGTCTCAATTTGGACAAGCGTGCTTGGTCGAATATAGCTAGCGATGCTTCGAGCGGTGCTAGGGAAAAGATTGGGGGGCCGCTGATTTGCCAACCTTCAGCACCAGGCAGTTGACGAAATTCTGACTCCATTAGCATTCTGCGCTGTTTGTCGTGACCCCACCAGCCGGCGAATCGTGTAAGAGATTCATCTTGGCTCCAGCGATCATGAACGAAGCATCCTGCCACCGCGTTAGGACCTCCATTGAGATACTTATAGCTACACCAGACAGCGAAATCTGGTCCCCATCGGTGTAGATTGTGGGGGACATTACCGATGGAGTGGGCTAGGTCAAAACCTACACGGCAACCGTATTCATGAGCGAGTGCGGTAATGCGTCTGATATCAAGCAATTGACCGCTGAGGTACTGGATACCAGGCAGGAGAATTAGGGCAATTCGTTCCCCCTCGGCTGCCAGAATTCGTTCGTACTCATCCATTTTGAGTATCAAGCTACCTGGCTCTGACGTAAATTCTATGAGCGTATCTTTGGGATCTAGCCCGTGGTAGAGCAGGTGAGACATAACAGCGTAACGATCCGAGGGAAATGTGTTTGCTTCTATCATGATTTTGTAACGTTTTGGATTGGGCTGGAAAAAGCTCACTAACATTAGGTGGAGATTGACGGTTAGGCTGTTCATGACAACAATTTCTGCTGGTTGCGCCCCCAGCAGTTGTGCTAAAGGTGAACTGAAGCGCTCGTGATAATCGTACCAGCTATTACTTTCATCGAAGTGTCCTTCCACAGCCCGGTTTGCCCACCGATCCATCTCTCGGTTCATAAATTTATGTACCTTACGGGGCATGAGCCCAAGAGATTGGCTACACATATAGTTTATAGGACGACCGTGTTTATCTTTTGGCAGCTGGAAATGGCGTCGAAACGGAGCGAGTGTATCGGCGTTATCTAACGTGCGCGCGCATTCTATACTCGGATCAAATTTCATCAGCCATACTCTAGTTATGAGTGTAAATTGGAACGTTATTGCAGAGCGACATACGCATCCACTAGCAAAAACAGACCTTACGATTGTCGTGCAGTTTATTCAATTGGGTTCGCTACTATTTACTCTCAACATGTATGCTTGTCGCATCATCAGAACTTTTATTTAATTTTTCACATGTCTCTTATTCGTTTCGAAGAAGTGTCGCTGGAGTTTGGCGACCAGAAGATTCTTTCTCAGGCTGATTTCGCCATTGAACCAGGCGAACGAGTTTGTCTTATCGGCCGTAATGGAGCCGGAAAATCGACGACGTTGAAGCTAATAACCGGCGAAATCGAGCCTGATTCTGGTGATATTGTTCGAAAGTCAGGGCTTGTCGTCAGCCAGCTTTCCCAGTCACTGCCCGAGGCAATGGATATGCAGGTCAGAGAAGTTGTAAATTCGGGTCTCGCAGGCATTCAGCAACTACTCGAGGAATATCGTAGCTATTCGCAGGAAAAACTCGATAAAGAGGGTTTGCATCAACTCGAGCAACTCCACCAATTGATCGATGCACATGGAGGTTGGCACATCGAACAACGTGTTGAAACGACGATGACCGAACTTAACTTGCCTGCTGACAAAAAAATGAGCGAGCTTTCAGGTGGTTGGCGTCGTCGTGTAGCGCTGGCAAAAGCTCTCGTCCAAAAACCGGATTTGCTGCTACTAGATGAGCCAACAAACCACTTAGATATCACCACAATAAAGTGGCTTGAAAACATCGTGTACTCCTATCCGGGAGCTGTCATTTTCATCACACATGATCGTGCATTCCTACAACGCTTGGCGACTCGAATTCTAGAAATCGACAGGGGAAAATTGACGAGTTGGGCTGGTAACTATAATAAGTATTTAATTTATAAAGAAAAAAATATAAAAAATGAAGCGTTGTCAAATGCTAAATTCGACAAAAAAATCGAGCAGGAAGAGATTTGGATTCGCCAAGGTATCAAGGCACGCCGAACGCGCAATGAGGGACGTGTCAGGGCGCTTATGAAAATGCGCGAGGAAAGATCCCAGCGCGTTGCCATAACCAAAGATGCACGAATGTATATTGAAGAAGCAGAGCAATCAGGGCGTAAAGTCATTCGAGCTCGGAAAGTTAATTATCGGTACAACGATGATCCGCTGATCGAAAATTTTTCAATTAAGATAATGCGTGGTGACCGGATTGGTCTGCTCGGTAATAACGGTGTTGGTAAAACGACATTACTGCGTCTATTGCTCGGTGAACTCGAACCTCAGTCGGGCACTATCAAACATGGCGCCAACCTGGAGATCGGATATTTCGACCAACTACGTCAAACGTTAGATCTCGAAAAGTCCGTGGCTGAAAATGTCGGTCGTGGACGAACATACATCAAACTTAATGGCAAGGACCGCCATATAATTGGCTACCTGAAAGGTTTTCTTTTTAGCCCCAAGCGATCGATGATGCCGGTGAAGGCATTGTCAGGCGGTGAAAGGAATCGCATTATTCTCGCAAAATTGTTTACTCAGCCTGCCAATCTTTTGATTTTGGATGAGCCTACTAATGATCTTGATATGGAGACATTGGATGTTCTGGAACAGAAACTGGTCGAATTCAATGGCACATTGATTATCGTTAGTCACGACAGGCAATTTCTCGACAATGTCATTACCAGCGGATTAGTGTTTGAAGCTGATGGCAGTATCCAGGAATACGTAGGGGGTTATAGCGATTGGATCCGGCAAGGTAAAGAACTAGCCGAGATTGATAATCCGAATGAGAAAAAGAACAGCCAGCTCGAGCGAAAAAAATCATCGCATGAGCAACAGCCGAAGAAGCTTGCGTATAAGGAACAACGTAAGCTCGAGCAGTTGCCATCGGATATAGAGCGACTTGAAACGATCGTGGCTGAACTTGAAGAACAAGTATCGGCTATCGATTTCTACAGTCAGAATCATGCTGAAGTTGACAAGGTCCTAACACAACTCGCCGAAAATAAGGAAACACTCGATCAAGCGATCGAGTGCTGGGCTGAGTTAGAACAGCGGCAACAAATTCTTCGTAGGAATTTCAACCCGCCTGCTAGCAATAGCCGCAGCGATCCAATCGATGCGGACTGATATTTATATTGCCTAGTCTGTTCGCAATACAACGGAACAAAACTAACGACAACTCACGTCAAATGAACTGCAATGGGAACGATTCTTAGGCCGTATGCTTATCGACCCAGGCTACCAAATGTCTGGTAGCTAAATATTGTATGGAATTTAACTATACAGGTGTAACGTTCTCTGCTTGCGGGCCTTTTTCACCTTGAGTGACTTGCATTGAAACTCTTTGACCCTCGTGTAAAGTTTTACGGCCATCAGTGGTGATAGCACTGAAGTGAACAAAGACATCCTTACCGCCTTCACGTTCGATGAAGCCGAAACCTTTTTCGTCATTGAACCACTTAACGGTTCCTTCTACTTGTTCTGACATATTTCTCTCTTACATTTTATTGCTATCTTTAGATAGCGTATTAAAAACCGGCAGAATTACCGGTGACTTATTTCCTATCCTGATAAATAAAAAAATCAGCGCAGAACGCTGACACTATTTGGCAGGAATTAGAGGCCGTATGGTACGCCGACCGAGGTATAGTTCAAATTTTCCGGATACTATAGGCCCTCTATTTCATCATATGAAATAGAGGGAATTGATTAAAACTATTAATTTTCAAGTAGTTATATTCGATAATCATTATTTTTTCCGGCTTATGGATATAAGTCATTCAAATTGCAAAATAGCGCGATTTATAGCCACTTTCCTTAGCTTTCCCAAATCAAAAAAACCGTCTTCGTGGCGGTTTTTTTATTAATAACTATTCCACTATTAAGGGCACAGGAGAAGTCGCGGTTGGTATCGGTTATGGAGGCCAGTTGCAAAATGGAACACGCTTCCAATTCAGTGCTGGTAAAAATAGCTCAGCTACAGGAGCTGGCTTTTCAATGCAGTTTGGAGGAGGAGACTAAGATTTTAGGGCAGAGGGAGAGTGTATGCGAGGATTGCCGAAGTAGAGAGATTAGATTTTATTCATAGCACAATAAACTGCCTTGAATGCTAACTTTAAGCATATCTCGCTCACGATCTTTTCTACTTTTAGCCCAACCTTTTGCAGCCACACAAGCATTCCACAAACCACATTTAATGCGTTGATCAGAAAGTCCACTGACCTCCCCATATGCTCCAACACCAAGGCCAGATATTGATGTTGATTCAACCATAGCCTCTTTTGCACATTCATAATAGTCACGTGCAAGGTCTTGTTTAGAACCATCTCCATAACGAGTATAGGTATAAGGTACTTCTGGTGCTTCAGAGGTTTTAAGTAACCCACAACCACTTAACAAAACTACTGCTATTAGAATTAGATTTCGCATAACAAACTTTTTAGCCCACTTGAAAAATTTATATTATAGATGGCGGAGAGGGAGGGATTCTCCGACTACATCAATAAATACCTACCTTACACCTGAAACCCTTATGTTAATTAACCTCTATACTATACTTAGTGCTAGATTGGTACTAGAATCTGCAGTATGAATACTAAAGATATGAAGTATTTAAAGCTCAAAAATGGTGTCTACATCTATAATAGACATGTTCCGGAAAAATATAAAGATGCTTTCAAAGCAACCGCAATAAGTCGTTCTCTCCAAACAGATAGCTACAAAGAAGCAATAAAAGCCAGAGATCAAATGAATGTTTGGTTTAATAAAAAATGTCGTGCTGAAACAAGCAATCCTAGGTTTTTTGAAACGCTGAAAGATTATCAAGGCTTAACTAAAGAACAATTAGACGATGCTATCGTGTGGTGGGATCACGAAATAGGCGATGGTTATGGTCATGTAGGGCATCCTGAATGGGATGGAGTTAATCCTCCTCCATTGCCGGAGAAAGACGAACTTACTTATCTAGCAATTCAAAAAGCAAGAGGTAAAGAAGTTGTTATTCCAGATAAGTCCAGACTCACACTCAAAGATTGTCTTCTAAAAGTCTTGGAAGAAAAACAGGATATTTCTGACAAAGGTCTTAGTAAGTACAAACGTGCAACAGAAGTATTCCACCAATTTATTGGCAGGGATCAACAATATGCGTATGCCTTATCGAGAGGTCTAGCTAGAAATTTCATTACTGAGATGAAAAAACAGGCAGAGGAAAAGACAATAAAGGGTTGGCTCTCGAACTTGAGTACTCTTTGGAAATACGCAAGAGATATAGAGGAGCTAGAGACAGCTAATCCATTTACAGATTGGGCTAGCCAATTCTCAACAACACCAAGAAGAAAAAAGAAATATTACCAAAATTGGGAAATCGAGAATTTAAGAGAAATAATCAAGCACTCTGATGATCAAGACAAGCTAATGATTTACATCGGTTGGTATACAGGATCAAGACTTGATGAAATTTTTACAATCAGACCAGAAAATATTCTTGAGGAGGAAAAAACAGGCATTAAATATTTGGCTATTAAGGAAGATACAGCAGGGAAAAACGAATACGCTGAAAGGCATACCCCTATTAACAAAGAGCTAGAAAAAATCCTTGAAGGATTTAATGGATTTAACAGTAGACCATCATCAGATGCTTATGGGAAAGCTTTTGGTAGAGCAAAAAGAAATGCAGGTTTTGCAGCTCTAGGTAAAAAGTATGCTTTTCACTCAATCCGAGGAAACACCAGCACTAATTTAGAGAACCTTGAATGTCCCGAACATATTGCTAACCAAATAACTGGTCATGCACCATCAGATACAATGACTTATGGTTACTATTCAGAAGGTGTAACGCTTGAAATTAAGAATAAGTACGTACAGCAGTTGCCTATACTTTGAATCAAAAGAACTGGTATCCAAATTTATATATTTCTAAAATAAACGAAGCATCCCAATAAATAACAATAAAAACATATACTTATACTTAAGTATCTCCCGCAAAGCACTACAATATCTAACAATTAAAGACAGTATTTAAGGGATATGTACTTTTCTTCCATTTATTTATTGAATTGATAGTTGCATGCAGTTGGTATGCATGTAATGTCGCCTGTAGCGTTATTTATAATCGTAGCGTTCATAGACCTATCATCATAATCAACATTCAGAACAATCGTGAAATCTCCATCAAGATTTGATGCAAATAACCCTTCCCAAGAATTAATGCGTACATCACCTTTTTCCAATTTTTCCTCATTAACTTCTATCTGAGCATATATCACGGAGACCAAACCAAACATCAGAACAATAAATAGAATTTTTCGCATACAAATATCCTCACAAGTTAACGTGTTCAAGCGATATCAAACATCACTCTATATTACGACTTTTGAAGTGTTGGGGGTATTTGAGTAGACGGGACAACTGACTCCTCTTAAAGCTAAAGAGAACTAGAGAGTAATAGGGAGAGGATAGTTTATGATAGCTATCTATGCCTTCTATTGACTACACTTTAACGACTAACACAGATCTCACAAAAGAACAGATCAGTACAGGATTACCTAGAGAATTAACTCCTACCCTAGAGCTAGGTAAAGACCATAGAACATGGAATAAAGAGCAGTTAAAGGCTCTAAAACTCATTCTATGTAACTTTATGGTCAAACCTAAAAGGAATAGATTTGATGGGATATATCTCTATTCGAGAAAGAACATCAAGAACAAGCCTAAAAGATACAATCCGCACTCAATAAGCCTCTCTTCTTTGAAGTATGTTATTGATGCTCTTGGTAGAGCAGGAATTATTGACCACAGACCAGCAACACCGAGAAAGTCTGGCGTACCTGCTGAAAATAAATTATCTGAATTTAGAGTTACTCAACAGGCTTTAGACTTTGCATTCTCTTTAGGTATTAATCCCGATACAGTTAAATCCATCAGTAGAAAGCATGTGCGGTTAAGAGATAGAGAAACAGATGCTTTAATACCTTTTGAGTGGGATGAATACACAACGCATATAGAGCAGTTTATGACTGAATACTGCTCTCTCCTTAATCAACACAGCATTATGCTCAAGACAGATGATGAGCCAGATAAAGGTATTGTTGAGTATGGGGATAAGCTAGGTGGAGAACATATTCATCTATACAGGAATTACAGAAACTACTCAGACTATCCTGAATTTAAAGAGGATATAGATAAGCTATGGATTGATATGAAGAATCCAAACTTTGCTTTTGGTGGTAGAACTGGAAGTTACTGGATGTCTGGAATAGCAGGTAAAAAAGAAAACAGACCAACAGTCCTCATAAATGGAAACAAAACAAAATCAGCAGACTTTCCTTGTATGCACATTAACCTTTGTTATGTACAGGAAACTAATAAATGGTATCAAACAGAGAATAAGAATGAATTAAGAAAGCAAGGAAGGATAGAAGAGGATGGTTATTACATTCCTGATCTGCACAGAGATATACCTAAAAAGATGATTCAGCTTATGCTCAATATTAAAAGTCGTAGAGCAGTAAGTATGGTCTTTAATAAATGGCTAGCAAATGAAGCAGAAGATGAACTTGTTGAGATCTATAAGGAAGCAGGACTGTCTAACATAGAGATAATGGATAAGCTTGAAGAAAAGCATAAGCCCATTAAAGATTACTTCTACAAAGGTAAGTTAGTAGGACAGATAATACAGTTTGAAGAAGCCAATACAGTAATGCACTTAGCTTTATATTTTATGAAGATGTATAAGTTCCCAGTCTTAACTATTTATGATGAATTTTTAGTAGAAGAAGAGCATCACGATATGGTTAATGAGTTTATGTATAGCACGATAGCTTGCGAGCTATGTCAGAAGTATTCTCTAATGAATCAGATCAAGTACCTTTAACGCCTCTTATGGGGAGAAATGAAATGACAGACAAACTATTGGCAGTAATAGCTATTAACCTAACGATCATTACAGGGATATTAGTCTTGATGTAGGTAGCAAAAATATCTAAAGTCTTTTATCCATCTTATTGCAGTCCAGTCTATCTTCATAAGATTCCCCATTGCCTAAACTTAATTCGCCATCCACTTCCGTAATAGAATACCGTGTGCCTTGAATAAATAACGTTAATAAATACCTGTCAATCATAACCTTCCAAACCTGCATATAAGTTATTTTGCTTTCTTCTACATCTTTCTCTTTGGCTCTAAACTCGTAATTGAACACCACTTTGTTATCTTTAAAAGAAACGTTTGAATACTTGTCTTCTATAATCTCCCAGACCTCTAAAAAATCTTTACCGTACTTTAGATAAACATCTTCAAGATTTGAATCCAGCATCACAAAAAGAGGAACGCCACTCGGTGGTTTAGTTTGTTTACACACAAGATAAGTAATACCGTCACTTGGTGGAGAAATCTCTGCCTCTTTAAAAGAGTAATCAAACACTTCTAAATTAAATAAGTAATATAAAACAAGTATGGTTAAGTAAACTCCGTTGTATATGTAATCTTTTTTAGTCATAAGATTTATTTGATATCACTGTCTGATGAACACCCACCTATGAAAATAATTAAAATAAATAGTGCTCTTCTATTCAATTACTCATCCAAATATTTTTTTAATTTATCTTTGTGTGCCGTGAAATTTCTTATAATGAATTTCACAGTGCTTCTAAATAGGATTGAAATATATGAATCTTTAGGGTTGGTTGCTATCACAACAATCAAGGATGCGATGATAATAAGTACTGCTATTCCTTCATCACCACGCATCTCTCCTGCCAATAGACCTATTAACCAACCAGCAGCATTAAGTAGGGATAAATAATATATAACTTTAATCATTGGGATTTGATAATATTTCATTGCTCAAATCTACTCCACAGTGCAGGTTTAGGCGTTTTAGAACTTCCTTTTCTTAAGTTGTTCTTCGTGTTTTTTGATAAATGGCTCGGCAAGAGCATCAACTTCTTCAATAGTTTTCAGTTCACATTTTGCCGTAGGAAAGAGTTTGTGACGACAATGACCATAACTCATAAATCCGCCACCACATAGTTTGGCTGTGATATATAAATTTTCTCTGTATAAAGTGCGACTAGAATTAATTGGAGGTGTAATATTAGAGGTGTAATAATTGCCAGGTTGAAAATATTTTATCTGCGGTCTTAGTGAATTAAGATCATTCTTATCTATGCCAAGATCATAAGCCTGCCATATGATATTTTCTTGAGTTACTGTTGGCTCAAGATCTCTTTGCCACTCTAGTTTATCCTTATTAAACTCATAAACAGTTCCAGTGTTACTAACTTCATTAATAGAAACCAGTAACCAAATATCAGATTGTTGTGAAACAAAATTAGCTATTGTTCTCTTATTTCTTGCACTGCACTTTCTCTCTTTATCATCTTTATAATAAGCACAGATATCAGTCCACTTGCATACCATACCTGTGACTACCAATTCTTTCGACCAACCATTAGAAGCCAAGAGTAGTAGTGCTGATATTAGGATTAGTCTTTTCATTAGTTATATTTCAAACTCTCTAACCAAGACGGATCTTTAGCAATCTCCTCGCAAGTAGTCTTAACTGCTCTTTCTAGAGAACGGACGCTCATATCCACTCCATCACTCTTATCTAATAGACAGGCGTTATAGATTTTGTCGTATTTCCTTTTAGCTTCTGCCTCGGCTTGTTTTTTCCGCTTTGCCTCCGCTATCGTTCCGAGATATTCACCGTTTCCCCAAATACCTGCCTGCTTCCGTCCATCAGCCCATGTATAAGTGCCTTGACCATGTTGCTTGTTATTCCTCCACTCACCGACGTATTGGGCGCCATTGGCATAGGTATAGGTGGCTTGACCATGTTGCTTGCCATCCCTCCACTCACCGACGTATTGAGCCCCATTAGCCCAGGTAGAAGTTCCATACCCATTTCCCTTGCCATCCTTGAATTCACCGACATACTTCTCCCCATTAGCCCAGGTATAAGTGCCATATCCATTAACACAGTTGCCACTAATACACTCTTCACTCCAACTCTGAGTTGAGAGCAGACATAGGATGGATAAGATAAGAAGTCTTTTCATTGATGTTTTATAGACCTTTCTGGAAACGAGTGCAATTCTCCAAATGCCTCGCTTTCAAAAGCTATGCGTGCGGTGTAGGGTTAAGTCACTGGTAAGGGGAGAACCGTATGTTAAGGGATTTTCTAGAAAACACTTCTCTGGAACTTGCATATGGAGTTCCGCAAATCTATAAAGATCATCCAACTGCAATCTCCATTAGGAAAGAAGGAAAAAAGATATTAGAAGATTATCTTCCAGAATATTTAACCGATTACAAAGTTGAAGGTTCAGCAGGAAGAGGTCGGTGGGCAGATATTCCTTGGGTTGCAATCTATAATTTATCTATAACAGATAGAGCAAGTCAGGGTTATTACCTTGTCTATTTAATTCCAAACTCATCAAACAAGGTAATTCTTGGATTAGCACAAAGTTTTCAGGAAGCAGAAAAAGAATTTGGAAAACATTCAAATATAAATCTTGATAAACAATCTGAAATTATGAGGATGAAGATTCCTGAATTTTCTGAATCTTTTTCTTCCTCAACTCCAGAGATAGAAATTAGTGGTCGTCTAAATTATAGAAATGGTCATGTTTATCATATTGAGTATGACTCAACTAATTTACCATCAGAAGAAGTATTGGTTAGAGATCTTCATAAGATGTTAGATGCTTACGAAACACTTTTTTTTAGAGGTGGAAGAGATAGTGATAATTTTTCCATAAGTGAGCAAAAGGATGAAGAAGTATCAATTGAAGAAACATATAGGAGAAAGGTTCACTACCTTATTGAAAGACCTAATAGTTCACAAATTAAGAAAATAAAAGGAAAACTTGGTTATGTCTGCCAAGGTTGTGAGTTTGACTTTGAGAAGGTTTATGGTGAGTTAGGTAAGGAATATATAGAGGCACATCATTTGATTCCTGTTTCAAAATTGAAGAAGGGAGAATCAAGGAAAATTACAGAAAAAGACTTCGCAGTCTTATGTGCAAACTGTCATAGAATGATTCACAGACTTGATAATTCTGGTGATTTGAAAAAGTTAAAAAATTTGATAGAAAAATGATACAAACTCCATACAAACTTTTTTAGATTCCTTTGTATCAAGGGTTTCAGAGCATCGTTTTATTGAGTGGGGAATAGTTGCAGTACTTACGCTCTCTCCATCAATACAACAGTCTTCACTCCATCATCTAAAGCTTTATCAGTTTCTGATTTTGGGAAGTCTCTCAAAATAAGAAATGATAACTTCATAAACCCACTTACCTGGATCCCTTCCACATTGATCTTTTACATAAGCTTTAAGAACATCAGTACTATCAGCACCTAAATCTCTTTGATATTGAGCATCTAAATGCAGGTTAAATGCTGTCATAAAAGCATAGGCAGCTTGAGTAGCCCCAAAACTCATAAGCTCTTTGGTGGAGTCTGCTAAGTCTGAATCTTCTGGGTTTAATGCACTATCAAACATACGGCACTTCTGAGCAATAAGACCTCTTCCGACTAGTTCTTCAGACCAAATGCTACTAAACATTAATAGACTGGCTATAAATATAATCATTTTCATAAGTTATCTCCTACCGAAACATATCCAGTATCCCAATTTCCTCCAGAAGATCTCCCCGATCATAGCATCTGGTTTGACATTCAAAATCTCTAAAAATGTTTGGGAGCTAGATATATCCCATGTACCCCCTATGGACTCCTGCGTGCCTTCCAACCAAAGAGTGATGTTAGTACTAGAGAAAATACTAGATTAGTACTAGATTTTTAATATCTATAATAGTAAGTTACTGAAAAATAATGATATTATAAATTTGGCGGAGAGGGAGGGATTCGAACCCTCGAAGGGCGATTAACCCTTACTCCCTTAGCAGGGGAGCGCTTTCAGCCACTCAGCCACCTCTCCTTCTCTGTGAATTATAACTTATAGTTCAACTCCCAAGTTTTAAAATCACATTGAGATCTTTGGCTCTACTATATATGTTCTAAAACTCTCCCAATGGTCGAAAAAATCATTAGAAAAGAATAAATAAAACAACTATGTAATGGTTTATTTGCAAAATAAAAGTGACTGTATTAGGTTTAGTAAATGAGGTAAATCTAATGACTAAATATTATCCAACTTTTTTTATACTTTGTAGCTTTTTTATCTACTCTAATGCTCAAGCACAGTCGCCATTCGACTTGCTCGCTGGTGGACTAGCAGCTGGTGTTGAATCAGAGAAGAAAAGAAAAGCAGAGGCTCCAAAATTAGCACCAGGGTTTATTCTGCGAGCTAAACATCACTCACACTTAGGATCATATTTGATTGAACAACTTAGAATCCAGTCGGAAGATCCTGAAACAAATAGAAAAAAAGTAAAAAAAATCAGAATTGACATAAAAAGAATAGAGAAAGATTTACGCAGGCTAGATCTAGGCATATCTGAATGGGAGGTAGGAGACTATTCAAAAAAATTAGATAAATTAACAGCGACCTTCTCCTCTAAACACATAAAACGACATAAAAATATTGTAGAAGTGGAGCAAGAGAGAATTGCGGCTGCTGAAAGAGCAGAGCAAGAGAGAATTGCGGCTGCTGAAAGAGCAGAGCAAGAGAGAATTGCGGCTGAACTTAAAGCTTACCAGTTGAGATGTGAGCCAGCTGACATCTCAGATGATCCTTTCGCATCATTTAACGCCACTGCTGTGGAACCAAAAATTGATCTAGTGCTCAATATAGGACGCAGTAAAATGAAACTGCAAGCCACAAAAAATGGAAGTTGCATGTGGCTTGGAAATGCTGATAGGAATGACATTAAACCTGCTTTGCTTATTGAAAACAGTTACCAACAAAACCCAAATAATAAAACACAGTATTCATTAAAAATTACTTCAGGTGCTGGTGGATCTGCTATTTACTCGATTACACCGAAGATGAGATTCGGCATTTCAACTATAGGTCGTTTTGTTTTAGATTTTGAAAATTATCGATGTGCATTAATCAAAGACGATGGATCGCAAATAAAAATAGATTGCAGTGATGGTATGCCCATTAACTTGTCTGATGTATCAGACATAATTAATGAGGATTGTAAAGTTGTAAGTGATATATTTCGTCGAAATAGAATCGCATTTCTTAAAGAATTTAAAACAAATGGAACCCTCAAATTAGCCGATTGTAATATTCCACAATAGCGCTAAAAGAAGTTATTTTTTTCGCGAGAGAGATTTGCGATTATGAATTATTACTTCGACCATTAATTTTTATGCAATATCCATCTTGCATGCCACCGGACAGATCCTCGCCAGCCATGCCACCGGACAGATCCTCGCCAGCCATGCCACCGGACAGATCCTCGCTAGCTATGCCACCGGACAGATCCTCGCCAGCCATGCCACCGGACAGATCCTCGCCAGCCATGCCACCGGACAGATCCTCGCTAGCTATGCCACCGGACAGATCCTCGCCAGCCATGCCACCGGACAGATCTTCGCCAGCTATGCCACCGGACAGATCCTCGCCAGCTATGCCACCGGAAAGATCCTCGCTATCCATGTCACCGGAAAGATCCTCGCTACCCATACCGATTGATATTATTGCTTTTGCCGTTAGTGCACTAAGATTAATTTCTATATAGTCAGAAGGCGTCTTGCCAAATAGTATCCAATTTTGATTTATAGATAATCTATATTGAGGGTCATTTGCATTTTCAGTGAAAATTATAGAACTGTAATAAGGTGCCCATTTTCCTAAACGATTATCTAAGTCGATATCAATTTTGTGAGTTTCAAAATCGACAAAACAATCTAAAAAAATTTCTTCAGAAAAGACAGAGGATGTAATCATTATCAGTACTAGAAAAGAAGGAAATTTAGTTAAATTCATCATTTTTTAAATATACCATCAATTGAAAAAAAACTCTGCTAAGGGCTAATGCCTTGTAAAATTTAATTAATTTTTATATTTTTAAAGTTATTTTTGTTATGTTCTTTTAAAGCAATGGATAGAGAAACACCTCTTTGGAAGGGAAACCCCTCACAACTTACCAATTTTTGGTATTTTGTTTTTTCAATTATTGGCGCAACAATTATCGGAGAAGAAGATCTCGAATTCAATTCTAAAATTAGCGCTTATCTTTTAATTTTACTTCCTTCAGTAGTTGTATTTCTAAAAATATTTTGTACCTCTTATCATTTATCAAATAAGAGATTAAAATTAAAAAAAGGTGTCATTAATCAAAAAATTGAAGCTACAGAACTTTATAGAATTCAAGATTATTCCTTAAACAAACCCTTGTGGTTAAGAATGTTTAATTTAGGACATCTAACATTACATTCATCAGATAAAACTGATCCCACCATACAACTAAAAGCTATTAGAAACGTTGAGAAGGTTTCTGACCTTATTAGATATCATGTTGAGGATAGGAGAATAGTAACCCAAACTAGAGATGTCATCATATCCAAATAAGACCAATGAGAACGCTATATTAAAGGTATCAAGATATATAGAAGAACTGCTTCATCAAGAATAATTAGATCCAGGTCTATTTAACCTATAATCCCATTAAATCTGTGCCAAAATAATATCAGGGACAATCAAGCTAGTGATAGCAGATCTTGAGAGTTTGTGATGAGAACAACAATACCTTCTAACCTTCGCTTGATTGGGTGGCACTTTTTCTTGCTTTTCCTTTCCGCACAAAGTGTGGGACAAGAGGCAGAATTTTCTTATGGAAGCATATCGGTATCTAGAGTCATCAGGGTCATTGATGGCGACACTTTTGTAGTGGATATAGACCAATTCCCGGATCTAATCGGCAAGAGTATTTCTGTTCGAATAAATGGAATAGACACACCCGAAATCTTCAGGGGAAACTGTGAAAGAGAAAAGGAACTCGGAATTAAGGCTAAAGAACGAGTTGAGGCTCTACTAAACAGTTCTGAAACGATAGTGCTTGAAAACCTATCTAGAGGCAGCTTTTTCAGAATTGTTGCTGATGTAATCGTTGATGGCGTAGACCTTGGTGAACTCATTTTAAATGAAGGTTTAGCTATGCCTTATAGGTCCGGTAGAGAGTCACCCTGGTGTGCATAGGATTAAATTTAAACCTGTTTATTCCTCTAATTTTTAGTAAACCTTATGATTTCTTCGGGCTACATAGAATAATATCAGGCCAAAGCTGAGCAATAATAAAGTTAGCTTCCACGTGTCTAGATTTGATTGTGCTGTTATCCAAAGACAGACCGCTAAAGCAATCGCGGGGATGGTATAACCACCCAATAAGTTAAAAGATTGTGATTTTGTTTTTTCATCTGCTTTGTTAACAATAAAGGGTAGGGCACATATGCTAGCTATATATGATAGTAAGCGAGTTAACGAACTAGCAATTACAAGAAAGACAAACGATCCAGATAAAGCAAAAATGAGAGTTAAAAGTCCAAAAAATAGTATCGAATTATTTGGAGTTTTATATCTCTTATGAATATTCCCAAACCATTTGGGTAATAAGTTTTTTTCAGATAAAGAAAATGTCAATCTGGGAACAGCCAGCATCATTGATGCCAGATTTCCTCCAATTGAGAAGACGGCAGCAAGTGTTATGGTAACTACACCTATCGATCCTAATAAAGACTCGCCTAACGAAACTAATGTGTTTTCATTTTCATTTCCACTTGGTACAGCTGATACATAAACCAAGGAAATTAAAAAGTAAAAAATTGCGATAAATATTACAGATTGGATCATGGCTTTAGGGAGTGATTTTTTAGGGTCAGTAGATTCTCCTGAAACGTAGGTCGCAGATTCAAACCCAACGAATGCATAAATTAGCAGCAAGATAGTTGGTCCTAATCCATTAATATCCGGTAAATCTGCATCTAAGAATATTTCAGGTGATATATTCTTGAGCCCAATGATAATGAGGAGAAAAATTGGAGTGAGTTTTAAAAGTGTAAAAAGAGTTAATGCTTTTAAACTGTCTTTTACACCAACGTAATTAATCCATGTAAGACCCATACAAATCGTTGAGATAACAATACTTCTTCCAGTAGACGAATTTACCCAAGGCCATATTGTCCCCAAATAAATAGTCAGAGCGTTTGAATTTGCACCAAATGCCGCGATACGACTTATATATAGAATCCATCCGGTACTAAAGCCAACAAGCGGTCCAAAAGCTGAGTTTGCATATAATATGGGCCCTCCAGAGTCAGTAAAAAAACTAGCGAGCCGCCCAAAAGTTAATACGATAGTTATAACAGCTAAACCAACTAGCAAAAATAACCAAGGACTTATTGTTCCTACTCGAGAGACAACTATTGATGGTAATGTAAATATACCAGCCCCCATCATGGCATTGATGGCAAGAAGGGCTATTCCAAAGGAACCTACAGAGCGAATAAGTTTATTTTTATTGATGTCCAAATTTAGGAGGGAGCGTCTATAGAGATGCTATAACTATTCTTCCTCATCCACCGAATGATCAGCATCTTCTGTATTATTTTCTTGTTGAATTCGTTCGTATATTTCTTCCCGATGAACGGCTATGTCCTTCGGGGCATTAATGCCGATGCGAACTTGATTCCCTTTTACACCTAACACGGTAATGGTGATATCACTTCCTATCATTACTGTTTCGCCAGCGCGTCGCGTGAGGATCAGCATATTTTTTACTCCTATTCCATTTATTATTACGTTCCTAGCATTCCTTAAACTATTTTAATTTTATAATCGTGTGCCCATTTAGGCGAACATATGATGCTACTCTACCGTCAGGTCAAATGTTTGTTTATCCAATCTGGAACAGAATCGAGCGCAGCATCAAGAGCTGCAGGATTATTGCCGCCCGCCTGTGCGAAATCAGGTCTGCCACCACCTTTACCACCGACCTGTGCTGCCACCGAACGAATGACATCGCCAGCACCTATCCGGTCAATCGCATCTTTGGTAACACCAGCGGCCAAACGCACTTTACCGTTTTCAATAGAGCCCAGTACAACTACTGCATTTTCAAATTCGTTCTTGAATTTATCAACCGCATCGCGAAGTGTCTTCGCATCAGCGCCATCCATACGTGTAGCGAGAACATTCAGGCCATTAACGACGACGATATTTTCCTTGATATTACTCGTCTTGCTACTAAATAGGTTTTGTTTGGCTACAGCGAGTTCTTTTTCAAACTCTTTTAACCTATGTAGGAGTTGTTTAACTTTCTCGGGTACTTGGTCTCGTGGACTGCGCAACAACAAGGCAACGTTATCTAACATTTGCTGATTTTTATCGATCCATGCCATTGCCTGTTTTCCGCTGACGGCTTCTATGCGACGAATTCCTGAGGCGACACCACTTTCTGATGTGATTTTAAAAATTCCGATTTCACCAGTGTTGGCCACATGAGTGCCCCCACATAGTTCAACCGAGAAACTTCCAAAACGTAATACGCGAACTTCTTCATCATATTTTTCGCCGAATAGTGCGATTGCGCCTGATACGATTGCATCGTCGTATTTCATAAGCTGTGTTTCAGCTGTAATGTTTTTTTGAATTTCTTGGTTGACGAGTGTTTCAATTTCATAGAGCTGTTCGGGGGTTACCGGTTCATAATGCGAGAAATCAAAACGCAGGCGATCCGGCGCTACCAAAGAACCTTTCTGTAGCACGTGGGTCCCCAACACCTTCCTAAGTGCTGCGTGGATGAGATGTGTTGCCGAGTGGTTGAGAACAATAGCTTGCCTTCGAACACCGTCAACTTTGGCAGTTACGTTGTCACCAAGTCTTAGTTCACCGAGTTGTACTTTGCCAAAATGTACAATTGCCTTGTCATTCTTTTGTGTGTCACTAACAATAAATGAACCATTGACGGACACGAGCACACCAGTGTCACCGACCTGACCACCGCTTTCTGCATAAAATGGTGTTGATGTCAGAACGATAATTCCTTCATCGCCTGAAGAGAGAGAGTCTGTTGGCTGACTATCCTTGAATAAGGCAGCAACCTCGGCATCTTCCTCGATTCCTTCATAGCCTGTGAATTGACTTTCAACATCTATCTTTACAGCTACCTCATCGCTCGTACTAAATTTGCTGGCAGAACGACCTCGGGCTCTCTGAGCGGACATTTGCTCTTCGAAACCTTCGAGATCAATTATCAATCCACGTTCACGTGCAATATCAGCGGTGAGATCGACGGGGAAGCCATAAGTGTCGTAGAGTTTGAAGACGATCTCGCCCGGAATTTTTTTATCCTTGAGTTTCGATATAGACAATTCAAGAATTTCCATGCCTTGATCCAGAGTTTCTGAGAATCGGCGTTCCTCTTTGTCGAGTACTTTTTCGACATGTTCTTTTGTTTTTACAAGCTCAGGATAGGCTTCACCCATTTCCTTACACAGAGGATCCACTAGCTTGTAGAAAAAAGTGTCGTCGACACCAAGTTTTTTACCGTGGCGAATAGCACGTCTAATGATTCTACGTAGTACGTATCCTCTGCCTTCATTGCCTGGCAATACGCCGTCAACAATTAGGAATGTGCAGGCGCGAATGTGATCGGCGATGACATTTAATGAATTTGAGTGGTCTTTTTTTACACCGAGTATTTTTCTTGTGGAGGAAATTAGGTTCCTGAATATATCGATGTCGTAGTTGCTATGCACATCTTGTAATACAGCAGCTGTTCTTTCGAGACCCATGCCCGTATCGACCGATGGTTTTGGCAGTGGAAGCATTTCACCACTCTCAGTACGGTCAAATTCCATGAAAACGAGATTCCATATCTCAACAAAGCGGTCGCCGTGTTCATCAGGCGATCCTGGTGGGCCTCCGGCAACATCCGGACCGTGATCGTAGAAGACTTCACTACAGGGGCCGCAGGGTCCTGTGTCTCCCATTGCCCAGAAGTTGTCTTTAGCAGACATTCGTGAGAAACGATCGGGGTCGATTTTGATGTCATGGAGCCAGATGTCTGCGGCATCATCATCATCTTCGAAGACGGTGATCCACAGTTTTTCCGGTGGTAGATCAAGATTCTTGGTCAGAAACTCCCACGCGAGTTTTATTGCTTCTTTCTTGAAGTAGTCGCCAAAACTGAAGTTGCCGAGCATCTCGAAAAATGTGTGGTGTCTGGCCGTATAGCCGACGTTCTCGAGATCGTTATGTTTGCCACCAGCGCGGACACAACGTTGCGATGTCGCTGCTGTTTTGTATTTTCGCTTGTCCTGGTTGAGAAAAACATCCTTGAATTGAACCATGCCAGCGTTGGTAAAGAGTAAAGTGGGATCATTGTTTGGCACAAGCGGCGAGCTCGGGACAATCTCATGGCCACGTGCCCGAAAGAATTCGAGAAAGGCTTGGCGCAATTCATTGCTGGTCATAGATTTCATTAAAAAATATTTAGTTCAATACAGTAAAGAAACAACTGATAGTGTAGCGAGATCAACTATTCTTGACCATGCGACATAATAGCTGCCTGTATTTGGTTTGACTCAAAACCACGGTACTGTAGGAAACTCATCTGTCGTGCCTTTTCTTTAAACTCTACTGGCAGCTTTGGGCCAAATTTTTTCTTTCGAATTTGTTGGGCCATTGCAATCCAATCTTCGCTGCATTCTGACAGAAGCTCATCGATAAGGCTGCTTTCTAGCTTACGTTCATCAAGGTCAAGTCGGATTCGAACTGGTCCTTTACCTTGATTGATACGGGATTGAATAAAGCTCTCGATAAATCGACGATCGCACTGTAATCCTTCGTCAGCCAGGTTATCGACGGTAATTCTCGCTGTTTCTGCATCGAAGCCTACATTTTCGAGCTTAGCTTGGAGTTCGAGGTGGCCGTATTCGCGACGGGCAAGATAATTCATCGCCTTTTTGCGCGCCTCAATCGAATCGCAAAAAGAATCTGTCTCTTCAGATTTGAAAAGGCTCTTGTTAAGCTCGTTTATGGAGTCGACCGTTTCAGGCATCGGTGATCCAAATAGAGTAGTTTTGCCACTCAGGATTCTTTAGTGACAGCCTCTGCTTCTCCCGTATTAGTTGATTCGCTTGGTTTCAATGTGGCGGGAAGAAGCCTGGCACGAATCTGCTGTTCAATATCGGCAGCGACTTCCGGATGTTTTTTCAGAAACTCGCGAACATTTTCCTTGCCTTGTCCGATGCGGTCATTCTTGTAACTGTACCAGGAACCGGCTTTATCGATAATTTCTTGCGCAACACCGTGATCGATGATTTCTCCTTCACGGGAGATGCCCTCACCGTAAAGTATCTCGAATTCGGCAGTTTTGAAAGGAGGCGATACTTTGTTCTTAACAACTTTGACTCGGGTAAGATTGCCGACAATTTCATCACTTTTCTTGATTGCACCGATGCGGCGAATATCGAGTCGAACCGACGAGTAGAACTTAAGTGCATTGCCTCCGGTAGTTGTCTCCGGGCTGCCGAACATTACACCAATTTTCATGCGAATTTGATTAATGAAAACCACCATCGTGTTCGAGCGATTAATGTTAACGGTCAGCTTACGAAGTGCTTGTGACATCAGTCGGGCCTGCAAGCCCATATGCGAGTCACCCATTTCGCCTTCGATCTCGGTTTTCGGCGTTAATGCTGCAACCGAATCGATGACAACGATATCGATGGCACCGGATCTAACCAGCATATCGGTAATTTCAAGCGCCTGTTCGCCGGTATCGGGCTGAGATATGAGTAGTTCATTGACATTGACGCCGATTTTTTCAGCATAAGTTGGATCGAGCGCGTGTTCAGCATCAACAAAAGCTGCTGTGCCACCCAACTTTTGAGCTTCGGCGACAACTTGCAATGTCAGAGTTGTTTTTCCAGATGCCTCTGGTCCGTAAATTTCGACAACACGACCTCGCGGTAATCCGCCAATACCCAGTGCAACATCGAGACCGATCGAACCGCTTGAAACTGCATCAATATCCTTGATTTTGCCGCTGTCACCTAAGCGCATGACAGAGCCTTTCCCGAATTGTTTTTCTATCTGACCAAGGGCTACGGCCAATGCTTTTTTTCGATTCTCGTCCATTTTTTGTCGCCATAGATATTGAGAAGGAGAAGGCTATTATTTCATAAAAACCCGATGGCAGGCAGTCGTCATGGTATGGCTATTTAGAACTGAATATTAAGAAACGGGCCGAACTTATTGTTTCAATAGCTTGTACTGAACGCCGGCCGGCGTCAAAACAGATTCGACTAGGTGAAAACTCGACCAATTAAGTTCAACAGGCTGCGCCAAAGAAACCGGATTGAAGCATTGGCTGCCTCTGGCAATTGTCATATGCGCTTTATAACTTCGTTTTCTAAACCTACACCCGAATACTCTCGCTGTACTTTGCAGTGATCTCACTAGTTCAATAAGTTGATTTGGGACAAAATCGGCCTTCAGGCACATGATTTTTGGTTTCGTCCAATAGTAGATTTGCTCGAATCTCAATTTGATGGCTGGACACTCGATATTAGTGGCTGCATTTTGTAATGCAGCTATATTTTTGTTGGGAAAGTTGCCGATAAATACGAGCGTGACGTGCCAGTTATCACGTGAGATCCATTTGCCGCTTAGTCCAGTTTTGTGATGAGCGATTGCTGATTCGATAGTATGTCGTTGCTTCTCCGAAGGCCAAAAGGCGAAGAATAATCTCTTATTAGTCTGCATATTATAAAAGGTAGTAGTTGGCTGATTGAAATATGCGTGATTACTCACGAATGCGTTCGCGAATTCCCTGCAAGGCAATAATAACTGTCTGTGTGCGTATTCGTTCGCGCCCTCCTTTTAGGAGTCGTTTTTCAGCATCGATGTGAGACTTATTTTTATTCCGCGTTGCCCAAGCAAACCAGACAGTGCCTACAGGTTTCTCTTCGGTGTGGCCTTCCGGTCCAGCGACTCCGCTGACCGCCGCCGCAATATCGGCACCACTAAGATTTAATGCGCCTTCCGCCATTTCCTTAACGACTGCTTCACTGATCGCACCATAATGCTTTAGTGTCGTAGGGTTAACACCGAGTAAGGACTCTTTGGCACCATTGCTGTAACTAACTAGCCCATAGCCGAAGCAGCCGGAACTGCCGGAATTATCGGTGAGAGACTTAGCAATCCATCCACCCGTACACGATTCAGCGGTAGAGACAAATTTACCCGCGGCAAGCAGCTCTCTAATCAACGCTGCGGACAGCGCGCCTATAGATTCAGGATGTGACATTCAGAATGGACTCATAGAGTTGTACATGATCATCAACCATTGATTCGATCGAGAAGTCGTGTTGCATGCGCAGACGGCCGGTATCACCGAATTTGCGTCGTAAAGCCGGATCCTCGATAAGCTTCGTAATAGCTACCCGCAATGCTTCGACATCCTTCGGCGGTACCAACAGACCTGTTTCACCATTCGCTACTACTTCGGATAAGCCCCCAGCGGCGAATCCTACCACTGGGACACCGGCTGCTGATGCTTTAAGGGCAGCAACACCCAAACCTTCAGTGAGAGCCGGATGAATAAGTAAATCCAGACAAGCCAGGTAATCGTCCAGGTCTTGCCGATAACCTGAAAATTTCACCGTTTCCTCCAAGCCAAGCTTTGCAGTCTGTTTTCTTAGTGCTGCCTCGAGTGAGCCCTGGCCGAAAATGATGACCTTGAGATGAGGGTAACTGTTTTTGAGTTGCGCGACGGCTTCAAGCATATAACGGTGACCTTTGCGGGGAATCAGTTGGGCGATTGTGGCTAAAACAATATCGGTATTGGACAAGTTGAACTCTACTTGAAATGCCACTCGATCGGATGGTGTTTTAAATTGTTCGGTATCGACGGCGCTTCGAATAACCGTCAATCGTTCCTCGGTGATCCCTGATGCCCGTAATACATTAGCGATAGTGTTTGAAATTGCGATGATTTTGCAAAATGGCTTGTAACGTAGTTTGGCGATCCACGGTGATTCTGTATTATCGACCCTTCTGGAGATAACTGCAGGGATAGAGACTCCAGTCGCGGCCAACCCGCCGAGAAAATCGCCACCGCGACGGCTGTGGCAGTGGATAATATCTGGTTTTTCACTAAGGACGAGTTGGCGAAGGCGAAAGGCGAAGGCGAGGTCGTAATCGCTGACACATTTGAGGTTTCTTACAGTTACCCCGGCGTCCCGCGCGGCATTATCTATTCCTGAACCGGGCAGACAGACTAGGATATTATTAATTCCCCGCGCCAAGAGCGCTTTGGTCAGGTAAATTACCTGCTGTGGACCGCCATAAAGATGGCGTCCGGTTTCGACATGCAGTATTTTCATTGAGTATAGAATAGCGCAAGTAAAAACAATGAGTACCAGAACAGTTACGTCCGTTCATACGCCGATGATGCGTCAATACATGAGCATCAAGGCTGAATATCCCCATATGCTTGTTTTCTATCGCATGGGAGATTTTTATGAGCTTTTCTATGATGATGCGAGACGGGTGTCGTCGTTGGTAGACATCACGCTGACATCGCGCGGCAAATCTGCCGGCGATCCCATTCCGATGGCAGGCGTGCCGTATCATGCGATAGAACGTTATCTAGCTAAACTCGTGAGAAAAGGCGAATCGGTTGCAATTTGTGAACAGATTGGCGATCCGGCAAACAGCAAAGGACCAGTCGAACGCAAAGTTACACGGGTTGTTACACCAGGCACGTTGACTGATGAAGCGCTTCTCGCCGAGGATCGCGATAATATCGTTACCGCAATCTTTATGGATCAAGTGGCGTATGGTCTTGCTTGGCTGGATCTTGCAGGTGGCCGATTCTATCTTACTGAAGTTAATGGTACTGAAGCGCTTGCCGGTGAACTCGAGCGTTTGCGCCCTGCTGAGATTATCCTCGATGAGGAACAACAACTATCCGAGTTGATTCGGGGCAAAGTTCGCGTAACCGGTCGACCACCCTGGCATTTCGAGATTGATAGTGCGGTGCGCCTGCTTTGTTCCCAGTTTAAAACCAAAGATCTCTCAGCATTTGGTTGTGATGATTTTCCACGTGGCGTTGCCGCTGCTGGAGCATTGCTTCAATACGTTAGCGATACGCAGAAAATGGCCTTACCACATTTGCAATCGATCAACGTACAACGAAGTGACGATACGGTAATCATGGATGGACCAACTCGTCTAAATCTCGAACTTGAAGAGAGTCTGAGCGATCATCGCGAGCATACGCTGGCAGGTGTTATGGACAGATGCAGAAGCCCGATGGGTAGCCGTCTGTTACGACGCTGGCTACAACGACCGCTCCGCGACAAGGACGTTCTGCAAGGACGTTATCAAGCGATAGAAGCTGTAACTCTTGGACGACTTACGGGTACATTACAGGATCAGCTCGCCGGAATCGGTGATATCGAGAGAATCTTATCCCGGGTTGCGCTCCGCTCCGCAAGACCGCGGGATTTGCGACAACTTTTGGTTGCACTCGAGCACATTCCCGAACTCAGAAAAACGATTGAGCAAACGATCTCTCCCTTACTCGAATCTTTACGCGGTCAAATAGACAAACATACACGACAGCGAGAATTGCTGAAGAAATCACTGGTCGATAACCCTCCAATGCTGATTCGAGATGGCGGTGTTATCGCTACAGGTTACGATGAGGAGCTCGATGAGTTCCGGGCAATTGCTGAAAACGCTGATCAATATCTTCTAGATTTAGAGTCACGCGAGAAATTACGTACTGGTATTTCGACTTTGAAGTTTGGTTACAATCGAGTTCACGGTTATTACATCGAAATCAGCAAAGGACAGGCTGACAAGGCACCGGTTGATTATGTGCGTCGGCAAACATTGAAAGGTGCCGAACGGTATATCACACCAGAACTCAAGGAGTTCGAGGACAAAATACTGAGCGCACGGGAGCGTGCTCTGAATCGTGAAAAGCACCTTTACGAAGATCTGCTAGATGAACTAATCGAAGTTCTGGGAAATTTGCAATTAACGGCGAGCAGTCTCGCTGAACTTGATGTCCTTATTTGCCTTGCTGAGCGTGCCGAAAGTTTGAACCTATGCTGTCCCGAAATTGTCAATACGCCTTGCATTGAAATTCGAGGTGGGCGGCATCTCGTTGTCGAACAGGTGATTGATACGCCTTTCGTATCCAACGATCTTTCGCTAAACGAACATCAAAGGCTCTTAGTCATTACTGGACCAAATATGGGTGGCAAATCGACGTATATGAGACAAACTGCGTTAATAGCTATCCTCGCACATATAGGCAGTTATGTGCCGGCTGATAGCCTAAAAATAGGATTGATTGACCGTATTTTTACGCGTATTGGAGCATCCGACGATCTCGCCGGCGGTCGTTCAACGTTCATGGTGGAAATGACGGAAACGGCGACAATTCTACACAACGCAACCGATTCGAGTTTGGTGCTGATGGATGAAATTGGCCGTGGTACGAGTACATTCGACGGTTTATCGCTGGCTTGGGCTGCCGCACATTACATTGGCGAGAAAGTACGAGCATTTACGATGTTCGCGACTCACTATTTTGAACTTACCGCGCTCGCAACAGAGTTGTCGGATTGTATGAATGTACATCTGGACGCAACTGAGCACGATGGCCAGCTTATTTTTTTCCATGCCGTAAAACCCGGGCCCGCTAATCAGAGCTATGGATTACAGGTGGCTGCTTTAGCTGGAGTGCCACCACAGGTTATTAAATGCGCTAGGCAATACATGTCTATCCTGGAATCTCAATCAGTTCAGCAAAATGAGAACCCACAAGCGCAATTGCTGCTTACCTCAACTAGGGAGGACGATCCATTGCGCGACCAGTTGATGGATATCGATCCGGATGTGCTAACTCCTAGAGATGCACTGGCTGCAATCTATAAACTTAAAGATTTATTGTAAGAATAATATTTTCTATATGGGTTATTTTTAATAACCTTTGAAAATATTAGTTGATGCCTGTCAAAATAAGCTTTCTTTAGAATGATCGAGCTGCTAGAAATTATGTATGAATGTCTACTTCGCTACAGATTTTAGCCAGTTCTCTATCGCGTTCCGAGGCGCTGTCTGCTAGCACTGTAATATGGCCGAGTTTTCGGCCCGGTCTCGGTTTTTTACCATAGTCATGTAGATGGACACGCGTGCCCTCGATCGATGCTAAATTTTCAGGGATGTTCCCGATCAGATTGACCATACCGGCGTGGGCGACAGTTGATGTGTCGCCGAGCGGCATGTTGAGTATAGCTCGAAGGTGGTTTTCGAATTGGCTTGTTACTGCACCTTCTATTGTCCAGTGGCCCGAATTGTGCACTCTTGGTGCGAATTCATTTGCAAAGATCTGATCTCCTTGCACGAAAAGTTCCAGCGCAAGTACGCCGACATATTGTAGATCATCGAGCAAACTTATTAGGTATCGATTTGCCCGATCGATGATATTTTGTGATGTGTATGGTGCGCGAGAAACTCTCAAAATTCCTTCGCTATGCTGATTTTCCGTTATCGGATAAACGGTAATTTCACCATCCACATTACGTGCTCCTATTGCCGAGACTTCCCGATCAAATGCAATCCATTGTTCGGCGATTAATGGACTGTCAGAGAGCGCCTGATAAGCGGTAGTGATATCAGACTTATTGTTTATCATCCGTTGACCTTTGCCGTCATAACCTAGTCGACGTGTTTTTACGACTAGAGGCAGGCCGAACGAGTGGGCGGCTGTGTAGAGATCTTGTTCCGAGTTGATCACGGCGTAAGCAGGTATGGGGATTGCCAGTTTTTCGAACAGCCTTTTTTCATTAAGTCTGTCTTGGGCATGTCTGAGTGCGTCAGGGGGTGGATAAATATCCACTCTGTTCGCGATCTTCTCGATCGCTTCAACCGGAACGTTTTCAAATTCGTAGGTAAGCACATCAATATTTGATGCTAGTTGTTCAAGACCTGCGCGGCTGTCGAATGGAAAATTCAAAACTGGTCCAATAATGCTTGCAGGTGAATCAGATGCTGGATCAAGATATGTGAATTCTAGGTTAAGTCGTGTTCCTGCGAAGCCGAGCATCTGACCAAGCTGCCCCGCACCAACAATACCAATTCTCATTTCTTACAGATCAGTTTTAAGAACGCGGGTCGTTCTTTTCGAGAACTGCGCTGGTTTGTGATTGCCGATATGTATTCAATGCTGTTGCGACACTTTCGTCATTAATTGCAAGAATAGCAGCGGCGAGTAATGCGGCATTAATTGCGCCTGCCTTACCAATCGCCATGCTGCCAACCGGTACACCTGCTGGCATTTGGGCAATTGACAGTAACGAGTCTATACCATCAAGGGTTTTTGATTGTATTGGCACACCAAGAACTGGCAGACGAGTTTTTGCAGCTGTCATCCCAGGTAAATGCGCAGCACCGCCAGCTCCTGCAATAATTATATGAAGACCGCGTTCTGCAGCAGATTCCGCATATTCGAACAGCCAATCAGGCGTACGGTGCGCAGAGACGACCTGTACCTCATAAGGAATGCCAAGATTGTCAAGAGTCTCGCTGCTATGCTGCATGGTGCTCCAATCGGATTTGGAACCCATAATTATTCCAACTTTCGCGCTCATCGCCTGATTGTATCGTTAGATGGGGCAGTTCTGCACTATCGTTGGTAAATCTGTATACGCCAGCCAACATATTTTTATTCAGAGATGCAGAACATACCCTCCGGAATTACCTGAGGTAGTGAGGCATTTATCTCATTAATTTCATGCTACGCAGTTGATCTGTCACTAATTCTAATTAAGAAATTTGCATTTCTTTTTGCTATTAACTGGGCTTTGAGTCGGCCACCGGCTAAGCTATTACTACTCTTTCATACATCGGAACAGCGTAATAAAAACAAGGGAGAAAGCACAGAATGAGCGTGCCAACCAGCCAAACTACACTGGACCAATCTGATCTTGAAGGCATTATTCGACTCGTCCTGGATGAAGCTAGAAAGCAGGGCGCAGATCAGGCTGAGGTTGTTGCAAGTCACAACTATGGCTTTAGTGCAACCGCGAGACTGGGAGATGTTGAAAATATTGAATACACGAATGACCGTGGTGTTGGAGTTACTGTCTTCCACAATTCGAGGAAAGGTAGTGCTATTACGTCGGATTTAAATGTCGATGCGCTGAGCGAAGCTGTTACTAAGGCCAGCACATTTGCAAAATACACAGCCGTAGACAAGTGTGCTGGTCTTGCAGATGCCATGCTTATGGCAAGCGACATACCGAATCTGGAATTAGCCCACCGTTGGCAAATTGATATAGATGCCGCAATCCAGTATGCGATTGCTTGCGAAGATGCAGCGCGGAACTATGACAAGCGCATATCGAATTCCGAAGGAGCGACGGTTACGACCAGAAATGGTGTTTGTGCCTACGGCAACACTCATGGATTTATCGAAAGCTTTCCTAACACTAGGCACAGCATCAGCTGCAGTGTTGTCGGCGAATCCGACGAAGATATGCAGCGTGACTATTACTACAGCACGGCTCGCGATGCGAGCGAGCTCGAAACTGCTGAACAGATTGGTCAAACGGCGGCAAAACGGACCATTGGGAGACTAGGAGCTCGTAAGATAAAAACAACGAAGGCAGCCGTGCTTTATGCGCCCGAAATTGCGTGCGGATTTATCAACCATGCCATCAGTGCCATTGGTGGTGGTGCACAATATCGCCGCTCCTCCTTCTTACTCGATGCGGTTGACGAACAGATATTTCCTGATTTTTTGCAGATTTTACAGCGACCGCATATTCCAAAAGCTATGGCTAGTTTGCCCTATGATGCTGAGGGTGTTGCAACTTCGGATCGAGACATTGTTATTGACGGTGTACTGCAAAGCTATATCCTCAGTTCCTATTCAGCGCGACGGTTGAATCTCAACACAACCGGTAATGCTGGCGGTGCACAAAATCTCATTGTGTCTAGCAATGCAGATAACATGTTGTCAATCATGAAAACCATGAAATCTGGGCTCCTTGTACACGAATTGATTGGGCAGGGTATAAATCCTGTTTCCGGAGATTATTCAAGAGGAGTGGTCGGCTATTGGATCGACAATGGTGAGATCGCCTACCCGGTTCACGAAATCACTATCGCCGGCAATCTTCGAGAGCTGTATCAAAGAATAACTGCAATTGGAAACGATCAGGATATTCGTGGTGGGACACGTTGTGGTTCACTGCTCGTCGATGAGATGACTATAGCTGGCGCCTGACTTAAAGGTTAATTTTGTAGCAAACAAGGCATTGGAGGTTAGGGTATTCAGTAAGCGTCGGATTGTCCGAGCAGAGCAAGGTAAGAGAGTATGGATTATTGAATGCTATCTATTCTGGGCTAGTTAGCAGGGAATACGCTTCACAATACTTTTCGCTTGTTTGTTGGATAATGTTTGGTGGTAGCGAAGGAGCTGGTGCCACCTTATTCCAGTCCAGCGTATCTAGGTAGTCGCGAACAAACTGCTTGTCGAAACTCGGTGGACTGATACCAGTGCGATAATCACTTAGTGGCCAGAATCTGGAAGAATCGGGCGTTAATATCTCGTCGATAATATAGAGTTGTCCATCGTCATCCAGGCCAAATTCGAATTTTGTGTCCGCTATAATTATTCCGCGATCGATTGCGTATTTTGAAGCGCGCTCGTATATCGCGATCGAAATATCACGTATACGTTCGGCAAGATCGGTACCTATCAGTTCATCTACATCTCTAAAACTAATGTTCTCATCATGATTACCTGCTTCTGCTTTGTATGCCGGTGTGAAAAGAACTTCGGGCAATTGAGCTGCTTGTTCGAGGTTTGGAGGTAAATCGATACCACAAATTTGACCGGTGCTCCGGTAGTCGCGCCAACCCGAACCCATAAGATATCCGCGCACAACGGCCTCGATTGGAAGAGGATCGAGCCGTCTGACAATTATTGCCCGATGCTCTAGTGTGCGACACAATTTACCATCGTCAATCAGAGAATTAAGATTACGATCTGTTAGATGACTCGGAACTAAGTCTTCCATCATTTTAAACCAGAAGTTGGAAATTTGAGTAAGCACCTGACCTTTGCAAGGCACGGGATTCGGCAAGATGACGTCGTATGCGGATAATCGATCTGTTGTGACGATGAGTAAATGTTCGTCATCTGCACCGTAAATATCACGAACTTTGCCTCGACTAATCAAGGGTAACGATGCAATCGATGATTCAAATACAGTATAAGAAGAATTCATTTTCTGAATGGCTATGTTAGATAGAGATTTACTCTTATTTCTGCGGATAATGGCCGTTCAGCGCTTCTGTCGCAAGCAGTGGGAATAGGAATGGATTGCATGTCCGGTTAGCATTGGCTCATTATTCTTTGTATTTACTTTAAGATTCGGCGTTAGATGTTCTACTGGGGAAAAATAATTGGCACGATATCAGGCTTGGCAATGGGCCGTCTCTGGATGGTGTTGCTTGGTTTTTTAATAGGGCATCAGTTTGACAGGAAATTAGCTGAAAGATTTTTTCACTATCAACGAAAAGAGTTTGATGTCCACCTAGATCAATTGCCGGAGGACTTTATCAAAGCACTATTTCAGATAATGGGCCATCTGGCGAAAGCAGATGGTCGTGTTACTGAGGATGAAATTCAGACCGTACGTACACTGATGCATCGCTTCGGGTTAGTACCATCGCAAATTCGTCAGGCCATTGACTGGTTCGAAAGCGGTAAAAAGAGAAACTTTCCCTTACTTGCGACGATTAGACAGTTTAAGCAGAAGAGCGCTCGTCGGTTGGAGATGCGTGGATTGTTTGTGCGGCTACTGATGGAGGTTTCCCTTTCAAAAGAACGACTGCATCAGCGTGAGCGTTCACTCTACTGGATAGTTTGCACCGAACTCGATATCAGCCGATTCGAGTTTGCTCAGCTTGAGGCCATGACTCGTGCCCAGTATGGATTTCGCAGTTCTCCACAAGGCAACACGGACGCGCAGCGCGTTCAAAGTGCTTACCGATCACTCAGAATTAGCGAATCATCGACCAATGCTGAAATCAAACAGGCATATCGCCGCTTAATGAACAAAAATCACCCAGATAAATTAGCCTCGAAGAATCTTGATTCCGTTGCCATTTCAGAAGCTGAGAGGAAAACTCGCGAAATCCGCGGTGCATACGAGATGCTAAAAGCTCGCAGGAGTATTCGATAGTCCTGGCGTGAAATAACATAGCAGTGAGTGAAAACTAAAGAAGGTTTAGGTACAGTGCTTTTATGATTTACAAAGGAAACTGATGTGGAATATTTAATTGCTCCATCAATTCTGGCAGCTAATTTTTCCCGATTGGGTGAGGAAGTTGATGCGGTACTAGCGGCTGGTGCCGACATCATACATTTCGATGTTATGGACAATCACTTTGTGCCGAATTTGACGATCGGACCGCTTATATGCGAAGCATTGCGCAATCATGGCATTGAGGCACCGATAGATGTGCATCTGATGGTAGAACCGGTTGATCGACTTATTCCAGATTTTGCAAAGGCAGGTGCTACCTATATTACATTTCATCCAGAGGCCAGCCGACATGTACACCGTACGCTTGGCCTAATTCGTGACCAGGGATGTAAGGCGGGTCTGGTATTCAATCCGGCAACACCATTGACGTGGCTTGAACATGTGATTGACCATCTAGATTTGGTACTCATTATGTCGGTCAATCCTGGTTTTGGCGGGCAGAAGTTTATTGAATCCGCACTCGATAAACTGCGCCAGGCGCGGGAAATGATTATCAATAGTGGTAGAGAAATTCGTCTCGAAGTGGATGGTGGTGTCAAAGTCGAAAACATTGGAAAAATTGCTGCGGCTGGTGCCGATATGTTTGTTGCAGGCTCGGCAATATTTGGTACAGACAATTATGCCACTACGATCAGTGCCATGAGGTCCGAGATAGCAAGAGCGGCTTAAAGAAGCGAATTAGATTTTATGATTTGGCAGAGTTCCAAACTCTATAATTGCTTTGCCGTTTGCCGACTAAAAACAGCGAAATCATAACCAGTATGCGGTTCCAGTCATAATTTTTGCGGTGAGGCGCATGAAGCGTCGAACTGGGACTGGTAGGTCGGATGCACCGGCGTCTTTGGCATTTGCCCCATGCAAGGCTTCCTCATCACGCATTTTATGGATAATAGCGCGACTTTTCTCATCGTTGGCAGGTAGGCGATCGAGGTGTTCAGTGAGGTGCTGTACTACTTGGCGTTCCGTCTCTTCAATGAACCCTAAGCTCCAGCGATCACCCAGAATACCGCTCGCCGCACCTATTGCGAAAGCACCCCCATACCAGACAGGATTTAAATGGCTGGGGCGTGAGTTCAGTTCTTTTAGTCGCTGTTCGCACCAAGCCAAATGATCGCGTTCCTCATCGGCGGCACATTGCATGTGGTTCTTAATGATAGGATTATGGGTTATCGCTGCGTGACCCTGATACAGTCCTTGCGCTGCAACTTCACCTGCGTGGTTAATACGCATCAGGGCGGCAGCATGTGATTTTTCAGTTGCAGACATTGGCTTGTCGTCAATATGTCTGGCGGGATTCTCACGAGCTGTGTGTATAGATGATCCTGCAGCCGCTCGCAACAAATTATCAACTTTGGCAAGTAGGCGATCAACGGGTGTTAGGTTTCGCTCGTCCATCAGCTGTATTATAGCCGACCTGCCAATTTTCGTGTTATTACTGGAGATATTTTTTTATATATTAAGTAATTGATATATAAATAAACAATTAACAAAGAATTCGTATTGGCTGTTTTTGACCTTGTGCGTCATAGTTTGCGTTGCAGCGATGTGTCAAGTAGAATTTTGCGCCTTTCGCCGGGGATGTATAATCGATTCCCATCCCCAGTGTGGGCTGTGGTTAGTACATCGCATGTAATCAGTTTCCAAAGTATTCTAATGGGAACGAGGTCGTTTCCGATTGGATTAAAGATACTATGAAGACGTTTTCTGCTAAACCACATGAGGTTCGCCGCGACTGGTACGTAGTTGATGCCACAGGTAAGACATTAGGTCGTTTGGCTACTGAGATCGCGCGACGGTTACGCGGTAAGCATAAACCTAGCTATACACCACACGTCGATACGGGCGACTATATTGTCGTGATCAACGCTGAAAAGATTCGAGTGACTGGTAACAAGCTACAAAACAAGATGTATCATCGATATACAGGTTATATAGGCAATCTAAAATCGATATCCCTTGAGAAGCTTCTCCAAGAGGCGCCTGAACGGGTATTGCAATATGCGGTAAAGGGTATGTTGCCTCGTAACTCACTAGGTAGGAAAATGCTATCCAAACTCAGGATATTCACAGGCTCGGAGCATAAGCATGAGGCTCAGCAACCGCTACCACTGGATATTAATGTTTGATGTGGCAAAAAATTAGGATCGAGGCACAGATCAATGAGTGAAGCACATTTCTATGGAACGGGTCGGAGAAAGACATCAACTGCACGAGTATTCATAAAAGTAGGCAGCGGCGATATCATCGTCAACAATCGTCCGCTGAATAAGTTTTTCGGCCGACAGACAGCACGAATGATAGTTCGACAACCATTGGAATTGATGGACTTGACCGATAAATTCGATATTTATGTAACGGTGAGTGGTGGTGGAACAAACGGGCAGGCTGGTGCAATCCGCCACGGGTTGACACGCGCATTGCTACAGTATGATGAGTCGTTCCGTGTAGCATTGCGTAAAGCCGGATTTGTAACCCGCGATGCGCGCGAAGTGGAACGAAAGAAGGTAGGTTTGAGGAAAGCTCGCCGAGCGACGCAGTTCTCGAAACGCTAGATTTAGCATATTTAAAGTCGAAATTCTTCGCATCAGTGGAATGAAATATCTGATTGATTACTAAAAATAAGTTTGGTATTGGGCAAAATACCCTTAATTAATGCTTAGGGAGAACTTGGGGGATCGTCTAGCGGTAGGACTGCGGACTCTGACTCCGCCAACCCAGGTTCGAATCCTGGTCCCCCAGCCAAAAAATCAGAATAAAATAATTATTTATTAATAAAGTCACGATCAAGAGTGACTTTATTTTATGTTATTGCGATTAGCATTTTTCGATGAAAAAACATGCCAACATTATCGTTTCTCCATCGATTAGTTTGTAGCCCCCTGTTTCCCTTATTGCTCTATTTTCCTCACACCTGAATCGTTGGCAATTATTAGTATATCTGCCGGTCTATGAGAAAAAATTCCCACAGTAAGAACACCGGGCAATTGATTTAGTTTTGCTTCCATTTCGAGTGGATTACTGATTGTCAGGTTGTGGACGTCAAGGATGTGATTGCCATTGTCGGTCACGAAATTTTCCCGCCAGATGGGTTGTCCACGCAACTTGATAAGTTGTCGTGCGACGAAAGATTGTGCCATTGGAATAACTTCAATTGGTAATGGGAATGTACCGAGGGTGCCAACTAGTTTCGAATCATCGACAATACAGATAAATTTATGCGCAGCACCTGCGAGGACCTTCTCGCGTGTTAAGGCACCTCCGCCACCTTTAATCAGATGTAGGTGTTTAGTGGCCTCATCTGCGCCGTCTATATAGAGGTCAATATCACCGACCTGATTAAGCATTGATACCTTAAAACCATACTTCTTGAGCCTAGTTTCGGTTTCAACTGAACTGGAGACGACTGCTTCAATCTTATTGCGAATAGCAGGTAGAAGATCAATAAGAATATTTACTGTCGATCCTGTGCCGACGCCCAGAATCATCCCATCTTGGATGTACTCTAAGGATGCTTTCGCGGCATTCAATTTCTTTGCAGATTGATCCATGTTGCCATATCCATTGAGGTTCCAGTTAGAATGAAATATGCCCGCATTCGCGGGCATATTCTTTATTTAGAAAGAAGATAGTTGGCTACTCTTTCGGTAGATGCCCTATCTAAATTAGGTGCAATAACTACCTGTATTCCAAGTCGTTGGCCTAAGCTATTTACGCCGGGAGACCTTTCTCTTGGCTTTTTTCTTTACCTTACGTTTAGCTTTTTTCTTTACCTTACGTTTAGCTTTTTTCTTTACCTTACGTTTAGCTTTTTTCTTTACCTTACGTTTAGCTTTTTTCTTTACCTTACGTTTAGCTTTTTTCTTTACCTTACGTTTAGCTTTTT
>Ga0315336_1000318_pt1 | contig 159751 bp, 134 predicted proteins | sample ASW5metaG_FD_204512 | JGI IMG/M metagenome (GOLD analysis project Ga0315336, IMG submission 204512) | Ammonia-oxidizing marine archaeal communities from Monterey Bay, California, United States - ASW #5 | ecosystem: Environmental > Aquatic > Marine > Intertidal zone | place: USA: California... | reverse complement strand
GCTGGCGCTGCAACGCCGGCCGGCGCGCGATGGCTTCGCGGTGGTCACCAGCCGCTGCAGCCTGGAACTGATCCACAAGGCCGTGCGCGCCGGCATCGGCACGCTGGTCAGCCTGTCCGCGCCGACCAGCCTGACCGTCGAATGGGCGCGCCGGCACAACCTCAACCTCATTCACCTGCCCCATCGCAGCGCGCCCCGGGTCTACAGCCCGGCGCCGGCCCTGCCCAACCACGACGGATGATTCCCATGAGCCGCACGTCCCGCTTCCATCCCGCGACCCGTTTCCAACCCTACGCCGGCCCCGCCGGCGGCTGGGGCGCGCTGCGCAGCGTGGCCAGCGCCTGGCTCGGCAGCGGCAACGCGCTGAAGAACATCCGCGCCATGCTCAGGACCAACCAGAACGGCGGCTTCGACTGCCCCGGCTGCGCCTGGGGCGATTCGCCCGAAGCCGGCGCGGTGAAGTTCTGCGAGAACGGCGCCAAGGCGGTGAACTGGGAAGCGACCCGGCGCCGCGCGGACGCCGCCTTCTTCGCCCGCCACAGCGTCAGCCAGCTGCGCGAGCAGAGCGACTACTGGCTCGAATACCAGGGCCGCCTGAGCGAACCGCTGCGCTACGACAGCGCCAGCGACCGCTACCGGCCGATCGCCTGGGACGACGCCTTCGCCCTCATCGCCGAACACCTGAACCGGCTGGACAGCCCGCACCAGGCCGCCTTCTACACCTCGGGACGGGCCAGCAACGAGGCCGCCTACCTCTACCAGCTGTTCGGCCGCGCCTTCGGCACCAACAACTTCCCCGACTGCTCGAACATGTGCCACGAGGCCAGCGGCGTGGCGCTGGGCGAAGCCATCGGGGTCGGCAAGGGCACGGTGACGCTGGAGGACTTCGCCCAGGCCGATGCGATCTTCGTGCTCGGCCAGAACCCCGGCACCAACCACCCGCGCATGCTCGAGCCGCTGCGCGAGGCGGTGGAGCGCGGCGCCCAGGTGGTCTGCTTCAACCCGCTGCGCGAACGCGGGCTGGAGCGCTTCCAGCACCCGCAGAAACCCATCGAGATGCTCGCCAACCAGGACGCGCCGACCCACAGCGCCTACCTGCGACCCAACCTCGGCGGCGACCTGGCGGTGCTGCGCGGCATCGCCAAATACCTGCTGCAATGGGAACGCGAAGCCCAGGCCAACGGCGCGCCGGCGGTGTTCGACCACGCCTTCCTCGCCGAGCACACCCAGGGCATCGACGCCTACCTGGCGGCGGTGGATGCCACGCCCTGGACGCAGATCGAACGGCAGTCGGGCCTCGATCGCGAGGCGATCCGCCATGCCGCGCAGATCTACCGCGACGCCGGGCGGACCATCGTCTGCTGGGCCATGGGCATCACCCAGCACCGCCATTCGGTGGCCACCATCCAGGAGATCACCAACCTGCTGCTGCTGCGCGGCAACCTCGGCAAGCCCGGCGCCGGCGCCTGCCCGGTGCGCGGCCACAGCAACGTGCAGGGCGACCGCACCATGGGCATCAACGAACGGCCGCCGGCCGCGCTGCTCGATGCGCTGGAGCGCCACTTCGACCTGCCGATGCCGCGCCAGCCCGGGCACAACGCCGTGGAGTGCATCCAGGCCATGCTCGCCGGCGAGGTGAAGGTATTCATCGGCCTGGGCGGCAACTTCGCCCAGGCCACGCCGGACAGCCCGCGCACCCGGCAGGCGCTGCACAGCTGCGCACTGACCGTGCAGATCAGCACCAAGCTCAACCGCAGCCACCTGACCGTCGGCGGCGACGCGCTGATCCTGCCCTGCCTCGGCCGCACCGACATCGACCGCCAGGCCGGCGGCCCGCAGGCGGTCACCGTGGAAGACTCGTTCAGCATGATCCACGCCTCCCACGGCCAGCTCGAACCGCTGTCCGCGCAGATGCGCTCGGAACCGGCGATCATCGCCGGCATCGCCGCCGCCACCCTCGGCAAGCGCCCGCTGGACTGGCTCTGGCTGGTGGAAGACTACGCGCGCATCCGCGAACTGATCGAGGCGACCATCCCCGGCTTCGCCGGCTTCGACCGCAGGCTGCACCGCCCCGGTGGCTTCTACCTGGGCAACGCCGCCGCACGGCGCCAATGGAACACGCCCAGCGGCCGCGCCGAATTCAAGGTCCATCCGCTGCCGGCCGAGCTGCTGCCGGAACAGGCGCGCCAGTCCGGCGCGGACGCCGACCTGGTCCTGCAGACGCTGCGCTCCCACGACCAGTACAACACCACGCTGTATGGCCTGGACGATCGCTATCGTGGCGTGAAGGGCATGCGCGAGGTGGTGTTCGTCAACCCCGACGACATCCGCCGCCTGGGCCTCGAGGCCGGCCAGCGGGTCGACCTGGTTTCGCTCTGGGACGACGGCATCGAGCGCCGCGTGCGCGGCTTCACCGTGCTCGCCTACGACACCCCGCCCGGCCAGGCCGCCGCCTACTATCCGGAAACCAACCCGCTGGTGCCGCTGGAAAGCTTCGGCGAACGCAGCTATACGCCGACCTCGAAATTCGTTGCCATTCGCGTGTTACCGAGCACGTTGGAGGAGGCAGAAAGGCTGCTCGCCGTCGATAGCTGATCGAGGGACGCTGGCCGTTCACCTTAAATGTGGATACCCATGGCGAAGCCATGTTCGCTGCCAGCGCCCTCAGCATGCCGTCATCGCTCGCCACCGGTTGGAACGCGGTGCTGATGAGGGATGCGCACTATTTACCGCTTCCGCGTACCGCCTGAGTCAGTTGCCTGCCGGCCCGTACGTACTAGCCGCTCGAGCGTTGCGCGTCCATCAATTGGCGCCTGCGCTCGCCCGGTGTCACGCTGAACCAGCGTCGGCATGCGCGATTGAATACGCTCTGTTCGCTGTAGCCGAGCATGCCCGAGATATGCGACATGGGAATGTCGCGCTCCGCCAGGTAGAAGTCCGCGCGCTCGCGGCGGATGGCTTCGAGCATTTCCTCGAAACCACGCCCTCTTTCGGCCAGCTGCCGTTGCAGCGTGCGCTCATGCAGCCCGAGCTGTTCGGCGATGAGCACCAGACGGCACTGCTGGGTCGGCAGCAGGCGCAGCACCAGACGGCGAACCTGCTCCAGCAGATCGGACGAGCCCTGCAGATGCACTTGGCTGAGATACTGCACCAGGGTGCGATGCAGGGCAGCGTCCTGGCGTTCGATACGTTGCCTGAGATGCTGCGGGCTGAGCATCAGTGCGTTACAGGCCTGGCCGGTGTAAACCTCGCAGCCGAAATAGCGCCGATAGCGTGCAGCCGTCAGCGGACTGTTGCCGGCCAGCAACACCGCCTGGGCACTGAAATGCGGGCCACAGAGCAGCTTCATGGTGTTGTGCGCCACGCCCAGGGCCAGCTCGGCCATCTGCCGCTGCGGTCCTGGCAGACGCAGCTCGATGATCAGGCGCGGCGCCTCCGGCTCGCTATGGTCGAGGTCGAGGCGGATGCCGTCACTGTGATAACCGATGAAACGCACGATTTCCGTCAGTGCGAGACCGACGCTGGTGGCGTTGCGCGCGATCAGGGCAATGGGGCCGAGTACCGCGAGGTTCTGATATTCGGCCATGCGCAGACCGAAATCGGCACAGGCCAGCTCCTCGGCCACACTCTCCAGGAGCGTCACCAGTGATTGGAAGGGCACCCGCGCATCCTCGTCGTCGAGCAGCTCCGGGCGAATACGAAAGCGCGCCAGAAATGGCTGGGGATCATGCCCCAGCAAGGTGACCAGCTCGCGAAAGCCGCCGAAGGAGGTTGTGCGGATGAGTGGATTCATGTCGTGGAGAATCAAATATCTGTCGTCAAAGATCAATCTTTGCCGATCGCGCCGACGAAGAATCCCAGGGTCGCTCCCCTTCCCGGAGATTCCCATGCAATTCGATTACATCATTGTCGGTGCCGGCTCCGCCGGTTGCGTATTGGCCAACCGGCTGAGCGCCGATCCGGCGGTGTCCGTCTGCCTGCTCGAAGCCGGCCCGCGCGACTGGTCGCCGCTGATCCATGCGCCGGCGGGGGTGGCGGCCATACTGCCGACCCGCCATGTCAACTGGGCCTTCCACACCGTGCCACAGCCCGGCCTGGGCGGCCGCCTTGGCTACCAGCCACGTGGCAAAGTGCTCGGTGGCAGCAGCTCGATCAACGGCATGATCTATATCCGTGGTCACCAGAGCGACTACGACGACTGGGCCAATCTCGGCTGCGAGGGCTGGGGCTTTCGCGATGTGCTGCCCTACTTTCGCAAGAGCCAGAAACATCACAAAGGCGCCAGCGAATTCCACGGTGGAGAGGGCGAATTGTACGTCGGTCAGATCGAGGCCCATGCGGCCACCCACGCTTTCATCGAGGCCGCGCAGCAGGCTGGCCACCGCTACAACGCCGATTTCAATGGTGTCGAGCAGGAGGGCGTGGGCCAATATGACGTAACGATTCGCGAGGGGCGCCGCTGGAGCACCGCGACGGCCTTCCTCAAACCGGTCCGCGAACGCACCAATCTCACCGTGCTGACCGGCGCCCATGCCGAGCGCGTCCTGCTGCAAGGCAAGCAGGCCATTGGCGTGCAGGTGAATCACAAGGGCCGCTCCACCGAGCTGAAGGCACGCAAGGAAGTGCTGCTCAGTGCAGGCGCCTTCGGCAGCCCGCAGCTTCTGATGCTCTCCGGCATCGGCCCGGCAGCCGAACTCAAACCGCAGGGCATCGCCATCCGGCACGAGCTACCGGGCGTCGGCCGGAATCTGCAGGACCATCCCGACGTCGTGCTCGGCTACAAGAGCACCGACAATTCGCTGCTCGGCTACTCGGTCGGCGGCAGCTTGAAAATAAGCGCCGCGCTCGGACACTACCTGGCGCGCAAGCGCGGTCCGCTGGCCAGCAACTTCGCCGAGGGCGGTGGCTTCCTGAAGACCGACGCCACCCTGACGCGACCGGATATCCAACTGCACTCGGTGGTCAGCCTTCTCGACGACCACAACCGCAAGCTTCACTGGGGCCATGGCTTCAGCTGCCACGTCTGCGTGCTGCGCCCGAAGAGCATCGGTAGCGTCGGCCTGCAATCGCCCGACCCAGCCGCGCCGCCGCGCATCGATCCCAACTTCCTCGGCCATGAAGACGATGTGCAGACTCTGCTCAAAGGTTATCGCATGACCCGCGAAATTTTGGCCCAGTCGCCCATGGCCCGCTTCGGCCTGAAGGACGTATTCAGTGACGGCCTGCACAGCGACGAGCAGCTGATCGAGCTGCTGCGACGGCGCACCGACTCGATCTATCACCCGGTCGGCACCTGCAAGATGGGCCGAGACGAATGGGCTGTGGTGGATGGCCAACTGCGAGTGCATGGTATCCAAGGCCTGCGAGTGGTGGATGCTTCCGTCATGCCGACGCTGGTCGGCGGCAACACTAACGCCCCGTCGATCATGGTTGCCGAGCGCGCGGCCGAATGGATCGCCCAGGACTGATCCGACTCACTACAACAACAAGAGGAACTCTCAATGCATCATTCCATGCTGCGACTCTGCTCGGCGGGCCTGAGCATCGCCCTGCTCGTCAGCCCTCTCGCCCAGGCCTCCACAGCGCCCACCAAGCCGGCCACCGATGCGACCAGGGCGGCCAACCAGGCCGTGCTGGAACGCCTGCCGTTCGCCGATCGCGAAGATTTCAAAAATGCCCAGCGTGGCCTCATTGCCAAACCTGAGACCCTGACCATCAAGGATGCCAGCGGCAAGGTGGTGTGGGATCTGGAGAGCTACAAGCGATTCATCGCCGAAGACATGCCGGCACCCGACAGCATCAACCCCAGCCTGTGGCGACATGCTCAGCTCACGCTTGAATACGGCCTGTTCAAAGTGACCGATGGCATCTATCAGGTACGCGGTTACGACCTTTCCAACATCACCTTCGTAGAAGGCAAGACCGGCTGGATCGTGTTCGACCCGCTGCTCAGCCAGGAGACCGCCAAGGCCGCCTACGAGCTGGTCAATCAACATCTGGGACACAAGCCCGTGGTCGCGGTGGTTTACAGCCACTCGCACATCGACCATTTCGGCGGCGTGCGCGGCGTAATCGACGAGGCCGACGTCAAGTCCGGCAAGGTGCGCATCATTGCCCCCGAGGATTTTTCCGAGCATGCGATCAGCGAGAACGTGATCGCCGGCAATGCCATGGCCCGCCGCTCGGTCTACATGTTTGGCGCCCTGCTGCCGCGTAATGCTCAGGGTGGCGTGAACGCCGGCCTGGCCCCGACCGTGTCCTCGGGCACCACCACCCTGATCATGCCCACCGAGTTCATTCACGAGACCGGCGAGGAGCTCGACATCGACGGTGTGAAAATGGTGTTCCAGGTGACGCCGGGAGCCGAGGCGCCGGTGGAGATGAACACTTACTTCCCGCAGTTCAAGGCGCTGTGGATGGCAGAAAACACCACCAACACGATGCACAACATCATCACGCTGCGTGGCGCACCGGTACGCGACGCGTTGCAGTGGGCCAAGTACATCGGCGAGGCCCAGGCCCTGTACGGCGACCAGACCGAAGTCAAGTTCCAGAGCCACCACTGGCCGCTGTGGGGCCAGGCGCAGATCACCGACTATTTGAAGAAGCAGCAGGCTATCTATAAGTACATCCATGACCAGACGGTGCGCATGATGAACCTGGGTATGAATGGTGAGGAGATCGCCGAAGCCATGACGCTGCCGCCGGAGCTGGAGTCTTTCTGGCCGACCCGCGGTTACTACGGCACCCTGAAGCACAATGCCAAGGCGGTCTATCAGCGTTACATGGGCTGGTACGACGGCAACCCGGTCAACCTGGATAAGCTGCCGCCGCAGCCGGCGGCGAAGAAGTATGTCGAGTACATGGGCGGTGCCGCGTCCGTGCTGGAGAGGGCCCGCGCCGATTTTGCCAAAGGTGAGTATCGCTGGGTGGCCGAGGCCGCCAAGCAGGTGGTGTTTGCCGATCCGGACAACACAGCAGCCAAGAACCTGCTGGCCGACTCGCTCGAGCAGTTGGGCTATCAGGCCGAATCCGGCCCGTGGCGCTCCGTATATCTGCAAGGCGCATACGAGCTACGCAACGGCTTACCTACCGGCGGCGGCATTATCAGCGCCAGTCCGGACGTCATTCGCGCCATGACTCCCGAAATGCTCTTCGACTATCTGGCCGTTCGCCTCAACGGCGAGCGCGCAGCGGGCAAGAAACTGGTGCTCAATTACCGTTTCACCGATCTTGGCAAGGACTATGCGCTGACCGTTGAGAACGGAGTGCTGACCTACGAGCCGAAGCTGGCCAACGACGCCGATGTCGGCCTGACGATGAACAAGACCACCCTTGAAGACATCCAGCTGGGCAAGGCCACTCTGGAGCAGAAGGTCGCTTCCGGCGAGCTGAAGTTCGACGGACGTCCGCAGGCCTTCGCCGAGTTCATGGGCCTGCTCGACACGTTCGACTTCTGGTTCAACATCGTCACGCCCTAGGAGAGCAAAAAGCCGCTCGGCAACGAGCGGCGACAATAACAGGGGAAACATGCATCTAACGAGCGCCACCCTGAATGAGCCTTGATGCGAAGGCTCATTCAGGTAGCCTGCCAGCAAAGGTTCGCTATCGATGCGCTCAGTACTGCCAGGAGGCCACCAGGCGGAAGCTGCGGCCGGGTTCGCTGGTTACAGCGGCAATGATGTCCGTGACGTCATGCTCGAAGCCGTCGAGAAACGCTTCAGACAGGCACTGCCGCTCGCCTCGGGAGTTCAGGCGACTGAGCACAACATCAATTTAACGGGGCCGCGGTGCCCGGTTTGATAGGGGCACGTCCACTGACCGTGCAGATCAGCACCAAGCCCAACCGCAGCCACCTGACCGTCGGCGGCGACGCGCTGATCCTGCCCTGCCTCGGCCGCCCCGACATCGACCGCCAGGCCGGCAGGCGGTCACCGTGGAAGACTCGTGCAGACAGAGCAGCAGTTGATCGCCAGCGGGCAATGACGCTCATTCGAAGCGGCTGGCGTCGTCGCGATCGTGCTGGTAGCGCCGACTGAGGGGAAACGGCGGCAGCCAGCCTTCGCGGCGCACGGTCCAGCATTCGTAGGTCGGCGTCAGCTGGTCGGGCGCATCCAGCGCGCCGAGGTGCACCTCGATTTCATCGGCGAAGCGAGAAAAAACCGACGAGCCACAGCGCGGGCAGAAGTACCGTCCGGCATATTCGGCCGTCTCGCCCTCGACGGTCACCGCATCTTGCGGGAACACCGCAGCCGCGTAGAACAGCGCACCATGATGTTTGCGACAGTCCAGGCAATGGCAGACCCCGACCCGATAGGGCTGCCCCGCCGTCACGATGCGCACGTTGCCGCACAGGCAGCCACCGGTTAATGAATTCACCTTGCGTCTCCTCCGTCAGTGAAAGCGCCACGCCCAGGCCACCGGACTTGGGCCGCGGCTCGACCGCCCGTGAAGCGTAGTCGCCTCTAGAGTGCCGTACTAACGAAGCACGTAGACCCAAGCCTCGACCAGCCGTCCGCGTAGACTCGCCGTCAGCCAGTTTGCCACCGATGCGCTGTAGAACTTGAAAGCCTGACCTAGCCTTTCATCATCTCGAGCACCCGGGCAGCGAGCACGTCTATCGCGAATGGCTTGGTCAGCACCTGCATACCAGGCCCAAGCGAACTGTTGCCCAGGGCGGCGCTCTCGGCATAACCGGTGATGAACAGCGTTTTCAGACCAGGGCGCACCTGGCGGCCGGCATCGGCCATCTGCCGGCCGTTCATTCCACCGGGCAACCCGACATCGGTGATCAGCAGGTCGATGCTCACGTCCGACTGCAGCAGTTTCAACCCCGCCACGCTGTCCGACGCTTCGATCAGCGTGTAGCCGAGATCGCCCAGCACATCCATCAGCAGCAGGCGTACGGTCGGCTCGTCGTCGACGATCAGAATGGTGCCGCAGACGCCCGCGAGTGTAGTCGCCGGGCTGGTTCGCCCACTGCTGCTGATCCTTGCATTGCCGTGGTAACGCGGAAGATAGATGCACATCGAGGTTCCGCGACCGACCTCGGAATCGATGCGCACCTGTCCGCCGGATTGCTTGGCGAATCCGTAGATCATCGAAAGCCCCAGCCCGGTGCCCTCGCCGATCGGTTTGGTGGTGAAGAACGGATCGAACGCCTTGGCGATCACGCTGGGTGTCATGCCGGTCCCGGTGTCGGTCACCGACAGCGACAGATACTCGCCGACGGGCAGGTCGTAGGCCTGGGCCATCTCCGGGCCAAGCCTGCGGTTGGCTGTCTCGATGGTGATCCGCCCGCCGTCGGGCATCGCATCGCGCGAGTTGATGCAGAGATTGAGAATCGCGTTTTCCAGCTGGCTGGCATCCACCGACGCCGGCCAGAGGTCGGGTGCGCTGATGGTTTCGAGCAGGATGCTCGGCCCCACCGTACGCTGGATCAGCTCGGTCATACCCTCCATCAGCATGTTGACGTCGACCGGCCGTGGGTCGAGGGTTTGACGACGGGAGAAGGCGAGCAGCCGATGGGTCAGCGCCGCGGCACGCCTGGCGGCGCCCTGCGCGGCCGACATGTACTTGTCGATATCGTCCAGCCGTCGCTGAGAAACCCTCAAGTTCATCAATTCCAGCGCGCCACTGATGCCGGCCAGCAGGTTGTTGAAGTCATGAGCGAGGCCGCCGGTCAGCTGGCCGACCGCTTCCATCTTCTGCGACTGACGCAATTTCTCCTCGGCCTGGATCAGCTCCGCCGTCCGCTCGGCCACACGCTGCTCCAGCGTGTCGTTGAGTGCGCGCAGTGCAGCGGTGGCGCGATCCCGCTCCGCCTCGATGGAGCGTCGATCTTCGACGTCGATCAGCACGCCGGGAAAGCTCAAGGGCGTGCCGTCCTCCGCATGATCGACGCGCCCGTTGGCCTCTATCCAGTAGAACCTGCCATCGGTCCTTCGCACGCGGTATTGGTGCGCATAGGCACCGCCGCGAGCAATGACTTCTTCGATTGCGGCGGTCAGCCCGTCCCTGTCCTCGGGATGCACGGTTGCGATGATCTGCTCGAGGCTGAGCCCATCACGATCGAGAGTGGGGTCGAGGCCGAAGGCGTTCGCGAAGCCTTCATCCACTGTGAAACGGTCGGCCGGCAGATGCCAGTTCCAGGTACCGATGATCGCGCCTGCCTCGAGGGCCAGCTGGACGCGCTGCACACTCTCCCGTGCGAGGGCTTCGCTGACGCGCAGGCGTTCTTCGGCATTTCTGCGCTCGGTGACGTCGTTGAAGAGAATGGCAATTCGCCGCTCAGACGGATCGCCGACGCGGACGGCGCGAACTTCGAACCAACGCTCGAACGCCTCGGCGTAGTTCTCGAAGCTGGCAGGTTCGCCGGTCTTGGCGACGTGACCATAGGCCTCGAACCAGAACTGCTCCAGGTCCGGCGCGAACTCGGTGACCCATTTGCCGCGCAGGTCCACCCCGGCCTGACGCTCGAATGCCGGGTTGGCCTCGAGGAAGCAGTAGTCCACGGGATTGTCGTCGGCATCGAATTTGACCTGAACGATCGCGAAGGCCGCCTCGATGGTCTCCAGGATGGTGCTGAAGCGCTCCTCGCTCTGGCGCAATGCCGCCTCGGCAGCGCGAATGCGGGTGAGGTCGAGCATCGCGCCGATCATCCGCACGGCCTGGCCTTGGACGTTACGAATCACATGGCCACGGTCGAGGATATCCGCATAGGAGCCATCCAGACGGCGAAAGCGGTACTCGTCGGTCCAGGTCACTTCGCTGCCATCGATGACCGCATGGATAGACCGGTGAATACGTGCGCGATCATCCGGATGGATATGCGCCAGCCACCATTCACCAGTGCTTTCTACGGTGGCCAGCGGATGGCCGTATGCCTGTTCCAGCGCATCGTTCCACAGCACGTGATTATTAAGCAGATCCCAGTCCCATACGGCATCGTTGGTCGCCTTCGCAGCCAGCCGATAACGCACCTGGGTGTCTTCCATGGCTAGGCCCGCAAGGTGCTCGCTGGTGCGGTCACGCAGGATCTTCATGAAGCCAAGGTGCGTGCCTTCTTCGTCATGGATCGGCGAGAGTTCGCCCGCTGCCCAGAACTGCTGGCCGTCCTTGCGTAGGTGCCAGCGCTCGTCCAGGGCGCGACCCTCGCGCAGCGCAGTCTGCATTTCTTCGCTGAACCAGTCACAGGCCCGATCGGCGGGCGTGAAGAAGCGCTCCGCGCTCTGCCCGCGCATTTCCTCTGCGGTCCAGCCCATCACCTTCTCGGCGCCGGCATTCCAGTCGGTGATGATGCCTGCGGTATCGGTCAGGATGATGGCGAAATCGACCACGCTCTCGAATATCGCGCGCTGACGTGCCTCGCTGCCAGCCAATGCCAGAAGGCTGGCCTGCAGCGTCTCAGGGAGTTCTTTGGAGGCGCCCGACTGTGCAGGTGTCGGACGCTGACGATGCTGTTCGCGGGCGGGTTGAATTTGAGATATGGCCGTATCTGGATCGATTTCGGCCAGATCCAGAACCGTGCGCAGGCGTGCCACCTCAGCCACCAGCTCCTCTCGGGTCAGATTTTCCAGAGCTATTTCCATTTTGCATCGTAATGAATGGGCGGGCGGTCATCCCGCGGCGAGCTGTACCTCATAAAAGCAGAAACCACCGGGCTTTGCATCCGCAGGTGTCCAGGCGGTTGCACGAAATCAAGGGGCGTGGCATGAGTGATTGTGGCACCCCAGACGCATCGATTCCGCCTGCACCCTGCACTGCCTGGACGGCCATTCTACGCGGGGCAAACGCCACTTGGCATTGAATCGACTTGATACAAGCGGTCCTTCCGTTTTGGACGACCTGCGGCAGGCAACGACTTCGGTCACAAAGCCCTCCCCTTCATCACACAGTCATCAACCTGAAAAAACCGCCTGAACTTTTGCCAGAAGGGACTGTCACTCAGCTGATGCGCCCTACGGAGCGCCTGCGTTTTCGTGCCGTTTGCACGTCGGGCTCCGGCCTGTGGCTGCCACCGATTCCAGCCACGTTCAGCGTGCTTCTCGCTGCGCCCGAGCCTGCGTCTCGCGCGCCAGACAAGCCGACCTCACCGCCCTCATGCTTGGGTCCTACTCTTCCAATAACGCGAACTTTTCATGTCCATATCTCTTCATCTTTCCGCCCTGCTCTCCCGGTTCAGTTTTACCCAGCCGCGCCAAGTCATCGGCGCCAGCCTGTTCGGCGCCCTGCTCATCGCCGGCCCCGTGAACGCCCAGGAATCTTCCGATAGCACGCGCTGGGTCAGCGACAGCCTGAACACCTATGTGCGCAGCGGCCCAACCGATGGCTATCGCATCGTCGGCACGCTGACTTCGGGGCAAAAGGTCGAGCTGATCAGCACCCAGGGCGATTACAGCCAGGTTCGCTCGGAATCCGGCAGCAACGTCTGGATACCCAGTAAGGAGCTGCAGGACGTTCCCGGCCAGGCCGAGCGTCTGCCGCAGCTTGAACAGCAAGTCGCCGAATTGAGCGAGGAACTCAAGACCATCGACGAAAGCTGGCAGCTGCGTGTGCAAGGCATGCAGGAAACCCTGGACTCGCGCAAAGCCCTGATCGACGAACTGGACGCCCGCCGCATCGCCCTCGAAGCCGAGCTGACCGAAGCACAGTCGGAACTGCGCACCACCCAGGCGCGGCTGGGCGACGAGAACAAACAGGTACTCATGCAATACATGGTCTATGGCGGCAGCATCGCCGGTGCCGGCCTGCTGGTAGGGCTGATCCTGCCAATGCTGACCCGCGGCCGTAAGCGTAACGATCGCTGGTTCTGAGGCAATCAGCCGATCAAGCCTGCCGCTGTGAAGTAGAGCGCTGTACCGAACAGCATGCTGCCGACGAGCCCGACTCGGCCGTTGATGGCGAGCAGCGCGACGGCCAACAGTGACGTCGCAGCCGCCGCCGGTGCAGCACTGATTTCAGTGTATGCGACGTAGACTGCGAGATTGATGAACACCGCGGTTGGCAGAATCTGCCCGACGACGCGTATACCGCCCGCACCGAGCGGCATGCTGACGAATACTGGCACGACCCTGACCAGTACGCTGGCGATCAGTAGCGCGGCGGTGGCAATCAGGGCCGGCTCGTTCATGCTCGGACTCCGTTCAATAGCAAGGCTACGAGCAATACGCCGGGGATCCAGAAGTACACAGGGCCAAACAACAGGATCAGTGCGAGCGACGCTGCGGTGCAAAGCACGATCAAAGCTGTCCCGGCAAGCTGGCCGCCCCGGAAGTGCGCTCGCCGTGCCTTCAGCTGCGACAACGCGAGATAGAACAAAACGGCGCTCGCCGGAAAGCCGAGGTTGAGATCGTCGCTGAGCCAATTTTCAGGCAGGGCATCACCGATCACCGCGCCAAAGGCTCCTGCCACTACCCAGGTAAGAAATATTGCGCTGCGTATCTGCAGCATCCGGTTGATCGACTCGTCTTCCCGTTCACAGGCATAGGCTTCGTCGCCGAGCATGTGTGCGCTGCAGGCTCGCGCGAATGCAGATCGAGGCATCCGTCCTATAGTCGAGATCGCCATCGGCAGGTAACGACAATTGATCGATGCAGTTACAAGCAGCAGCGTGAAGAACCCCGTGCCACTCTCGGAAAGCGGCAATGCTGCGAACTGCCCGCTGCCCGTGAAACCTAGCAAGCCGATCAGCAGAACATCCAGTACCGACCAGCCCGACCTAGCGGCCAGCACGCCGAACAGCAGGGCAACCGGCATGACCGACAATGCTGCCGGGAGGGCCTGCTGCAAAGCGCTGCTGGTTACCAGCGGGGACGCCGTCCGGTCCGCGCTCTCTACTGTTTCTGGCACTTTCTTCACTCCGAGCTGCGCGATGAGATACCAGGCGAAGAGTGAAGAATGCCGCCAAAGGATTCTTGTACGATCGTGCAACTGCGCGCTGACTTCAGCTCAGCCGCATCAGCCGCGCCCAGTGCGCTGGGGTAAGGCCATAGGCTTGTTTGAAGTGGCGACTCATGTGGCTCTGGTCGCTAAATCCCGAAACGAGTGCGGCGTCAGCCACTGAGATCCCGTTCGCAAGCAGCCGCCGAACATGATCGAGCCGACGTAACGTCAGGTAGCGGTACGGGCTGGTGCCATACAGGGCACGAAAATCCCGCGACAGGTTCCAGCGATCCCGGCCGGAAACTCGCTCGAGTTCGTCAAGGCCGAGAGCTTGATCCAGATGATGGTGCATATATTCCCGAGCCAGTTCGGCGGCACGAAAGTCGGCTCGTCGGCGACTGACTCTTACCCCGGCTACGACGGACATGACCTGAGCCAGGTCAAACAGCGCATCCTGCTGCTCCAATTCTTCTATCGGGTTGTCCAGGCAAGACAATAGCGCCCAGACGACACGCCGTAAGCGGGGATCACGGGATATCCCGTCACTGATGAAAGGCAGTGGCTGCCCACCGAGCGGCCCCTGCAGCATCGCTGGCTGGACATAGATTATCCGGTACCGGAAGCCCACCTCGCTCCCCGCCTCACCGTCGTGCAACTCGTCGGGATGCACCACGAAGGTATTCCCGGGCAGACTGTAGCGGGCGCTCTTACGGTAGTTGAAACGGTGCACGCCGGCGAGCGTACAACCAATCGCATAAGTGTCATGCCTATGGGGCGCGAAACCGTAGCCACTGAAGTAGGCCTCAAGCCGTTCAAGGGGACCTGGTTCATCAGGGCGCCGTATCCAGTCCTTATTGCCCTTCATTGCTATTCCCAAGCCCCAAACGCCGTCGTACCCACAGTAGCGATCCACAGCTACGGCGGGCAAGTTCTCCAGGCACCCGATACCCTGGCTTCAAGGCTCGCGCTTGAGCCGCTCCGTTCGTCAAACCGCCATCGCTTAAGCCGATCGGGCGAACTATGCTTGCCGAAGAGCACTGCTAGGAAGCCAGGCACACATGGGCGCAGTATGGCGGTCCGACAAGACATCCCAGGATGGGCGTAACAAGCGCGCCCCTTCCCCCAAATCATCCCGCACATCAGGCAAAGGCCGCCGCAAGGCGGCACGCCGACTGGCGCTGCTCGTCGGCGTTTCGCTGCTGGCTGGCGGCGGCTATCTCGGCTGGCAGGAGCTGGACAGCGCCCGTTGGCAATCGCACTGGTTAAGCCGCTATGCGGCCGATCTGGATTACGTGGTCAAACCCGGGCCGAGCCCGCGCATTCAGTTCCCCGAGGACGGTCCATTCGATCGTCGCCTGGGCTACGTCGATCTACCGCGCTTCATCGAACAGCTTTCGCAGCGCAACTTCAGGGTCGAGGAACAGGCGCGCTTCTCGCGGGCATTGCTGGATTACACCAACCGCGGCTTCTTTCCGCCCTACCCCGAGGATTCCCAGGCCGGGCTGACCATAAACGACTGCCGCGGCGTGCCGCTCTACACCAACAGCTATCCACGCCAGTATTACGAGCGCTTCGAGGACATCCCGCCGCTGGTGGTCATGAGCCTGCTGTTCATCGAGGACCGCGGCCTGCTGGACACCAGCCGTCCCCACGCCAACCCGGCGGTGGACTGGCCGCGCTTCACCAAGGCGGCGATCAGTCAACTGGAGAAGCGCCTGGGTCTCGGCGGCCAGGCCGCCGGCGGCAGCACCCTGGCCACCCAGGTCGAGAAGTACCGGCATTCGCCCGAAGGCCGCACCGGCGATCCGCAGGAAAAGATCCGGCAGATGATCTCCGCCAGCGTGCGCACCTACCGTGAGGGCCCGCAAACGCTGGCCACGCGTCAGCGCATCGTGCGCGACTACCTCAACAGCGTGCCGCTCTCTGCGGCGCCCGGACACGGTGAAGTGCATGGCATCGCCGATGGCCTGCGGCTGTGGTTCGACGCCGACTTCCGTGAGGTCAATCGCTTGCTCGATCCACGCAGCGCCGACAAGGTCGATCCGCAAGCACGCGGTCTGGCGCTGCGTCAGGTGCTGTCGCTGCTGATCGCGCAGCGTCGTCCCTCGTATTACCTGGGTGCCGGCCGCGAGGAAATGGCGGCGCTGACCGACAGTCACATCCGCCTGCTGGCCAACGGCGGCATCATCGATGCCGGCCTGCGCGACGCGGCGCTGGGCCAGCGCATCCTCGGGCAAAGCCCGAGTCGCGATTCGGCTATCCGGCAAGTGGACGCCACCAAGGGCATCACCGTCGCGCGCATGCGCCTGGCCGGGCTGCTCGGCTTGCCGCTGTACGACCTGGACCGCCTGGACCTCACCGCCAGCACGCCGCTGCAGGGTGATCTGCAGGCACAGATCAGCGAGTACCTGGTGCGCCTGGCCGATCCCGCTTTCGCCGAATCGGTAGGACTGTTCGGTGATCGCATGCTGTCCCCGGAGAAGACCGCCGCCGTGCGTTACAGCTTCACGCTGTTCGAGCGCGGCGAGGAAGGCTTCCAGGTGCGGGTGCAGACCGACAACACCAACCAGCCATTCGACATCAACGAAGGTAGCAAGCTGGAACTGGGCTCGACCGCCAAGCTGCGCGTGCTGACCACCTACCTTGAAGTCATCGCCGAGCTGCACCAGCGCTACTCGGACCTCACCCCCGGCGAGCTGCGCAAGATCGACGCCAAGGCCAATCTCAGCCGCTGGGCCATCGACTACCTGGCCACGCACAGCGATCGTAGCCTGGAGCGCATGCTCGACGCCGCGCTGGAGCGGCGCTACTCGGCCAGCCCTGCCGAACGCTTCTTCACTGGGGCCGGCATGCACCGCTTCGGCAACTTCCGCCGTGAAGACGACGGGCGCATGCCCACCGTACGCGAATCGCTGCGCGAATCGATCAATCTCCCATTCGTACGGCTGATGCGTGATCTGGTGAGCTACAGCACCTACGAAACCATCAACAGCGCCGAGCTACTGGGGGACGACAAGGACCCGCGCCGCCAGGAATACCTGACCCGCTTCGCCGATCGCGAGGGCTCGGTGTTCCTGCAACGTTTCTGGAAGAAGTACCGCAACAAGACGGCCGAACAACGCATCGAGACCTTCCTGCATGGCATGCGGCCGACGCCGGTGCGCCTGGCTGCCGTGCACCGCTACCTGATGCCGGATGCCGAGCGGCCGGTGTTCGACAGCTTTCTCAAGCAGCATCTACCGGATGCCGATCTCAGCGACAAGAAGCTGGATGCGCTCTACACCCGCTATGGCCCGGGTGCCTACAGCCTGCCCGATCAGGCCTACATCGCCCGCACGCACCCGCTGGACCTCTGGCTGCTGGGCTACCTGATCGCCCACCCGCAGGCGACGCTCTCCGAAGTCGTCGCCGACAGCCGCGCACAACGCCAGGAAGTCTACGGCTGGCTGTTTCGCAGCCGGCACAAGAGCGCACGCGACAGCCGGATTCGCATCATGCTGGAGGTCGAGGCCTTCACCGACATTCATCGGCGCTGGCAGCGGCTGGGCTATCCGTTCGACAACCTGGTGCCTTCGCTGGCGACCGCGCTGGGCAGCTCGGGTGATCGACCGGCGGCGCTGGCCGAGCTGATGGGCATCATCCTCAACGACGGCGTCCGCCTGCCCAGCGTGCGCATCGACAACCTGCACTTCGCCCAGGGCACACCCTATGAAACCCGCATGGGCCTGGCCGCCGGGACCGGCAAGCGGGTGATGCCGGTCGAAGTCGCCCGAGCGTTGCAGGATGCACTGGCCAATGTGGTCGAAGGCGGTACTGCACGGCGCCTGCAGGGTAGCTTCGTGCAGCAGGACGGCAGTGCTTTGCGAATAGGCGGCAAGACCGGCACCGGTGACAACCGCATCCAGAGCGTCGGCGCGGGCGGCCGGCTGATCAGTTCGCTGGCGCTGAACCGCACCGCCACCTTCGTCTTCTATCTCGGACCCAACCACTTCGGCACGCTAACCGCCTATGTGCCGGGACGCGCCGCCGACAGCTTCCGCTTTACCTCGGCGCTGCCCGTGCAGACGCTCAAGGGCATGGCGCCCATCCTGCAACCCTACCTGCAAGGCCAGAACACGCTGTGCCGAGCGGATGACCTGCCGGCACTGACCAGCGGCATGCTTTCGGCCGAGAACTGATCCCCAAACGCCCGCACCGGTGCTCCTTCCCGGCGCCGGTTTCGGCGCGTGCACCGGCGACAACTGGACGTAATCCGAATTCGTTTGCGACGCCTCGCCTGTTTGCCTGTCGAATACCCCGGCCCTGGAACCAATCTGGAGTGCACACCTGATTGCCGAACTGATCGGCCGCAACGGGAAACGTCATGATCGAAGGGATATTGCTGCTCGCCACGGGACTCTTTGTGCTCGTCACACTCCTGCCACTCTGGCGGCATCGCGCCTGGTGGGTGCGCGTATGGGAGTTTCCACGCCTGCAACTTGGCGCGCTGCTGGTCGCCCTGCTTGTCGCTCAAGTCATGTTGCTTGAGTACAGCCAGCCTTGGCATTACCTGATCTCCGCCCTGACCGGCGCGTGTCTGGTCTACCAGCTCGCGTGGGTCGTGCCCTACACACGCCCCTGGCGCAACGAAGTACGCCGGGCGGGGGCAGATGCTGCAGGCCCGCGCATCCGGGTGATGTCATCCAATGTACTGGGGCCGAATCGGCAGCCCGATCGGCTGCTGGCGCTGGTTCGCGAATATCGCCCCGACGTCCTGGTTACCCTTGAGTCGGATCAGTGGTGGGAAACGCAGCTCGAACAGCTGGTCGAGGAATATCCGCACAGCATCCGCTGCCCGCTGGACAACCTCTATGGCATGCATGTGTTTTCACGTCTGCCGCTGGAAGAGCCGGAGCTGTGCTTTCTGGTGGAAGACGACGTGCCCTCCATGCATGCTCGGGTGCGCGTCAGCGACGAGCTCGCGGTGCGCATGCATTTTCTGCATCCGGCACCGCCCAGCCCCACCGAGAACGACGAATCCACCGAGCGCGACGCGGAGCTGCTGGTGGTCGCCAGAAGCATCCAGGGCGATGCCGGCCCGATCATCGTCACCGGCGACCTCAACGATGTCGCCTGGTCACCGACCACCCGCCTGTTTCGCAAGATCAGCGGACTGCTCGATCCACGCGTGGGCCGCGGTATGTACAACACCTTCCATGCTCGTCACTGGTTTCTGCGCTGGCCGCTGGATCACTTCTTTCACAGTGCGCATTTCCGTTTCATCCGCATGCTGCGGCTGCCGGATATCGGCTCCGACCATTTCCCGGTGTTCATCGAGTTGCAGTACGACCCCAAGCACACTGAAGAGCAGCATGGCCTCGAAGCCGACCGCGAAGACGAACGGCAGGCCGAGGAAACCATAGAAGAAGAGCCCGCCACCCCGGGCGCGGTGCCGCAGCCCACGGCAGGCCCGCGGCGCTGAGCCGCTGGCCACCAGCCGCGGCAGTCAGCCTATGCTGCAGAACAGGGTGCGCCCAGTTCCGACGAGAGAGCCCATATGACGCCCGCATCCGAACGTCCCGCCATCACCCCGGAAACCCTGCGCCAACTCGCCTTCGACCAGTCCATCCGCTGGACCAGTCAGAACGATGACCTGTGGCAGCTGATCGATAACGAGCTGTGGCAGCTCACGCGCAATCCCAGCCTGGTGCTCAGCACCGTGCCCGAGCAGAAGCTGGAAGCACTCCTGCAGCGCGCCGAATGCCATCGTCTGGTGGAGGGCATCGTCGAAGCCCAGCAAGCACGCCTGGAGCGGCCGACCTGGTTCGCCAGCCAAAGACACGCTGAGCGGAGTTATGGCGAACAACTCGCGCGAGTCGCCTATTTCTCCATGGAGTACATGCTCAGCGAGGCGCTGCCGATCTACTCCGGCGGGCTCGGCAATGTCGCTGGCGACCAGCTCAAAGCGGCCAACGATCTCGGCGTGCCGATAACTGCGGTCGGCATGCTCTGGCAGCACGGTTACTTTCGCCAGAGCATCGGCCCGGATGGCCGCCAGCAGGCGCTCTATTCGGTCAATGACACCCGCCAGTTGCCCATCGAGCCACTGCTCGACGCCAGCGGAACAGCATTGCGTTTCGCGATCCAGCTGCCCGGCGTGCAGATCTGGCTGCGCGGCTGGCAGGCCAGGGTCGGCCGCCACCGCCTGCTCCTGCTGGACACCAACGACCCTGCCAACCCGCCCATCGCGCGGCTGATCACCAGCGAACTCTACGGCGGCGACAATGAAATGCGTCTGCGCCAGGAACTGGTGCTGGGCATCGGCGGCTGGCGACTGCTCGAAGCCGCCGGGCTGCAGGCCGACGTGCTTCACCTCAACGACGGCCACGCCGCCTTCGCCGTACTGGAACGCGCCCGCAGCTACATGGCCAGGGAGCGCGTGTCCTTCGACGTGGCCCTCCACGCCACCCGCGCGGGCAATCTGTTCACGACCCATACGCCCGTCGAAGCCGGTTTCGATCGCTTCCCGCCGGAGCTGCTGAGCAAATACCTGGAGCGCTATGCCGAGTACGAACTGGGCATCCCGCTGCAGACCCTGTTGGCCATGGGACGCAAGCATGTGCACGACCCACACGAGCCATTCAACATGGCCTATCTGGCGACGCGCGGGGCCGGCGCGGTCAACGCCGTCAGCCAGCTGCATGGCCGCACCAGCCGCTACATCTTTCGCGAGCTTTATCCGCGTTGGCCGCTCGAAGGGGTGCCTGTCGGTCATGTCACCAACGGCATCCACCTGCCGACCTGGGTATCGCCGGACGCTGAAGCCCACTGGTATGAGCTGCATGGTGATGAGATCCCCTGGCGCGGCACCGACCAGGCTTCCGTGAACGATCTGCTGGCCCAGGTCGATGACCGCTGGCTATGGCAAATCCGCCAACATGCCCGTGGCGAACTGCTCCGCTTCGTACGCGGCCATCTGGCCCGCAGCCTCGCGGTGCACGGCGCCTCGCCTGCGGAGATCGAATTCGCCGGCTCGCGTTTGCACCCGCAACGGCTGACGCTCGGCTTTGCCCGGCGCTTCGCCGCCTACAAACGCCCCAATCTGCTGTTGCACGATCCGGAGCGGCTGGCGCGCCTGCTCACCCATCGCGATTACCCGGTGCAGCTGCTGGTTGCCGGCAAGGCGCACCCCGCCGATCGAGCCGGCCAGGCGCTGCTCAGCGAATGGCAGCAGTTCGCCGCGCGCCCCGATATTGCCGGTCGCGTGGTATTTCTCGAGGACTACGACATGCGTATCGCCCGGCACATGGTGCAGGGCGTGGATGTCTGGCTGAACACCCCGCGTCGCCCGTGGGAAGCCAGTGGTACCAGCGGCATGAAGGTCCTGGCCAACGGCGGGCTGAATCTTTCGCAGCTCGACGGCTGGTGGGCCGAAGCCTATGCCGCCGACCTCGGCTGGGCGGTCGGCGACGGCCTGGAGCACGAACCCGAACACGATGCCGCGGACGCCGAACAGCTGTATCGGCTACTCGAAGAGCACGTGGTGCCCTGCTTCTACCAGCGCGACAAGCAGGACATCCCCACCGCCTGGGTGAAACGCATGCGCCGCAGCATGAGCGCACTGGTGGAGCGTTTTTCCGCCGACCGAACGGTGCGTGAATACACCGAGCGCTATTACCTGCCGCTGTCCGGCAACTACCGACAACGCTGCGCGGATGGCTCTGCGTTGGCCACCGAGATGTCGCGGCGAATCACCAGCCTGCGCAGCTACTGGCACGAACTGGCCTTCGAACAGCTTGACTGGCGGCGCGAGGGCGACACCCAGCTTATCGAGACGCGCCTGCACCTCGGCCGAATCGAACCGGAGCAGATTGCCGTGCAGCTGTTCGCCGAATCGCAGGGGGACGAACCGGCATCCATCCACACATTGAAACTCCAGCACCACGATGGCGCCTACGCCACCTTCCGAATCGAGCTGAGCACCCAACGCGCTGCAGCCGACTACACCGCACGCGTCGTCCCCAGCCCCGAGCTGGGGCTGGCCGTGCCGCTGGAGCTGCCGCTCATCCTCTGGCAGCGATGAACAGCCGGAACGCTACCCGCACCCCGCAGTCATCTATAAACCACCCGTTCATAGAGGATCCGCGACATGATCAAGCAAATGTTCGACAAAACCGCCCCACAGAACGTCCACGGCTGGGAGCGCGCCGCGTCGCTGGCCGGCGGCCTGGTGATGATGGGCAAGGGTCTGCGCCGTGGCGGGTTGATCGGGATCGCCGAGCTGGCCATGGGCGGCATGGCGCTGGCCCGTGGTATCAGCGGTCGTTGCGAGGCCAAGCGCATGCTCGCCGAGATGGAAAGCAAGCCAGCGTTGCCGAGCCAGCGCTACAGCCACATGCCGATGGATTCCGAAGTGCACAGTTCGGACTTCACCGATACCAGCGTACAGATGCCGGACTCCACCCCCATGGGCAACGAAAGCCGCACCACGCCGCGCGTCTGATCGACCGGGCGGCGCTTCGATGATGTGCCGCCTGCGCACAGTCGCCAAAAACAGTTGAAGCATAAAACTCTCGGCGCTCTTGCGGCGCCGTTTTGATCCTCTGAACAGCTCAACAAGCGACTACTGACCCAGCAAACGGTCCTGATTCTGCTGCGCCATTTCCTTCAGGTAATCCCAGGTCGTGCGCATGCGCGCCAGATCCTTGAATTCGATCGGCATCAGCATCCAGAAGGTACGGGTGAAGCTGATCTCGTCGGGCAGCAGCAAGCGCAGCCGTGGGTCGGCATCGGCGGAAAACGCCGGCAGGATCGCGATCCCCGCGCCCATCGCCACCGCCTCCTGCTGCGCCAACAGACTGGTGCTGCGCAGGCCGACCGAGCGGACATCGGCGATACCGTCGAGAAACAGCAACTCCTTGCTGAACAGCAGATCGTCGACATAGCTGACGAAGCGATGCGCAGCCAGATCCTCGCGGCTGCGGATCGGTGAGTGTTCGTCCAGATACGCCGGCGACGCATACAACCGCAGCACGTAGTCGGTGAGCCGGGTGATGATGAACGGCCCGCGTTCCGGGCGCTCCAGGGTGATGACGATATCCGCCTCGTGGCGCGACAGGCGCACCGCGCGCGGCAGGGCCAGCAGGTCGATGTTCAGGTGCGGGTAGCGCCGGCTCAGGCCGGCTAGCTGACCGGCCAGCATCACCGTGCCGTAGCCCTCGGTGGCGCCGATGCGCACCTGCCCGGAAAGGCCGTCGCCCATGCTCGGTAACGAGTGTTCGATGGCTGCGCTGGCGCTTTCCATCGCTTCCACTCGCGGTAGCAGATTGCGCCCGGCTTCGGTGAGCTTGTAGCCACCCGGCTCGCGCAGGAAAAGCTGCAGGCCCATGCTTTTTTCCAGCGCCTGCAAACGACGGGACACAGTTGTGTGGTCGACCGCGAGCCGGCGCGCCGCGGTCGTCAGCCGCCCCGCTCGGGCGACCTCGAGGAAATAGCGCAGATTGTCCCAGTCCATGGTTGAAGCCTCCATCAGCCCCTGTGCATTTATGCAGAACGACTCTGCAGTCGATCGCATTGTAATGTGGTTTTTTGCATTGCTACATTCAGTGCAACTGGTCGCAGCCGTCCGCGAGCCATAACAACAACAGTGCCTTCTCAGGCGGAGAGCCTTATGACAACGTCCAGCTCCATTCCTACCGTCAAATTGCTGATCGACGGTGAATTTATCGAATCGACCACCCAGGACTGGCGCGATGTCGTCAACCCGGCGACCCAGGAAGTCCTGGCGCGCGTGCCGTTTGCGACCGCCGAGGAAATCGACCGCGCCGTCGCCAGCGGCCAGAAAGCCTTCAAGACCTGGCGCAAGACGCCAATCGGCGCGCGGGCGCGCATCTTCCTCAAGTACCAGCAGCTGATTCGCGAAAACATGAAGGAGCTGGCGGCGATCCTCACCGCCGAACAGGGCAAGACCCTGGCCGATGCCGAGGGCGACGTGTTCCGCGGCCTGGAAGTGGTCGAGCACGCCGCTGGCATCGGCAACCTGCAGCTCGGCGAGCTGGCCAACAACGTCGCCGCCGGCGTCGATACCTATACCCTGCTGCAGCCGCTGGGCGTCTGCGCCGGCATCACCCCGTTCAACTTCCCGGCGATGATCCCGCTGTGGATGTTCCCCATGGCCATCGCCACCGGCAATACCTTCGTCCTCAAGCCATCCGAGCAGGACCCGATGGTCACCATGCGCCTGTGCGAACTGGCGCTGGAAGCCGGCGTGCCGCCGGGTGTGCTCAACGTGGTGCACGGCGGGCCGGACGTGGTGAACGCGATCTGCGACCACCCGGATATCAAGGCGGTGTCCTTCGTTGGCTCGACCAGGGTCGGTACCCACGTCTACAACCGCGCCAGCCAGGCCGGCAAGCGCGTGCAGTGCATGATGGGTGCGAAGAACCACGCCATCGTGCTGCCCGATGCGCACAAGGAGCAGACCCTCAACAACCTCGCCGGTGCCGCCTTCGGTGCGGCCGGCCAGCGCTGCATGGCGCTGTCGGTGGTGGTACTGGTGGGCGAAGCGCAGGCCTGGATTCCCGATCTGGTCGCCAAGGCGCAGACGCTCAAGGTCAACGCCGGCGTCGAGGCCGGCACCGATGTCGGTCCACTGGTTTCCTGCGCGGCGCTGGATCGCGTCAGCGGCCTGATCGAACGCGGCGTGCGCGAAGGCGCCAAGCTGGAGCTGGACGGCCGCAACCCGAGCGTCAACGGCTACGAAAAGGGCAACTTCGTCGGCCCGACGATCTTCTCCGGCGTTACCCGCGAGATGAGCATCTATCAGGAAGAAATCTTCGGCCCGGTCCTCTGTGTCATGACGGCGGCGACCATGGACGAAGCCATCGCGCTGATCAACGCCAACCCGAACGGCAACGGCACCGCCATCTTCACCCGCTCCGGCGCCGCGGCACGGCACTTCCAGGAAGAGATCGACGTGGGTCAGGTCGGCATCAACGTACCGATCCCGGTGCCGGTACCGATGTTCTCATTCACCGGCTCACGCGCTTCCAAGCTCGGCGACCTCGGCCCGTACGGCAAGCAGGTGGTGCAGTTCTACACCCAGACCAAGACCATCACCGAGCGCTGGTTCGATGAAAACGAGGTCGGCGGCCCGGTCAACACCACCATCAATCTGAAGTGACATCACCCACCGGGCCGGCGGACGCGCCGGCCCTACAGGATGCTGAAATGACATTCGAAACCCTGCTCGTAGAAATCAAAGAACGCGTTGCGCTGATCACCCTCAACCGACCGCAGGCGCTCAATGCGCTCAACGCCCAGCTGATCAGCGAACTGAACCAGGCCCTGGGCCAGCTCGAGGCCGATCCGCAGATCGGCTGCATCGTGCTCACCGGCTCGGCCAAGGCCTTCGCCGCCGGCGCCGACATCAAGGAAATGGCCGAGCTCTCCTACCCGCAGGTCTATCTCGATGACCTCTTTGCCGAAGCCGACCGCATCGCCACGCGCCGCAAACCGCTGATCGCCGCGGTAGCCGGCTACGCCCTGGGCGGCGGCTGCGAGCTGGCACTGCTGTGCGACATGATCTTCGCCGCCGACAACGCGCGTTTCGGCCAGCCGGAAGTCAACCTTGGCGTGCTGCCGGGCATTGGCGGCACCCAACGCCTGACCCGCGCAGTGGGCAAGGCCAAGGCGATGGACATGTGCCTGACCGGTCGCCAGATGGACGCCGCCGAAGCCGAGCGCGCCGGCCTCGTCGCGCGCGTATTCCCGGCCGAAAGCCTGCTGGAGGAAACCCTCACAGCCGCCCGGGTGATCGCCGAGAAATCCCTGCCGGCCACCATGATGATCAAGGAAAGCGTCAACCGCGCCTTCGAGACCACGCTGGCAGAAGGCATCCGCTTCGAGCGCCGCGTGTTCCATGCGGTGTTCGCGACCGCCGACCAGAAGGAAGGCATGGCCGCGTTCAGCGAGAAGCGCAAGCCTGAGTTCACCAATCGCTGAGCCGCGTCTGGCCATAACAACAAGAGGAAACACGCCATGCATATCGGATTCATCGGCCTGGGCAACATGGGCGCACCCATGGCCCACAACCTGCTCAAGGCAGGCCATCAGCTCAGTGTCTTCGACCTCAACGCCGCGGCCGTGGAAAACCTGGTCGGCGCCGGCGCGCTGCCGGTCGACTCCCCGACCGCTATCGCCCAGGGCAATGCCGAGCTGATCATCACCATGCTTCCGGCCGCCGCCCATGTGAAGAGCGTGTACCTGGGCGAGAACGGCCTGATCGCCACTAGCCGCGCCGGCGTGATGCTGATCGACTGTTCGACCATCGACCCGCACAGCGCCCGCGAAGTGGCCAAGGCCGCCGCCGAGCATGGCAACCCGATGCTCGATGCACCGGTATCCGGCGGCACCGGCGGCGCCGCGGCCGGCACCCTGACCTTCATGGTCGGTGGCAGCGACTCGGACTTCGACCGTGCACAACCGATCCTCGCGGCGATGGGCAAGAACATCGTGCACTGCGGTGCGGCCGGCAACGGCCAGGTGGCCAAGGTCGCCAACAATATGCTCTTGGGCATCTCCATGATCGGCGTCGCCGAGGCGATGGCGCTGGGCGTCGCGCTGGGCATGGATGCCAAGACCCTGGCTGGCGTGATCAACACTTCCAGCGGCCGCTGCTGGAGTTCGGACACTTACAACCCCTTCCCCGGCGTGCTGGACAACGTACCGGCCTCGCGCGGCTACAGCGGCGGCTTCGGCAGCGACCTGATGCTCAAGGACCTGGGCCTGGCCACCGAGGCCGCCAAGCAGGTGCGCCAGCCGGTGATCCTCGGCGCCCTCGCCCAGCAGCTCTACCAGAGTTTCAGTGCCCAGGGCCATGGCGGCCTGGACTTCTCGGCGATCATCAATCAGTACCGCAAGGACACCTGACCATGACTGCAACCGAACGCCCCGTGCTGGCCGCCGTACGCAACCACGTCGGCCACCTCACCCTCAATCGCCCGGCAGGACTGAACGCCGTGACCCTGGAAATGGTCCGCCTGCTGCAACAGCAGCTCAGCGCCTGGGCAGCCGATCCGCAGATTCATGCGGTGGTGCTGCGCGCCAATGGCGAGAAGGCCTTCTGCGCCGGTGGCGATATCCGTTCGCTGTACGACAGTTTCCAGCGCGGCGACAGCGAACACGAAATCTTCTTCGAGGAGGAATATGCGCTCGACCAGTACATCCACGCCTACCCGAAGCCGCTGCTGGCGCTGATGGATGGCTTCGTCCTCGGCGGCGGCATGGGCCTGGTCCAGGGCGCGTCGCTGCGCGTGGTCACCGAGCGTGTGCGCATGGGCATGCCGGAAGTGGCCATAGGCTATTTCCCGGACGTCGGCGGCAGCTATTTCCTCTCGCGCCTGCCGGGTGAGCTGGGTACCTACATGGGCGTCACCGGTTTGCAGATCCGCGCCGCCGATGCGCTGCATGTCGGCCTGGCGGACTGGTGCGTCAGCCACGACCAGATCGCCGAGCTGGATCGCTGCCTCGATCGCATGAGCTGGTCCGTCCATCCGCAGGAGGCGCTGCGCACCCTGGTGGCGACCCTGGGCAGCAACAAACTGCCGGGTTCCGAGCTGAAGACGTTGCATCAGGCCATCGACGAGCATTTCGGCAAAAGCGACGTGGCGGCGATTCGCGCATCGCTGGCCGCCGAGACGCGCCCGGAGTTTGCCGACTGGGCCGAGGAAACGCTGAAAGTGCTCGACAGCCGCTCGCCGCTGGCCATGTGCGTCACCCTGGAGATGCTGCGTCGCGGCCGCGAACTGCCGCTGGCCGACTGCTTCGCTTTGGAACTGCACCTGGACCGCCAATGGTTCGCCAAGGGCGACATCATGGAAGGCGTGCGCGCGTTGATCATCGACAAGGACAAGTCACCGCGCTGGAATCCGCCGACGCTGGCAGAGGTCACGCCGGAGCGCGTCCAGGCGTTCTTCGACGGCTTCAAGGCCACCACCGGCAAGACACGCCGCAGCGCCACGGCCTGAAACTCTTTTGCAGCACAACAACAAGAAGAGACCGCGCAATGCATGACCTCGAACTCAGCGAAGATCAACGCATGATCCGCGACATGGCGCGCGACTTCGCCCGCCGCGAGATCGCCCCCCATGCACAGGCCTGGGAAAAGGCCGGTTGGATCGATGACGCCCTGGTCGCCCAGATGGGCGAGCTTGGCCTGCTCGGCATGGTCGTCCCGGAAGAATGGGGTGGCAGCTATATCGACTACGTCGCCTACGCCCTGGCCGTGGAGGAAATCTCCGCCGGCGACGGCGCCACCGGTGCGCTGATGAGCATCCACAATTCCGTGGGCTGCGGCCCGGTGCTGAACTACGGCTCGCAGGCGCAGAAGGACGAGTGGCTGGCGGAGCTGGCCAGCGGTCGTGCCATCGGCTGCTTCGCTCTCACTGAACCGCAGGCCGGCTCCGAAGCGCACAACCTGCGCACACGCGCCGAATTGGTGGACGGTCAGTGGGTACTCAACGGCAGCAAGCAGTTCTGTAGCAATGCCAAGCGGGCGAAGCTGGCCATCGTTTTCGCGGTGACCGATCCGGACCTCGGCAAGAAGGGTCTTTCCGCGTTTCTGGTGCCCACCGACACGCCCGGGTTCGCGGTGGAACGCAGCGAGCACAAGATGGGCATCCGCGCCTCGGACACCTGCGCGGTCTCGCTCAGCGACTGCCGAATCCCGGAGGCGAACCTGCTTGGCGAGCGTGGCAAGGGCCTGGCGATTGCGCTGTCCAATCTCGAAGGCGGCCGTATCGGCATCGGCGCACAGGCGCTGGGCATCGCCCGTGCGGCCTTCGAAGCGGCCCTGCTCTATGCACGCGAGCGGGTGCAGTTCGGCAAGCCGATCGCCGAGCACCAGAGCATCGCCAACATGCTCGCCGACATGCAGACCCAGCTGAACGCCGCGCGCCTGCTGATCCTGCATGCCGCGCGGCTGAAGAGCGCCGGCCTGCCCTGCCTGTCCGAAGCCTCCCAGGCCAAGCTGTTCGCCTCGGAAATGGCCGAGAAAGTCTGCTCGCAGGCGGTGCAGATTCACGGCGGCTACGGCTATCTCGAGGATTATCCGGTAGAGCGCTACTACCGCGATGCGCGTATCACGCAGATTTACGAGGGCTCCAGCGAGATCCAGCGCCTGCTGATCGCGCGCGAGCTGGCGAACTACGCACTGTAGCCGAGAAGCGAGCGTAGGTTGGGTTGAGATGCGTGGATTGGGTCGGGGCACGTAGGTTGGGTTGAGATGCGTGGGTTGGGTCGGGGCACGTAGGTTGGGTCGAGGAGTGCAGCGACGAAGCCCAACACGTTTGTGGTGGTTCAATTTCCACGGACGTGGTGGTTCGACCTCCGCTCGTTGGGCTTCGCTGCGCTCAACACCAACCTACCGGGCGCCCCATTGTGCATCGCGTATAGGGCGAGCCGCGTGGGTACCACCGGCCTTGGGGCGTGGTTGGGCCGAAGCGCGTAGGTTGGATCGGGGCGCGCAGCACGTAGGTTGGGGCGGGGCGCGCAGCCTGAGGAGCGCAGCGACGAAGCCCAACACGTTCATATACCCGTCCCTGTTGGGCTTCGCTGCGCTCAACGCCAACCTACCGCGTCCCATTGTGCATCGCGTATAGGGCGAGCCACGTGGGTACCACCGGCCTTGGGGGGCGTGGTTGGGCCGAAGCGCGTAGGTTGGGGCGGGGCGCGCAGCCTGAGGAGCGCAGCGACGAAGCCCAACACGTTTGTGGTGGTTCAATTTCCACGGACGTGGTGGTTCGACCTCCGCTCGTTGGGCTTCGCTGCGCTCAACGCCAACCTACCGAACGCCAACCTACCGAACGCCAACCTACCGAGCGCACCGGTCGTCCGGAGGGTGGCCGCCAGAAATGCAAATAAAAGGGGGAGCCTCGCGGCTCCCCCTTCAAGGGATCTTGCTTTGTTCTTCTTCTGCTGACGGGCTTGTTGTTTTTGTTGGCAGCCCGGTCGGACATCGTCCGCATAGCAGTCCCATTCGGGACATAAAGAACAAACGGATTATTTTGGTCGCTGATGTTGCCACTACCCTCGCGGGCTCAACCGGTTCTGGAGCTGCCTCAAGGCAGTTTTATTGTTCTCGGTCCGGTCGACAGGAAACCTGTCGGGCAATTCCTCTCCAAAAGAATCAGTTTGCTACGTCTCCCACCTGCTTGTTTTTATTGTGTCGGAGTCGCTACGTGTTGTTTTTGTTATTGGGTGTGTTTTCTTGTTCTTGTTATGCCAATAACAAAGCATTCGTCGTGCTAGCTCTGATAAATCCTTAATTTTCAATAGGTTATGATTTTCGCATACAGAGAAGGCACAGAATCCGCGCCTGATTCGTTACCGCCCACCTCAGCGACCGTTACGCTGTACGAAAGGAGTAACACCTTTGGGTAACCGTAACCGCCTCTGTGCGCGGCGGACGCGTAAGGCGCGATAGCCTGGTGAAGGGATGTGTCAGCCGATTCGCGGTTGCACAATGCAGGACACCCCGGCAGTGGCTCACTGTCAGGGTGTCTATCGCTCGATGGGCATAAAAGGTTCTTCGGCTGGTTAGCGCCTGTGTCGTATCAGGCGTCTGCTGTCTGCACAGCAGTTTCCTTGCGTCTGGCTAGGTAATCGCAGGCCATGATGGCGAGCAATGGGACGACACCAACACTGAGGGCAGCGTGCCAGGATCCGACGAGGGCCACGAATAGCATCCCCACGACAACGATCGCAGCGACGCAGTGGGCCAGGAAACGGCACATTTCAAGTGCAACTACTTGTTGTTCGGCATCATTAATCATGACGGTGTACTCCCCGTTTTTTGTTGTAATAAGCAGCCTCCGTTTTCATAGTAGTCAGCTGGTGCAAACTCGCAAACCTAAACCGACGTGCGGCACGTCTAGGTCGCGCCTTACGGGCACTGCACACTACTTTGGTCAGCCCCGGATGATTACTTTGAACAGTGTTGCGATATAAGCGTTATATATTCAGGAATGAATTTCCTGACTGTTTGCCCAATAATGGACGCGCTTTTTTCGCAGCATGAAAGTCGTCGACTTCAATACTCGCGCGGCGAGCCTGCCTGCGTCGTCACAGTGCTTACCGTCCAGCCGCGTAGCTCAGTCCCACCCCGCCTCCGCACCGCAACGTAACGTCCGCCTCGCCTTGCCTGGCGTGCGGGAAAAACGTGGAGCCGGTGCTGCCTGCACCACACCCTCTATTTCCTGATAAACGCCACGCTGGCGCAGATGCGGATGCTGCGCCGCTTCTTCCAGTTCAAGCACGGGCGCGAAGCAGGCGTCGCTACCCTCGAGCAAGGCACACCACTCGACCTGGGTGTGCGCGGCGAACAGGCGCTCCAGTCGCTCGGCCTGTGCGGGCCAGTCAGCTGGATCGGCGCAACCTGCCCAGAGCGCTTCCGGCGCATCGATGCGCTCGAGTAATTCCCGCCAGAACTGTGGCTCCAGCGGACCGATTGCAATCTCGCGTCCATCCGCGCAGCGATAGCAACGGTAATTCGGCGCAGCGCCAGCCAGCGGATTGCGTTCGCGCTGCATGTCGATCCGCCCGCTCGGCAGCAAGCCGGCGAAGAAGGTCATCAGCGACGACACGCCATCGACGATCGCCGCATCGATCACCTGCCCCTGCCCCGAACGTTCGCGCTCCCATAACGCGGCGAGGATGCCGACGGCGAGGTAGAGCGAGCCGCCACCGAAATCACCGACCAGGTTCAACGGCGGTATCGCCGTCCCGCTCTCGCCGCGGATTGCCGCCAGCGCGCCGGTCAAGGCGATGTAGTTGATGTCGTGCCCGGCGGCCTTCGCCAGCGGGCCGCTCTGGCCCCAACCGGTCATGCGCCCGTAGATCAGCCGGGGATTGCGCTGCAGCAGTTCATCCGGGCCCAGCCCCAACCGCTCCATGACGCCCGGACGAAAGCCTTCGATCAGTACGTCGGCCGTCTGCGCCAGTTCAAGACAGCGCTCCCGACCGGCGTCGCTGCGGATATCCAGCGTAGCCAGTTTGCGGCCACGATCGACCACCGGGTTGGGCCAGCCGTTGCCGCCCTCGCGCTCGATACGCAGCACCTCGGCGCCCATATCCGCCAGCAACATTGCGCAGTGCGGGCCCGGTCCAATCCCGGCAAACTCCAGCACGCGCAGGCCCTGTAGCGGGCCTTGGCGAGCATCGATACCTTCGCTCATCTGTATTTCTCCTGATCCGCGCGCACGAGCACGCCCCGCGCCGACGGCACGGGACGTTCCTGCTGAACAGTTACTGGTTGACCGCGCTGGGCTGGTTCTCGACCAGATGGCTGCGATAGCGCTCGCGCAGCACCTTCTTGTCGATCTTGCCGGTGGCGGTCAGCGGCACCGCGTCGAAGATCACCGCATCCGGCATCCACCACTTGACGATGTTCGGCTCCAGATGGGCGAGGATTTTCTCCACGGTGACCTCGGCATCGGCATGCGGCTCGATCACCAGTACCGGACGCTCCTCCCATTTGGGATGGAACACGCCGACCACCGCCGCCACCTTCACCCCGGGGCAGGCCGCCGCGACGTTTTCGATATCGATGGAGCTGACCCACTCGCCGCCGGACTTGATCACATCCTTGCTGCGGTCGGTGATGCGCATGAAGCCATCGGCATCCAACGTGGCGATGTCACCGGTGTCGAACCAGCCGTCTTCGTCCAGTGCGCTGACGTCGCTGCGGTAATAGCGCTCCACCGTCCACGGGCCGCGCACCTTGAGGCTGCCGGAACTGACGCCGTCGCAGGGCAACTCACGCCCCTCCTCGTCGACGATCTTGAGTTCGATACCGAATTGCAGGCGGCCCTGGCGGGTCCAGATGGTGTCGTTGGTCGCTTGCTGGCCGCGTTCGGCCAGCTTCGGCGTCGGCGTCGCCACCACACCCAGCGGGCTGGTTTCGGTCATGCCCCACAGCTGGCAGACCGCGACGCCGTACTTGGTCTGGAAGGTCTCGGCCATGGCCCGCGGCACGGCGGAACCGCCGATCACCAGGCGCGCCAGGCTGCCGGAATCTTCACCGCTACGCTCCAGATGGGCGAGGTACATGGTCCAGATGGTCGGCACGCCGCCGGACAGGGTCACGCCCTCGGTCTTGATCAGCTCCTGCAGGCTCGCGCCGTCCATCTTGTCGCAGGGCAGCACGAACTTGCAGCCATTGATCGCCGCGGCGAACGGAATGCCCCAGGCGGTGCCGTGATAGAGCGACGAGCACGGCATGATGCAATCGAAGGCGGACAGACCGAACGCGCCGGACAGCCCGGCGGCCATCGCATGCAGCACCACCGAGCGATGGCTGTAGAGCACGCCCTTGGGGTCGCCCGTGGTGCCGGAGGTGTAGCAAAGCACCGCGCCGGCGTTCTCGTCGAATTGCGGCCAGTCCACGGGCTGCGCATCCGCGATCAGCGCTTCGTAGCCTTGCACGTCGACAAGGTCCGCCTTCGGCTGCGCGGCCAGTTCGATGAAATGGCGAATATTGCCCAGCCGTGGCCGCAGCCGAGCGACGCACTCGGCAAAGCTGCTGTCGAACAGCAACACCTGACTGCCGGCGTGGTTGATGGTGTAGACGATCTGTTCGTCCGACAGCCGCGGGTTGGCCGTGTGCAACACGGCGCCGATGCCAGGCACGGCGAAGAACAGCTCGTAATGACGATGGGTGTTCCAGGCCAGCGATGACACGCAGTCACCCGGCCCGATACCCAGCGCGCGCAGCATCGTCGCGGCCTGCGCCGAGCGCGCGGCAAGACCGGCATAGTCGTAACGCCAGAGGGGTTCGTCGACCAGCCGCGAGACGATCTCGCGATCACCATGAGCACGCGCGGCGTGGGTGACGATGCTGCTGATCAACAGCGGGGCGTTCTGCATCAATCCTGGTTGCATGTTTCCTACCTCTATCTTGTTTTTATTGTGCAAGTGCCGGTCGAGGAAACGGCGTTCTACCGGCACCACTTGAAATCACGTATCGATGCGCCGCAGGCACGCAGGCGCAGCGGGTTTTCGGTCAGTCCGGCCCTCCGAGGTTGCGCGCGATGACCAAGCGCTGGATATCGCTGGTGCCTTCGTAGATCTGGCAGACCCGCACGTCGCGGTAGATGCGCTCCACCGGGAAGTCGGCCAGATAACCGTAGCCGCCAAGGGTCTGGATTGCTGCCGAACAGACCTTCTCCGCCATCTCCGAGGCGAACAGCTTGGCCATCGACGCTTCAACTAGCGCCGGACGGCCGGCTTCGCGCAGCGCGGCCGCGTGATGCACCATCTGCCGCGCCACGGCGATCTGCGTCGCCATGTCGGCCAGGCGAAAGGCCACGGCCTGGTGCTCGATGATCGGCTTGCCGAAGGTTTCGCGGTCGCGGGCATAATCACGCGCCGCCTCGAAGGCGGCGCGGGCCATGCCCACCGCTTGGGCGGCGATGCCGATGCGTCCGCCTTCCAGGTTGGCCAGGGCGATCCGGTAGCCCTCGCCCTCCTCGCCCAACCGGTTGGCCACCGGCACGCGCAGGTCTTCGAAGGCGATCTGGCAGGTATCCGAGGCATGCTGGCCGAGCTTGTCCTCGACCCGCAGCACCTGATAGCCCGGGCTGTCGGTGGGCACGATAAAGCCACTGATGCTGCGCTTGCCGGCGTCCGGGTCGGTCACCGCAAAGACGATCACCGTACCGGCATGCTTGCCCGACGTGATGAACTGCTTGGCACCGTTGAGCACGTAATGATCACCGTCGCGTCGGGCACGGGTGCGCAGGCTGCTGGCATCGGAGCCGGCCTGCGGCTCGGTGAGGGCGAAGGCGCCGATCTGCTCGCCGCGTGCCAACGGGCCGAGGAAATCGCGCTTCTGCTGGTCGTTGCCGAAACGCAGGATCGGCACGCAACCCACCGAGTTGTGCACGCTCATGATGGTCGAGCAGGCGCCGTCACCGGCGGCGATCTCCTCCAGCGCCATGGCGTAGGCCAGGTAGCCAGTGTCGCTGCCGCCCCACTGCTCCGGCACCAGCATGCCGAAGAAGCCGAGCGAGGCCATCTCGCCAATCGCCTCGGCGGGATAGCGATGCTCGCGACTCCACTGTTCGGCGAAAGGCTTCAGCCGTTCCTGAGCGAACTGGCGCGCCATCTCGGCAATCGCGTTTTGATCTTCATTGGGCAGCATGGATGCCTCCTCAGATCAGTTCGACGGCCATTGCCGTGGCTTCGCCGCCGCCGATGCAGATCGCCGCAACGCCACGGCGCAGCCCGCGGGCACGCAGGGCCGAAAGCAACGTCACCAGAATCCGTGCGCCCGACGCACCGATGGGGTGGCCAAGTGCGCAGGCGCCGCCGTTGACGTTGACCTTGGCGTGGTCCAGGCCCAGCTCGCGCATGCTGGCCATGGCGACGACCGCGAAGGCTTCGTTGATCTCGAACAGATCCACCTCTTCGGTGGTCCAGCCGGTGCGCTCCATCAGCTTGCGGATCGCCCCGATCGGCGCAGTGGTGAACAGATTCGGCGCATCGGCGTAGGCCGCGTGGCCATGGATCACCGCCTGCGGCTGCAGGCCCCAGCGCTCGGCCTCGGAGCGGCGCATCAGCAGCAGCGCGGCGGCACCGTCGGAAATCGAGCTGGAATTGGCCGCGGTCACAGTGCCGCCGTCGCGGAACGCCGGTTTCAGACTGGGGATCTTTTCCGGCATCGCCTTGGGTGGCTGCTCGTCGTTGCGGACCTGCCGCTGCTGTTTGCCCTGGGTGACTTCCAGCGTGACGATCTCCTCGGCGAAACGCCCTTCGTTGATCGCAACCTGGGCGCGGCGCAGTGATTCCAACGCGTAACCATCCTGTTCCTCGCGGCTGAAACCGAAAGCGTCGGCGCATTCTTCGGCAAAGGTGCCCATCAGCCGACCTCTGTCGAACGAGTCTTCCAGACCGTCGAGGAACATGTGGTCGAGCACCCGCCCATGACCCATGCGATAGCCACCACGGGCGCGGTCGAGCAGGTACGGCGCGTTGGACATGCTTTCCATGCCGCCGGCGACAACGATGTCGGCACTGCCGGCAAGCAGCTGGTCGTGGGCCATGATCACCGTCTGCATACCCGAGCCGCACATCTTGTTGACCGTGGTACAGGTGGTGGCGCGGGTCAGCCCGGCGCTCAAAGCCGCCTGCCGTGCCGGTGCCTGGCCCTGGCCGGCGGGCAACACGCAGCCCATCAGCACGTCCTGCACGTTCTCGGCCGGCAGGCCGCTGCGTTCCACGGTGGCACGGATGGCGGCAGCGCCGAGTTGCCAGGCGGTCATGCCCTGCAGGTCGCCCTGAAAGCCGCCCATGGGCGTGCGTGCGCTGCTGACGATTACGATCGGATCATCTTTCATCTCTGCGTCCTTCATTTGGCGGCCATGCGCAAGGCACCGTCGAGACGGATCACCTCGCCATTGAGCATGCTGTTCTCGAAGATGTGCCGCACCAGCGCGGCGTACTCGGCCGGGTGGCCCAGACGTGGCGGAAACGGCACGCCGGCGGCCAGCGAGGCACGGATTTCCTGGGTCATGCCGGCCATCATCGGCGTCTCGAACACGCCGGGGGCGATGGTCATCACGCGAATGCCGAAGCGCGCCAGCTCGCGCGCGACCGGCAATGTCATGCTGACCACCCCGCCCTTGGAGGCGGCATAGGCCGCCTGGCCGATCTGCCCGTCGAAGGCGGCAATCGATGCGGTATTGATGATCGCGCCGCGCTCGCCGCCTTCGTCAGGCACGTTCTCGGCCATCGCCTCGGCGGCCAGGCGCAGCATGTTGAAGCTGCCGATCAGATTGATGCCGACGATACGGCTGAAGCCGTCGAGGCTATGCGGCCCGTTGCGGCCCAGTACCTTTTCGCCACCGGCGACGCCGGCGCAGTTGACCAGCCCGTGCAGGGCGCCGAAACGTTCGCGGGCGGTGGCGACGGCATGACGCGCGGCCTGCTCATCACGAATGTCAGCGACGACACCCAAGGCGTTGGGCCCCAACGCCTTGGCCGTGTCGTTGGCCGCGGCCTCATCCAGATCGGCGAGTACGACCTTGCCGCCCGCCTCTACCAGCGCCTGCGCCGCCGCAGCGCCGAGGCCGGAAGCGCCACCCGTAATGAGGAATACCTTGTCGCGAATCTGCATGGCTCTCTCCCGTGCTTGTTGTTATTCGGTGCGAAGCCGGGGTTATCTTTGGACAGCCACACGGGTGCGGCAATGGTCGATGTTCTCAACCTGCCTGACCGTTTTGGTCAATGGCGAAACGCGATCACGCGAACGCCTCGATGTCTGCCAGCGGACTGACGCTGTAAGGCTGAGAATCAGCGCCGCGCCGGCGCCAGAATCAGATTGCGGTAGTGCCCGGGATTGATACCCGTCCACTTGCGGAACGCCTTGTAGAACGAGCTGACATCGGCAAACCCCAGTCGCTCGGCGATCTCGCCGTAGCTGATGGCAGCATCGGCGAGCCACTCGGTGGCCATCTCCTGTCGCAAGCCGTCCTTGATCGCCTGGTAGGGCTGCCCCGCTTCCGCCAGACGTCGGCGCAGGGTCGACGCCGAGATGCATAGGGTCTGTGCCAGCGTCTCGCTGTCCGGCCAGCGATCGGCGGGCAGGCTGCGCAGATGCTGTTTGATGCGGCTGGCCAGGCTGGAGTGGTCGCGATAGCGCACCAGGATGTTGGCTGGCGCCTCGGCGAGAAAGGCCTGCAATTCCGCTTCGCTACGACGGATCGGCAGGTCGAGCACTTCGGCGGCGAAGATGATGCGCGTCGACGGCCGGCCGAAACGCAGGTTGTCCGAGAACATCACGCGATAATCGTCGGTGTAGTCCGGCTCGGCACCGCGCAGCTCGACCGCCAGCAGCGGAATACGCCGCCCAACCAGCCAGCAGGCCAGGCCGTGCAGGAGCATCCAGAAGGTGAAGTAGCAGAAGGCGCGCTCCGGCTTGGGGTGGCGTTCGCGCAGCACCACTTCGGCCAGGCTCTGGCTGCGGATCAGCTTGCCACGCAGATTTTCCAGGCCCAGGCCAAGAAAGCTCAGTGCGTGAATCAGCGCCTTTTCCAGTGTCGGCTGTTGGATGCAGCTGCGGCTGAGAAAGACGAAGCTGCCCCAGCGCAGCCGGCGCGGGTCCATGCCGAAGAATTCGTCGTCGAAGCGCCGTGCCAGGCGCAGCCAAAGTTGCGAGTAGTCGCGCACGTCCATGCGGCCGTCGGGATCTTGCAGGCAGGTGGGGTCGAGGCCGATCTCATCCAGCAGTTGCTCGGCGGTTCGCCCGGGCTGCACGAAACCCAGCAGCGCCTCGGCCACCAGGTGGACGCTGATGCTGTCACGGCGGACTATCGCCGCGACGGCGGCCTCGGCTGCTGTCGTTTGCGCCACGCTGATCATTCGGCTTGGTTTCCTGCCCGGTAGTCGATGGCCGCCATGATCAGCCAGGCATGCTCGCGCTGTCAGCCCTTGCGTCACATCCAGCCGAGCGTCAGCCCCATCACCATCAGGTAACGCGCGGTCTTCGCCAACGTGACGATAAGCAGAAAGCTCCATAGCGGCTCACGCATCACGCCGGCGACCAGGGTCAGCGGATCACCGATGATCGGCACCCAGCTGAGCAGCAGAGTCCAGCGGCCGTAGCGGTGATAACTGTGCTGCGCCTTGGCCAGTTGCCGCTCGTTGACCGGAAACCAGCGTTTGTCGCGGAAATGCTCGACGTAACGTCCGAGCAGCCAGTTCACCAGCGAGCCCAGCACATTGCCCAGGCTGGCCACGGCGACCAGCGCCCAGACCGTGTAACGCTCCGAAAGCAGAAGACCGGCAAGCACCGCTTCGGACTGCATGGGCAACAGCGTGGCAGCCCCGAAGGCTGCGAGAAAAAGGCCAAGATAGCCGGAAAACTCGAACATCCACCGTCCCGTGAGCAGCAGCATCCTGACTGGTGCGGCAGTATGCTCGAAACGACCCGCCCACGCCTGCGCTTACATCTCGTGAATCCGGCTCACCTGCCGCGCCAGGCGCATGGTCTCGTGTTCCTCGAGGCGCAACAGATCTTCAGCCAGGTTGCGCGCGCCGTCGATTTCGGCACGGCGTGCCAATGATCGATACAGATCGATGACCTGATTGTGGATGGTGAAGATATCCAGCGAGATCTCTTCCACGGTCATGGTGTCGTAGGCCTTGCAGGCCTGGTTGCGCAGTACCGGGTTGCGTGTCAGGTAGTCGTAGATCCAGGTATGCAGCGCTTTCGGGTCCGCATGCTTCTCGATCTTGTCGACCGTCTCGGCCAGTGTACGCTCGTGATCGGCTATGTACACGAGCAGCCATTTGGCGCGGGTCTCGTCATGTTTGTCGGAACAGCGCGCCATGCAGCGCGCCAGCATGGCGTGGGTGTCGCGTGTCCAGTCGACCAGGTCTTCGAATCGCTCGATCTTCATCGCCAAATCTCCGCTGGGTGGCAGGCATAGATACCGCGTCGACATGCCTGCCGACGCACGAGTCCGTCATTTCCCGCGTACGTTTCCGGTATTCAGCTTCAAGACTAGCTCACCTGCCGGGCCATACCGCGTGGCGGCCGGACACACTGCTACAGAACATTGCGAAGCGCAGCCGGGCTCAGCCGAACACCGTGACGGTCTGCCGGCTCAGTGCGACCAGCTCCCCGCTTGGCGTCCACAACGCCGCGGCGCAGTGGCCGTAGCCGTCACGCGCATGCTCGATAACGGCGCTGTACATGCACCAGTCGTGACTGTCGAGTTCGGGCAGCGGCTGGATGAACTCGATGGTCCAGGTCAGCGAACTGCCGGGCGCGAAGCTCTTGAGATGCGGCAATATGGCAGGCGGCCAGGCATCGACCAGCGCCAGCAGGTGCGCTTCGGTCATCGGCTCGCGAGGCACATCACCGCGCTGGCGCACCCAGCCGCCCATTTCACGGGACTCATTGCCGGTGAACGGCAAGCCACCGATGCCCCAGCGCATGGCCAGGTAGCGGGTAAATTCCGGCGTCACGCCAGCTACGTAAGGCAGTTCCTGGCAGGCTTCGACCGGTGGCATGGCCGGCGCCGGCTCGGCCGCGACATCCACGACGGAATTGCGTGGTGCGCCGAAGCTGCCCTGGACGATGGTGACCACCTGTCCGTCCTGCATCACCCGTCCGAGCATCTGGCTCACCGCCTTGCCTTCTCGCAGCACCTCGGCCTCGAAGCTCGCTGGCATCTCCAGCGTCAGCGGTCCGACGAAGGTGATCGCCAGCGAACGCAGCGGTCTGCCGTCAGGCACCTTGGCGCGCATGCTTTCGAAGACCAGCGCGGCGACCAGACCGCCGAAACCGGCACGTCCCTGTCCCCAACTGGCCGGCACCACCACACTGCCGGGGTTGTCACGCACCGCCTGCAGCAGCTCGCAAAGCTCCATATCCACCTCGTTATCGTTCGTTATGCGAGCGATGTTAAAGGTGCGCCGGTCAGGGTGCGAGCCTGCCTGGCAGAAGCGGCCGCATGAAATGCCGAATCATCCATGCCGGCAATGAACGTCAGTCACGTCGTGCCGGCGCAGCAGGACGCCACGGCAGCGCCCGGCGCAGCTGGTTCAAGGTGCGTGACAGCTCGTCCGTCGCATCAGTTTGCTGGGCATAGCGCTGCGCCTCGTAGCGACTGACGAACGCGAGGATCGCCGGCGCCTGTTCGGGCAGCATCAGCGCGGCGCGTTGGGCGAAACTACGGGCGCCCTCGCCTTTGTGGCGGCGCACGCCATGACGTGCCAGAAGCCGTTCGAAGCGTCGGAACAGGCGTTGCTGAACATCCGTTTCGCGCCGCCAGGGCTTGAACAACAGCAGCGCGAGCACGCTGGTCAGCACGCCCAGCAGCGCCACCAGACCAAGACCGAGCGTCTGCCCGTCCAGCTTGCCGAACCAGCGCTGCAACATCTGCGACTGTTGCTCGTCCTGATAATTGAGCACCCAGCGCTGCCAGCCGTAGTTGAGGCTGTCCCAGCGCAGGCGCAGCGAGTTCATCCAGCCGATGTCACGGTAGCGCAGCAGCGACATCGGTTCGTCGGCCAGAAAGCTCTGTTCGCGGGCCAGCGCCTGTTCCAGACCCTGCTCCACCCGCTCGGGCGCGACCTGAAAGGTCGGATCGACACTGACCCAACCATGCTCGGCGATCCAGTACTCGACCCAGGCGTGGGCGTCGAACTGACGAACGGAAAGATAATTACCCGCCGGGTTGACCTCACCGCCCTGATAGCCCGCCACCACCCGGGCTGGAATGCCCGCTGCGCGCAGCACGAACGTCATGGCACCGGCGTAGTGTGCGCAGAAACCACTGCGCGTCTCGAACAGGAAGTCATCGACGATATCGCTCCCCACCGGCGGCGGCTCCAGGGTGTAGTGATAGGGCTGGCGGTTGAAGTGCTTCAACAGCGCATCCACCATCGCCTGCGGTTCCTGCGCAGAGCGTCGTAGCTCGGTCGCCCAGGCGCGAGTGCGTGGATTGCCCTGCTCCGGCAGCTGCAGTGCACGCCCGAGGCTCGCCGGTGCGCTGGCCGCTTCGCGACGCGCGTCCAGCCATGAGGTCGCCTGATACATCAGCGGCTTGTTCACCGGCTGGCGGCGCTGGAGATGAAAATCCGCCATCAGCTGCGCCTCGCCGGGCGCGACCTGCGGCACATCCAGCGCGAACAGCCAGGGCTGACCGCTGGGCTGCATGACGATGCTGTAGCTGAGCGGCTCACCAGCCGCCTGCCACTCCGGCGCCTGGGGAAGCTGCGAGGCGTAGGACTGCGACCAGCGACGACCGTCGAAGCGTTCGAAGGTCACCGCGCGCCAGTAGAGCTGGTCGCGGGGCGGAATGTCACCGTCGAAGGTGACGCGAAAGGCCAGCTCCGCCGAACGGCCAAGGCGGGCGATATCACCGGGCGCCATGTGATCGGCCAAGCCAGTCGTGCCGCGGTCGCCGGCCTGCGGCAAGGACCACAGCGGCGGCAGGCGGGGGAAGAACAGGAACAGCACCAGCATCAGCGGAATCGCCTGCAGCAACAGCGAACCGGCCAGGCGCACCGTTGGCCATGGTCGGGTGACCAGGCTGCTCTGCTGCAGCCCGATCATCGCGGCCAGCAATGCCGTGACGGGCAGCAGGCTATACAGCCCGGCTACCAGGCTGTCCTGGAACAGGTAGCTGGTCACCACCGCGAAGAAGCCGAGGAAGATCAGCACCAGCGCATCACGACGAGTGCTCATCTCCACCAGCTTGAGAATGAACGCAGCGATCAACAGCACCACGCCGGCCTCCAGACCGACCAGGCTGCCGCGCGAGAAATACACGCCGAAGCCGGCGCCGATCATCAGCAGCGCCTTGAGCCAGCTGCGCGGATAACGTGCACGCATGCGGAATATCTGAATTCGCCAGCTGGCGCAGCCCAGCCACAGGCCAATGATCCACAGTGGCAGATGAGTGAGGTGCGGCAGGATCACCAGCACCTGCGCGACCAGCAGCCAGATCAGGCTGTTGCGCGGAATACCCGGCTTCGCGCTCACTTCGCGCCCTCCTCGCTCAGGCCATGCAGCGCCAATGCACGCAGGCAGGCATCCCGATGAGCCTGGCCACCATCGGGGCCGACCAGCTCACCCGGCAGGCGCAGTGCGAACGGTTGCTGCTTGTCGCTGAGGTCGATGACCCAGTGGCAGAGCATCGACAGGCGCTGCTCGGTGTCGCCGTCGAGGGCATCGAAGTCCAGCAGCGGATCGTTGCCGAGCAGGCTGGCGAAATCCTTCACCAGCAGGCCCTGGCCACGGGAATAGGCTTTCCAGTGCAAGCGTCGGCGCGGATCGCCCGGCTGCCAGGTCCGCAGCCCCTGATAGTCGTCGACACCAACGCCGCGTGTCAGCGTGCCCTCATCCTCGGTTTCCGGCGCACTGCCAGCGGGCGGACGCTCGGCAGTCGATGGCTGCGGATAGACCAGCGCCGCCAGTTCCAGATCGACCCAGCTCCACGCCACCAGCAGCCCCAGCGGAAAGCGACTCTCTACCCGCACACGTCCCGGGCGCAGCCAGCCGCGGCGTTGCGTCGGCAGGCTCAATTCGACTTCGACTGCGCCGCCGGCCGGCACATCGACCAGCCGCAAGCCACTGGCCGGCCAGCCGAGCGCCACCGCCTGATAGACGCGGCCGGGACTTTCCAGACGCACCCGCAACAGCGCCTGCTCGCCGACGAACGCAGCGGTGGTTCCGCCCGCCTGCAAAACCAGGCCGGCAAGATTGCGCCAGGTATGCAGGATGGTGACGAGATACAACGACCCGAGCAGAAAGGTCAGGCCGTAGGCCAGGCTGTTCTGGTAATTGATCGCGGTCAGCAGCATCAGCAGCAGTGCCACCAGAAATGCCAGCCCGACCGCGGTGGGCATGATGAAGATGCGTCGCTGATTCAGGCGCACGCTGGTCGCGGGCGGGATACGCCGCAACAGCCAGCGGTCACGGAAGCGCGGCAACAGCCTCACGACAGTTGCCCGCCGTCATGCGCGGATGTCGCTGTCACAGCGCAGGCACTTCGCGCAGCAGCCATTGCACCAGCGCGCCGCCGCCGTGACCGGTGGCGTCAGCGCGCTCGCGCAGGCGATGCCCGACCACGGTCGGCAACACCGCCTGCACGTCTTCCGGAATCACGTAGTCACGGCCATCGAGAAATGCCCAGGCACGTGCAGCCGCAAGCAGGGCCAGGCTGCCCCGCGGCGATAGCCCCCAGGCGAACTGCGGCTGCGTGCGGGTCGCCTCCACCAGTCGCAGCACGTAATCGACCAGCGCATCGCTGACCCGCACGTCGCCCACGGCGTCCTGAATGGCACGTAGTTCGTCGTGTTCCAGCAGCGGCTCGAGCCGGGTCAGCAGATCGCGTCGCGACTCGCCCAACAGCAGCGCCTTTTCCGCCGCCTTGGCCGGATAGCCCAGGGAAACGCGCATGAGGAAGCGATCCAGCTGCGATTCCGGCAACGCGAAGGTGCCGCCTGAACTGACCGGGTTCTGCGTGGCGATGACGAAGAAAGGATCAGGCAACGGGCGCGTCGCCCCCTCGATGGTGACCTGCCCTTCTTCCATGGCCTCGAGCAGCGCGCTCTGACTCTTCGGCGTGGCGCGGTTGATCTCGTCGGCCAGTACCAGCTCGGCGAAGATCGGCCCCGGGTGGAAGACGAACTGTCCGCTGTCCTTGTCGAAGACCGAGGTGCCGAGAATATCGCCAGGCAGCAGGTCGGAAGTGAACTGGATACGCTGGAACTCCAAGCCCAGTACCTTGGCCAGGGCATGACTCAGCGTGGTCTTGCCCATGCCGGGCATGTCTTCGACCAGCAGATGACCTCGGGCCAACAGACAGGCAAGGGCCAGCCGGACCTGGGCTTCCTTGCCGAGCAATACTTCGTTGACTGCTCGCAGGCAGGCGTCCAATCGGGTGCGCATAGACTCTCCTTCGTTCGTCGCCCTGATGCTACTGGTCGGCTGCGGCCAGGCAAAGCGAAGGAAATGCCCGGTGACGAGTTTGTGATGCCGGCACCGTTGCAGCGCTCACGCCGCTGCGCCTGTTTCCAGACAACGGAGAACAGCTGCAGGCATTGCTTGTGAGATGACGGGCCGCGGGAAAGCGGCAAGCGAGCCGGAAGGCTCGAAGGCAATTGCCAGCCCGTGCGCTAGCGAACGGACCGGCAATTGATGGCGCAGGCTCAGCGACCGGCGCGAGATTCGCGAAGGTAGAAACGCGCCTTCTGTGCCTTCTGCGTGCAACCACGGAAGGCTTCGAACTGCTGCTGGGTCTTGGCGCCGGTCAGCAACGCCATGGCCTTGGAATAGCTCACGGTACCGGTAAAGCCCTCGGCTTCCGCCAGGCTCTGCTCCTTCCATGCCGCATCCAGTTCCGCGGCGCAGCTGTCGCGGTAGGCGGTCTTGCCGGCACAACCGGCCAGCAGCACAACCAGCAAAGGCAAAGTCAGCCAGGTTTTCATCGCATCATCCCTCATGTGCCATTCAGGGTTACGGCGCGTTGCGCGCCTTACGGTTACGCAGATACTCGACCACGGACGGCTGGTCGCCGGCGAACTCGATCCGCTCGGCCTTGCTCTCGCGCTGGTAGGCGTACATCGGATCGTAATATTCGCCCAGCAGCGCCTCGATCCAGGCGCGATGCAGGTCGACAGAGCCACTACGCGCCTGCTCCGCCAACGCTTGATCCATCAGCAGAGCCAGGCGCTGGTAACGCTCGCCGCCGAGCCGCTTGTTGATATTGACCAGACTTTGTTGAAGACGCTCGGCGAATGCAGCGAAACCGTTCTCACCCTGTTCGGCGATGAACTCGGCGCATAGATCGATCACGTAGTCCTTGAGGATCCGCTCGACGCGCCCTTGCGGGCTGTCTTCCAGCCAGATCAGCGGAAACTGCTGCATGCCCTGAAACAGCGGCAGCGGGATGGAGCAACGCCCGACCAGACGCGCCTCGTCCTCGATCACGAAGCTTTCGATCCCGGCCGCTCGCATCTTCAGCAGCCGAATCGCCAGGACATTCTCGAAATCGATCTGCGAGGGCTGTGGCGTGGCGCGCTTGCCGAAACTGGAGCCACGGTGATTGGCCAGTCCCTCGAGGTCCAGGCTGTTGCCCAGCTGCGCCAGGACCTCGGTCTTGCCGGTCCCGGTCATGCCGCCCACCAGAACGAACTCGCACTGCTCCACGGCCTGATCGATGGTGTCCAGCAGGAAGTGACGCATCGCCTTGTAACCGCCAACCACGCGCGGATAGTCGATGCCCATCTCGTCCTTCAGCCATTGCTGGACGATCTTCGAACGCAAGCCGCCACGGAAGCAGTACAGGTAGCCATCCGGGTGGGCACGGGTGAAATCGGCCCAGGCCTGCAGTCGCTCGGCCTTGGTCGTGCCGGAAACCAGCTGCTGACCCAACTCGATGGCGGCTTTCTGGCCGTGCTGCTTGTAGCAGGTACCCACCTTCTGCCGTTCTACGTCATTCATCAGCGGCAGATTGACGACGCCGGGGAAGGCGCCCTTGCCGAACTCTACCGGCGCACGGGCATCCACCATCGGAGTGTCATTGAGGAACAGCGCGCGATAATTCTCGGTGTCGCCGCGCATCAACGTACCTCGACCGCATGGCTACGCGCGGTGACCAGCTGGCCGATCGGCTCCAGCGCAAGGCCGAGTTCGGCACAGACCACGAGGAACTCCGCCTCACCCTCCGGCGCCACGGCGACCAACAGCCCGCCGCTGGTCTGCGGGTCGCAGAGCAGCTGCTTGTGCCGCTCGTCGAGCGCGGCGATGCGCTCACCGTAGCTGTCGAAGTTGCGCTGGGTCCCGCCGGGCACGCAGCCCTGCTCCAGGTAGTACTCGATGCCCGGCAGGCGAGGCACGCGGGCATACTCGATCTCGGCGGTCAGGCCGCTGCCATCGGCCATCTCCACCAGATGGCCGAGCAGGCCGAAGCCGGTGACATCGGTCATGGCGCGAACGCCTTCAAGTTTGCCGAAACGGCTACCGGCGGTGTTCAGGGTGCACATCCAGTCGCGGGCCAGCCCGACGTCCTCGGCGCGCAGCTTGGCCTTCTTCTCGGCGGTGGTGAGGATGCCGATACCCAGAGGCTTGGTCAGGTACAGCTTGCAGCCGGCGGTGGCGGTGTCGTTGCGCTTCATCTGCCGCTTGTTCACCAGCCCGGTGACGGCGAGGCCGAAGATCGGCTCGGGCGCATCGATCGAATGGCCGCCGGCCAGGGGAATGCCGGCGGCATCGCAGGCGGCACGTCCACCGGCGATCACTTCGCGGGCGACTTCCGGGGGCAGCACATTGACCGGCCAGCCGAGAATCGCGATGGCCATCAGCGGATCGCCGCCCATGGCGTAGATGTCGCTGATTGCATTGGTCGCGGCGATACGGCCGAAATCGTACGGATCGTCGACGATAGGCATGAAGAAGTCGGTGGTCGACACCACCCCGCGCTCCTCGTCGATGCCGTACACCGCGGCATCATCACGCGAGGCGTTACCGACCCACAGGCGCGGATCGAGGTTCTGCGCACCGCTGCCGGCAAGAATCACGTCCAGCACTTTGGGCGAGATCTTGCAGCCGCAGCCGGCGCCGTGACTGTACTGGGTGAGGCGGATCGGTTCGCTCATCGGACTCTCTCGTGAAACCTGCACAAACGGGCGGCGATTGTAGCAAAGGCCACCGTGAATTCGCCGGTCGCCGCCGGATTCGAGCATGCAACGGCAGGCTCGCGCATGGCGAGTTCCCTCTCGGCTCTTGCAGGCTCGCCGGCCAGGCATGAAGCTATCGCAAGTGCCACAGGGAGAACCGCATGAGTAAGAGAGTTGCACTAGTATTGGGGTCTGGTGGCGCACGGGGCTATGCGCACATCGGCGTGATCGAGGAACTGGAGGCACGAGGCTACGAGATCGCCTGCATCGCCGGCTGCTCAATGGGTGCGGTCGTCGGCGGCATCTATGCAGCCGGCAAGCTCGACGAGTACCGCAGCTGGATCGAAAGCCTCGATTATCTGGACCTGCTGCGCCTGGTCGACCCGAGCTTCAGCCTCGGCGCGATCCGCGGCGAAAAGGTGTTCGGCCGCATCCGCGACATGGTCGGCAAGACCCGCATCGAGGATCTGCCGATTCCATTCACGGCAGTCGCCACCGACCTGACCAATCAGCAGGAGATCTGGTTTCAGGAGGGCAGCCTGGAACTGGCGATGCGCGCCTCCGCGGCCATCCCGAGCCTGTTCACGCCGGTCATGCAGGGCAATCGCATGCTGGTCGACGGTGGCCTGCTCAATCCCCTACCGATCGTCCCGGTGGTATCGGCGCATTGCGACATAATCATCGCGGTCAACCTCAACGCCAACAATCACAAGCAATACCCGCTGCCGGAAATCGAGCGGCCGGGGCGCTTCGACTCGCTCATGACCTCGATCAGCGCGCACATTCCGTTCTGGCGCAAGGACGAAGCAGAGCTGACCGAGCAGATCGAAGACATCCGTGCAGGCGAACTGACTCGAGGCGATCAGCCACCGGCGGCGCCAACCAGCCGCAACGCACCGCGATCAGCGGAAGGCTCGACGGTGATCGATGTGACCGGCCCGGCGTCGCTGCTGGAGCTGATCAACCAGAGCTTCGATGTCATGCAGTCATCACTGGCGCAATACAAGATCGCCGGCTATCCGCCGAACGTACTGGTCAATATTCCGAAGCGGGCCTGCCGCTTCTACGAGTTCTACAAGGCGCCCGAGCTCATAGCGCTGGGCCGCATCGTCGCCCACGATGCGCTGGTGCGCTACGAAGAGGAGCAATGAGCGGCAGACGCCGCCTCACTGCCCGGCAGGTTCCCGTGGCTGGTTCGCGAGCTGCGTCGACTCGTGCGAAGGCATCTGCGGTACTTCCTTGATCAGCCAGTCACCCAGCAGGCTGTAGGCCACCGCCAGCAAAGTCGGGCCGAGGAACAGCCCCATGAAACCGAACGCGAGAATGCCGCCGAACACACCGAGCAGCACGACCACCAGCGGCAGATTGCCCCCTCGACTGATCAGATAGGGCTTGAGCACGTTGTCCACGCCACTGATGACGAACATCCCCCAGATGCCGAGGAAGATCGCCATGCCGTAATCACCCTGCCAGGCCAACCAGGCAACGGCAGGCCCCCAGATCAGCGGCGGCACCATGATGAAGCTACAGGCGAAGGTCAGCAGCCCGAGCACCAGCGCGCCCGGAACCCCGGCGATGAGAAAACCGATGTAGGCCAGAATCGCCTGAGCCGCGGCAGTGCCGATCACCCCGTTGACCACGCGCTGCACCGTCCCCGCGACGAGCTCCAGATAATGATCCGCACGGTCACCGATCAGCCTGTGCAACAGGCTATGGACGAATGCCGACAGACGTGGTCCGTCGCGATAGAAGAAGAACACCAGCACCAGGCTCAGCGCCAGCTCGAGCATCCCGCCACCAATACGCGCGCTGCGTACCAGCAGCCAGTTGGCGACCTGGCCGATGTACGGCCGAATACTGGCGATCAAGGCCGTGCCTTGCTCATCCACGGTGCTCCAGAAATTCAGCAGCGCATCGCCTATCAGCGGCACCTCTCCCAGCCAGGCCGGCGCGGGCGGCAGACCCTCGACCTGCAGATCGTGCAGCAATGCATTGGCATCGCGAATCTGATCGGCAATGTTGAAGCCCAGCCACACCAACGGCACCGCCACCAGCACCATCCAGCTGAACGTGAGCAGACCGGCGGCGAGCGTGGCGTTACCCTTCAGCCAGCGGGTCAGCACGCGCATCACCGGCCAGCTGGCGAATGCCAGAACGGCAGCCCAGAACAACGCGGAAGCAAAAGGCGCCAGGACCCAGAGACAGGCGGCCAGCAGCCCGAGGAGCAGAATCTGCACCAGCAGGCGATCATTGTTGAGCATGCGAGATTACTCTACTGAAAAGAGCCGGCGCGTTCTGTCAGCGTGACGCGCCAGCGGAGTCGGCTATTGCAGCCGTTACGCGGGATCAGCGCAATAGCCTGATGAGCAGGCCGGGCTGCTCCGACTCATCCACTTCCAGGCGGCCACCACGTATGCGTTCGGCGATCAGCGCTTCACGCCAGGCTGCCGCGCTGCGCCCGGCCAGGCTCACCCGCGTGGTGCTGTCCAGGCGCATGACATTGGCCAGCAGCGCCCCCCACTCGGCCGTCGGCTCATCGGCCAGCCCCGGCAAACGCAGCTCGCCGGTGCTGCGTAGCTGTCGTTGCAATGTCGCCGCAGTCGGCAGTACACCCGTCAAAGGCCGGTCGGAGAGAAGTTGCTCGACGTGCAGATAAGGACGACCGTTGCCACGGGTAATTCCGTACAGCGCGATCAGCTCGCCCTCGCCTCCGGGCATGCGCGCCAGCAGATAGGCCTGCTGCGCTTCGGGACCGTAGAGTTTGGCCTTGTCGAAGATGGCATTGGCCCACAGGCTGCTGGAACCACACTCGCGCCCTTCGCACCAGAAGAGCAACTCGGCACCCTGCTGTAACAGCTCGCCGCGAGCCTGGGTAAAGGCTTCGATACCCGTGTGAGTGGCCGGCAATTGGTAGGTGATCGCGGTCAGCTCGCCCGAAACGACCACTTGGGACGCCATTCGCAGCTTTCCGCTGATGCGGCGTACGGAGTCCTGCGGATATACCCGCTCCTGAACCTGGGTTTGCCGGTAATCGACGATCTGCGCCTGGGCGAAACGAGGCAGGCGCTCCAGATCGGCGCTCCCGGTAACGTCAGCCGCCGCCACAGCCGCGGAAAAGAAGGCCGCCGCTGCTATCCATGCACTTCGCATAACTCTCCTCAACGGGACACCTTCGACTGCTTGCCGAAGCTCAACCGGCGTATCGCGTCGCATGGACCCGATAGGCGCAGAACGCCAGCAGGCCGGTGCTCGCTGGGAAACGTGGCACTGTAGCGATCGATCATTGCGCTGGCCCTGCTGGAACATTGCTTCCCAGCCTCGCCAGTTGGCAAAAGCAAGTCAAGCAAGGGTTTGCGAGAGAGTATTGCGAGCCCGCCAGAGGCATCAGCCGTGCAAGAAGCTGTTGAATGCCGTGGCGACAGCCTCAGCGCCGATATCGTCATCCAGATGAAGATGGTGCCCACCCGCCAAGCGGCGGATATCGAACGGGAACCCTTCGACAAGTTCGAGCAGCTCAGGCTGCGTCATCAGCCCCTGCTCGGCCAGCACCAGGCTGGTCGGGCAAGCGACCCGATTGACGAAAGCCAGCGCATGGGCGCGCGTCAGTCGCATGGCCGAAGGCAGCATCAGGCGTGGATCGGTGCGCCAGGTATAGCCGCCCGGGACAGGCATCAACCCGCGCTGTGCGAGCATTTCGGCCGCCTCGCGACTGACCGCGCCGACGCCTTTCATCCGCGCCTGCACAGCCTGGTCGAAACTCGCGTAGACCGGTTTGCGCTTGTCGTTCACCGCGAGCAGCGCCTCAAGTGCGGACCCAAGCTTCTGCGGCGCGCTATCCGCTTCGCCGGTGTAGGGGATTACGCCGTCGATCAATGCCAGCCGCTCGACGCGCTCGGGTAGCGCACCGGCGAGCAGCACGGAAACGATCGCGCCCATGGAGTGCCCGAGCAATGAAAAGTGTTGCCAGCCGAACTGCTCGGCGACCTGCAGCACGTCATGGGCATAGTCCCAGATGTTGTAGCCGGCCCCGATCGGGCGATGATCGGAATGGCCATGGCCGGGCAGATCCAGCGCCACGATGCGCAGCCCTTGTAGCCGCGGCGCCAGACGACTGAACGTCGCAGCGTTATCCAGCCAGCCATGCAGCGCAATCACCGGCTTGCCGTCGTCGGGCCCGTAAAGATGCGCCGCCACTTCGAGGTGCGGCAGGCTCAGCCGGACCTCTTCGAACAGCACGCTCATGCAGCCCCCTTGGAAAGCTCGGTATAGCCGCCCCAGCGGCCGAGAAGTTCACGCAGTTTTTCGGCAGTCTGCTGCGGCTGTTCGAATGGAAACATGTGGCCTCCGGGCAACGTGTGCGCTTCCCCGCGCGACATCAGCCGCAGCAGATAACCATGATGCGGCAGCACGACACGACTATCGCGCCCACGGATCATGGCCAGCGGAATCTTCAAGGCCGGCGGCCAACCGGGAGTGAGATGCGGCACGCTGCGATAGATGCTGATTTCGGTCTGCGGATCGAAACGCAGGCGCAGCCCCTGCCCCACAGGCTCCAGACCATGCTCGATATAGGCTTCGAGGCATTCCGGATCAAAACTGCTGAACAGGGCCTTGCCGGCGAAATACGCACGTGCCTCTTCGACACTGGCGAACTGTTCGCGCCGCCCCAGCGTACGGCCGGCCGGCGTCAGTCGGTCGATGAAACCGAGGCGCTTGGCCGCCCAGATCACTGTCTGGTCGAACCAGGTCGGTATCGGCGAATCCAGCATGACGACCCCGTGGTACAGCTCCGGGCGCAACAACGCGGCGCGGTAATGCAGCATACCGCCGAACGAATGCCCTACTCCCCACACCGGCTCGTGCAATCGCTCGAGCTGCTCGAACAACTCATCGAGTAGATTGTTCCAGTTATCGTCGACTGGAAAGCGCGGATCGTGCCCGTGGCGGTCCATGTGCGTAACCCGGTATTCGGGCGCCAGGGCGTCGAACAGCTTGCGATAGGTGGCCGAGGGAAAGCCATTGGCGTGGGCGAAAAAGATGCGTTGCGACATGGAAGACATTGCCGGACAGACTGAGGCCTCATTGTCTGGCAGGCCTCGGCAGGCGGCAATCGCCATAGCCCTGCCGAATGAAGGGCATTCAGGCCAATCAGCAGGCCGCAATGTCCCCCGGCTTTGCTGTCAGCCCACCGGACCCCCCTTTTCCAGCGGTACGATCGCGACGGTCAAACGTGAAATGCAACTTGGCTTACCGTCCTCGCCGCTGAGACGGATATCCCAGACATGGGTCGAGCGCCCCAGATGCACCGGCCGGCATACGCCTGTCACGCGTCCGCTGCGCAAACCGCGCAGATGGTTGGCGTTCACTTCGAGTCCAACGCAATAGAACTTGCTGCTGTCGATGCAGTGATAGCTGGCCATCGAACCAAGGGTTTCAGCCAGCACCACCGAGGCACCGCCATGTAGCAGGCCATAAGGCTGATGAGTGCGTGCATCGACCGGCATGCTGGCGGTAATGGACGCGTCATCGAAGGTCTCGAAGCGGATGTCCAGCAATTCGGTGATGGTGTTCTTGCGGGTGCTGTGAAGCTCTTCCAGGTTGGGCTGACGGTGCCAGATACTCAAGGCGCATACTCCTGAGGACTATTGTTGTTCTTGATCGATGTGCCGCCGTGGGCAAAACAGCCTGGCGGACCGGTCAACCCTAACCAACGTGACGCAAGGACACCAGCCGCATCAACCCTCCGGCCATTGCCTCACCCTCCAGCTCCGCCAGGGATGCGGTCGCCATCGGCACAGGCTCCGCGTAGTTGCCGTTCACCAGCCAGCCGGCAAGATTGCCGACGAAGGGCTGGTGGGTGACCAGTAACAGATCGCGCTCGCCACGCAGATCGAGCTGGCGCAATGCTTCGCCGAGATCGGCTTCTGGCGTCAGCCAGTCCACGGTTTCACATTCACCCTCGAAGCCGAGCGCCTTGCGCACCTCGTCCGCAGTCTGCTGCGCGCGATGAAACGGGCTGACGAGGATCGTTTGCAGCGGCTTACCGCGAAGAAAGGTGGCGCTGCGGCGCACGTCGCGGCGGCCACCCTCGGTCAGGTTGCGCTCCGCATCGGTGCGAGCGCGGGGCTCGGCTTCGCCATGTCGTAGCAGCCACAGCTTCATGCCGTCGGCCCCTGCGGAGAGTCCTTCGGCTCGGTCGGCGCAGCGGGCGGAACCGGGGTGGCCAGCTCGACATCCGCCGGGCGCGGCGTCGGCCAGTCCGAAAGCGGCCAAGGCTTGCGTTCGGTATTGAAGGTGGCGAACCGGCCGATCTGCGCGATGTACTGACTGAGGCTGTCGCCAAAGCCCTGCAGGCTGGAGTCCGCGTACCCCTTGACCAGACGCATCACCAACTGCAGCACCACGACCACCAGCAGGGCCAGCTCGGCCAACTGCCAGACGAAGAAGAAGATCAGCATCCAGACGGCCCGCAGGATCAGCGATTCCCGGTCCGTTGCCTGGTTCGATTGATTCATGGAATATCCCCTACGCTCGGCTCAGAAACCGTCGGTTGAAATGAAGTCGACATCGGTCTTGGGCTCGCCACGCATCAGCACACCGATGATCTGATCGAGCGTACGCCCCTCGAACAGAATGGCATGCAGACCCGCGACCAGCGGCATGTACACCTGCAGCTCCTCGGCCTTGCACTTGAGCACCTTGATGGTATTGACGCCCTCCGCCACCTCGCCCAGTCGGGAAACCGCCTCCTCCAGGCTGAGCCCCTCACCGAGGGCATGGCCCACCTGGAAATTGCGGCTCTTGGGTGAGGTGCAGGTCACGATCAGGTCGCCGACCCCAGCCAAGCCGAGAAAGGTCATGGGATTGGCGCCGAGCTTGACCGCGAAACGGGTCATTTCCGCCAGCGCACGGGTGATCAGCATACTGCGGGTGTTCTCACCCATGCCCAGCGCAGCGGCCATGCCGGCCATGATCGCGTAGACGTTTTTCAGCGCGCCACCCAGCTCGACGCCGTAGCGATCGGAGCTGGCGTAAACGCGGAACGTACGCCCGTGCAAATAGTGCTGCACGCTTCGGCACAGTGCCTCGTCATGGCTCGCCACGACGGTCGCCGTCAACGCATGCTCGGCCACCTCCCGCGCCAGGTTCGGTCCGGACAGCACGCCGATGCGCGCCTGGGGTGCGATCTGCTCGAGGATCTGGCTCATCAGCATGAAACTGTCAGCCTCGATGCCCTTGGTAGTGCTGACCAGCATCTTGCCGCCGAGCTGCGCGGCGAACGGCTGCAGGGCCTGACGCAGGGCGCTGGAAGGCAGCGCAACGAAGATCAGCTCGCAGGCATCGAGAGTGAATGACAGATCGGTGGTCGGCTCGACCTGCGCAAGAATCTCGACGCCCTTCAGGTAGCGCGGGTTCTGTCGCAGCGCCCGGATGCTTTCGGCCTGCTCCGCATCGCGCATCCAGAGCAGGACGTGGTGACCGTTCTCGGCCAGCAGATTGGCGATCGCGGTACCGAAACTGCCGCCGCCGAGTACCGCGATGGGTTGCTGTGGTGTCATGTGGAATCCGTTGTTGGCCATCCGAAATGGCAGTGCCGGGCATTATACGTTTCATCTTCGCAGCGGCCAGCGCAACCGCCGAGCCCTATGAAATCATTTGGTTACAGTCGTCACGAACGCTGATCCAGAGCCTTCCGGTGCATTGGCGGCAGGTATTCGTTCACGCCATGCAACCGTCCCTGCAACGATTGTCTATAGAGGACACGCTGTCGCAAGGTCCTCGTTCATCGTTAAGGAGTGTTAAAGTAGCCGCCCGATTCTGTCTTTGCGCCCTTCAGCCGCAGGTACGGATTGAATGGCGTCGCTGTTGGCAAGCTGTGACTTTAGCCACAACGCGGCAGTCTATGACTAGTCTTGATGATCAGGCCTCGAATTCTGGCCCGGTATGTAAGCAGCAAAGCCCTTCGCAGGGGCCCATTGAGGAATACGCATGACCAAACAACACGCCTTTACTCGGGAAGACCTGCTTCGTTGCAGCCGCGGCGAACTCTTCGGTCCCGGTAATGCGCAACTGCCCGCGCCGAACATGCTGATGGTCGATCGTATCGTTCACATCAGTGAAGTGGGCGGCAAGTATGGCAAGGGCGAACTGGTCGCCGAACTGGATATCAACCCTGATCTCTGGTTCTTCGCTTGCCATTTCGAAGGCGATCCGGTCATGCCCGGCTGCCTGGGCCTGGATGCCATGTGGCAGCTGGTCGGTTTCTACCTCGGCTGGCAAGGCAACCCCGGCCGCGGCCGTGCCCTCGGCTCCGGCGAAGTGAAGTTCTTCGGTCAGGTTCTGCCGACCGCCAAGAAGGTCACCTACAACATTCATATCAAGCGCACCATCAACCGCTCGCTGATCCTCGGCATCGCCGATGGCACCGTCAGTGTTGATGGCCGCGAGATCTACAGTGCCGAAGGCTTGCGCGTCGGCCTGTTCACCTCTACCGACAGCTTTTGAAGGACATCCGCATGCGTCGCGTCGTGATCACTGGCCTGGGTATCGTTTCCTGCCTGGGCAATGACAAAGAGACCGTCTCCGGCAACCTGCGCGCCGGCCGCCCCGGCATTCGCTTCAACCAGTCCTACGCGGACATGGGGCTGCGCAGCCAGGTTTCCGGCTCCGTCAACCTGAACCTCGAAGAGCTGATCGACCGCAAGGTCCTGCGCTTCATGGGTGACGCTGCCGCCTACGCCTATCTGGCAATGGAGCAGGCCGTGAAAGACGCCGGCTTCAGCCTCGATGACATTTCCAACCCGCGCATCGGCCTGGTGGCCGGTTCCGGTGGCGCTTCGACCATCAACCAGATGGAAGCCATCGACATCCTGCGCGACAAGGGCGTCAAGCGCATTGGCCCATACCGCGTGCCGCGCACCATGAGCAGTACCGTTTCTGCCTGCCTGGCCACCCCGTTCCGCATCAAGGGCATCAACTACTCCATCGCTTCGGCCTGCGCCACCAGCGCGCATTGCATCGGCCACGCCATGGAGCAAATCCAGATGGGCAAGCAGGATGTGGTCTTCGCCGGTGGCGGCGAGGAAGAGCATTACAGCCAGAGCTGCCTGTTCGACGCCATGGGTGCACTGTCCAGCCAGTACAACGATACGCCGGAGAAAGCCTCCCGCGCCTACGACGCCAAGCGTGACGGTTTCGTCATCGCCGGTGGCGGCGGCATGGTCGTGGTCGAAGAGCTGGAGCACGCACTCAAGCGCGGCGCAAAGATCTATGCCGAAATCGTCGGCTACGGCGCCACTTCCGACGGCTACGACATGGTCGCTCCGAGTGGCGAAGGCGCCCTGCGCTGCATGCAGCAGGCAATGTCGACCGTCGATACCCCGATCGACTACCTCAACACCCACGGCACCTCCACGCCGGTCGGCGATGTGGCCGAGATCAAGGCCGTGCGCAACATGTTCGGCGACAAGATCCCAACCATCAGCTCGACCAAGAGCCTGTCCGGCCACTCGCTGGGGGCTGCAGGCGTTCACGAAGCGATCTACTCGATGCTGATGATGGAGGGCAACTTCATCGCGGGCTCCGCCAACATCGACGAGCTGGATCCGGAAGTCGCCGACATGCCGATTCTTCGCGAAACCCGCGAGAACGTGCAGCTCGACACCGTGATGAGCAACAGCTTCGGCTTCGGCGGCACCAACTCCACGCTGGTGCTGCGCCGTTACAAAGGCTGAGTCCTTCGCTCCGAGCAAAACGCCCCGACTGGTTCGGGGCGTTTTTGTTTATGCGGATAGCGACCGTAAGCCGGAATCGCCCGCCCCTCGTTCAGAGTCGCTGACGGCCCTTGCGCCACTGGGCCGGCGGCTGGCCGGTCCAGCGCTTGAAGGCACGGCAGAACGCCGCGACCTCGGCAAAGCCGCTCTGCTCGGCCACCTCCTGCACGCTCAGGTGTTCGCTGCTCAGCAGTTTCAGTGCGAAATCGCGACGCAAGGCTTCCTTGATCTGACGGATCGAAGTGCCTTCGTCCTGCAGCCAGCGGCGCAGGGTTCGCGGCGCCATCGGCAACTGCCGGCTAATCGTCTCCAGATCCGGCATCTGCTCGAGATCGTAGCGTTGCAGCAGCACCCTGACCCGGGTCTGCAGGCTGTTGTCGCGTACAGGTCGATGCAGAATCACGCCTGGGCAGCCCTGCAGGAATGCCTGCAGTTCCATGGCGTTGCGGATGATCGGCAGTTGCAGAAAGCGCGGGTGCAGATGGAAACCGCAGCGGGGCTGGTCGTGGAGCAGCTCGCCGAGGAACATCACCCGGTATTCACGCGCATGCTCGACGGCCGGATAGCCGAAGCAGGTGCTGGCGACCGGGATCTGCTGCCCGACCAGCCAGCCGGCGAAGCGCTGCCACATCAGCAGGATGAACTCCTGCAGGAAATGCTCCGGGTCCTCGCCACGGTGATGCAGATGCAGGCGGTAGAACACCAGCGGCGGCTGCGACGAATCCGGCTCCAGCCCGATCTCCAGATCATCCGAAACCGCCGTGTAGAAGCGCGCGCTCTGCTGCAGCATATCGCCGAGGGTACTGGCCCCCTGGGCCAATTCCGCCATCAATGAAAACACCCCGCGCTTACAGGCCCTGGGCGCCAGGCCCATGAACTCGTCGCGAGTGAAGCGCCAGACCGCCTTGATCAGTTCGCTGAGCTGGTACTCGGTGACCAGCTGCTCGGGGCGATCGATCCAGTCCGCCGCTATCCCGGCTGCGCACAGCAGCTGCAGCGGATCCGCCCCCTGGCGCAGGGCCCCGCCGATGCAGGCGCGCACGTAGTGGTTGGCGATGTGAGCCTTGCGCGAGGGCTCGGGCAGCTCCCTGGTGGTCATGCGGTATTCCTGTGCTTGCGTCGATGCCGGTCATCCAGCAGCCTGCACCCAAATGGCCTATTTGATCAATTAAAACGACCGCAGAGGTCATTCAAAGAGGCGGATCAAGGTTCTATTAATAATCCCGTGGTCAACCGGCCGGTGGCCCCAAACACAAGAACAACAATCCGAAGGGCTCAGCATGAACGTACAGCAACAGCCTGTGGCCGACAGTGCGGTGGGTGACGACGACCTGGCACTGTTTCAGGACATGGTGCGGCGCATCCTGCAAGAGGAAGTGGCGCCCGATTATGAAAGCTGGGAAGCGGCACACCAGGTGCCACGTGAACTCTGGCATCGCCTGGGCGAAGCCGGGCTGCTCGGCGTCGATCTGCCGGAAGCCCTGGGCGGCTCCGGGGCCGGGGTCGAAATCTGCCTGATGATCTGCGAAGAGATTTCCGGCCAGGGCTTCGGCGGCCTGGCCAGCGGCTACAACATCCACGCCAATATCGTGATGCCCTACATCCTTCATCTGGGTAGCGAGCAGCAGCAGCGGCACTGGCTGCCGCGCATGGCCAGCGGCGAGGTGCTGGGCGCCATTGCCATGACCGAACCCGGTGCGGGCAGCGACCTGGCCGCCATGCGCACCACTGCGCAGAAGGTTGCCGGTGGCTGGAAGCTCAACGGTGCCAAGGTGTTCATCACCAACGGCCTGCTGGCGGACATGGTGATCGTCTGCGCCAAGACCGACCCGAAGGCCGGTGCCCGCGGCGTGTCGCTGTTCCTGGTCGATACCGCCTTGCCGGGATTCGCCCGCGGCAAGGCGATCCGCAAGATCGGCCAGCATGCCAGCGACACCGCCGAGCTGTTCTTCGACGAGCTGCTGGTGCCTGAGGAGGCGCTGCTGGGTGAAGCCGGCAAGGGCTTCATCCATCTGATGCAGGAACTGCCCCGCGAACGCCTGGGTGTCGCGGCCCAGGCCCTGGGTGCCATCGACGGTGCCCTGCAGCTGACGCTGGACTATGTGCGGGAACGCCGCGCCTTCGGCAAACGCATCGCCGACTTCCAGAACACCCGTTTCACCCTGGCCGACGTGCGGGCGCAGCTGGAAATGGGCCGCGCCTATTTCAATCAGTGCCTGCAGCGCTATGCCCGCGCAGAGATGAGCGGCGCGGATGCGGCCACCCTCAAGCTGCTGCTGAGCGAGATGCAATGCCGCTGCATCGACCGCTGCCTGCAGCTGTTCGGCGGCTACGGCTACACGCTGGAGTACCCGATTTCCCGTTTCTATGCGGATGCACGCATCCAGACCATCTATGCCGGCACCTCCGAAATCATGAAAGAGCTGATCGCCCGCGACATGCTGGGCCCCGCGGCCTGAGCGAACAAGAAGAGGAGTTTCCTGATGCCCGATACAATCGAACTGCAGGATGTGGTGATCGTCGCTGGAGCACGCACCGCCATCGGCGATTTCGGTGGCAGTCTCTCGGCCTACAGCCCGGCCGAACTGGGCACCTTTGCCGGACGCGCCGCCATCGAGCGCGCGGGGCTGGCGGCGGCGGAGATCGACCACTCCATCTTCGGCCATATCATTGCCACCAGTCCCCAAGACGCCTACCTGGCGCGGCACATCGCGCGAAACTGCGGTCTGCCCGACAGTTCCGCGGCGCTGAACGTGAACCGCCTGTGCGGCTCCTCGGTACAGTCGCTGATCTCGGCGGCCCAGATGATCCAGGCCGGGGCCAGCCGTATCGCCCTGGCCGGCGGCGCGGAAAGTATGAGCCAGGGCGCCTACCTGCTGCCGAAACTGCGCTTCGGCCAGCGCCTGGGCGATGCGTCGGCCCAGGACCTGACCGTCGGCATCCTCAGCGACCCTTTCGGCAGCGGCCATATGGGGATCACCGCCGAGAACGTCGCCGCACGCTACGGTTTCACCCGCGAACAGCTGGATCGATATGCCTGCGACAGCCACCGCAAGGCGGCGAACGCCATCGATGCCGGGCACCTGGCCAGCCAGATCGTCGCCGTGCCGGTTCGCCAGGGACGCGACAGCGTGGCCTTCAGCAGGGACGAGCACGTGCGCCCCGACGCGACGCTCGAGAGCCTGCAGAAACTGCGTGCCGCATTCAAGCCCGATGGCCTGGTCACCGCCGGCAACGCCTCCGGCCTCAACGACGCCGCCGCCGCGCTGGTGCTGACCTCCCTGCAGGAAGCCCGGGCGCGCGGGTTGACGCCCAGGGCGCGCTTCGTCAGCTACGCCTTCGCCGGCGTGGAACCGCACCTGATGGGCCTGGGGCCGATCCCGGCGGTGCGACGGGCGCTGAAGCATGCAGGCCTGGACCTGGCCGACATCGACCTCATCGAGAGCAACGAAGCCTTTGCCGCCCAGGCCCTGGCGGTGGCACAGAGCCTGGAGTTCGATCCGGATAAGGTGAACGTCAACGGCGGAGCCATCGCCCACGGGCACCCGGTGGGCGCCACGGGGTCGATCCTGACCTTGAAGGCGTTGTATGAACTGGAACGCCTCGACAGGCGCCGGGCGCTGATCACCCTGTGCATCGGCGGCGGCCAGGGTATCGCCCTGATTATCGAACGTCTCGTGCAGTGAGCGATGAACAGCCGGCCGACGGAGCAAGCCATCCGCGCCGGCTGAATCAGGCCTGCATGCGAGCCAGAGCCTGACGCGACTGAATCGATCCACATCCGTGACAACAACAATTATTCGAGGTGTGTTATGAAACCGGCCACCGAAGCCCAACCGTCGATCGACCGGGTTACCCGCAACACCATCGGCGATGCCCTGCAACGCACCACCCAGCAACGCGGGACGCAAATCGCCCTGGAATACAGAGACCGCCGCTGGAGCTATCAGGCGCTGGACCAGGCGGTCAACCGCGTAGCCAATCATCTGCTGGCAGCGGGCCTGGACAAGGGCGACCGGGTGGCGGCCTACGGCAAGAACTCCGACGCCTACCTGATCCTCTGGCTGGCCTGTACCCGTGCCGGCCTGATTCATGTTCCGGTCAACTTCTCGCTGACCGAACGCGAGCTGGCCTATGTGCTCGACCAGTCGGGCGCTCGCGCGCTGTTTGCCGACGACGGTCTGAATAGCCTCGTCGACCGCGTCTGCGACCCGCAGCAGTTGGCGTTTCGCGGCAGTCTGCACAGCGCTGACGCGGCTGCGAGCCGAAGCGACATTCTCGCCATCGCCAGCGGTTCCGGCTGCGCCCGGGCACCAGAGGTGGCAGTGTCCGAGGACGATGTCGTGCAGTTCCTCTATACCTCCGGCACCACGTCCGACCCCAAGGGCGCGATGCATACTCATCGCTCGTTGATGGCGGAGTATTTCAGCTGCCTGCTGCACCTGGAGATCAAGGCATCCGACCGCTGCCTGGCGGCGCTGCCCCTCTACCATTCGGCCCAGATGCACGTGTTCAGCATGCCAACGCTGCTGGCCGGTGCCTACAGCTGCCTGCTGGATACGCCGGCTCCCGAGGAGATTCTTCGGCTGCTGAAGGAAAAACGACTGAACAGCTTCTTTGCACCGCCCACGGTCTGGATCGCCCTACTGCGCCACGAACAGTTCGTCGAAGCCGAGCTGCAGCATCTGCAGAAGCTCTACTACGGTGCGTCTATCATGCCCGAGCCAATCGCCCGGGAACTGAGCGAGCGGCTGCCGCTGTCGGGCCTCTACAACTGCTACGGGCAGAGCGAGATCGCCCCGCTGGCGGCCGTGCTCTCGCCCGAGGAACACAAGGAGCGCCCGGCCTCCTGCGGGCGGCCGGTGATCAACGTGGAAACGCGGATCATCGATCCGCTGACGGGCGAAGACTGCTCGCCAGGCGTGCCGGGCGAGCTGGTGCACCGCTCGCCGCAGTTGATGACCGGTTACTGGGACAAGCCGGACGAGACCGCGGAGGCCTTCGCCGGCGGCTGGTTCCACTCCGGAGACCTGGGCTATCACGACGAGCAGGGCTATATCTGGATCGTCGATCGCATCAAGGACATCGTGAATACCGGTGGTGTGCTGGTCGCCAGCCGTGATGTGGAAGAAGCGCTCTACAATCATCCGCACGTGGCCGAAGTGGCGGTGATCGGCGTGCCCGACGAGAGGTGGATCGAGGCGATCGTCGCGGTGGTGGTCCTGAAACAGAACGCCGCCGAGGACGCCGAGGCGCTGCTCCGCCATGCCCGTGCCAGCCTGGCCCCCTTCAAGGTGCCGAAACAGGTGCACTTCGTGCCGCAATTGCCGAAGAACTCCTCGGGCAAACTGCTCAAGCGAACCCTGCGCCAGCAGTTCGGCAACCCCATCTGACTACCGTGCTTTCGAGAGCGCCGGTAACCGGCGCCGACGGAAAAAAGGAGGCAACATGCGCCCAGACGCCAGCATCCGCATCGAGGATGACGGGCGGGTACGGATCCTGAGCCTGGATCATCCCGCGCGAAAGAATTCATTGAACTGCAGGCTGTACGACGCCCTGGCAGCGGTTCTGGACGTGGCCGCAGCGGACGACTCCGTGCGGGCACTGGTCATCACCGGCGACGCGCGGATGTTCTGCAGCGGCAATGACCTGGAGGACTTCATCGAGCACCCGATCCGCGATGCCGGGCACCCGGCCTATCGCTTCATGCAACGCTTGAGCACCTACGACAAACCCGTGGTGGCAGCGGTGGAAGGGCATGCGATAGGCATCGGCTGCACCCTGCTGCTGCACTGCGATCTGGTGTATGCCGGGCAGAGCGCATTCTTCCAGTTGCCCTTCGTGGCGCTGGGAATCTGCCCTGAGTTCGGCTCGACCTTCCTCTTGCCGGCCCTGCTGGGACGCCAGCGAGCCGCTGAACTGCTGCTTCTGGGGGAGCGCTTCGACGCTGCGACGGCGGAGTCCCTGGGCCTGCTCAACGGACGGGTCGCCGACGGCGAAGCCTTGGAGCGGGCCCTGCAGGCCGCACGAAAACTGGCCGCGGCGCCGCCGCAAGCGCTGCAAGCCACCAAGCGTTTGCTGGGCAGAGAGCGGCACGCCGGCACGGAGCTCGCCATGCAAGAAGAGCTCGATGCACTGGTCGCCGCCCTGCGGGGCGATGAGTTCGCTCGCGCGACCAGCGCATTCAAACAACAGCGGACGACCAGCCCCTAGACAGCCTCGTCTTCGGGCGAAGGGATATCGCCATGGGCGATACATGAAGCAGCGGTGAACAGCACATCGGTAGACGAGTTGAGCGCGGTTTCCGCCGAGTCCTGAACGACTCCGATGATGAAGCCGACGGCCACCACCTGCATCGCCAGGTCATTGGAGATGCCAAACAGGCTACAGGCCAGCGGAATGAGCAGCAGTGAACCACCAGCCACCCCCGAGGCACCGCAGGCACATACCGCAGCCAGAAGGCTGAGCAGCACCGCCGTGGCGATATCCACCTCGATACCCAGGGTGTTGACCGCCGCCAGGGTAAGCACCGTGATGGTGATCGCTGCGCCGCCCATGTTGATCGTCGCCCCAAGCGGAATGGATACCGAGTAGGTGTCCTTGTGCAGCCCGAGCCGCTGGCAGAGCTGCATGTTCACCGGGATGTTCGCGGCAGAACTACGCGTGAAGAACGCCGTGATACCGCTTTCGCGCAGGCAGGCGAACACCAGCGGATACGGGTTGCGGCGAATCTGCCAGAACACGATCAGCGGATTCATAACCAATGCCATGAACAGCATCGCGCCGACCAGCACCAGCAACAACCGCATGTAGCCCAGCAGCACGTCGAAGCCCGATTCGGCCAGAGTACCGGCTACCAGGCCGAATACCCCCAGCGGGGCGAAGCGGATGACCACCTTGACGATCAAGGTGACGCCATCGGACAGGTCACTGATCAGATGCCGGGTGCTCTCCTGCGCATGACGGAAGGCGAAGCCAAGTCCGATAGCCCAGGCCAGGATGCCGATGAAGTTACCCTCGAGCAGCGCCCGCACCGGGTTAGCCGTGATATTGAACAGCAGCGTCTGCAACACAGCACCCACGCCCGATGGCGGCGTTACATCCGCTGCACCACTGACCAGCGTGAGCGTGGTTGGAAAGATGAAGCTCGCCAGCACAGCAACGACTGCTGCGCTTAGCGTGCCGAGCGCGTACAGCAAGATGATGGGGCGGATATGCGTCGGCTGGCCGCGCTTGTGGTTGGCCAGTGACGAGGTCACCAACACGAACACCAGAATCGGTGCCACCGCTTTGAGCGCCTGCACGAACAGGTCACCGAGAAGAGCTACGGATTTGGCTGCGCCAGGCAGCAGTAGCGCAAGCAAGGCGCCGGCGACAAGACCTACGACGATCTGGGCAACGAGGCTGGTACGGCTGATGAAGCGAATGAATCGAGGCATATCGGACATGGGCGCATCTCGCAGCTCGGCAGGTACGGCCCCGAAACAGCCCGTGCCTGCCATGGAAAAACGCCGGATGGTACGCCGCTCTTCCACCCATGCCCAGCGTTGTGCTGTCACGGGGCACGGAAGGCGACGGATCAATGCTCGCAAATAGCGAAAGGTGCCATTGCGGCGCCTAGCGCATGTCAGACCTGAAAGCGCGCTACCAGGCCGTTCAGGTCGATGGCCAAGCGCGCCAATTCCTGGCTTGCCGCGCTGGTCTGATTGGCACCTGCCGAGGACTGCAGCGACAGGTCACGGATGTTGACCAGATTGCGATCCACTTCCCGTGCGACCTGAGCCTGTTCTTCGGAGGCGCTGGCGATCACCAGGTTGCGCTCGCTGATCTGGCTGATCGCCGAGGTGATGCCATCGAGGGCTTCACCGGCCGCCCGGGCCATTTCCAACGTAGTACGGGCGCGCTCGTTGCTCGACTGCATCGCATGCACGGCCTTGTCAGTCCCCTGATGCACGCTGCCAATCATCTGTTCGATCTCTCCAGTGGACTGCTGGGTACGATGCGCCAGGGCACGCACTTCATCGGCAACAACCGCGAAGCCGCGGCCGGCGTCGCCAGCCCGAGCCGCCTCGATCGCGGCATTCAGCGCGAGCAGATTGGTCTGTTCGGCAATCGAGCGGATCACTTCCAGCACCTTGCTGATGTCCCGCACCTGACTGGCAAGATGCTCCACTTCGCCGGCGGTATTGGTCACGTCGTTTGCCAGCAGGTTGATGGACTCGACTGTCTGCATCACCTGCTTGCGTCCGCGCTGTGCGGTGTCATTGGAGTCCTGGGAGGCCTCGGAGGTGGCCACCGCATTGCGCGCCACCTCGTCTACGGCTGCGGTCATCTCGTTCACAGCGGCAGCCGCTTGTTCGATTTCGTGGTTCTGCTGGTGCAGGCCGCGGGTAGAGTCCTCAGTCACCGCGTTGAGCTCCTCGGCCGCCGAGGCAAGCTGATTGGACGATTCGGCGATGCCGTGAATGGTCCCGCGCAGATTGGCTTGCATGGCTTTAAGCGATGTCAACAGACGGGCCGGCTCGTCCTTGCCCTCGACAGCGAATTCGCCGGTCAGATCACCACCCGCGATACGCTCGGCGACCAAAACAGCAGTTCCCAACGGGCCCACGACGCTGCGGGTGAACACCCAGGCCAGCGCTACAGTGATGGCGGCAGCGAACACCAGCGTCGCAACCACCCAGCTGAACGCCGTGTCGTATTGTGCGGACGCGCGATTCGCCGCCCGCCCAGCTTCCTCGCTATTAATGGCTAAAAGATCGTTCAACGACGCGGTCACGTTATCCGCGTGCTCGTTGATTTCGCCGTTGATTGTTGTCACGGCCTGGACGCGCTCACCGCGGACCATATGCTCCATGACACGTTGCTGCAGCAGCAGATATTGGTCGAAGCTCTGCTTGAAGCGTTCATACGCTACACGTTCGTCAGCCGTGGTTACTAGCTTGGCATAATCGGCATCGCGTTGAGCCACTTCGCTGCGCAACTGAGTCAAGCGCTGAGCGGTCTCCTGCAGCATCTGCGATTCTTCAGCCAGTGCCAGTCGCAGGGTGTTAGCCCGAATGCGCATGACCGTGACGTTCAGCTCACTGAGCGCCATGATGCTGGGTAGCCAGTTTCTATCGACTTCCCTGCTCTCCTCGCGCATGTTGATCATCTGGTTCAGTGCGAACAGGCCGAGGAAAAGAACGAGCGTACCAATCAGGCCGAAACCCAGAGTTGAACGTTTACCAATAGTGAGCGAGCGAATCGACATGGGACTACCTTCTCCATGAAAAACGGAACAGCGTCACAAACCGTGACTTGCTTCGTTATCGGAAGGCCTGACAACCACTTGAACATTGACGCCAATTTTTTGGTTCATCGCGGATAAGCGTGAAAGCGAAGAGAGACGGCGGTAAGAAGGGCTAAGGTGGTGTTCGCCAAAACATCCCTGACCCAACCACCGCCGTCGCCATGGATGCTAGTTTGCTCACCCTTTTCTGGGAAGGCTTCGAGCTGGATAGCTACGAGCTTCTCGGTACCCATAGCCTGCTGATCAGGCTCAAGCCTGATCCCTCAAGGCTGCCTTGTTGCAGCGGTTGCGGGCAGTCCACATTTCGCCTTCATGACACCAGTTGTCGCCGGGTTCGCGAGCGCGATCTGCTGCAATACCGCGTCTGGCTGGAGGTTCCTGTTCGCCGGGTTCGTTGTCCTGCATGCGGTCCTCGGCGCGAACAGATCGATTGGCTAGCCGGTCGCCAGCCGCTTACTCGTGCGATGGTCGGCTGGGTGGAAACCTTGGTTCGTCTGCTGCCGATCAAGCATGTAGCCGATCTGGTGGGGCTTCATTGGCACACGGTCAAAGCCATCGACCTTGGCCGTCTCCACCGGGACATTGCAGCGCCGGACCTGAGCCGAGTCCGCCGCCTGATCATGGACGAGTTCGCCCTGTACAAGGGGCATCGCTATGCCACCGTGGCGATCTGTGCCGATACCCAGCAAGTGCTGTGGATTGGTGAGGGCCGCAGCCGCGAGGCCGTGCGCCCCTTCTTCGAGTGGATGGGTAAACAAGCCTGTGCTCGGATCGAGGCGGTTGCGATGGACATGAACACGGCGATGGACCTGGAAGTCCAGGCGCACTGCCCCAACGCTCGAGTGGTCTACGACCTGTTTCACGTAGTGGCCAAGTTTGGCCGAGAGGTCGTTGATCGGGTTCGAGTCGATCAGGCAAATCGACTGAAGGCTGACCCTGCCGGTCGGCGGGCGATCAAGCGCTCGCGCTGGTTATTGCTGCGTAACAGGCAGAATCTCGATAAGCCCCAGACACTCAAACTCGATGAGCTGCTGGCAGCCAACACGCCGCTGATGACGGCTTACCTGCTCAAGACCCAACTGAAGGAACTCTGGTATGCACCGAGCGAGCATGAAGCGCGGCGCCGGTGGAGCGAGTGGTTCAGACTCGCTCAGGAAAGTGGCCTGCAACCTCTTCAGGCCTTTGCCAGGCGGTTGAAGGCCTACGTCGAAGGCATCGTGTCCAGCGCGCGGTTCCGACTCAACACCAGCGTGCTCGAGGGGATGAACAACCGCATCAAGGTCATCAAGCGAATGGCGTACGGTTACCGGGATAACGCCTACTTTTTCCTCAAGATCAAAGCGGCGTTTCCCGGCAAGGTGCGATGAACCAATTTTTTGCCTATTCCGCCCTCCTCACCGACTAACGGTTCGAATGGCCATCACCACCTCACAAGATGGCCATCACCCTAACGGTTCGAATGGCCATCACCACCTCACAAGATGGCCATCACCGCACGTCAAACATCTGTTCGGCCAACTTGCGGTCTCCCTGGAACACCATCAGATGCCATCGACCAGCCACAACCTCATGAGGTTCGGTAAATTCGAATGCCATTACCTCCGTTTCAGCACCCGGCATTAGCGCTTGCACGACCTCGAACTTGTCATGTCGCTTGCCATCGGGCGTCACCACGCCTGGCGTCAGGTACAGCAAGGTCAGCGGCGTATCGGCTTCGCGCTTGCCAGCAAGGCGATAGCGCAGGCCGAATTTGCTTCCGAGTCGCGCCGGCACCTCAGTCGCCTGGCGAATGGGCTGATCACGACGAGTCAATACCCGCTCGCCTGGCTCGAAATCCTCTTTGACGGTTTCGAACACGCCGTACTCCACGGCACCCACGACCTCGACCTGCGCCAGCGCTGCGGGCGAATTCACACCCAGTGCCATGGCGACGAACGCCCAACGAGTGAACGACATGGAACCTGCTCCTTCCTGTTTGCGAAGCAGGCAGGTTATGACGCACCGATTACAACCTCATGACGCTCAACGAAGTTCAGCCTGACGCTTGCGAGGCAGCAGCGCGAGAAAGTTATCTCGCGCCACGCCTTGCGCTACGGAGGCTGGAAGTGCATCGAGAAAGGGAGCGAAGGCGTGCATACCGGTCGCCAGATTATCGAAATGGCCGACCACGTCCGAGCCGATAACGAAACGCTTGGGATGCCGCTTCACCAGCGCGACCCACTTCGGGTCGGGACGCTTATCTTCGTCCAGCAGATAAGGTTGCAACATGGTCCAAGAAAGGTCGATGTACAGATTCGGGTAGTCATCGAGCAGGCGACTGACCGTATCGTGCAGGAATTCAAGCTTCTCCTGATGCCGATGCAGCTCCATGCTGGTTCCGGCATGAGCCCAGATAAAGCGTGTATGCGGATGATTGCGCAACGGCTCCTCCAACTCGACCAGGTAGAGCGGATTGCGCTCTCGCTTGGAAGTGATGTTGGAATGCAGCATCACCGGCAGATCGAACTCCGCCGCCAGGTGATAGACCCTGGCCAGCGCCTCGTTGTTGGCCCGCGGCGTGTCGCCCTCGGTCAGCGCAGTCACGTCATCGTGTCGGGTAAATATTTCGCCCAGTCCCTGCCAGAGGCCCGGGTTCAGCTCCAGCATGCGGCGGATATGCGCATCGGCGTTCTTGTCGTTTGGGTTGAACCCGGAAAGAAACGGATGGAAGCGCTTGCGCTGCTCTTCATCCAGATCTTCCAGTGCCGCAGCGACCAGCACGTCGGTCGCGCTGTACCAGTACACCGGCGCATCGTCACCGGCATAGTAGCGAGGCCGCTTGGGCTCGTTCTCGTGCCATTTCTTCGCCACCGGAATGCCGCTGAGCATCACATGATCGATGCCGCCCGCATCCATCGCCGCTAGCAGCTTCTGCATGCCGTCGGTTTCCTGGAAAAAATCCACATAGTGAAGATGCGCATCGCTGTAGCGATAGTCACGCCCTTCCCCTGCCGCGACGGACGCCAGCGTAACAAGGGCTACAACGGAAAATATTCTGAAAATGTACAAAGCTCGGTCCTCCTGACAGCCAGCGAGTAGACCGTCAGGAGGGCCACCCGTTCAGCTTTGCCATGCTGCGGGACACGATCAGAGACTCAGTTGAGACATACCCCCCACCGTATTTGACTGAAATCAACGCTCAGCCATCTCCTGCGCACTAGTCTCATGACCACCACCGCGCAGCCTGCCGCCTGACTGCGCGCTGCGTTTCCTTCCGCTTCAGTAAAGGACCCATCGCATGGCAATGAAAACCATCAGCGCGCACGGAACATTGAATGCCGGAATGGCAATCGAGGTGCAATGTGGCAACCACCGTCTGATCATGGACCAGCCGAAGAACGCGGCAGGCCAGGATCTCGGCCCGACGCCGCTGGAAGCCATCCTGGCGGCAGTGGCCGGGTGTTTCGGCACCATAGGCCGCTTCATCGCTCACCAGCAGAAGATCGAGCTGCGTGGCATGCGCTTCGAGATCGAAGCCGATTACGATCCCGCCGGGCTGCTCGGACGCGACCCCGCTGTACGGCCGGGCTTTCAGGAGTTGCGCGTCAAGGTGGACATCGACGCCGATCTGGATCGAGCCGGCAAGCAGGCATTGCTGGAGCAGATCGAGCAGCGTTGCCCGGTAGCCGATAATCTCACCCACGGCACCCGTCTGGTCAGCGTCCTGCTCTGAAGCACTCCGAAACAAAAACGGCCCGTCACTTGACGGGCCGTTCGTACACCGCTGCCGGGGATCAGGCCGATAGTTCGACCAGCAGTTTGTTCAGACGCTGCACGTAAGCAGCCGGATCCTTCAGGCTATCGCCCGCCGCCAGCGCAGCCTGGTCGAACAGGATGTGCGCCAGATCCGCGAAGCGATCCTCGTCCGGCTCGGCATCGAGCTTTTCGATCAGCGGATGCTGCGGGTTGATCTCGAAGATCGGCTTGGACTCTGGCACCTTCTGCCCGCTTGCCTCGAGAATCTGCCGCATCTGCAGGCCCAGGTCCTGCTCGCCGATGGCGAGAATCGCCGGCGAGTCGGTCAGACGATGGGAGACACGCACCTCGGCGACTTCGTCACCTAGCGCGCCCTTCAGACGCTCGACCAGGCCCTCCTTGGTCTTGGCGATTTCCTCTTGGGCCTTCTTGTCCTCTTCGGAGTCCAGCTTGCCCAGATCCAGATCGCCGCGCACGACATCGGCGAACTGCTTGCCGTCGAATTCGGTCAGGTAGCTCATCAGCCATTCGTCGATGCGGTCGGTGAGCAAGAGCACTTCGACACCTTTCTTGCGGAAGACTTCCAGGTGCGGGCTGTTCTTGACCTGCGCGTAGCTTTCACCGGTGAGGTAGTAAACCTTGTCCTGACCGTCCTTCATGCGCGACAGGTAATCGGCCAGCGAAACCGACTGCTCGCCCGATGCGTCGCTGGTGGAGGCGAAGCGCAGCAGACTGGCGATCTTCTCCTTGTTGGCGAAATCTTCCGCCGGACCTTCCTTGAGCACCTGACCGAACTGCGACCAGAACTTCTTGTAGTCCTCGGGCTTGTCCTTGGCCAGCTTCTCCAGCATGTCCAGCACGCGCTTGGTCAAAGCCGTCTTCATCGAATCGATGACCGGATCCTTCTGCAGGATCTCGCGGGACACGTTGAGCGACAGATCGTTGGAATCGACCACACCCTTGATGAAGCGCAGGTACAGCGGCAGGAACTCGTCGGCCTGGTCCATGATGAATACGCGCTGCACGTAGAGCTTCAGGCCCTTCGGCGCCTCGCGGTGATACAGATCGAATGGCGCGCGGCCGGGCACATAGAGCAGCGAGGTGTACTCGAGCTTGCCCTCGACCTTGTTGTGACTCCAGGACAGTGGATTGTCGAAGTCATGCGCGACGTGCTTGTAGAACTCCTGATACTCCTCGTCTTTCACCTCGCTGCGCGGACGGGTCCACAGGGCGCTGGCACGGTTGACGGTTTCCCACTCCGGCTCGGCGGACTCGTCCTTCTCCTCACCATGGAATTCCTTCGGCAGTTCGATCGGCAGCGCGATGTGATCCGAGTATTTCTTGACGATGTTGCGCAGGCGCCAGCCATCGGCAAACTCTTCTTCGCCCTTCTTCAGGTGCAGGACGATGCGGGTGCCACGTTCGGGCTTGTCGATGGTGGCGACTTCGAACTCGCCTTCGCCCTGCGACGACCAATGCACACCTTCGCTGGCTGGTGTGCCGGCGCGGCGGCTGTAGACATCAACCTTGTCGGCGACGATGAAGGCGGAATAGAAGCCCACACCGAACTGGCCGATCAGGTGCGAATCCTTCTTCTGGTCGCCGGAGAGGTTCTTCAGGAAGTCGGCGGTGCCGGACTTGGCGATGGTGCCCAGGTGCGCGATCACGTCGTCGCGGTTCATGCCGATGCCGTTATCCTCGAGGGTGACGGTCCCGGCATCCTTGTCGAAGCTGAGGCGGATCTTCAGGTCGGCGCCGCCCTCAAGCAGCTCCGGCTTGGCCAGCGCTTCGAAACGCAGCTTGTCGGCGGCATCGGAGGCATTGGAAATCAGCTCGCGAAGGAAGATTTCCTTGTTGGAATACAGCGAATGGATCATCAGATGAAGCAGTTGCTTCACTTCGGTCTGGAAGCCCAGGGTTTCTTTTTGAGTCTCCACACTCATCGTCTACAAACTCCACATCAGCGTAATGGCACGGACCGCGACTGCGGCGATGTCTGGCAGATGGGGGCATGACGATGATTTTCAAGGGCAGCCGACGCGGCGCGACGTCGGCCAGTCCACTTAAGGATCAACAAGTTCGAGTAGCACGATCTCCCCGGGAGCCAAGTTGTAGGTCGCTTCGCCGGGGCCGCTGATGACCCGCCTGATGATCAGATTGCCCTCACGATCCAGACCGGCGAAGCGCCCTTCCGCAACACCACCGCGCTCGGTGTGCGCGCGCATCAACAGGTGCTGATAGCGCTCAGGTGTGCGCAGGACCTGCTCCATCGAGAAGCGCAGTCGCCGATCCAGACCGCTTTGCGGCACCGTCGCAGCAACGGGCTCGGCCGCCTTGGCCGTCGTTACAGGTGTCTCGACCGCTGCTTCGGCCAGGGGCGGATAGTCATCGCCCCTGACGTGCCAGCCCTGCTCGTTCTTTGCCAGGCGCAGCGTGAACGCCTGCATCTCGCCCCTCACCTGAGCCTGGACCTCAACCTCCAACTCTTCGGCCGGCAACGTGACGGCAGGGGCCGACTGCAACGTTACTTCCCGGCTCGCGTGACGACGCTGTAGGTAGTCCTCGATCACGAAGGCCAGGGTAGCCCGCGAATCATGGCGGCGGTCGATCTGACCGTTCAGGTATCGCAGGCGATTCGTGTACAGCTCGATGACGCCGGTGAGACTGGTGTCGAACTGTGGCGGCAGTACGAGATGGAAATCGCCACGCAGCTTGTTCGGCGCCACCGACTGCAGATCGAGATGCAACGTGTACCCGCGATCGAGGCGTCGTGTCTCCGGCAGCTCCTGATCGGGGTTCAGCCAGGCTATTTCGACCTCAGGCAATGCGCCGATATCGTCGGGCAGTACGTCGATGCGTAATGCCCCCTCGATCGGTTCGCGCAAGCGAATCGTCACCTCCTGGCGAGCGAAGAACCCCTTCCCCTCACGCAGGCTCAGTACGCCGTTGATGAGTTCCCCCTGTTGCGGCGCGAATCGACGTCCGTTCAGCTCTCCACGCACCCCCATGGCAAGATCGGGCTCGACCTGGGTTGGCAGCCAACGCAGCGCGAAAATCGCCTCCAGCCGCTCGGCATCGCGACTGGCCAGCAGCGACAGCCCCACGATCAGCGGAATGAAACCCAGACAGGACAGGATCAGCGCCTTGCGCGCAACGCGCCAGTGGCTGAATACGAACGCCAACGTCAACGGAGGCAGCAGGCTACCCAGGCCCCAGAGCAAGCTCGTCGAGAATGCCAGGCTGATGAGCCAGACGGCGCCGGCAAGAATCAGCAGCAAGCCGCCGAGGATCAAAAGTGCTTCCATTCGAGTTCCTTCACGCAATCGCACAAGGTGACGCCGCACACCGCAACGCCGCCACCCTGACGAATGCGTCAGGGCTCGTCGATCTTGAAATGGCAGCGGGCAGTGGCGATGGGCTCGGCCTGATGGGTCTGCCAGGCGGTGATCGCAACATTGGCGACCCTACGACCCTGGCGCCAGACCTGGCAGGCGGCAAAGGTGTCACGATAGTGACCGGCACGTAGATAATCTATCGAGAAGTCGATGATTTTGGGCAAATGTGGCGCGCCCATGAACATCAGCAGATGCAACATCGCCGCGTGCTCCATGAAGCCTGCGATGACACCGCCGTGAATGGCCGGCAGCGGGTTGCCGATGTTGTCCTCGTTCTGCGGTAGACGAAAAACCATTTCGTCACCGAGCCGCAGGCACTCGATGCCGATCAGCTTGGCGTACGGCACCAGTTTGATCAGCGAGTCGTAATCGTTGTTGGCATGTGCATGCTGGACCAGCTCGCTGAGGTTGAGATCGCTCATACGCCGCCCTCCTTGCCCATAGTTGCCGGTGCAGCCTTGCCCATGCGCATGAAGGTGCCTACCACATGCGCGATCGGCTCGTTGATGTCGCGCTGATAGGCGACGCCACGAGTAAAGATGACCGTTGGGGTGACGCGGTAGCACTCGGCGAAGCCGAAGATATCGTGTCCGGCCTCGGCGGGGTGCATGTAGTCGATTCGTAGATCGAGCGTCGGACAAACTTCCAGCTCCGGCAGGGCGCAGGCCGTGGAAATCCCGCAGGTGGTGTCCATCAGCGTGGTGATTGCGCCGCCATGGACTCCGCCGGTTTCCGGATTCCCGATAATCTTCTCGCTGTACGGAAGGCGCAGGGTAAGGCCCCGGCTGTCGGCGTGCTCAACCGTCAGACCCAGTACCTGACAATGTCGCAGAAAGGACAAAAAGCGCTGAGTGCGCTCGAGTATCTGGCTATCGCTCATTCGAATTCTCGGGGAATTGCTCAAGGCGCGCATGATACCGCCTTGCCATGTGTGCGCCCTATTCCTTGGGCATTTCGGCCGGGGAAGTTGGCGTGAATACCATCACCCCGAGCACGTCCGAGTGGAATTCGCGGCGGTAGAGAATCAGTACTACGCCGGTGGTGACCAACATGAAGAACCATGGGTGAACGAACCAGGCCAAGGTGGCCATGCCGAAATAATAGGCGCGCAAGCCGAAGTTGAACTGGTTGGCCGCCATGGAAAGGACCCTCGCCGCACGCTCGGCGAAAGCCCTGCGCTCCTGATCACTGACGTTGCGCTCGCCCACCATCGGCGCCGAAGCAACCAATACCGCGGCGAAGTTGTACTGGCGCATGCACCAGCTGAAGGTGAAGAAGGCATAGACGAAGACGACCGCCAGACACAGCAGCTTGACTTCCGAAAGTCCGCGGCTGACCGGCTGTGCGAATGGCAAGTCGGCCAGTAGCGAAACCGCTCGATCGGATGCACCCAGCGCGGTCAGGATGCCTGCAAGGATGATCAACGTGCTGGACGCAAAGAACGATGCGTTGCGCTCCAGATTGCCGATCACGTTGGCATCGGCGATACGGTTGTCGCGCAACAGCAGGCGCTGCATCCAGTCCTGCCGGTAAAGATGCAACACACTCGCCAAACAAGCCGTATCCCGCCCGCGCCAGCTCGCGTAGCGGGTGTATCCAGCCCAACAGACGATGAACCAAAGCACGGCGATCAAATGCGGCAGGATTGAATCGGATAGCGTCATGGCGCGCCCTCGGAGACCTCACGCGATTATAGCCAGCGCCGCGCCGCCGAAGCTTGCGCCTGATGTCTGCGCCACCCCGCGACCGAGCTATCGTCAGCCGCGGCGCAGCGCGAGAACAATGTCAGGCGTGATGCTGCGCCTGCTCGGCGCGGCTGAGCAGACGATCGGTGACCACTGCGAACACCAGCATCACCAGAACCGGAACCAGCCAGCCCATGCTCTGATCGGCCAATGGCAATTGCGTAAACAACGCTGGAACCCAATCGGTGAAGCCCGCGGCGGCAAGACCATCGACAACGCCGAAGATCAGCGTCACCGCCATGACCGGTACGAACACCCGCGACGGCGAAACCCAGAAGCGATCCAGCAAGCTCAGAGCAACCAGGACGATGGCCAACGGGTAAAGGCCCACCAATACCGGCACCGACACACTGATCAACTGCGTCAGGCCCTGGTTGGCCACCAGCAGGCTGAACAGCGCGAAAACCACCACCACCGTGCGATAGGAAACCGGCAGCAGCGCGCTGAAGAACTCGCCACAGGCCGTGGTCAGGCCGACCGCTGTGGTCAGACAGGCCAGCGTGATGACTACTGCGAGCAACAGGCTGCCCGGTGTGCCGAACGTGTGTTGCACGTAGGTCGTCAGAATCTGTACGCCGTTCTCCGCACCGGCGGCGATGCCCTGGCTGGTTGCACCGAGGTAGAACAGAGCGAGATAGACCAACGACAGCCCGACCGCAGCAATCACGCCGGCAATCATCGAGTAACGGGTAACCAATGCGGGTTCGGTGACACCACGATCGCGGATGGCCGTGGCGATAACGATGCCGAAAACCAGAGCGCCGAGGGTATCCATGGTCAGATAGCCTTCGAGAAACCCCTTGATCAGCGGTGACGCACGATAACTCTCGCTCGCAGCACCGACCTCTCCCGCCGGGGCGAAAATCGCCGCGCCACCGAGCACCAGCAGCGCCGTCAGCAACACAGGCGTAATGAACTTACCGATACGATTGACCAGCTGACCAGGGTTCAGCACCAGGAACAGCATGGCCGCGAAGAACATCAGCGTGTAGATGAACAGCGGCATGCCGGCGTTACCGCTGAATGGCGCAATGCCCATCTCGAACGAAACGACGGCCGTGCGCGGAGTCGCGAACAGCGGACCGATCGCCAGGTAGACGGCCACCGCCAGCACCGTACCGGCGACCTTGCCGAGCGGTGCGGTCAAACGGTCCATGCCCCCGCCCACTCGCGCCAGCGCAACGACGGTCAGCAGTGGCAACCCGACACCTGTCAGCAAGAAGCCCAGTGCCGCCTGCCAGATAAACTCGCCCGACGCCATACCGGCGCTAGGCGGGAAGATGATATTGCCGGCGCCAAGGAACAACGCAAACGTCATGAAGCCAAGAGCCAGCAGGTCAAAACCTTTCAAACGATTCATGCGGAAAAAACTACCAAATGGATGACGGCATAAATGAACGCGACGCACATGCCACGAGCGCGACGGGTCAGCGGTTCATATCGGCCTGAATGATGGGATTACGGGTTTCCTTCAGGGATAAGGGGAAACGTCATTCAGCCGGTTGGGCCGAATCCTTCGTTGCACGCTGTCGCTCTTGTGGACCGAACAAGCGTATGAATGAGCGGCAATGATGCCACGATGCGGCGAGGGATGCTGACCCGAACGTCAGTACTGGCCGCGAAAAAGTGTCGCTCCGCAGGGTCGGAGCGCTTATCGCATGATAGATGGGCGCGTAGCGCCGAGCAGCGATAGCAGCTGCACTGTTTACCAAACCGAAAGCTGAAAGCCCCGAGGCAGAACCGTCTGGTCTGCCTCGGGGCATGCGCAGACTGAGCAGCTCGAACGCCCGGCGGCAGCCGGGCGGGAGTTACATCAGGCCTTCATTTCCCAACCAGTGATTTCCGCCAGCGCCTTGCCGATATCGGCAAGCGAGCGGACGGTCTTCACACCGGCGTCCTGCAGGGCTGCGAATTTCTCTTCCGCCGTTCCCTTGCCGCCAGAAATGATCGCACCGGCGTGCCCCATTCGCTTGCCAGCCGGAGCCGTGACACCCGCGATATAGGAAACGACCGGCTTGGTCACATTGGCCTTGATGAAGGCGGCAGCCTCCTCTTCAGCCGATCCGCCGATCTCGCCGATCATCACGATCGCTTCGGTCTGCGGATCGTCCTGGAACAGCTTGAGGATATCGATGAAGGTCGACCCCGGAATCGGGTCACCACCGATGCCGACGCAGGTCGACTGGCCGAAACCGGCGTCGGTGGTCTGCTTCACGGCCTCGTAGGTCAGGGTGCCGGAGCGCGAAACGATACCGACCTTGCCCGGCTGGTGGATGTGCCCGGGCTGGATGCCGATCTTGCATTCGCCGGGAGTGATCACGCCCGGGCAGTTTGGCCCGATCAGGCGCACGCCCAGTTCGTCGCACTTGATCTTCACTTCCAGCATGTCCAGCGTCGGGATGCCTTCGGTGATGCAGACGATGAGCTTGATTCCACCGAAAGCTGCTTCGAGGATGGAGTCCTTGCAGAACGGCGCTGGCACGTAGATCACCGAGGCATCGGCACCGGTAGTCTCGACGGCCTCCCGAACGGTGTTGAACACCGGCAGACCGAGGTGCATGGTGCCGCCCTTGCCCGGCGTGACACCGCCGACCATCTTGGTGCCGTAGGCAATGGCCTGCTCGGAGTGGAAGGTGCCCTGCGAGCCGGTGAAGCCCTGGCAGATGACCTTGGTGTCCTTATTGATCAATACGCTCATTACTTGCCCTCCGCGGCTTTGACAACCTGAATGGCCGCATCGGTCAGGCTGCTCGCACCGATGATGTTCAGACCGCTTTCACTCAGCATCTTGGCGCCCAGGTCGGCGTTGTTGCCTTCCAGGCGGACCACCACGGGCACTTTTACGCCCACTTCGCGCACGGCACCGATGATGCCTTCGGCGATCATGTCGCAACGTACGATGCCGCCGAAGATGTTCACCAGAACGGCCGCGACATTGCTATCGGAGAGGATGATCTTGAACGCTTCGGTCACCCGCTCCTCGGTGGCACCGCCGCCCACGTCGAGGAAGTTCGCCGGCGCGCCGCCATGCAGGTTGACGATATCCATGGTACCCATGGCGAGGCCGGCACCGTTGACCATGCAGCCGATATTGCCGTCGAGGGCCACATAGTTCAGTTCCCACTTGGCGGCATGCGCCTCGCGCGGATCGTCCTGAGATGGATCGGCCATGTCGCGCAGTTTGGGCTGACGATAGATGGCGTTACTGTCGATGTTGATCTTGGCGTCCAGGCAGTGCAGGTTGCCGTCCTTCTTGATCACCAGAGGGTTCACTTCCAGCAGCGCCAGGTCGTAGTTCTGGAACAGCTGGGCGAGGCCGACGAAGATATGCACGAACTGCTTGACCTGATCGCCCTTCAGCCCCAGCTGGAATGCCAGCTCGCGCGCCTGGAACGGCTGCGCACCGACCAGCGGGTCGATGGTGGCCTTGAGGATCTTCTCGGGCGTGTCGTGAGCGACTTTCTCGATATCCACGCCACCTTCGGTGGAAGCCATGAACACGACCCGGCGACTGGCGCGATCGACCACGGCGCCCAGATAGAGCTCCTTGTCGATATCGGTGCAGGCCTCGACGAGGATCTTGCTCACCGGCTGACCATTGGCGTCGGTCTGATAGGTCACCAGACGCTTGTCTAGCCACTGCTGGGCAAACGCCCGGGCTTCATCCTTGCTGCGAACCAGCTTTACGCCACCTGCCTTGCCACGTCCACCGGCATGCACTTGGGCTTTGACCACCCATTGTGTGCCGCCGATCTTGTCGCAGGCCTCCGCTGCTTCCTTCGGGCTATCGACCGCGTAACCCTTGGACACGGGCAGACCGTATTCAGCGAACAGTTGTTTACCTTGGTACTCGTGAAGATTCATGCTTTCTACCGTCTGGTTTGGTATTGGCGCATTTACGGCACGACGAGCCGCCGTGCCCCCTCACAAGTCGCTGAAAACTATCTGCGAATTCACGATACCTCTCAGCGACCTGCAATCCTTTCGAATCTGCAGTTTGCAAAAGGCCCGGCGTATCCGCAGATACGTCGGGCCCGGGTACAGCACGAAACCGATTAGCGCTTCTTGCGATTGGCGATGTGGATGGCGTGGCCATTCACTGCCAAAGCCGCTTCATGCAGCGCTTCGGACATCGTCGGGTGCGAGAACACCATCATGCCCAGATCTTCGGCACTGGTGCCGAACTCCATGCCGATCGCGCCTTGCTGAACCAGCTCGGCAGCGCTTGGGCCCATGACGTGAACGCCCAGCACGCGGTCGGTCTTGGCATCGGCGATGACCTTGACCAGGCCGGCTGTGTCGTTGGCCGCCATGGCACGACCGCTGGCCGCGAACGGGAAGGTGCCGACATTGACTTCAACGCCTTCAGCCTTGAGCGCCTGCTCGGACTTGCCGACCCATGCAATTTCCGGGTGAGTGTAGATGACCGATGGAATCAGGTCATAGTTCATCTGGGTCTTGTGACCAGCGATACGCTCGGCAACCATCACGCCCTCTTCCGAGGCCTTGTGGGCCAGCATGGCGCCGCGAACCACGTCGCCGATAGCGTAGACGCCGGGGACACTGGTGGCGCAGTAGTCGTCGACGAAGATGAAACCGCGTTCATCCATATCGACACCGGTGTCGGCAGCCAGCAGCTCGGAGGTGACCGGACGGCGACCAACGGCGACGATCAGCTTGTCGAAGGTCATCTGCTGCTCGCCTTCGGCGCTGGTGAAGTTGACGGTCACTTGATCGCCCTTCACTTCCGAACCGGTCAAACGAGCGCCCAGCAGAATCTTCAGACCCTGCTTGGAGAGGACTTTGAACGCTTCCTTGGAGATCTGCTCATCAGCAGCCGGCAGGAACTTGTCCATGGCTTCGATGACGGTCACTTCCGCGCCGAGGCGAGCCCAGACCGAACCCAGCTCCAGACCGATCACGCCGGCACCGATGACGCCGAGCTTGCCCGGAACGCTCTGGAAATCCAGCGCGCCGGTGGAGTCGACGATGACGTTCTGATCGACCGGCGCCGGCGGAATGTTTACCGGAGTCGAGCCAGAAGCAAGGATCACGTTCTCGGCAGCCAGCGTCTGCACGTTGCCATCCAGGCCGGTCACTTCAACCTGCTTACCAGCCAGCAGCTTGCCGTGGCCTTCGAATACGGTCACGCCATTGGCCTTCAGCAGAGCAGAAACCCCACCGGTGAGGTTCTTAACGATCTGGTCCTTGCGCGCGACCATGGTCGGAACGTCCATGGCCACTTCGCCGGTGCTGATGCCATGAACCTTGAAGCTCTCATGAGCTTCATGAAACTTGTAGGAGCTGTCCAGCAGCGCCTTGGAAGGAATGCAACCCACGTTCAGGCAGGTGCCGCCCAGAGCGGTCTTACCATCCTTGCCCTGATACTTTTCGATACACGCGGTCTTCAGACCCAACTGGGCTGCACGAATGGCGGCCACATAGCCGCCAGGGCCGGCACCGATGACGACGACGTCGAATTTCTGGCTCATTACAAATCCTCTTTTCTAAGCAGCAAGCAACAAGCCACAAGCCACAAGCGGGGCTGCTTTGCCTGCAGCTTGCCGCTTGCCGCTTGTGGCTGCGTCATTAGATGTCCAGCAGCAGACGGGCCGGGTCTTCCAGCAGGTCCTTCATGGTAACCAGGAAGGTCACCGCTTCCTTGCCGTCGATCAAGCGATGGTCATAGGACAGGGCCAGGTACATCATCGGCAGGATGACCACTTGACCATTAACGGCCATCGGGCGTTCCTGAATCTTGTGCATACCGAGGATGGCAGTCTGCGGCGGGTTGACGATCGGTGTCGACAGCAGCGAACCAAACACACCGCCATTGGAGATGGTAAAGGTACCGCCAGTCATCTCTTCGATGGTCAGCTTGCCGGCCTTGGCCTTCTTGCCGAAGTTGTTGATACCGCCTTCGATCTCGGCCAGGCTCATGTGCTCGGCGTTGCGCAGGACCGGAACCACCAGGCCGCGGTCGCTGGAAACGGCGACGCCGATATCCTGATAACCGTGGTAGACGATGTCATTGCCATCAATGGAAGCGTTGACGCCCGGCTGGCGCTTGAGTGCTTCAACCGCGGCCTTGACGAAGAAGGACATGAAGCCCAGGCGCACGCCGTTGTGAGTCTTCTCAAACAGGTCCTTGTACTTGGAACGCAGCTCCATGATCGGCTTCATGTTGACTTCGTTGAACGTAGTCAGCATCGCCATGGAGGATTGCGCTTCGACCAGACGCTCGGCGACCTTCGCACGCAGGCGGGTCATCGGCACGCGCTTCTCGACACGATCGCCCTCGGCGAAGATCGGAGCGGATGCAGCCGGAGCAGCCGGCTTGGCAGCAGCAGCCGGAGCGGATTTCTTGGCTTCAACGGCGGCAACCACGTCTTCCTTGGTCACGCGGCCATCTTTACCAGTACCTGCGATGCTGTTCGGATCGATGCCGTTCTCTTCGGCCATCTTGCGCGCAGCAGGAGCCAGGATTGGCTCTTCACCAGCGGTTGCGGCAGCAGCCGGGGCAGCAGCTTGAGCCGGGGCAGCAGCCGGCGCAGGTGCGGCGGCGGCAGTAGCACCAGCCTCCAGCTTGCCGAGCAGCTCGCCGCTCAGCACGGTGTCGCCTTCGTTCTTGACGATCTCGGTCAGCACGCCGTCAGCTTCGGCAAGCACTTCCATCACCACCTTGTCGGTTTCGATGTCGACGATCAGCTCATCACGCTTGACCGCGTCGCCCGGCTGCTTGTGCCAGGTGGCAACGGTGCCGTCGGCAACCGATTCCGGGAATGTAGGGGCTTTGATCTCGATAGCCATTATTCAGGGGTCCTATTGATTCGGTTTCTACATCGAGGCCGCGATATCGCGGCCCCTTGCACGAAATGGTTAAACGGTGAAGGCGTCCTGCAGCAGTTTTTCCTGCTGTTCGGCATGCATGGAGGCGTAACCGACCGCCGGCGCCGCTGAAGCATCACGACCCGCGTACTGAAGGAACAGTTCCTTCTTGTGTGCGGTGGCCACACGGCGCATGTGATGCTGGCTGCAGTACCAGGCACCCTGGTTCATCGGCTCTTCCTGACACCAGACGATGTGCTTGAGATTCTGGTAAGGCGCGAGCGCTTCGGCCAGATCCTCTTCCGGGAACGGATACAGCTGCTCGATACGCACGATGGCGATATCTTCGCGGCCTTCGGCACGACGCTTGTCCAGCAGGTCATAGTAGACCTTGCCGCTACACATGATTACACGCTCGACCTTCGCCGGATCGATCGCGTCGACTTCCGGGATAACGGTCTGGAAGGAACCCTGGGTGAGCTCTTCCAGTGTCGAGGTCGCAAGCTTATGACGCAGCAGCGACTTGGGTGTCAGCGCAACCAGCGGCTTGCGCAGCGGGCGAATCGCCTGGCGACGCAGCATGTGGTAGACCTGCGCCGGAGTCGTCGGCACGCAAACCTGGATATTGTGCTCGGCGCACAGCTGCAGGTAACGCTCCAGGCGAGCGGACGAGTGTTCCGGGCCCTGCCCCTCATAGCCATGTGGCAACAGCATGGTCAGGCCACACAGGCGACCCCACTTGTGCTCACCGCTGGTGATGAACTGGTCAATCACTACCTGGGCGCCATTGGCGAAGTCGCCGAACTGCGCTTCCCACACGACAAGCGCGTTGGGCATGGTGGTGGCGTAACCGTATTCGAAAGCCAGAACCGCTTCCTCGGAGAGGAACGAGTCGTACAGATCGAAACGCGGCTGACCTTCATAGAGGTGCTGCAGCGGAATGTAGGTACTGCCGTCCTTCTGGTTATGCAGCGCAGCATGGCGGTGCGAGAAGGTGCCGCGGCCGACGTCCTGACCGGAGATTCGTACCGGGTGGCCTTCGAACAGCAGCGTGGCGTACGCCATGACTTCCGCGTAGCCCCAGTTGATGGTGAGCGCGCCCGCACCCATCTTCTGGCGATCTTCAAGAATCTTCGAGACCTGACGCTGCACCACGAAGCCTTCCGGCGTCTGCAGCAGCTTGTTGGACAGATCCTGCAAGGTCTTCAGATCGAAGCTGGTGTCATGACGGGCAGTCCAGGCATGACCCAGATACGGACGCCAGTCAACGAAGAGTTCTTTATTCGGCTCTTTGACCAGGCTCTTGACTACGTGCAGCCCATTGTCGAGCGCCGTACGGTACTCGTCGATCTTGGCCTGAACACGCTCGTCGTCCAACACCTTGGACTGGATCAGCGAATCGGCGTACAGCTCACGAGTGGTGCGCTGCTTGGCGATCTTCTGATACATCAGCGGCTGAGTGCCGCTCGGCTCGTCCGCTTCGTTGTGACCACGACGGCGGTAGCAGATCAGGTCGATGACGATGTCGCGCTTGAACTGCATCCGGTAGTCGACAGCGAGCTGGGTGACGAACAGCACCGCCTCGGGATCGTCTGCGTTCACATGGAAGATCGGCGCCTGGATCATCTTCGCCACATCGGTTGCGTACTCGGTGGAACGAGCATCTTCCTGCTTGTTGGTGGTGAAGCCGACCTGGTTGTTGACCACGATGCGAATGGTGCCACCCGTGCGATAAGCACGGGTCTGCGACATCTGGAAGGTTTCCATCACCACGCCTTGACCGGCGACAGCAGCATCGCCGTGGATGGTTACCGGAAGCACCTTGTCGCCGACCGGATCACAACGGCGATCCTGACGAGCCCGCACCGAACCCTCGACCACCGGGGAAACGATTTCGAGGTGGGACGGGTTGAACGCCATGGCCAGGTGAATTTCGCCACCCGGGGTCATCACGTTGGAGGAGAAGCCCTGGTGATATTTCACGTCACCTGAACTCAGGCCTTCGACCTTCTTGCCTTCGAACTCGTCGAACAGGTCGCGCGGATTCTTGCCGAAGGTGTTGACCAGTACGTTCAGACGGCCACGGTGGGCCATGCCGATGACGATTTCCTTGGTGCCGTAGGAGCCGGAGCGCTGAATGATCTCGTCGAGCAGCGGGATCAGACTCTCGCCACCTTCCAGACCGAAGCGCTTGGTGCCCGGATATTTGGTACCCAGATACTTTTCCAGACCTTCGGCAGCGGTGAGGCGCTCGAGCAGGTGGCTCTTGATCTCCGGCGAAAACTCCGGACGGCCACGCACGCTTTCCAAGCGCTGGACGAACCAGCTGCGCTGCTCGGAATCGACGATGTGCATGTATTCCGCACCAATGGTGCGGCAATAGGTTTCTTGCAGAGCCTTGACGATTTCGCGCAGAGTGGCCTGGCCGTTGACCATGGCCAGGTCGCCGGTGCGGAATACGGTATCGAGATCGGCGTCGGTCAGACCGTAGTTGTTGATCGCCAGGTCAGCGGGGGCGGTGCGCTGCTGCAGGCCAAGCGGATCGAGCTGTGCTGCCTGATGGCCGCGCACTCGGTAGGCCTGGATCAGGCGCAGGACTTCGATCTGCTTCTTCTCATGCTCGCTGCTAACAGCACCTGCGGAGACAGGCTGAGCACGGCGCTGGTTCTTGGCCAGCAGAACGAAGTGGTCGCGGATCGTCGAATGCGATACATCGGCTGAAGCGCTGCCACCGGAGGGCAACTTCTGGAAGTAAGTGCGCCACTCTTCGGGCACAGCGTTGGGATCGTGCAGGTAGAGCTCATAAAGCTCTTCCACATAGGCAGCGTTACCACCGGATAGGTGGGCACTGTCCCACATGCGCTGCATTACGCTTTCTTGCATGTCTGGTCACCTTCGATAAGGAGACACCACCAGCGTGGAAACCGCAGCATGACTTCCCAAGTTCTGAAGCAGCGACTCAGGTAAAGCCACTACGGACCGCGCAGATAGTTCCCGGGCACAAGCCGGGTGCTCCTGCTGGTCATCAAATTTTCAGAGTGGAATCCCGGCTTTGTGAGCTGGGATTCCTACTAAAACTACGGCGCCGAGCTTCAACTTCGGCGCCGCAGGTGTAACGGGCAACGCAATCCGGCCATTCCAGGCTAGCGCATAACCTTTCGCGACCGGGGTGTCATCAGGTGCCGCTCTGCAGCAGCATGTTGCGTATGTGACCGATTGCCTTGGTAGGGTTCAATCCCTTCGGACAAACGTCAACGCAGTTCATGATACCGCGGCAGCGGAACACGCTGAACGGATCGTCCAAACCTGCCAGACGGTTCTCGGTTTCGGTGTCGCGGCTGTCGGCCAGGAAACGATAAGCCTGCAGCGACGCGGCCGGACCGAGGAACTTGTCCGGGTTCCACCAGAAGGACGGGCAGCTGGTCGAGCAGCAAGCGCACAGGATGCACTCGTACAGACCGTCCAGCTTCTCGCGATCTTCCGGACTTTGCAGACGTTCGATAGCCGGTGGCGGCGTATCGTTCATCAGATACGGACGCACTTTCTCGTACTGCTTGTAGAAGATGCTCATATCGACGGCCAAGTCACGAATAACTGGCAGACCCGGCAGCGGACGTACGACCAGCTTGTTGTTCTTGACCACGGCGGACAGCGGCGTGATGCAAGCCAGACCGTTCTTACCGTTGATGTTCATCCCATCGGAGCCACACACGCCTTCGCGGCAGGAGCGACGATAGGAGAAACCCTGATCCTGTTCCTTGATCAGAGCCAAGACGTCCAGAACCATCAGATCTTTACCATCGGTATTGACCTGAAAATCCTGCATGAACGGCTTTTCGTCCTGATCGGGGTTGTAGCGATAAACACTCACTTGCAACATATCGTCGACCTCAATAAGTCCGAACCTTGGGCTCGAATGCCGGAACGGTCTTCGGAGCGAAGTTCACGGCACGCTTGGCAACGCGCTTGTCACCCGGGAAGTACAGGGTGTGGCACAGCCAATTCTCGTCATCACGCTCTTCGAAATCTTCGCGAGCATGCGCGCCACGGGATTCCTTGCGGTTCTCCGCGGCAATAGCAGTAGCCTCGGCAACTTCCAGCAGGTTCTGCAGCTCGAGCGCTTCGATGCGCGCGGTGTTGAACGCCTGGCTCTTGTCCGAGATCTTGACATTGGCGATACGCTGACGCAGGTCCACCAGCTGAGCGATACCCTTCTGCATGTACTCGCCGGTACGGAATACACCGAAGTAGTTCTGCATGCAGTTCTGCAGTTCTTTGCGCAGCGGGGCGACGTCTTCACCAGTGGTGCGCTCGTTGAGACCGGCAAGACGGCTCAGGGCGACGTCCAGATCGGTTTCGCTGGCACCGCGATGTTCGATACCTTCCTTCAGCGCTTTCTCCAGGTGCAGACCTGCGGCGCGACCGAACACAACCAGATCCAGCAGCGAGTTGCCGCCCAGGCGGTTGGCGCCATGCACCGATACACAAGCCACTTCGCCTACCGCGAACAGGCCGTCGATGATGGTGTCATTACCATTGGCGTCTTGAGTGATGGCCTGACCATGAATATTAGTGGCGATACCACCCATCATGTAGTGACACGTCGGCACGACCGGTACCGGAGCGGTCACCGGATCGACATGCGCAAAGGTCTTCGACAGTTCACAGATGCCCGGCAGGCGGCTGTGCAGCACTTCTTCACCGAGGTGATCCAGCTTCAGCATCACGTGGTCACCATCCGGGCCACAGCCATTGCCAGCCAGGATTTCCTTGACCATCGAGCGCGCAACGACGTCACGACCAGCCAGGTCTTTCGCATTAGGAGCATAGCGCTCCATGAAACGCTCGCCGTGCTTGTTGATCAGGTAGCCACCTTCACCACGGCAACCTTCGGTTACCAGCACACCCGCGCCGGCGATACCAGTCGGGTGGAACTGCCACATCTCGATATCTTGAACCGGCACGCCTGCGCGCAGCGCCATGCCCACGCCGTCGCCGGTGTTGATCAGAGCATTGGTGGTCGAAGCATAGATGCGACCAGCACCACCAGTCGCAAGAACAGTGGCCTTCGAACGAATGTAAACGGTTTCACCGGTTTCGATGCAGATGGCGATAACACCAACGACCGCACCATCCTGGTTCTTAACCAGATCGACCGCATACCACTCATTGAGGAATACGGTGTCGTTCTTCAGGTTGCCCTGATAGAGGGTGTGCAGCAGTGCATGACCAGTACGGTCGGCGGCAGCGCAGGTACGAGCAGCCTGCCCGCCCTTGCCGAAATCCTTGGACTGACCACCGAACGGACGCTGATAGATACGACCCTGCTCGGTACGGGAAAACGGCAGGCCCATATGCTCGAGCTCGAACACAGCTTCCGGGCCGACGGAACACATGTACTCGATAGCGTCCTGGTCACCGATGTAGTCGGAACCCTTGACGGTATCGTACATATGCCAGCGCCAGTCATCATTCGGATCGGCCGAAGCGATGGCGCAGGTGATGCCACCCTGAGCGGAAACGGTGTGCGAACGAGTCGGAAAAACCTTGGTGACCACAGCGGTCTTGTGACCGGACTGGGACAACTGCAGCGCCGCGCGCATACCGGCGCCACCGCCACCAACGATGATGGCGTCAAAAGAAAGCGTACGAATGTTAGCCATGAATCAGATACCCCAAAGAATCTGCACGCCCCAGACGAAGAAGGTGAACATGGCAATGCCACACACCGCCTGGAACAGGAAACGAACGCCGGTAGCCCACTTGCCGATCGCCATGTTGGTCAGGTAGTCAGTGGAAATCGTCCACATACCAACCCACGCGTGCACACTCAGGGCAACCAGCGCCAACAGGCTGAAGATCCGCATCCAGTTGGCCGAAAACAGCTCATGCCACTGCGCGTACTCCAAGCCCGGGTTCGCAATCAGGTACCCAAGCAGGAACAGAAAATAAGCCGCAAGAACCACTGCAGAAACGCGCTGTGCCATCCAGTCATACAGACCCGAGCGCGAAAAGTTGGTGACATTGGTTACCATATCCACACTCCCGCCAGAACGATCAGCACCGCCGACACGGCGATTACGATTTTCGAGCCCAGCTTGCCGCCTTCCAGCGTCTCGCCATGCCCAGTATCCATGATCAGGTGACGCACACCCGCCACCAGGTGATACAGCAGTGCGGACAGCAACGCCCAGCTCACCAGCTTGGCCAGGGGACTGCTCAGATACGCACGAACATCCTCAAAGCCTTCTGGCGAAGACAGCGAGGTATCGAGCGCAAGCAGCAGCAAGGCGACACCGACGAACAGGATGACACCGGATACACGGTGGAGAATCGACGTGTAAGCAGTGATGGGGAGTTTTATTGTCCTAAGATCTAGGTTTACAGGTCGTTGGCTTTTCACGGCTTTTTTTCACACTTGAGAGCCCCAGAGCGCAGGGCAAAGTTGTTGGGAAGAGTACGCAGCAGTACCCGCTACCCACGAGTGACAACCTACAGAATACTGCCTGTAAGGCCCCTGCCGGTCGGTGTCCGAGTATAAACAGTTAGGTCACTAATGACAATGTGGTGAAGTGCCACTAAAGGCTGATAGCGACCTCTATATAAATGCCGTAAACAGTGCACCCAAGCTGTACGCATCCCCCTGCAGAGCCCTCTACGGCATGGGTTCGCGCAAATTGACTTTGCGGTTTATCACACTATAGTGATGCGGGCCCTGCGTGGGGGGCCATGATGATTCCAAGCACAAAACAGGAGGCCATACATGGCTGACAAGAAAGCGCAGTTGATCATCGAGGGCGCTGCCCCCGTCGAACTGCCCGTTTTAACCGGTACCGTAGGGCCTGATGTAATTGACGTACGAAGCCTGACCTCCACGGGTCACTTCACCTTCGATCCCGGCTTCATGTCGACCGCCTCTTGCGAGTCCAAGATCACCTACATCGATGGCGACAAGGGCATCCTGCTGCACCGCGGCTATCCGATCGAGCAACTGGCAGAGAAATCCGACTACCTGGAAACCTGCTACCTGCTGCTGAACGGTGAACTGCCTACCGCCGAGCAGAAGGCGCAGTTCGTCAGCACCGTGAAGAACCACACCATGGTTCACGAGCAGCTGAAGTCCTTCCTCAATGGCTTCCGTCGTGATGCTCACCCGATGGCCATCATGTGTGGCGTTGTCGGCGCCCTTTCGGCGTTCTACCACGACTCCCTGGACATCAACGACCCGCACCACCGCGAAATTTCCGCCGTGCGCCTGGTCGCGAAAATGCCGACCATTGCGGCGATGGTCTACAAGTACTCGATCGGCCAGCCGCTGATGTATCCGCGCAACGATCTGAGCTACTCGGAAAACTTCCTGCACATGATGTTCAACACTCCGTGCGAGATCAAACCGATCAGCCCGGTGTTGGCCAAGGCCATGGATCGCATCTTCATCCTGCATGCCGACCATGAGCAGAACGCCTCGACCTCTACCGTGCGCCTGGCTGGCTCCACCGGCGCCAACCCGTTCGCATGCATCGCAGCCGGTATCGCCGCCCTTTGGGGGCCGGCACACGGCGGCGCGAACGAAGCCGTGCTGACCATGCTGGACGAGATCGGCGACGTCTCGAATGTCGAGAAATTCCTGGCCAAGGCCAAGGACAAGAACGATCCGTTCAAGCTGATGGGCTTCGGCCATCGCGTCTACAAGAACTTCGACCCGCGCGCCAAGGTCATGAAGCAGACCTGCGACGAAGTCTTGGGCGAGCTGGGCATCAACGACCCGCAGCTGGACTTGGCGATGAAGCTGGAAGAAATCGCCCTCAACGACCCCTACTTCGCCGAGCGCAACCTGTACCCGAACGTAGACTTCTACTCGGGCATCATCCTCAAGGCCATCGGCATTCCAACCAGCATGTTCACCGTCATCTTCGCCCTGGCGCGGACTGTCGGCTGGATTTCCCACTGGAAGGAAATGATCGCCAGCGGCCAGAAGATCGGCCGCCCACGCCAGCTGTATACCGGCCACCCGAAGCGCGACCTGCCACGCTGAAGAAATCGGTTACTACAATGAAAGAAGGCTGCCCCAGGGCAGCCTTCTTTTTGCCTGTGATACAGGCAAAGCCTCAATTAAAAGCCTAATCCCCTCTCCCTAGCCCTCTCCCGCGAGGGGAGAGGGAACATATGCGCCACGCCAGCAGAACGCATGCTGACAACCCCCTCTCCCTTGACGGGAGAGGGGCCAGGGGAGAGGGTGAAAAGGCCCGTCACCAACACCCAACACCAACACACAACCTTTCAAGGAAGACGCACCGACAGTAAAAGGCCAAACCCACCTACCGTCATCTCCCCCCCCCTTCACTCTGCCTCGGCACGCTCCCGCAGCGCCTTGAGTGTATTGAAAGGCGCCTCGACCACGAACTTGTTCGCAAGCCACGACGGTACGCTTCCACCCGGCTCCGTATGCACCTGATAGGTCACCTGCACGTTGCCAGCCGCCTTGGGCTCCAGCAGCCAGAACCCCTCGACCTTGCTCACCCGAACAAAGTCATCGCTCTTGTCCAGATAGGCGGGAACCCCCTCGAGATCGCGCCTCAACGAACCATCGCCGTTTTCATGGGTGGTGATCTTCACGATGGAGTCACGCGGCGTTACCGGCCAGGGCGTATTGAATTGTGTGTAAGTCCAGGCCTGCGCACCTTCATGCTTGAGGAGCTCCTGTGACCTGCACTCATGCACCCACCCACATGCATCGGCCACATCTTCCTGAAGCGCCCGCACCTTGGCGAGATCCGCCTGGATCGTCGCAACGCCGCGATAGGCTTTGTATGACGAACCGGGCACAGCCTTCAGATAAACCTGAATCCCCTCCTCGTCCTTGGCCAACACCCACTGCTCTTCGGCAGTCACAACCGGCGCTACGGCGAGCACCAGACCGATCCCCAACAATCGACTCCACAAACCCATGCGAACCTTCCTTTCCTGAAGCAACTTGAAAATCCGACCTTAACAGGCAGTTGCCTGTTCCAACCAACCAAGCAGCCGGATCGCCTCCTCCCGACTTTTCCCGCACACCACCGGATCGGCCTGGAACGCAGCACATACAGCCGGCCGCGCCTCGTCACCGAACAGCGCACAGAGATTGAATTCGGATAGATGAACGCAACGGACACCCGCCGGCTTGCCCAAAGGCATGCCAGGCATAGGCGTGCTGATTGAGGGGGCTATGCAACAGGCACCACAGCCAGGGCGACAATCCATTCCAGTCATCCGAGAAAAACGGGCGCCGATAATAAATGAGTACCTGGGGGTCTGTCTGGCAAGTTCTGTTAGTCAAATCCGGCGAAACGCACCAGACCGCGTGATCCGCACATCACGCACTTGCAGGCGCCGCACCACTGCCAATAGCATCGCGCATCACCAAGGATGCTCCCTATGCCCATCTGGCTTCAGACTGCTGCCCTGCTCTTCGTTTCCAACCTCTTCATGACGTTTGCCTGGTATGGCCACCTCAAGACGCTCAATACCAAACCCTGGCTGATCGCCGCGCTGATCAGCTGGGGAATCGCACTGTTCGAATACCTGATCATGGTCCCGGCCAACCGCATCGGTTATACCGAGCTGTCGATCGGCCAGCTGAAGATCATGCAAGAGGTCATCACGCTCGCCATCTTCGTGCCTTTCAGCGTGCTCTACATGCATCAACCACTGAAGCTCGATTACCTTTGGGCCGGGCTATGTCTGCTGGGAGCGGTCTATTTCATATTTCGCAGCTAGCCACTCATGGCAGGCCGCCCTCTCGGCGAGCTGTCTGCTACCCCAAAGCATCGCCCCGAGGGCCGGCCTCCCACAAAAGCAGAAGCCCTGCCTGCTGTTGAGTGATCGCGCTACCAGACGTGCGGGTTGTGATACTCCGCATCGCTGAGCGTAGAGTGTTGCGGCTGGGCTCCCATGCGGGAGCATGGATCAGGTCCTTTTGTGGCCGCGCCCCGCGGCGAATGCAGGCCACAGACCTGCGCCCATATACCGCTCATTCAGACAGATGACGCCCTTGAGCCACTTGGGCATACTGCCAGCCTTTTTCACCTATCTCAGGTAATCCACATGTTCAAAGTCAACGAATACTTCGACGGCACCGTCAAATCCATCGCGTTCGACATGGCCGCCGGCCCCGCCACCATTGGCGTGATGGCCGCAGGCGACTACGAATTCGGCACTAGCCAGCTGGAAGTGATGCACGTGATCGCCGGCAGCCTGGACGTGAAACTGCCGGGAAGCGAGCGCTTTGAAACATTCGGAGCGGGCAGCCAGTTCACCGTGCCGGCGAACAGCAAGTTTCAGCTGAAGGTAACGGAAGATACCGCCTATCTGTGCGAGTACCGGTAAAAGGCTGGAGGCTGGAGGCTGGACGATACCTTCTCAGCCCTTCGTAGGGTGGAAAACCGCGAAGCGTTTTCCACCAATTGAAAGCTGCGCTCTACCCGAGCGGCTTATAGGCATTCGTGACTTGCTTCGACTGGTTCAAGCGAGTCAGTTCACCCGCAACGCGCTCACGCTCCAGCCGCGCCGCCTGCTGCAGCTCAGCGTAGAGTTGCGACAGAGCGCCCACCCGCTCGCGCAGAACCGGGTTGCCCCATTGCTCGAGACTTACCACTTCACTGATCAGCGTACGGCACTGGGGATCCAATGCGCTTACCGCCTCCCAGTCCTGCTGAGCCAGCGCCTCACGCAAGGCCGCCTCGAGAGCTTCAAGGGACTGGAGAGTGGATTGCATAAGTTCTTCCAAGGGTTCGATTAATAACAGTACGGAGATTCACTCCGGAGCTTGGCTCGAAATCGCCGCACCTATCCGTACTGCGCGATGCCATCCCAGCCAGCTTTCACTTCCTGCAACAACCCAGCCACCTCCGCAAGCACGGCGGGGTCGTTTTTTCGATTGGCCTCGGTCAGACGCCTAATCATATATTCGTACAGGCGGTCGAGATTGGCAGCCAACTCCCCGCCCACCTCATGATCGAGCGCCTCGCGCAGACCACCGATAATCGCGATGCTCTTGCCGATCAACTCGCCCTTGTCGGCGATCCGACCGAACTCGATCGCCCCCTTGGCCTGATAGATACGATCCAGGCCACCCTGCATCAGCATCTGAATCAGACGGTGCGGACTCGCCTCGGTAACCTGGGCCTGCACGCCGACACGCTGATACTGTTTCATGGCCAACATAGCGTTCATTGGGGTACTCCAAAGCATGTTCAACGATACTGAATCAAGTATCGGCAGAATGCTGAGTACCTTTAGTCGAAACACAGGACCGCGAATGGATTTTTGGTTGCCCTATCGCCGACACCAATCGGCACTGCGACACACTCCACGGTACCGATGAGAGTAGGAGCCTGCTTGCTGGCGATCAGGGATACCGAACACATCGCCAGCAAGGACTAGGTGCCCCAAGGTTCCTAGGGCCGCGCTCGATCAGCAGGACGAGCACGGAAGGCTTTTACTTCTTCTGCGTGACGAAGCCTGGCATGCTGTCAAACAGTTGCGTCAGGCTGTCGCTGGTACTCATCAACTGGGCAACCAGGCTGTCCATGGCGTTGTATTGCTTGTACAGGCGCTCTTCCAACGCCTTCATACGGGTATCGAGGTCTTCCTTCTGCTTGTCGACCTTATCGATGGTCGCCTGCAACGAATCGGTTCTGGACTCCAGAATACCGCCACCATCGGTGTAAGGTTTCAGCTTGTCACTCAGTCGGCTGGTCAACCCACTATCGCCGGTAAAATAGCCTGCCACCCCTTCGAAGTCTGTACTGACCGCTTTTTTCACCTTGTCGCTGTCCATCTCCAGCGTGCCATCTTTCTTGGTGGTGATCCCCATATCCGCCAGCGCACGAATAGCACCTTCGCCCTGAGGCGAAACCAGCTCGGAGCGAATGGTATTGACCAACGAGCGAACCGAGCTATCCCCGACCAACGCCCCCACGACCGGCTTCGACGTGTCATTGACTGGCGTGACATTCGTCTCGGTGTTGATGAACGTCATCAGCGTGTTGTACGCATCGACGAACTTCTTGACGTTGGCCTCTACTCCGGCTTCGTCCTTGGCGATGGACAGGGTGCTGGAACCAGCGCTTTTGATAGTGAAACTCAAGCCCGCCACCGCATCATCGATGGTATTGCTGTCGCGGGTTACGGCCAGCCCGTCGATGGTCAGCTTGGCGCTTTGTGCAGTAGCCAGCGTCTGGCCGCCTTTTTCGTAATCAGCCAAGGCATCAGCAAAAGCCACATCGGGGTCATCCTCCTCGGCAAAATGCTCCAGCTCCGGCTTGGTAGGCTGGCCAGCATAGGCCAACTCATTCAACGAAACACGGCCTTCCTCGACACCAGTCTCATCGACGGCAACCGTAATATCGTTACCCTCACCCGCCTTGCTGCTGCTCAGCACCAGCCGCGAACCATGGTCATCGGTGATGATGGTCGCGCTCACCCCCGCGCTCTTGCCAGCCTCGTTGATCGCATCACGTATGCCATCCAGCGTGTTGTTGGTCGAGTCGATGGTAATGCCGAATTCAGTATCGCCAACCTTGATATCCAGGGTGCCGGTATTGAGCTTGGCCTTACCATCGATCGCCGCCAGCGCCACCTTGCTGCTGCTGGCCAGTTGCTGGACTTCGACCTTGTAGCTACCGGCCTGTGCGCTCTGGCTGACACTGGCGGTCATCACCTTGCTATCGGACGAGGTGGCCGTGCGGGCCAGGAATGACGAGGGACTGTTCAGCGTGCTCAGCGCAGACTGGAAATTGCTGATGGCGCTCTTCAACTGGCCCAGGGAGGTCAACTGCGTGGTGGTCTTCTTTTCCAGGTTCGCGAGCTGGGTTTCCTTCGGCGCCCTCTCCGCGGCAACGATGGCATCGACCATCCCCTTGATATCCATCCCGGAACCGATACCCGTGATACCAGCCATATGTCACCTCGTCAATAAACCACCGGAAAAGCCCGACCACAGACCGAGCATCCAAATACCATGCCTACTCCGTAGCGGGAGCCTTGATCGCGACAAGACCGGCCGCCACCGCAGCCAAAACAAGAGCGTCGCGGCCAAGGCCCCTCCCACAAAATCCTTTAGGCCTGCGTTTTGAACAGCAGGCTGCGCATGTCCTCGAGTCGCTCGGAAAGGCGCAACAATTCCTCGGAAGGAATCTGGCGGATCAGCTTGCCCGAATCGCCATCCATGACCTTGACCACGACTTGGCCAGTGGAATCGTCCACGCTGAAATCCAGGTTGCGCTGGATGTCCTGGACGAACGCCTTGAACTGCTCCACGGCAGACTGGGCACTTTCAACCGCAGCGCTCTTCGGCTTGGCTCCCTGAGCAGCAGCGACCGGCGCCGCCGCCGCGCCCTGGAGATTACCGGTGAGCGGCGCATCACGCCGTACGGGATTGATGACCGCCGCAGTAGAAGTTGGAATTATCGTTTCCATGCTCATTACCTCGCAACGCAAAAAGGAGGAAGGGGGCTACCCCTTCCTCCGCGCTTGTGCCTGCTGGCGTCCTCGCTTACTGAAGCAGCGAGAGAACCGACTGCGGCAGCTGCTTGGCTTGCGCCAGGATCGCAGTACCAGCCTGTTGTAGCACCTGGTTCTTCGACAGGTTGGCGGTTTCCGCAGCGTAATCGGTATCCATGATCCGGCTGCGGGCAGCCGAGGCATTTTCCGAGATGTTCTGCAGGTTGTTGATGGTGTTGTCGAAGCGGTTCTGCACCGCACCGAGGTCGGCGCGCTGCGCATCGATTCCAGCTAATGCGCTATCCACGATAGCGAGAGCGCGCTGAGCACCATCAGCAGTGGAAATATCAATTTCCGAAACCGAAGCGCGATCCGCTTTAGCATCACCAAACAACTCAGATCCGCCTGATACTTCAACATCGTACGAGACCGATGCCGCTTTGGCAGTAGTCTGAGCCTCTACCGCATCCGCTTCAGCAGCGTAATCTCCCGCACTATCCAGCTGCCGATAAGTCAGGGTGTTGTTTGTATCAGCAGCACTATCATCACTGAGCTTAATCGTGCCAAAGGTAATTGCCGAGCCATCTTTCGAACGGATGCTGTCCAACCCAAAATCCAAGAACTCACTCGCCTTCTGGCCAGAGGCAGTCTCAGCGTTTTTCAGCGCCTCAATAAGGCTCGAAACATTGGTGATCTTCGCACCCTCGGCCAATTTGAGTTCGGTGTCACCTACAGTGATGGTATCCATCTCGAGATGGGTCGCAGCACTTGCCAGCTTTACTCCCAGCTTGAGGTCGTTAACTGCAGCGGTGCGCGTCGTATCCGGCTGGCTGACAGTGACTGCCTGGAAGGCGCCAGTATTAGTACCCAGGGTGCCCTCAAGCCCATCGTACTTGCCAGACTCGGACATAACCTGGAACGCGATAGAGCCAGCGGTCGCAGTGCCCGTGGTATCAAGGACAGTTTCGGCATCGTTAGCGGTGGAGTTGCTATACGAGGTGAAGGTACCAAACTGCAGGGTTTCTCCGTTTTTCGTGGTTATTGTCTGGTTTGCATCATCAAATACCAGAGCATCGCCAACTGACACGCCGCCTGTTGTTTCTGCGCTCTGAAGTGCAGTTTTGAGTGACGCAAAATCAGTAATCTGGTTAGCAGCCGGATCGGTGTTATCTATCATGTACGTCGCATCACCAACCGTGACGCTATCAAGGCGCATATACGCCTTATCGGCAATCACGTCACCGACGGTTGCTGCAGTAATATCAAGCTTGACAGAGTTGGTGCTCACGTTTTTGCGAGCATCAGTCAGCGCATAGCTTTCGGCCGAATTGAGCTGAATATAACCGACCGCAGTCTTCTCACCCGTGGCGCTGCTGAGGGTCACCTTGTCACTGAAACTGCCTGCAGCGTCTTGCGCCTGCAAGGAAATGCTCGCGTCGCCGGTGATCTTGCCGAAGGTGATGTTTTCACCAGTTTCGGATTCTATGGTGAGTTCGCCCTTGGCGTCGACGCTAGCCTGAAGACCCAGCTTGGCAGCGTTCGAATTGATCTGTTGCGCCAGATCCGCAGTCGAAGTCACCCCAACCAGATTTACCGACTTGGCGTTGTCGCCAGACCCTACAGTCAAGCTCAGACTTGCCGATTGACCCTCGCCCGACTTGGTATTGACTTCGGCCTTCACGACGGTACGCGCGGTTGCGCTCAAACCGGCAATGGCGCCGTCAAACTTTTGAGCCAGGCTCTTGGCGCTATCGCTCGAGGAAATATCTACGGTTTTTTCCTGACCGGAGCCAACCACCTTGACCGAACCATCGGTGAAGCCCGAGGTCTTGCCATTTGCAATGTTGCCAGTCAGCGTATCCAGATTGGCACTGGTAGCGATGGAGCCCATTGCGGCAGTTGCCTTGTTGCTGCTGCCGACCTGGTAGGAACCAATGGCGTCTGCAGACGCATTCTTGATGGTGACGTTGATATTTTCGTAAGCATTAGAACCTACTTGGAAGCTGGAAGTACCAAAGGTGCCATCCATCAGCTTGCGGCCACCGAAGGTGGTGGTTTCAGCAATACGGGTCAGCTCAGCCTGCTGCGCAGCCACTTCTTTTTGCAGAGCCGCACGATCTTCCGCGCTGTTGGAACCGTTGGCAGCCTGAATTGCAAGGTCACGAATACGCTGAAGGATGTTGGTGGACTGCTGCAGAGCACCTTCAGCGGTCTGCGCCAGCGAGATACCGTCGTTGGCGTTGCGGGTCGCCACGTTCAGGCCGCTGATCTGGTTGGCCAGGCGGTTGGAGATTTGCAGGCCGGCGGCGTCGTCTTTCGCGCTGTTGATGCGGCTACCGGTGGACAGGCGCTGCATGGAGGTGTTCAGGGCGTTGGACGTGTTGTTGATGTTGCGCTGAGTGTTCAGCGACGGGATGTTGGTATTGACGGTAAGAGCCATGATGAGCCTCCAAGGGCGCTGGTTACTTTGGTTTGCCTGAGCTTGCGACTCCGGGCCGGCTTTGCCCAGGCACCCATCGAGTTCGCATTCGATTAGCTTATCGGCGCCGTTTCGGTGAGCTTTAGGAGGCGGTTGAAAATAATTTTGCAAGCCCCGAGAACAACCTGTACGACGCCGGCGAACTCGGAACCACATGCGAGTTCACCTGCCAAGCTTTTCGGACAGGGGGCAGAATTCTTTAATGCGGGGAATGGAGATGTTGATGCTGTGCGGCGAGGATGAGCCGATTCAGTGGTTAGCCTGTTGGCAAACGACTGACGGGCGGCCGAGCACCGAGATCGCGTAGAGAACACCAGCAAGCCGCCGTGGAGCAGTTGGTGGATAAGGCTTCGCCGTTATCCACCCTACATAGGCAGTACTGCCCGCTTGGACAGGACGCAAAACATAGACGGGTATTGATCGCTTCCACGCAGACCAGCCACGCAGCGCACAACGCATCCTCATTCAGCGCTTGCCGGACTGCGTTACCTAACGATCTAGCCTAGCTGAGCAAGCCGCTCGAGAAACTGAGCCTCATCGAGCACGGTCAGACCAAGTTCGTTTGCCTTGGTGAGCTTAGAACCGGCGCCTGGCCCGGCAACCACGCAGGTGGTCTTGGCTGAAACGGAGCCGGCGACCTTGGCGCCCAGCGCTTCCAGCTTCGCCTTGCCTTCGTCGCGACTCATAGTCTCCAGGGTGCCGGTTAGTACCCAGGTCTGCCCAGCCAGCGGCAGGCCTTCGGCCGCCTTCCTCTCGCTTTCCCAGTGCATGCCGAATTCGCGCAACTGGGTCTCGATAGCCCGCGCGCGCTCGGCGTTTTCGGGTGTGTCGAAATAATCGCGCAGCGCGCGTGCGGCCTTTTCGGTGAGGCGTTCGACCTGACGCAGATCGAGCCAGTCGGCGGTGATGATCGCGTCAAGGCTGCCGAAACGCTCTGCCAGACGCTGGGCACCGGTGCGAGCGATATGAGGAATGTTGAGCCGGTCGAGCAGGTCGGGCAGTGTCGCACAGGCTGCGAATTCCGGATGCACGTCGCCCTGCTCCTGCGGCTCGACGCCACGCTCACGCAGCAGCGCGATAACCGTGCGGTTGTGTTCGTCCTCGAAGAAGCTGTGGATTTCGTGGGCAACTTCCAGCCCCACGTCGGGCAGGTAGACGAGCACGTCGGGCAATGCACGGCTGATTCGCTCCAGCGAACCTAGCGCCCGCGCAAGCAACTTGGCGGTTTCTTCACCGACGTCTGGGATGCCGAGGGCGTAGACGAACCTTGCGAGGCTCGGTTTGCGGCTGGCATCGATGGCATTGAGCAGATTGCGCGTGGAAATCTCGGCGAAACCTTCCAGGTCGATGACCTGATCATGGGTCAGGCAGTAAAGATCCGCCGGCGATTTGATCAACCCCCTGTCGACCAGCTGCTCGACGATCTTGTCGCCCAGGCCGTCGATATCCATCGCTCGGCGCGATACGAAATGGATGATTGCCTGCTTAAGCTGAGCCTGGCAGGCCAGACGACCGACGCAACGGTAGATCGAGCCTTCGCTCACCGACTCACGGCCCTTGCTGCGCTTGATCAGCTGGGTGCGCTCCACGGCGGAACCGCACACCGGGCACTGCTCCGGCACATGCACGGCGCGCGCGTCGGCCGGGCGGCGTTCGGCGATTACGCCGAGAATCTGGGGAATCACGTCGCCTGCACGTCGCACGATCACCGTATCGCCGATCATTACGCCAACGCGCGCCACTTCGTCCATGTTGTGCAGCGTCGCGTTGGAAACCGTAACGCCCGCCACCTGCACCGGCTTCAACCGGGCGACCGGGGTGATCGCGCCGGTACGGCCGACCTGGAACTCTACATCGAGCAGCTCGGTGATTTCTTCCCGCGCGGGAAACTTGTGTGCGATGGCCCAGCGCGGCTCCCGCGCACGGAAGCCCAGTTCACGCTGCTGCGCGACCGCGTTGACCTTGAACACCACACCGTCAATCTCATACGGCAGCGCGTCGCGCTTTTCACCGATGGCGTCGTAGTAAGCCCGGCATTCGGCCACGCCCCTGGCCAGTTTCAGCTCACGACTGATGGGCAGGCCCCAGCTTTTCAGCGCTTCGAGAATACCGATGTGCGTGCCCGGCAGCTCGCCGTCGCTACGTCCGACACCATATGCACACAGCTCAAGCGGACGACTTGCGGTGATCTTCGAATCCAGCTGGCGCAGGCTTCCAGCAGCGGCGTTGCGGGGATTGGCGAAGGGTTTGCCGCCGCTTTCCAGCTGCCGCGCATTCAGCGCTTCGAACCCCGCCTTGGGCATGTAGATTTCGCCGCGCACCTCAAGTACCGCAGGCCAGCCACCGCCATGCAGTTTCAATGGAATGTTGCGTACGGTGCGCACGTTGGCGCTGATGTCCTCACCCGTGCTGCCATCTCCCCGTGTGGCGCCGCGCACCAGATGGCCGTTCTCATACAGCAGGCTGACCGCCAGGCCGTCCAGCTTGGGTTCGCAGCTGTACTCGACCACAGCGCCATCGCTGAACAGGTCGCCCGCCGGCAAATCCAGTGCTTCGCGCACACGACGATCGAAGTCGAGCAGATCCTGCTCATCGAAGGCGTTGCCCAGGCTCAGCATCGGCACTTCGTGGCGGACCTGACCGAATGCCGCGAGCGCCGCTCCTCCAACCCGCTGGGTTGGCGACTCGGGCGTCACCAGTTCCGGGTGCTCTGCTTCGAGCGCCTTGAGCTCGTTAAACAGGCGGTCGTACTCGGCGTCAGGAACGCTCGGCTCGTCGAGCACGTAGTAGCGATAGTTGTGGGCGTCAATTTCGCCGCGCAGTTCGGCGATGCGCTCGGCGGCAGTTTGGGCGGAAGGCATAAGACGGAGCCGTGGCTGGGGCTGTGCTGATTCAGACCGTATCAGCGCGCCTTGGTTGATAGTGAGGCGTCGGATTCTAGCCGAATGCGCAATCGAAGGCAGGTTCGCGGCTTTGGCTAGTCGGAGGCTGGAAGCGCAGCGGGACGGCCTCAGCCATCCCGAATCAAACTGCTCACTGATGGACAGAGGCGGAGCGCGCCCGTCAATGGAATGCCTGCACTGGAGACAGGAGCATGAGACGGCGCGAGCAAGCCACTCTGCTAACACACAACACCGGGCGCAAGGCCCGGTGCAAATATCACTCAACGCTGCTTGATGGTCATCTGCCGGCGCTCGAACTCGACAATGCGCTGGCGGTAGTGCTCGATGGTCTGGGCGGTGAGGACGCTGCGCTGGTCATCCTTCAGCTCGCCGTTGAGTTCCTGGGACAGCTTGCGCGCCGCGGCAACCATGACATCGAAGGCCTGCTTGGGATGACGCGGGCCTGGCAAGCCGAGGAAGAAGCTCACGGCCGGCGTGGTGAAGTGATCGATGTCGTCCAGATCGAAAGTACCAGGCTTGACGGCATTGGCCATGGAGAACAGCACCTCGCCATTGCCGGCCATGCTTTCGTGGCGATGGAAGATATCCATTTCGCCGAAGCGCAGGCCACTCTCGAGAATGTTCTGCAGCAGCGCCGGACCACGGAAACCGTGAGGATCACGGCAAATGACGTTGATGACGAGTACTTCCTCGACGGGCGCCAGTTCCTTCTGCGGCTGGTCTTTCCCTTCCTCGTCATCACCAACAACCGGATCGAGCAGCGTCGGTACGGGCTCGTCGCTGTTGAGCTGGAGGTCGCCCTGAAAGGGTTCGTTCTGCCGGCGCTTTTTGCCGGACTCGCGCGCGCTCATCGTCGGCATGTCGCCCTCATCCAGAGAAGGCTCATGATCTCGATTAACCACGCGCGCCGGGCCTAGAAGCTCCGGAGAATCGTCGGCATCGGGAAGGTTGGAGAGGCTGCGGTCCAGCTTGAATTTCAGCTTGCCCTTGCCACCGCGCATGCGACGCCAGCCGTCGAACAGAATGCCGGCAATGACAATGATGCCGATGACGATCAGCCACTCGCGCAGACCGATATCCATTAATGCTTTAACCTCTGAATTCGATGATAAAGACGCAACGAACAGTCACGTGGGACCGCTTCAAGCGCATCGCAAAAATTGTGCTCTAAGCTAGCACGACGAACGGTAACTTTGCACCGTGCGGTAGTTCTCTTTTTATAGCGTTCCTTGTATCAAAAATGCTCAAACACGCGGCTTAATTCTAAGCTTCGGCAAGGGCAACGGCCTGTTCGACATCGACCGCTACCAGCCGTGAACAACCCGGTTCATGCATGGTCACACCCATCAGCTGATCGGCCATTTCCATGGCGATCTTGTTATGGGTGATGTAGATGAACTGCACCTTCTCAGACATCTCCTTCACCAGCCTCGCGTAACGACCGACGTTCGCATCATCCAGCGGTGCGTCAACTTCATCGAGCATGCAGAACGGCGCGGGATTGAGCTGGAAGATGGCGAATACCAGCGCCAGCGCCGTCAATGCCTTTTCGCCACCGGAAAGCAGGTGAATGGTGCTGTTCTTCTTTCCGGGCGGGCGCGCCATGATCGCCACCCCGGTATCGAGTAAATCTTCTCCGGTAAGTTCCAGATAAGCGTTGCCGCCGCCGAACACTTTCGGGAAAAGCGCCTGCAGACCGCTATTTATCTGATCGAAGGTTTCCTTGAAGCGGTTGCGAGTTTCCCGGTCGATCTTGCGAATGACGTTTTCCAGCGTATCCAGCGCTTCGACGAGGTCGTCGTTCTGCGCATCGAGATAGCGCTTGCGTTCGGACTGCTGCTGGTATTCGTCGATCGCTGCCAGGTTGATCGGACCGAGGCGCTGGATGCGCTGGGCGAGACGTTCCAGCTCGGCGTCCCAGGCCTGCTCGCTGGCTTCGACCGGTAGCGTGGCGAGCACGCCGTGCAGGTCGTAGCCGTCCTCGTGCAACTGGTCCTGCAGCGCCTTGCGCCTGACGCTCAGTTCTTGCCAGCCCAGGCGCTGTTGCTCCAGTTGCCCCCGCAGCAGCTGCGCCTGTTGTTCGGCCTGGGTACGGCGTTTCTCCGCATCGCGTAGTTCGCGATCGGCGTCTTCCAGCGCCAGGCGCGCATGCTTGAGCTCGTCCTCGACGCCCATGCGCCGCTCCAGCAGCTCTTCGAGCTTCATGCGCAGCTCTTCCAGCGGTGCCTCGCCCTCCTCCAGATTCAGCGTGAGCTGCTCGCGGCGCTCGAGGGCACGCTCGAACTGTTGTTCCAATCGCTCCAGCGCCTGCCGGGTGGACTCGTGCTGTGCCTTGAGTGAGCCGACCCGCAACGCCAACTGGTGCGCCTGGTCCTTGTGCTGCCGAGCATCCTGGCGAACACGATCGAGCCGCTCGCGAATGCCGTCACGGCTGGCCAGCAATGTCTCGCGCTGCTCGGTGTCCTGGGCCATCGCATCCAGCGCATCCTGTAGTTGCAGGCGCGCCTCGCCGAGCTGCTCGGTCTCGATCTCGCGCTGTTCGTGCTGCTCGGCAAGTTCCTCATCCAGGCGCTGGCGGCGCAGCGCCAACTGCTCCAGGCGCGCTTGCCCGGCAGATAGCTGCGCCTTGAGGTCGCTATGGCGGCGCGCCTCCTCCTGCTGCCGGCGACGCTGCTGCTCACGCTCGTCTTCGAGACGGGCCTGACCGCTACGCAGCTCAGCGATGCGCTCTTCGACTGTCGCCAGGGCGGCTTCACGCTCCTCGCGCTCTGCCTGTAACCGCTCCAGCTCCTGGCCCCGGGCGAGCACACCGGATTCGGCCTCGCTGGCGCGCCGCACCCGCAGGAAATGTCGGCCGACCCAGTAGCCGTCGCGGCTTACCAGACTTTCGCCGTCACTGAGAGTCGAGCGCGCAGCCAGCGCCTGCTCCAGCGAGTCGACCGGCCGCACGTTGCCCAGCCATGGCGACAGATCCAGAGCGGATTCGACCAGATCGAGCAAGCTACCGGGGCGGCGCGCGCCGCCACTTGCCGGGCTGACCAGACGCAGATCGCCCTGCTCGAAACCCTCGAACCCTATCGCAAAATCATCCAGCAGCACGGCATGCAGATCGGCGCCCAGCACGGTTTCTACCGCCACTTCCCAGCCGGGCTCGACCCGCAACCCTTCAGCGAGGCGCGGGCGTTGATCCAGTCCTTGCTCGCGGAGCCACTCGCCGACGCCCTTGCCGGGGTCCATCGCCGCCTGTTGCAGCGCCTCCAGCGAGGCGATGCGGCCATTCAGACGCTGCAGCTCACCCTGTGCCTGCTGCTGCGTTTGGGTCGCCTGCTGCAGCGCTTCACGCAATTGCTCCAAGCGTTCATTGAGGGCTTCGCCGGTCGCGGCGAGCGTTTCGAGATCGAGCTCACTGGCTGCAAGCTGCTCGCCAAACTCGATAATCGCCACATCTTCAGGATCGGCAGTCAACAACGCACGCTCGTCATCCAGACGACGCTGACGTTCGGCCAGCCGTTCCAGACTCTGCTCCAGCTGCTGGATGCGCGACTGCTGGACCTCAGCCACGCGGCGTGGCTCAGCACTGAGCTGATTGAAGCGCTCCCACTGTTCCTGCCAGCCCTGCATGGCCGCTTCAGCTTCTTCCAGCTGGACAGCGGATTCCTCGGCGGCCGCGCCGGCCAGTTCCTGCTCGGGCTCGAGCATGGCCAGCTCTTCGCCCAAGGTCGCCAGCAGCGTACGGTCGTGGCCGAGGTGTGACTCGGTCTCCAGACGCGCCTGTTCCGCCTCGCGCAGGTCGTCCTGCAACTGACGCAGGCGTTGCTGGCCGTGCTGGATGCTCTGCTCGACCCGGGCGATATCGCCACCGACCGAATAGAAGCGACCCTGCACCTGGTTGAAGCGCTCGGACAGCTCGTGGTGGCCGTCACGCAGGCGTTCGATGCTCGCATCGGCGCTCCGCTGCTCGGCGACCAGCGCTTCGAAGGCGACTTCCTGATCGCCGATGACCTGCTCGCGCTGGCCGACCTGCTCGTTCAAGGCCTGCCAACGCAGTGCCGACAGCTGCGCCTTGAGCTGACGTTCCTCAGCCTTGTATTCCTGATACTTCTCCGCCGACTGCGCCTGACGGTGCAGGCGTTCCAGCTGGCGTTCCAGCTCTTCGCGCAGGTCGGTCAGGCGCGCCAGGTTCTCGTGCGTCCGACGAATACGGTTCTCGGTTTCGCGCCGGCGCTCCTTGTACTTGGAGATCCCGGCCGCTTCCTCGATGAAGTTGCGCAGATCCTCCGGCTTGGCCTCGATCAGCTTGGAGATCATCCCCTGCTCGATGATCGAGTAGCTGCGCGGTCCGAGGCCGGTGCCGAGGAAAATATCGGTGATGTCGCGGCGCCGGCACTTCACGCCGTTGAGAAAGTAGGTGTTCTGCGAATCGCGGGTAACACGGCGGCGGATGGAAATTTCGGCGAAGGCCGCGTACTCACCGGTCAGCGTGCCGTCGGAGTTATCGAAGATCAGCTCGATACTGGCCTGAGTCACCGGCTTGCGCGTATTCGAGCCATTGAAGATGACGTCCGTCATCGACTCGCCGCGCAAGTTCTTCGCCGAACTTTCGCCCATCACCCAGCGCACGGCATCGATGATGTTGGATTTGCCGCAGCCGTTCGGGCCGACCACCGCCGCCATGTTGCTCGGAAAGCTGACCGTGGTGGGATCGACGAAGGATTTGAAGCCGGCGAGTTTGATGCTTTTCAGTCGCATGCGGCCTATCCGTGGCAGTCAGCGGGGAAACGAACAAGCGGGGTCGCCGTGAACATCGGAAATCCTGGGCATCGAATGAGTACTGGCAAGAAGCCAGGGAGTTTATCATGCAGCCTGGCTCTACTCGCAGCGCGGCGGCGCACAGAACCGCAGCGATTCAGTGGTAGGGGAAGGCGTTGGAACTGCAAGGCGCATTCGAGCTGGAAAGACGAACGCTTAGCCGCCCGTCATGCTCATGAAGCGCACCACCTGAACCTGCTCATCGGTGCGGAAGTGATGCTTTTCCGGCTTGAGCTGCAGAGCATCCACCAATGCATTGCGCAGGCGCTCGCCATCGCCCGGATGCCGGCGCATCAGGCTCTTCAGATCCAGCGCGCCTTCATGGCCGAGGCATAGCACCAGCTTGCCCTCGGCGGTGACGCGCACCCGGTTGCAGCTGCCGCAGAAGTTGTTGCTGTGCGGCGAAATGAAACCGACCTGCGTTTCGCTACCCGCCACCTGCCAGTAACGCGACGGGCCGCCGGTGGCGTGACTACTGCGTACCAGGGTATGCCGAGCCTCGATCCGCTCGTGTACTTCGTCGCTGGAGCAGAAAGTGATCTGGCGTTGATGACTGGACACGCTGCCCAGCGGCATCTCCTCGATGAAGCTGATATCCAGGCCGCGCTCGATGGCGAACTCCACCAGATCGAGAATCTCGTCGTCGTTGCGCCCCTTCTGCACCACGCTGTTGAGCTTGATCCGCTTGAAGCCAGCAGCGCGTGCCGCCTCGATGCCTGCCAGTACCTGATCGAGGCGGTCACGGCGGGTCAGTTCGGCGAAGCGGTCGCGCTTGAGCGAGTCGAGGCTGATGTTCAGGCGCTTCACACCGGCATCACGCAGCGCCGGCGCCAGGCTTGTCAGCTGTGAGCCGTTGGTGGTGATGGCCAGGTCTTCGAGTTCGCTGCGCGCGCCCAGTTGCGCCAACAGGCCGGTCAGGCCCTTGCGCACCAGCGGCTCGCCGCCGGTCACGCGGATGCGTTTGACGCCGAGACTGATGAAGGCATCGGCCACGGCATAGAGTTCTTCGAGGGTAAGTATCTGCGCGCGGGGAGCGAAGACCATGTCTTCGCTCATGCAGTAGGTGCAGCGAAAATCGCAGCGATCGGTTACCGATAACCTCAGGTAGGTGATGCGCCGGCCGAACGGGTCGACCAACTGGGAATCGGGCATGGAACTCTCCAACTGCTGGCTGCGCCTGTGTTCAGACTATGCGCTAAGCGCGAATCAAGCAAAGCGACGTTACCAAGGGCAAGCGGTCCGCGCCACTGCCGGGCATGCAGCATCACGGTCGCAATGCTTTAATGAGCCGCTTTGGCAGGCGATCGCTCGACCCTGCAACCCATGCGAGAGACCACGGCGAATGGATAACGACTCCCTGAAAGCGATGAGCTGGCGCGAACGGCTATACGTCATCATCTTTTTCACCAATACCCCGGCGGGCAAGCGTTTCGATACCTGGTTGCTGGTGATCATCCTCGCCAGCCTGGTCGTGGTGATGTTCGACAGCATCGCCTCCTTCAATGAGCGTCATGGCGAACTGCTGACCAATCTGGAGTGGGGATTCACCGCGATATTCGCCCTGGAATACCTGGTACGCATCTATACGCATCCCGAGCCACGCAAATACATCTTCAGCTTCTACGGTGCAGTCGACCTGCTCTCGGTGCTGCCGGCTTTCATCGCCCTGCTGTTTCCCGATGCGCAATATCTGCTGGTGGTACGCGTCATCCGCATGCTGCGGATTTTCCGCGTGCTCAAGCTCACCCCCTACCTGAGCCAGGCGAATTTCCTGCTGGTGGCGCTGCAGGGCAGCCGGCAGAAGATAATCGTTTTCCTGGTCAGCGTGACAACGCTGATCATCGTTTACGGCACGCTGATGTATGTGATCGAAGGTCCGTCCAACGGCTTCACCAGCATTCCGATGAGCATCTACTGGGCGGTGGTCACCTTGACCACGGTCGGCTTCGGCGACATCGTCCCGCATACCCCGCTGGGCAAGGCGCTGGCGACGATGGTGATGATCACTGGTTATTCGATCATCGCCGTGCCGACCGGCATCTTCACCGCCGAGCTGGCGAATGCCATGCGCCAGGACAGCCTGCGCCACAGCTGCCCGACCTGCGACAAGCTCACCCATGAGCCCAATGCGGCCTTCTGCAGTCGCTGCGGCAGCCAGCTGTTCGAGCGACGCGAAGGCGAGGCGCGCGACTGACACGAGCCAACCGTCGCGCGGGCTGGGTTGCCGACCCGCTGCATCGCCAACGGCATGGCGAACTGCCCTGAAGCAGGGCTGTCACATCCTCTGACTCGCGTCAGGCAGGATGGAGACCGGCATGCCCTTGCTCAAACTGCTGCACTTCGCTGCCCTGCTCTGCTGGTGCGGCTCGCTGCTTTATCTCCCGGCGCTGATCGCGGCGGGCACCAAGCGTAGCGATCAGCTCTTCTACCGTGACCATGCACACCTCACCCGCATGGTCTTCACCCTCATCAGCACCCCGGCTGCGCTGCTGGCGATCGGCTCCGGCACGGCGCTGTTCCTGCGCGACGGCACGCTGGCAGGCTGGCTGATCATGAAGCTCACGGTGGTGACGGCGATGGCGCTCTGTCATGCGCTGTGCGGCGTTCTCGTCCTGCGCATCGAACGCGAGCCGGAGCGTGGCGTCACATACCAGTGCATCACCTTGGGCGTGATGGTGCCCGTGCTGATCGCCCTGACTCTGTGGCTGGTGCTGGCCAAGCCCTTCTGACCTCAAGGAACGACCGCCTCGCATGACCGACTCTCCGGCCCGATTCGTATACCCTCAGCGCCATTGCGCGGCGCAGCCCGGCAGGTCGCCAGGAGACGACTCGATCAGTTGCGACTCGCGCTTACGGCCCATCACCTTCAACGTCCACACCAACCGCGTGCTCGTAGACCAGGCGCCCGCCGAGAAAGGCCGCCAGCGAGATCAGCACGGCGGTCAGCAGCGACAGGTAGAGACCCCACATGGCATCGCCGTCACCGCGATCCATGCCCTGGTAGCGCAACAGCCAGTTCAGCGAGGCCAGGGAAAGCATCATCACCGCCAGGATCGCATGGCACCACGCGGTCACCTTGCGGCGAATCTGCTGCACGGTGACCAGATCGATCACGCCGGCGACGCTGGCGATCCAGCCGCCGATCGCACCCACGCCGGAAAGCCAGAGGCCGGCACGCCACCAGAATTCGTCAAGCGTCCACAGGTAGGCGAGATCCGCCGGCACCAGGCCGATCAACGCCGCGACGGGGAAGTGAATCATCATCGGGTGCAGCGGATGGCCGGCAATGGCGGCGTTACTGTTGATCGACTCGCGTTCTGTGGCCATCCGGCCCTCCCAGGCACTGAAGTGAAACGGGTTGCCCGGTGGTCGAGACGAGGCGGCAACCCTTTCAAATGGACCACGCTGGCGCTGGCAGTTCCTTTACTCGCGGCCTGCGACGGTCCGCAATCGGCGCTTTCACCAGCTGGCCCGATGGCCCGCGACGTGGCGAACGTCTGGTGGGCGATGTTCGGCTTTTCCGTGGTGGTGCTGCTGGTAGTGAGTGCGCTGTGGATCTACGCGATGCTGCGCCGCCCGCGAACGCACACCGCCGAAGAAGCCAAACGGATCAATCGTCGCTGGATCATCGGCGGCGGCCTGATCCTGCCCACCGTCACCATCATCGCCCTGCTGGCGTTCGGCATTCCCACCGGGCGCGGCATGCTGCCGTTGCCAGTCGAAGGCGAGCAACCGCTGCGCATCCAGGTTATCGGCCACCAATGGTGGTGGGAGGTGCGCTACCCGGAAAGCGGGGTGGTGACGGCCAACCAATTCATCCTGCCGGTCGATCGCCCGGTGGACGTCGAGGTCACCAGCGCCGACGTGATCCACTCGTTCTGGGTGCCACGCCTGGGCGGCAAGCTGGACATGGTTCCCGGCCGGACCAACACCCTGCGCGTGCAGGCCTCGCAGACCGGAATTTTCCGCGGGCAATGCTCGGAGTTCTGCGGCAGCCAGCATGCGCACATGATTCTGCACGTGGAGGCGCTGGAAGCTGACGCTTTTGCCAGCTGGATCAAGGCCCGCCGTGAGCTGCAGCACCAGCCACCCAGCGGCGATGCCGGTCGCGTCTTCGCTGAGCGCTGCGGGCAATGCCACCGCGTCACGGGCGTCAGCGAGGGCAATCGCGCACCGGACCTGAGCGATCTCGCCACCCGTCCGACCCTCGGCGCCGGCGTGATCGCCAACGATGCGGACGGCCTGCGCCGATGGCTGAGCGATCACCAGAGCCTCAAGCACGGCAACGCCATGCCGCGGCACGACGACATTTCCGATGAAACCCTCGGCCAGCTTGCCGACTGGCTGGAGACACTCGCTCCATGACACCGACCCCGAAGAATGGCGCGCCCGCCACCGATCTCGACCAGTTGCAGGACCAGTTCAACGAGGTCTGGGGCAACCCCCGTGGTTGGCGTGCGCTGACCATCGTCAACCACACCAGCATCGGTCTGCGCTTTCTGGTCACCGGCGCCTTCTTCTTCCTCGTCGGTGGGCTGCTGGCGATGCTGATCCGCACCCAGCTCGCCCTCCCCGGCTACGAGCTGATGGAGCCGGACGTCTACAACCAGGTCTTCACCATGCACGGCACGGTGATGATGTTCCTCTTCGCGGTGCCGATGATGGAGGGGTTGGCGGTCTACCTGATCCCGAAGATGATCGGCGCCCGCGACCTAGTCTTCCCGCGCCTTTCCGCCCTGGGCTACTACTGCTACCTGTTCGGCGGGCTGATCCTGCTGTCGAGCATCTTTCTCGACGTCGCGCCCAAGGCCGGCTGGTTCATGTACACGCCGCTGTCCAGCTCAGCACATACGCCGGGGGTGAACTCGGATTTCTGGCTGCTGGGCATCACCTTTGTCGAAATTTCCGCGGTATCCGCCGGCGTCGAGCTGGTGGTATCGATCCTGCGCACCCGCACCAACGGCATGGCGCTGCACAAGATGCCGCTGTACGCCTGGTACATCCTGGTGATGGCGATGATGATCGTGGTCGGCTTTCCGCCGCTGATCCTCGGCTCGATCCTGCTGGAGCTGGAGCGCGCGGCCGGCATGCCGTTCTTCGATGTCGCCCGTGGTGGCGATCCGGTGCTCTGGCAGCACCTGTTCTGGCTGTTCGGTCACCCGGAGGTGTACATCATCTTCCTGCCCGGCGCTGGCATCGTCTCCACGCTGATTCCAGTGTTCTGCCAGCGCCCGCTGGTGGGCTACCGCTGGGTCGTGCTGGGCGTACTGACCACCGGCTTCATCAGCTTCGGACTATGGGTGCACCACATGTTCACGGTGGGCATTCCGCAGCTGGCCACGGCATTCTTCTCGGCGGCGAGCATGCTGGTGGCAATCCCGACCGGCGTGCAGATCTTCGCCTGGCTGGCGACGCTCTGGCTCGGCAAACCGGTGTACAGAGTGCCAATGCTCTGGCTGGTGGGCTTTCTGATCGTCTTCGTCGCCGGCGGCCTGACCGGGGTAATGCTGGCGCTGGTGCCGTTCGACTGGCAGGTACACGACACCCATTTCGTCGTCGCGCACATGCACTACGTGCTGGTGGGCGGCATGTTGTTCCCGCTGATGGCCGGTCTGTACTACTGGCTGCCGCACTTCTCCGGGCGCATGCCGTCGGAAAAGCTCGGCCGCTGGGGCTTCTGGCTGTTCTTCATCGGCTTCAACGTGACCTTCATGATCATGCACTGGACGGGCCTGATCGGCATGCCTCGGCGTGTCTACACCTATGACACCGGCCTCGGCTGGGACATGCCCAACCTGGTGTCGTCGATCGGCAGCTTCATCATGGCGGCAGGCGTCGCCACTATCCTGCTGGACATCATCCTGCATTTCCGCTTCGGCATCCCGGCACCGAAGAATCCCTGGAAAGCCGATACCCTCGAGTGGGCCACCAGCCTGCCGCCCAGCGCGTACAACTTCGTCAGCCTGCCCGACGTGACGGACCGTCATCCGTTGTGGAAAGACCCGAACCTGCCCGACAGCATCGCCCGCGGCGAACATGCGCTGACGGTGATCGACCACGGTCGACGGGAGACCTGGGGCAGTGATCCGCTGACGGGCAAGGTCCGCGAGATCATTCATTTGCCTGGCAACAGCTGGCTGCCGTTCATTGCCTCGGTGTTCCTTGCGGTGCTCTGCCTGAGCCTGCTGAACAAAGCGTACATCCTCGCGATCATCGCCACCGTGGCAACGCTGATCGTGCTGCTGCGCTGGTCCTGGGAAAACGGCGCCCATCCTGCTGCCGCGCCGGACGCCCATACCCAACCGGGCGAGCCACCGCTGCACTCCCGTACGTTCGACGGCCCGGGCCTGTGGGGCATGGGCGTGACGCTGCTGGCCAATGGCGCGCTGTACCTTTCGCTGCTGTTCGGCTGGTTCTATCTGTGGACCGTGTCGCCGCAATGGCAGGTGCCGGACAGCGGGCTGAATGGCTGGCTGATGCTGGCCAGCGCGTTGTTGCTGAGTGCCGGCACGCTCTGGTTGCACCGGCTGATCAAGCGTCTGCGCGCCGGTATGCATCGCGGGCTGATGGGGCAACTTGCCGTGTTGGCGATCGTCGCCTTCATTCAATCGGCGCTGCTGCTCTGGCTGATGCTGTCAGCCGGCCTGGCGCCGACCGAAACCGCCCACGATGCGGTGATCTTCGTGATGCTGGCGTACAACCTGATTCACTGCGCGCTGGCAGCCGTGCTGACCGGACTGCAGGCGTGGCGGGTAGCCCTCGGTTACGTGGGCGACAAAGCGCCATACGAGCCCATCGTGGTCGAGCAGCTCTGGTACTACAACCTGGGTGTGCTGTGGGTCAGCTATGCGGCGATCGTGTTGTTCCCGGCGACCTGGGGAGGTGCCTGATGGCCTATGCACGCACGTCGCCCTTTCACCCGGTGCAGATCCCGATCGGCCTGATCATCTGGAGCCTGTGGTTTGTCGCGATGTACGGTGGCCAGGCGGTGATCTGCAAGGTGAGCCCACCGGACCCCGCGGACGGGGTGTGGAACTGGCTGAACGGCAGCCTCGGCGTGCTGACCCTGCTTACCCTTGCACTACTGTTCTGGCTGGCGCGTTACTTCTGGCGCCTGTCGCGACCACCGCATGAGCTGAACGAGCGGCAGCAGTTCGTCACCAAGCTGGCTGCCGGTATTCACTTCATTGCGGCGCTGGCCACCCTGTTCGTCGGCATTCCGCTGCTGCAGATTCCGCCATGCCTGTAATCCGGCCGCCGATGCGCTGGGCAGCCGCTGCAGCCTTGACCGCCATCTTCCTACCGGTATCGGCGCAGGCCCATGGCATTTTCGATGCCCACCTGCTGGACCGCGCACCATTGCTGCTCACGGCGGTGCTGGTCGCGGCAGCCTGGCTGCTCTATGTGCTGGGCGCCCGCAAGGTGCCGCCGCGGCGCAGCGAAGCCCTCTGCTTTCACAGCGCCATGCTGCTGGCGGTGTTCTCGGTTTTCGGCCCCATCGACGACTGGGCGGAAAGCAGCACCAGCTGGCACATGACCCAGCACATGCTGTTCATCATCGTGATCGCGCCGCTGTGGGCGCTGGCCCGGCCGCTGCCGCAATGGCGCGGCGTCACCGGCCGCTTTGCCCAGCCGCTGTGGACTGGCATTCTGCGCGCCGGCCGCTACCCCACGCTGCTGGCGCTGCTGCATGGTGCGATCATCTGGATCTGGCACACGCCGAAGCTCTATGTGCTGGCGCTGGACAACCTCTGGTGGCACGCTTTCGAACATGCGTGCTTTCTGTTCACCGGCTGGCTGTTCTGGTGGTCGGTGCTGCGCGCCAATCCGAAGCAGGTGCCCCAGGCGTTGATGGCCGTGTTGCTGACGCTGATGCACACCGGCCTGCTGGGCGCCCTGCTCACCTTCGGCACCGTCTCGTTCTATGGCGAAGGTCGCTCGGTGGACGACCAGCAACTCGCCGGCCTGATCATGTGGGTACCCGGCGGGCTTATCTATCTGATCGGCGGCGGCTGGATCGCCTGGCGCTGGCTGACCCGCCTGTGGCGCCGGCAGCAGGCGCGCGCGGCGCGCGAAGAAACCTCCTACGAAAAGTCCGTGCGTGACGTCAGAGCGTAGGTTGGGCTGAGGAGCGTAGCGACGAAGCCCAACATGCCTGCCCCATAACTGTTGGGCTTCGCTGCGCTCAACATCAACCTACCCGCGATTGCGGGACAGCGTCAGCCCTGCTCGCTCTTCTTGCGAATCCAGTAGAGGTAGGTGCCAGCCGCTTCCTGCTGCTCGACCAGGTCATGGCCGAGAAAGATGCAGAACTTCGGAATATCTCTCTGGGTCGAGGGATCGGTCGCGATCACCTTGAGCAGCGCACCACCGGCCAGATCGCGCACCTTGTTGTGCAACATCATCACCGGCTCGGGGCAGTTCAGGCCGCTGGCATCGAGCACGGCATCGACGGACATTTCAGCTGATTGGGTCATCTTGGGCTCCGGAAAACTGGCGTGCATTGTTACGCATGCGCGCAGGCGGGTCATCCGCTGGCTGATCAGAGACGCCGCAGGTGGCAGGTCACCTCTTCGCGGTCGTGGTACAGCTGCTTGCAGCCGATGCTGGCCTTGACGCCGCGCGCGGCCAGGCCATCGGCGATGCGCTCCAGCAGCCGCTTGACCTCGGCATAGCGCTGCTTCATCGGCAGTTTGAGGTTGACCACCGCTTCGCGGCACAGGCCTTCGCCGATCCAAGTTTCCAGCAGCGCGGCATTGCGCGCCGGCTTTTCGACGATATCGCAGACCATCCAGTTCACCGGCTTGCGCGGGCGGAACGTGAAGCCGTCGGCACGGAAATGTTCGACCAGCCCGGAATCCATCAGCTCGGCGTTCATCGGGCCGTTATCCACGGCGCTGACCTTGATGTGTCGGTTGACCAGCTGCCAGGTCCAGCCACCCGGCGCTGCGCCGAGATCGACGCCGGTCATGCCCGCCGCCAAACGCGCATCCCACTGGTCGCGCGGGATGAAATGGTGCCAGGCCTCCTCCAGCTTTAGCGTGGAGCGACTGGGCGCCTGGCGCGGGAACTTCAGTCGCGGGATACCCATCGGCCACAAGGCGCTGTTGTTCACCTCGGCAATACCGACGAACACCTCACGGCCACTCTTGAAGGTCAGCAACAGTCGCGGGCCGTTGCCCTGCTCGTCGAGGCGACCGGCCTTGATCAGCGCCTTGCGCAGTGGCGCCTCGAACTTGCGGCAGAAGTTGGAAAGCTCCTTGCCATCATTGGTGTCCAGCACTTCCAGCCACAGGCTGCTGCAGACCGGGTAGGCCGCCAGGTACTCCAGCAATACGCTGATGCGATCCGTTTCAGGAAGTTGCAGGTACTCACCGCGCGCCCATTGCCGCGGAAAGATCAGCTCGGCGAAACGCAGCTTGCGCATCAGCCGCTCGGCGCCGCCACTTTCGCTGCAGATGAATTCCGCACAGGCGCTCTCTGGCCGTGCCTTGGCGTAGCCGGCCACGTCCAGGATGGCGGCGTGCTCGCTGATTTCCGCGCAGACCTCGCCCTCGAAACCAGGGCGGCAATGCAGCAGCAATGTGTTCATGTTCGAATCCTGTCAGCGGTCGGGCCAGCGCCAAAGCCGCGCATCATAGCCGACCACGGGAACCCTCGCCTGCATGACCCGGTCCAGTGCAGTAGCGAAGCCCCATGGGTTTCACCGCTCGTTCATCAGCCAGCCCTTACCGTGTGGGCACAAGGAGATGAGGAATGCCTTCCCTGGATAGCCTGAATTGCCGCCGCAGCCTCGAAGTTGCCGGCAAGACCTACCACTACTACAGCCTGCCCGACGCAGCCGCCCAACTCGGCGATATCAGCCGCCTGCCCACGTCACTGAAGGTGCTGCTGGAGAACCTGCTGCGCTGGGAAGACAACCAGACAGTCCGCGCCGACGACCTGAAATCCCTGGTGCGCTGGCTGGATACGCGCAGCTCCACGATGGAGATCCAGTACCGCCCTGCTCGCGTACTGATGCAGGACTTCACCGGCGTCCCGGCAGTCGTCGACCTCGCGGCCATGCGCGACGCCGTGGCCAAGGCCGGCGGCGATCCGCAGAAGATCAACCCGCTGTCGCCGGTGGACCTGGTCATCGACCACTCGGTGATGGTCGACCGTTTCGGCAACGATCAGGCATTCGAGCAGAACGTCGCGATCGAGATGCAGCGCAACGGCGAGCGCTACGAGTTCCTGCGCTGGGGCCAGCAGGCCTTCGACAACTTCGCCGTGGTGCCACCGGGCACCGGCATCTGCCACCAGGTGAATCTGGAATACCTCGGCCAGGTGGTCTGGACCCGGGACGAGAACGGCGAAACCTATGCCTACCCGGATACCCTGGTCGGCACCGACTCGCACACCACCATGATCAATGGCCTCGGCGTGCTGGGCTGGGGTGTCGGCGGCATCGAGGCCGAGGCGGCAATGCTCGGCCAGCCGGTGTCGATGCTGATCCCGGAAGTGATCGGCTTCCGCCTGACCGGCAAGCTCAATGAAGGTGTCACCGCCACCGACCTGGTGCTGACCGTTACGCAGATGCTGCGCAAGCACGGCGTGGTCGGAAAGTTCGTCGAGTTCTTCGGCCCCGGCCTGGATCACCTGCCGCTGGCCGACCGCGCCACCATCGGCAACATGGCCCCGGAATATGGCGCCACGTGCGGCTTCTTCCCGGTCGACCAGGTGACCATCGATTACCTGCGCCTGACAGGCCGCAATGAAGAGCGCATCGCGCTGGTCGAGGCCTACAGCAAGGCGCAGGGCATGTGGCGCGACACCAACTCGCCCGACCCGGAGTTCACCGCCACTCTGGAACTCGATCTCAGCCAGGTGCGCCCGTCCGTGGCCGGACCGAAACGTCCGCAGGATCGTGTGACCCTTGGCGATATCGGTGCGAACTTCGACCTGCTGCTTGAAACCAGCGGGCGCAAGCAGCAGACCGATACCGAGTTTGCGGTTGCCGGTGAACAGTTCCAGCTCAAGCACGGCGCGGTGGTGATCGCAGCCATCACCTCCTGCACCAATACCTCGAACCCGAACGTGCTGATGGCCGCCGGCCTGGTTGCGAAGAAAGCCATCGAGCGCGGCCTGCAACGCCAACCCTGGGTCAAAACCTCTCTGGCACCCGGCTCAAAGGTGGTGACCGACTACCTCGAGCGCGCCGGCCTGACCCGCTATCTCGACGAACTCGGCTTCAACCTGGTGGGCTACGGCTGCACCACCTGCATCGGCAATTCCGGGCCGCTACCGGATGCCATCGGCCAGGCGATCACCGATAACGATCTGATCGTTTCTTCCGTACTGTCTGGCAACCGTAACTTCGAAGGGCGCGTACATCCGTTGGTCAAGGCCAACTGGCTGGCCTCGCCGCCGCTGGTGGTCGCCTTTGCACTGGCCGGCACCACACGCATCGACATGGACCGCGAACCGCTGGGCTATGACGCCCAAAAACAGCCGGTATACCTGAAGGACATCTGGCCGAGCAGCGCGGAAATCGCCGAAGCGGTGGCGAGCATCGATGGCCAGATGTTCCGCAGCCGTTATGCCGACGTGTTCAGCGGCGACGAGCACTGGCAGAAGATTCCGGTCAGCGCCGGAGATACCTACGCGTGGGACGCTGGATCCAGCTACGTGCAGAACCCGCCCTACTTCGAGGATATCGGCCAGCCTCCGACCCCACCGGCAGATGTCGAAAACGCGCGCGTGCTGGCCTTGTTCGGCGACTCGATCACCACCGACCACATCTCACCGGCCGGCAATATCAAGGCCAGCTCACCGGCCGGCACCTATCTGCAGTCGCTGGGCGTGGCGCCGGAGGACTTCAACTCCTATGGTTCGCGCCGCGGCAACCATGAAGTGATGATGCGCGGCACCTTCGCCAATATCCGCATCAAGAACGAGATGCTCGGCGGGGAGGAAGGTGGCAACACGCTCTATCAGCCGAGTGGCGAGAAGCTCTCGATCTACGACGCCGCCATGCGCTACCAGGCCGAGGGCGTACCGCTGGTGGTGATCGCCGGCAAGGAGTACGGCACCGGCTCCAGCCGCGACTGGGCAGCCAAGGGGACCAACCTGCTGGGTGTCAAGGCGGTAATCGCCGAGAGCTTCGAGCGTATCCACCGCTCCAACCTGATCGGCATGGGCGTGCTGGCATTGCAGTTCGTCGATGATCAGACGCGCCAGTCGCTGGGCCTGAACGGTACGGAGAAGTTGTCGATCCGCGGGCTCGGCGCGGATATCGCGCCACGCCAGATGTTGACCGTGGACGTGGAGCGCGCCGATGGCTCGCGTGACTCGTTCCAGGTGCTGAGCCGCATCGATACGCTCAACGAGGTGCAGTACTTCAAGGCCGGCGGAATCCTGCACTACGTGCTGCGCCAGCTGATCGGGAGCTGATCGAAACCGGAAAACGCCGATGCGATTCCTTTCGCATCGGCGTCCGCCGGTCCTTCGGCGATTGGTTTCCAGCTGCCCTGACGTCCCTGCCCGCTGCCCGGCTCCCTCAAGTCGCATCGCATCGCGAAGCACCCGGACACGCACCGACAGTGCCCAAAACCCGTTACAGAACCATTAAGCTTCGGCTGCCGCTGGTCGCCTGTGGGCAGTAAAAACTGATCCGCGAATCAGCTTTCGCTCAAGAACACCACTCTCCGGCCGACCAACTGGCCGGCCCGCCCCATTAGAAAAAACATACAGGTCGGGTGCTCCACCCTACGATTCCTCTGCCAGGCGTGATAGTCGATGCGTAACAACCAACCCGTGACAAAGCGTGAATACGCGTTTCCTGATCAGCAACGCCTCATCTCCACCACCGACCTCAAAGGCCAGATCACCTACTGCAACGATATCTTTGCCGAGGTCAGCGGCTTCGCGCGTGACGAACTGATTCGTGCGCCTCATAACCTGGTGCGCCATCCGGACGTACCGCCGGCAGTGTTCGATCACATGTGGACGACCCTCAAGCAAGGCAAACCGTGGATGGGCATCGTCAAGAACCGGCGCAAGACCGGCGACCATTACTGGGTCAACGCCTACGTCACGCCCATTTTCGACCAGCAGCACCAGGTGACGGGCTATGAGTCGGTACGGACCAAACCGACTCGCGAGCAGGTCCAGCGGGCGGAAGCGCTGTATGCGCGCATCAATTCCGGCAAGGCCGGCGTGCCCCGGCGCGACACCTGGCTGCCCGTATTGAGCAAATGGCTGCCGTTTCTGGTCATCAGCCAGATCGGGTTTCTAGTCGGCGCCAACTTCGATCATGCGCTGGGATTCATCGCCGCCGCGCTGTTGGTCGTACCGTTCGGCCTCGTCGCGCTGCACTGGCAGCAACGCGGCATAAAACGCCTGTTGCAGCTGGCGAGCCAGAGCACCAGCGATCCACTCATCGCGCGCATGTATACCGACAGCAGCGGCGTCGAAGCCCAACTGGAAATGGCGATGCTCAGCCAGCACGCGCATCTGAAGACCTGCCTCACGCGCTTGCAGGACATGGCCGTGCAGTTGCAGGGCCAAGCCAAGCAGGCCGACTCGCTGGCACAGAACTGCGCCAACGGCCTCGTGCAGCAACATCAGGAAACCGAGCAAGTCGCAACGGCGATCAGCGAAATGGCCGCGACGACGCAGGAAGTCGCCGGCAACGTCGCGCTGGCCGCCGACGCGACCCGCGAGGCCAGCCGTCTCACCGATCAGGGCCGTACGGTCACAGCCGAGACACGCGAGGCCATTCAACAGCTATCCGAATCCGTCGCGAAGACGGGCGAGGCGGTCAACCAACTGGCGAACGACAGCGAGTCAATCGGCAGAGTGGTCGATGTGATCAAGAGCATCGCCGACCAGACCAACCTGCTGGCACTCAACGCCGCGATCGAAGCTGCGCGTGCCGGTGAAAGTGGCCGCGGCTTCGCGGTGGTCGCCGACGAAGTCCGCCAGCTTGCCCAACGTACGGCCAGTGCCACGGGTGAGATCCATCAACTGATCGAGAAACTTCAGTCGCAGGCGCGTCACGCCGTGCAGACCACCGAGGCTGGCCGCGTGCATGCGACGCGCGGCGTCGGTCAGGTGGTTCAGGCTGATCAGGCCCTCAGCGGCATCAACGAGGCGATGGGCAATATCATCGACATGACCGCACAGATCGCGTCCGCGACGGAGCAGCAGAGCGCGGTGGCCGACGAGATCAGCAACAACGTCAGCACCATCGCCCGGCTGGCCGAGCAGACCACCGGTGATGCACGCAGCTCCGCCTTGCTCAGCGAGGACCTGGCCGCCACTGCACAAGGGCAGTACGCCCTGGTCGAGCGCTTCAACCGCTGACCGCGCCAAGGCGCCATGTAGGTTGGGTCGGGGCGCGCAGCCTGAGAAGCGAAGCGACGAAGCCCAACACCCCACGGAACGTGCGGCTCTTGCGCGTGGCGAAAGCCGTCTCTCACGAATATGCCGCCTGTGACCTCGCGCGTAGGTGGGCTCGGGATGTGTAGGTTGGGTTGAGGAACGCAGCGACGAAGCCCAACACGTCGAACCCAATCCCTGTTGGGCTTCGCTGCGCTCAGCGCCAACCTACGACGTCTTCGCACTTCGCCCTCAGGCCTGCGCCACGTCCCGCAGAAATGCCGCGACCGCATCGGCCGCGCGGTCCAGGTGCTGCTCGTGGGTCAGGCCGGAACGCTTCAGCGGCTTGAGGTCGTGATCCGCGGCGGCGAGCCAGTGCAACCTGATCGCCGCGGACAGCGAATAGCCGGCCACCGTCTGGCGATCACCCAGCGCGTCACGCTCGCCTTGGACGATCAGGGTCGGCGTGCACAGCTCGGCCAGATGCGCCACCCGCGGCTTATCCGGCTTGCCGGCGGGGTGGAACGGATAGCCCAGGCAGACCAACGCCTCCGCACCCAACTCATCGGCCAGCAGGCTTGCCATTCGTCCGCCCATCGACTTGCCGCCAATGGCCAGTGGTCCTGTGGCCTGCTGTCGCACCAGGGCATGCATATCCCGCCATTGGGCCAGTAACTGGGCCTGTGGGCTGGGCGGCCGCCTGCCCGCTCCGGCACGTCGTGCCGCCATGTAGGCGAACTCGAATCGGCAAACCGCTATCCCGCGCGCAGCAAGGCGCGCAGCCATTTGCTCCATGAACGGGCTGTCCATCGGCGCGCCTGCACCATGCGCCAGGATCAGGCTTGCCCAGGCGCCGGCGGACGGCGGGTTCCACCTGACGAGATGCCCTTTGTCACATTGTGTGTATTGATCCGTGTCAATACCGGCAGATTGCCCTTTCCCCATCCTTGCCCCGCTTTCTATTAGAAAGAAAAAAACTGCTCATTACCCGTGGATGGAAGCCCATACATGAACACAGCAACCAGTACCGCCTACAGTTACAAGGTGGTCCGCCAATTCGCCATCATGACGGTGGTGTGGGGAATCGTCGGGATGGGGCTCGGCGTTTTCATCGCAGCACAATTGGCCTGGCCATTTCTGAACCTTGACCTCCCCTGGACCAGTTTCGGGCGTCTACGTCCATTGCACACCAACGCGGTGATCTTCGCCTTCGGTGGCTGTGCTCTGTTCGCGACATCCTACTACTCGGTGCAGCGCACCTGTCAGACCACGCTGTTCGCGCCGAAACTGGCCGCGTTCACCTTCTGGGGCTGGCAGCTGGTCATCCTGCTCGCCGCGATCTCCCTGCCGCTGGGCTTCACCAGCTCCAAGGAATACGCGGAACTGGAGTGGCCGATCGACATCCTGATCACCATCGTCTGGGTGGCCTATGCGATCGTCTTCTTCGGTACGCTGGCGACGCGCAAGGTCAAGCATATCTATGTCGGTAACTGGTTCTTCGGCGCCTTCATCCTGACCGTGGCAATCCTGCACATCGTCAACAACCTGGAAATCCCGGTCAGCGCGATGAAATCCTACTCGCTGTATGCCGGTGCGACCGATGCGATGGTGCAGTGGTGGTACGGCCACAACGCCGTGGGCTTCTTCCTGACCGCCGGCTTCCTCGGGATCATGTACTACTTCGTGCCGAAGCAGGCCGAGCGTCCGGTGTATTCCTATCGCCTGTCGATCGTCCACTTCTGGGCGCTGATCACCGTCTACATCTGGGCCGGCCCGCACCACCTGCACTACACCGCCCTGCCGGATTGGGCACAGAGCCTGGGCATGGTGATGTCGCTGATTCTGCTGGCTCCGAGCTGGGGCGGCATGATCAACGGCATGATGACTCTCTCGGGGGCCTGGCACAAACTGCGTAGCGACCCCATCCTGCGTTTCCTGGTGGTTTCGCTGGCGTTCTACGGCATGTCGACCTTCGAAGGCCCGATGATGGCGATCAAGACCGTCAACGCCCTCTCCCACTACACCGACTGGACTATCGGCCACGTACACGCCGGCGCCCTCGGCTGGGTTGCCATGGTGTCCATCGGCGCACTGTATCACCTGATCCCGAAAGTGTTCGGCCGCGCTCAGATGCACAGCATCGGGCTGATCAATACCCACTTCTGGCTGGCCACCATCGGCACCGTGCTCTACATCGCCTCGATGTGGGTCAACGGTATCGCCCAAGGTCTGATGTGGCGCGCGATCAACGACGACGGCACGCTGACCTACTCCTTCGTCGAAGCACTAGAAGCCAGCCACCCCGGTTTCGTGGTGCGGATGATCGGTGGTGCGATCTTCTTCGCCGGCATGCTGGTGATGGCCTACAACACCTGGCGCACCGTGCAGGCTGCCAAGCCCGCCGAGTACGACGCTGCCGCGCAGATCGCCTGAGGAGCCTAGGTAAATGAAATCGCACGAGAAACTAGAAAAGAACGTCGGTCTGTTGACCCTGTTCATGATCCTGGCGGTGAGCATCGGCGGCCTGACCCAGATCGTCCCGCTGTTCTTCCAGGACGCCGTCAACGAGCCGGTCGAAGGCATGAAGCCGTACACCGCGCTGCAACTGGAAGGCCGCGATCTGTACATCCGCGAAGGCTGCGTCGGCTGCCATTCGCAGATGATCCGTCCGTTCCGCGCTGAAACCGAGCGTTACGGCCACTACTCGGTCGCCGGCGAAAGCGTCTACGACCATCCGTTCCTCTGGGGCTCCAAGCGTACCGGTCCGGACCTGGCCCGTGTCGGCGGCCGCTACTCCGATGACTGGCACCGCGCGCACCTGTACAACCCGCGCAACGTAGTGCCCGAGTCGAAGATGCCGTCCTACCCGTGGCTGGTGGAGAACACCCTCGACGGCAAGGACACCGCCAAGAAGATGTCGGCACTGCGCACCCTCGGTGTGCCGTACACCGAAGAAGACATCGCTGGCGCTCGCGACTCCGTCAAGGGCAAGACCGAGATGGACGCAATGGTGGCCTATCTGCAGGTGCTCGGCACGGCCCTGACCAACAAGCGCTAATCGCACAGCCAAGAAAAATGACGGCTGCCACGCCAGCCGTCAGGGACTTCAATCGCGGACAGCCAGAGTTGCTCGGGCTGTCCAGGAGTAGCACATGAGCACTTTCTGGAGTGGATACATCGCCCTGCTGACGCTGGGCACCATCGTCGCTCTGTTCTGGCTGATCTTCGCCACCCGCAAGGGCGAGTCGGCCGGCACCACGGATCAAACGATGGGTCATGCCTTCGACGGCATCGAGGAATACGACAACCCGCTGCCGCGCTGGTGGTTCCTGCTGTTCATCGGCACGCTGGTGTTCGGCATCCTTTACCTGGTGCTCTACCCGGGCCTGGGTAACTGGAAAGGCGTTCTGCCAGGCTACGAGGGTGGCTGGACCCAGGAGAAGCAATGGGAGCGCGAGGTCGCTCAAGCTGACGAGAAATACGGTCCGATCTTCGCCAAGTATGCGGCCATGTCGGTGGAAGAAGTCGCCCAGGATGAGCAAGCCGTGAAGATGGGTGCTCGCCTGTTCGCCAACTATTGCGCCATCTGCCATGGTTCCGATGCCAAGGGCTCCCTGGGCTTCCCGAATCTGGCCGACAGCGAATGGCGCTGGGGTGGTGATGCAGCCTCGATCAAGACCACCATTCTGAACGGCCGTATCGCGGCGATGCCGGCCTGGGGTCAGGCCATCGGCGAAGAAGGCGTGAAGAACGTTGCAGCCTTCGTCCGCAAGGAACTCGCTGGCCTGCCGCTACCGGAAGGCACCGATGCTGATCTGGGCAAAGGCAAGGAGGTCTACGCACAGACCTGCGCCGTTTGCCACGGCCAGGGCGGCGAAGGTATGGCGGCACTGGGTGCGCCGAATCTTCAGCATGCTTCCGGCTGGATCTACGGCTCGAGCCTCGGCCAGCTGCAGCAGACCATCCGCCACGGCCGCAACGGCCAGATGCCTGCCCAGCAGCAGTACCTGGGCGACGACAAGGTTCACCTGCTCGCCGCCTACGTTTACAGCTTGTCGCAGAAACCTGAACAACTCGCCAAGCAGTAAGTCGTAAAAGGGCGGTACACTCGTACCGCCCTTCCCGCCTTGTCCTCAGGCAACTCCTGTCGCGCTGCGACCATCTGTCGCATCATCAGCCGACCGAAGACCTTCCCCGCCCGCTTACGCACTTCTAAGCTTTGCTTCCGACTCGCCGCACCACCTAGAACCATAAGGCGAAACTCGGTATTTCTCGCGCACCGGCCTGGTGCGAAAAATCCCTGCGCAGCGCATGGAAAACGCTTTAAATCAGGGTTTTGGCCAGCCAAGAGAGCCCGGGCGTCGTTTGCATTGCCCCCCTGCTTTCTCCATACTTGCCGCCGTTTTTGCCTTCGAAAATGCCATTAGCGTGGAAGCCTTGCATGAGCACAGCAATAAGTGAGACTGCTTATAACTATAAGGTGGTTCGCCAATTCGCCATCATGACGGTGGTATGGGGAATCATCGGGATGGGCCTGGGTGTTTTGATCGCCGCGCAGTTGGTGTGGCCCTCGCTCAACTTCGACCTGCCGTGGACGAGCTTCGGCCGTCTGCGACCATTGCACACCAACGCGGTGATCTTCGCCTTCGGTGGTTGCGCACTGTTCGCCACGTCCTATTACGTGGTTCAGCGCACCTGTCAGGCGCGCCTGTTCTCCGACGGCCTCGCGGCCTTCACCTTCTGGGGTTGGCAGGCTGTGATCGTGCTTGCGGTCATCACGCTTCCGCAGGGCTTCACCAGCTCCAAGGAGTACGCGGAACTGGAGTGGCCGATCGATATCCTGATCACTCTGGTGTGGGTGTCCTACATCGGCGTGTTCTTCGGCACCATCATGAAGCGCAAGGCCAAGCACATCTATGTGGGCAACTGGTTCTTCGGCGCCTTCATCCTGGTTACGGCGATGCTGCACATCGTCAACAACCTGGAAATCCCGGTGTCCTGGTTCAAGTCCTACTCGATCTACTCGGGTGCGACCGACGCCATGGTGCAATGGTGGTACGGCCACAACGCCGTGGGCTTCTTCCTGACCACCGGCTTCCTGGGCATGATGTATTACTTCGTGCCCAAGCAGGCTGAGCGCCCGGTGTATTCCTATCGCCTGTCGATCGTCCACTTCTGGGCGCTGATCACCCTTTATATCTGGGCCGGTCCGCACCACCTGCACTACACCGCTCTGCCGGACTGGGCACAAAGCCTGGGCATGGTGATGTCGATCATCCTGCTGGCTCCGAGCTGGGGTGGCATGATCAACGGCATGATGACCCTTTCGGGCGCCTGGCATAAGCTGCGCACCGACCCGATCCTGCGTTTCCTGGTGGTTTCGCTGGCGTTCTACGGCATGTCGACCTTCGAAGGTCCGATGATGGCGATCAAGACAGTCAACGCGCTGTCGCACTACACCGACTGGACCATCGGCCACGTACACGCCGGCGCCCTCGGCTGGGTGGCGATGATCACCATCGGCTCCATGTATCACCTGATCCCGAAAGTGTTCGGTCGCGAGCAGATGCACAGCATCGGCCTGATCAATGCGCACTTCTGGCTGGCCACCATCGGCACCGTGCTCTACATCGCCTCGATGTGGGTCAACGGCATCACCCAGGGCCTGATGTGGCGCGCGATCAACGAAGACGGCACGCTGACCTACTCCTTCGTCGAGGCACTGGAAGCCAGCCATCCCGGCTTCATCGTCCGCGCACTGGGCGGCGCCTTCTTCCTCGCCGGCATGCTGCTGATGGCCTACAACACCTGGCGCACTGTGCGTGCCGCCAAAGCAGCTCAGTACGACGCTGCTGCGCAGATCGCTTGAGGAACGGATAGATGAAGAATCACGAAGTACTCGAAAAGAACATTGGTCTGCTGACCCTGTTCATGATCCTGGCGGTGAGCATCGGCGGTCTGACCCAGATCGTCCCGCTGTTCTTCCAGGACGCCGTCAACGAGCCGGTCGAAGGCATGAAGCCTTACACCGCGCTGCAACTGGAAGGCCGCGACCTGTACATCCGCGAAGGCTGCGTAGGCTGCCACTCGCAGATGGTGCGTCCGTTCCGTGCCGAAACCGAGCGTTACGGCCACTACTCGGTCGCCGGCGAAAGCGTCTACGACCATCCGTTCCTCTGGGGCTCCAAGCGTACCGGCCCGGACCTGGCCCGTGTCGGCGGCCGCTACTCCGATGACTGGCACCGCGCGCACCTGTACAACCCGCGCAACGTAGTGCCGGAATCGAAGATGCCGTCCTACCCGTGGCTGGTGGAGAACACCCTCGACGGCAAGGACACCGCCAAGAAGATGTCGGCACTGCGCACCCTCGGCGTGCCGTACAGCGAAGAAGACATCGCCGGCGCCCGGGATGCCGTCCGTGGCAAGACCGAAATGGACGCCATGGTGGCCTACCTGCAAGTACTCGGCACTGCACTCACCAACAAACGGTAACGCATGATGGAAATCGGGACTCTTCGCGGCCTGGGCACAATTCTGGTATTCGTCGCCTTTATCGGCGTGGTGCTCTGGGCTTACAGCAGCAAACGCAAGAATAGCTTCGACGAAGCCGCCAACCTGCCCTTCGCGGACGACGAGACCGACGCCAAGAAGCGTGATGAAGAAGCTTCCAGGAGTAAGAAATAAATGACCTCGTTTTGGAGTTGGTACGTCACCCTGCTGAGCCTCGGCACCATTGCCGCGCTGGTCTGGCTGCTACTGGCAACTCGCAAGGGCCAACGCCCTGACAGCACTGAAGAAACCGTCGGCCATTCCTATGACGGCATCGAGGAATACGACAACCCGCTGCCACGCTGGTGGTTCATGCTGTTCGTCGGCACCGTCATCTTCGCCCTCGGCTACCTGGCGCTGTACCCCGGCCTGGGTAACTGGAAAGGCATCCTGCCGGGCTATGAAGGTGGCTGGACTCAGGTCAAGGAATGGCAACGCGAGATGGACAAGGCGGACGAGCAGTACGGCCCGCTGTTCGCCAAATACGCTGCCATGCCGGTAGAGGAAGTCGCCAAGGACGCTCAGGCGTTGAAGATGGGCGGCCGCCTGTTCGCCTCCAACTGCTCGGTTTGCCACGGCTCCGATGCCAAGGGCGCCTACGGCTTCCCCAACCTGACCGACAACGACTGGCTATGGGGCGGTGAGCCGGAAACCATCAAGACCACCATCCTGCACGGCCGTCAGGCGGCGATGCCGGCCTGGCGGGACGTGATCGGCGAAGAAGGCATCCGCAACGTGGCCGGTTATGTGCGCAGCCTGTCCGGCCGCGATACCCCAGAGGGTATCAGCGTCGACATTGAGCAGGGTCAAAAAATCTTCGCGACCAACTGTGTAGTCTGCCATGGACCGGAAGCCAAGGGCGTTGCTGCCATGGGCGCGCCGAACCTGACCGACAATGTCTGGCTGTATGGTTCGAGCTTCGCTCAGATCCAGCAGACCCTTCGCTACGGTCGCAATGGCCGCATGCCGGCCCAGGAAGCAATCCTTGGCAACGACAAGGTGCACTTGCTGGCGGCTTACGTTTACAGCCTGTCGCAGCAGCCGGAGCAGTGATTTTTCGAGGCCAATAGCGACGACCTGTCGCACTTGGCCTCAACGCTCCGGGCGTACCATTCGCAGCTGGACAGAAAAATGATCCTGGTCGGCACGCATCGGCCAGGACACCCACCTTCCGCCGTGGTACGCACTCGATGACTGAGCAGATCCCCGTTCGTGATGTAACCCCCCCGTCCAAGGCAGGAGCGTCGGCAGACCTCTACGCCGCGCGTGAAAAAATCTACACCCGAGCCTTCTCCGGCCTGTTTCGCAATGTCCGCCGCGTCGGCGGAGCGGTTCTCTTCATCCTTTATTTCGGCACCGCGTGGATCAACTGGAACGGCCGACAGGCTGTCTGGTGGGATCTTCCGGAGCGCAAATTCCACGTCTTCGGGGCAACCTTCTGGCCTCAGGACTTCATGCTGTTGTCATGGCTGCTGATCATCTGTGCCTTCGGCCTGTTCTTCATCACCGTGTTCGCCGGACGCGTCTGGTGTGGCTATACCTGCCCGCAGAGCGTGTTCACCTGGGTTTTCATGTGGGCCGAGAAGGTCACCGAGGGTGACCGCAACCAGCGCATGAAGCTGGACAAGGCGCCCATGAGCGGCAACAAGTTCATCCGCAAGCTGGGCAAGCACGGCATCTGGCTCGCCGTGTCGTTCGCGACGGGAGTCACCTTCGTCGGGTACTTCACCCCCATCCGCGAACTGGTACCTGACCTGCTCACCCTGCAGGTTGGCGGCTGGGCCCTGTTCTGGGTGGCCTTCTTCACGCTCGCCACCTACGGCAATGCCGGCTACCTGCGTGAGCAGGTGTGCATCTACATGTGCCCGTACGCGCGCTTCCAGAGCGTGATGTTCGACAAGGACACACTGATCGTTTCCTACGACCCGCGGCGCGGCGAGAAGCGTGGCCCGCGCAAGAAAGACGCCGACTACAAGGCCATGGGCCTTGGCGACTGCATCGACTGCACCATGTGCGTTCAGGTCTGCCCGACCGGCATCGACATCCGCGACGGCCTGCAGATCGAGTGCATCGGCTGCGCCGCCTGTATCGACGCCTGCGACGCCATCATGGACAAGATGAACTACCCGCGCGGGCTGATCAGCTACACCACCGAACACAACCTGTCCGGGCAGAAGACTCATCTGCTGCGCCCGCGCCTGATCGGCTATGCCATCGCGCTGGTGGCCATGATGGGGCTGTTCGCCTATGCCGTGTATGATCGCCCGCTGGTAAAACTCGACGTGCTCAAGGATCGCGTGCTCTACCGCGAGAACGAGCAGGGCAACATCGAAAACGTCTACACCCTCAAGGTGATGAACAAGGCCCAGCGCGAACAGACCTTCGTCATCGAAGCGACCGGCCTCGACGGCCTCGTCTACGAAGGTCGCAGCGAAATTCGCGCCGAAGGCGGCGAACTTGTGACGATCCCGGTCGAGCTGTCCATCGCCGCCGAGAAACTGCCCTCGAGTACCAATGAAATCGTCTTCCACATTCGCTCGGCAGACGACGACTCGATAACCGACGATGCAGACAGCCGTTTCATCGGCCCGAGCATCCGCTAAGTAAGGTAATGCATGCGCTCTGATAACGAACAAACGCGTTGGTACACCCAGTTCTGGGCCTGGTTTGTCATCGCCATCCTGCTCAGCTCCGTGATACTGGGCGTGTCTCTGCTGACGTTGGCGATCAAGAATGCCGACACCTTGGTCGCGGACAACTATTACGACGCCGGCAAGGGCATCAACCAGTCGCTGGAGCGCGAGAAACTGGCAGAGCGCCTGGAGATGCAGGCACGCATCGCCCTGAATGACGAACGCGGCCTGGCCGAAGTGCAACTGAGCGGTGCGAGCCGCCCGCAGCAACTGGTGCTCAACCTGATCTCTCCGACCCAGCCCGAGCGTGACCGCCGCATCATCCTGCAGCCGCAGGGCGACGGCATCTATCATGGCCAGATGCAGGAATCGATCAGTGGCCGCCGCTTCATCGAGCTGCTCGGTCGCGAAGGTGACCAGGACTGGCGCCTGTACGGAGAAAAAACCATCGAAACCGGCCGCGCCCTCGAACTGAAGCCTTGAGCCACTGATGGCAAAGCCTCTCCCCTGCTACCACTGCGGCCTGCCGGTGCCGGCCGGCAGTCCGTTCCAGGCCCGCGTGCTGGGTGAGACGCGGGCCTTGTGCTGCCCAGGCTGCCAGGCCGTTGCCGAAGCCATCGTCAAAGGCGGGCTGGAGAGCTACTACCAGCACCGCAGCGACACCGCCGTCAACCCACAGACCCTGCCTCAGGAACTGAGCGAAGAGATGGCGCTGTACGACCGCGAGGACGTCCAACAGCCGTTCGTACAACACCAGGGCGATCTGGCAAGCACTTCGCTGATGATCGAAGGGATCAGCTGCGCCGCCTGCGGCTGGCTGATCGAGCGCCACTTGCGCAACCTGGATGGCGTCGCCGAAGCCAGCCTCAACCTGTCCAATCATCGCCTGAACGTACGCTGGAGCGATGCTCAGCTGCCGCTCAGCGAACTACTCGGCGAGCTGCGCCGGATCGGCTACGCAGCACACCCGTACCAGGCCGACCAGGCTGCCGAACGCCTGGCCAGTGAGAACCGCCGCTCACTGCGCCAGCTGGGCGTTGCCGGGCTGCTGTGGATGCAGGTGATGATGGCCACCATGGCCACCTGGCCCGAATTCAATCTGGATCTGTCGGAGAGCTTCTTCGTCACTCTGCGCTGGACAGCCCTGCTGCTCACCACGCCGATCGTCTTCTACTGCTGCACCGACTTCTTCAAAGGAGCATTGCGCGATCTGCGCACCCGCCACCTGACCATGGACGTGTCAGTGTCGCTGGCGATCGGCGGTGCGTATGTCGCCGGTATCTGGTCCACGATCACCGGCCAGGGGGAGCTCTACTTCGACGCGGTGGGCATGTTCGCCCTGTTCCTGCTGGCCGGGCGCTACCTGGAGCGGCGCGCGCGCGAGCGCACCGCGGCCGCCACCGCGCAACTGGTCAATCTGCTGCCTGCGTCCTGCCTGAAACTCGACGCGGACGGCCACAGCAATCGCATCCTGCTCAGCGAGCTACAGCTCGGCGACCGCGTACTGGTGCAACCCGGTGCGTTGATTCCGGCAGATGGCCTCATCATCAGCGGCCAGTCCAGCGTCGATGAATCGGTATTGACCGGTGAGTATCTGCCCCTGCCCCGCGGCGTGGACGACGCGGTGACCGCCGGTACGCTGAACGTCGAAGGCCCGCTGACCGTGGAAGTCCAGGCTCTGGGTGACGACACCCGCCTGTCTGCCATCGTCCGCCTGCTGGAGCGCGCTCAGGCGGACAAACCGAAGCTTGCCGAACTGGCCGATCGCGTCGCGCAGTGGTTTTTGCTGGTGGTGCTGCTGGTCGCAACCATCGTCGGACTGGCCTGGTGGCAGATCGATCCGCAACGCGCGTTCTGGATCGTTCTGGCATTGCTCGTCGCGACCTGCCCCTGCGCGCTATCGCTGGCAACGCCCACAGCGCTCACCACGGCCACCGGCACACTGCACAAACTCGGCCTGCTGCTGACCCGTGGGCATGTGCTCGAAGGCTTGAATCATATCGATACCGTGGTGTTCGACAAGACCGGCACCCTGACCGAGGGCCGCCTGACCCTCAGCGCCGTACACCCGCTCGGAGCATTGGATGCCGATGCCTGCCTGGCGCTGGCCGCAGCCCTCGAGAACCGTTCCGAACACCCGATCGCCCGCGCCTTCGGTCGTGCGCCGCTGGCGGCTGAATCGGTCGAAACAGTACCTGGCCTTGGCCTGCAAGGCAGCGTCGAAGGCCGCAGTCTGCGGATCGGCCAGCCCAGCTTCGTCGCCGAAGGTTTTGCCCACCCGGCACCCGCCATTCCCGGTGATCAGGGGCAATGGCTGTTGCTGGGCGACGAGCATGGTCCGCTGGCCTGGCTGGTATTGGACGACCGGCTTCGCGACGATGCGCCGGCATTGCTCGAGGCCTGCCGCGCCCGTGGCTGGCAGACGCTACTGCTGTCCGGTGACAGCTCACCGATGGTCGGCCAGATTGCTCGCGAACTCGGCATCGACCAGGCGGAAGGGGGCATGACGCCGGCTGCCAAGCTCTCCCGGCTGCAGGCATTGCAGGCCACTGGGCATCGGGTTCTGATGCTCGGCGATGGCGTCAACGACGTCCCGGTGCTGGCCGCGGCGGATATCAGTGTTGCCATGGGCTCGGCGACCGACCTGGCCAAGACCAGTGCCGATGCGGTGCTGCTATCCAACCGTCTCGGCAGCCTGGCGCAGGCGCTCGACGTTGCGCGCCGCAGCCGCCGCATCATCATCGAGAACCTGGCCTGGGCCAGCCTGTACAATGGCCTGATCCTACCCTTCGCCGCCTTTGGCTGGGTCACCCCACTATGGGCCGCACTGGGAATGTCGCTCAGCTCGCTCCTGGTGGTGTTGAACGCCTTGCGACTGACACGTCAGCCGGCAAGTCAAGGCTGAATCTGCTGCAACGCGGTACGGTCGCCCGTCATTGGCGCAGCGGCGCACTTTACGCAGCTATAGACTTCGCTTCGGATCCTGGAGGTCCTGATGGCCGCTCTGTACATCCTCATCCCCGTTGCCGTGGTCCTGGTGGCCGTTGCGATCTATGTATTCTTCTGGGCAGTGGACAGCGGGCAGTTCGACGACCTCGACGGTCCGGCCCACAGCATCCTGTTCGACGATGACGAGCCGCAGAAGCCTTCCGCAACCGATGCAGCGGAGTCCTCGGAAGATCAGCCGGAGCAACGCAAAGGTGACTGAACTGCTGCCCCTGCTGCTGTCTGCACTGGTCCTGGGACTACTGGGTGGTGGCCATTGCCTGGGCATGTGCGGCGGCCTGATGGGTGCGCTGACCATGGCCATCCCCCCGGACCAGCGCGGCAGGCGCCTGCGCCTCCTGGTCGCCTACAACCTCGGACGCGTATCGAGCTATGCCGTTGCCGGATTCCTTATCGGCCTGGCGGGCTGGGCCATTGCCAACAGCCCGGCGGCCATGGCGTTACGGGTGGTCGCCGCACTTCTACTGATCACCATGGGCCTGTACCTCGCCGGCTGGTGGAGCGGCCTGACGCGCATCGAAGCGCTGGGGCGCGGAATCTGGCGTCATATCCAGCCGATCGCCAGCAGACTCATGCCCGTCACCAGCTTTCCACGCGCCCTGATACTGGGTGCCCTATGGGGCTGGCTGCCGTGCGGCCTGGTCTACAGTACCTTGCTGTGGTCGGCCAGCCAGGGCGACGCGGTGGATAGCGCCTTGCTGATGCTGGCGTTCGGCATCGGCACCTGGCCGGTGTTGCTTGCCACCGGCCTTGCTGCCGAGCGATTGACAGCGTTGCTACGCAAGCGTGGCGTGCGTGTCGCCGGCGGGATAATGGTGATTCTGTTCGGTATCTGGACGCTGCCAGGCCCTCATCAGCAGTGGCTGATGGGGCATGGCTCAGCGCCGTCCCACGAGACACACACGCACTAGCGGAAGGCTTGCGAGCACTCAGGGCTCCTTGGGCAGCTGGCGCTTGTGCGCCGTCTTGTCGTAGGTGTCGATGATGATTCGGGCGGCCTCGTCCGGCACCGGCTTACCCTGCAGAAAATCATCGATGTTGCGGTAGCTGACACCATGAGCGGCCTCATCAGGCTTGCCGGGTGACAGCTCTTCGAGATCCGCTGTTGGAACCTTGTGCACCAGCTGATCGGGAGCGCCCAATGCCGCAGCTATCTGCCGAACCTGATCTTTCACCAAACCCGCCAGCGGCGTCAGGTCGCAGGCACCATCACCGAACTTGGTGAAGAAACCCATCACCGCCTCCGCCGCATGATCGGTACCGATGACCAGGCCCTGGCGCGCATTGGCGATGGTGTACTGAGCGACCATGCGCATCCGCGCCTTGGTATTGCCCAGCACGAAATCACGCTGCGCAGGGCTCAAAGGATCGAGCGCCTGCGTGGCGGCAGCCAGGCCCAGCACCGCGGTGCCGATGTTCACGGTGTGGCACTCGTCGGGCTTGATCGAATCCACCGCCAGCTGCGCTTCATGCTCGTCATGCTGCACCTGATAAGGCAGGCGCACGGCGATGAAGCGATAGTCGTCGCCTTCGCCCGCCTCGCGCATGCGGGTGACCGCTCGCTGGGCCAGCAGGCCCGCCGTGGTCGAATCGACGCCACCACTGATCCCGAGCACCAATGTCTTCAGACCCGACTCGCGCAAGCAGGACTGGATGAAGCTCACCCGACGATCGATCTCGGCCTGTACCGAATCCGGCCCGGTAAATGGTGCGCAGACGTTGAGCGCGGTTGCGATTTCCTGCTGGCGGCTGTGCATGAATCTCTCCTCTGGCGATATGAAGGCGCTGCTGAAGCATAAGACGCTGACGTGATCATCTGACCGCCAATCAGCCCGATCCTTTCGGATGTCGGCGCCGATCTGGCCCAACGCGCTAGGGTCGGATCAAGTTTGATACAGGTCAAGTCCGCCGCAATGCCCTGACCCTAGAATCCAGCGACCGCCGTCATGACCGGGAACGCCACATGCTCGATTCCATTCGCTGGGATTCCGACCTGATCCGTCGTTCCGATCAGGCCGGCCCGCGCTATACGTCATACCCGACCGCGGCCCAGTTCAATGAAAAGATCGGCTCATTCGACCTGCTGCACGCATTGCGCGGCAGCCGCCAGGCGTCACGTCCGTTGTCGCTGTACGTTCACCTGCCATTCTGTGCCAACGCCTGTTACTACTGCGGCCGCAACAAGGTGGTGACCAACGACCGGACACGTGCACAGCCCTATCTGGAACGTCTCGAGAAGGAAATCGAGCTGATCGCCTGCCACCTGGGCAAGGACCAAGTCGTCGAGCAGCTGCACTTTGGCGGCGGCACACCTACGTTTCTCAGCCATGATCAACTGCGGCGGCTGATGGGTCATCTGCGCCAGCACTTCAACCTGCAGGACGATGATCACGGCGACTTCAGCATCGAAATCGACCCCCGGGAAGCGGATTGGCCAACCATCGGACTGCTCCGCGAACTGGGCTTCAACCGCATCAGCATCGGCGTGCAGGATCTGGACCCGGATGTCCAGCGCGCCATAAATCGCATGCAGACCCTGGAGCAAACCCGCACCATCATCGAGGCGGCCCGCACGCTGCAATACCATTCGCTGAGCATCGACCTGATTTACGGCCTGCCACTGCAGACGCCGGCAGGCTTCGGCAGGACTGTGGAGGCGATCATCGACCTGCAGCCGGACCGGCTCTCGCTGTTCAACTATGCCCATCTACCCGAGCAATACGCGCCGCAACGGCGTATCAGCAGCAACGACCTGCCGGCGCCCGCCGAAAAACTGGCCATGCTGGAGCAAAGCATCCATCTGCTCACCGACGCGGGCTATCGCTATATCGGCGTGGACCACTTCGCCCTACCCGACGATGAGCTGGCGATGGCGCAAGAGGACGGCAGCCTGCAACGCAACTTCCAGGGCTACACCACCCATGGACATTGCGATCTGGTCGGTCTCGGTGTTTCGGCCATCAGTCAGATCGGTGATCTCTACTGCCAGAACACCAGCGATATCACGCAATATCAATATCAGCTGGATCAGCATCAGCTTGCCACCGCCAGAGGCTTGCGCTGCAATCAGGACGACCATATCCGCCGCGCCGTCATCCAGTCGCTGATCTGCGATTTCGAGCTGAGCTTCGCGCAGATCGAGAGTGACCACGATATCGAGTTCAGGCAGTACTTCGCCGAAGCCTGGCCGATGCTCGAGCAGATGGCCGCTGATGGAATGATCGAGATTAGCGACAGCCATCTGCTGATCCAGCCTGCTGGCCGGCTGCTGGTTCGCTCGATATGCATGCTCTTCGACCACTATCTTCCCGAGCAGGCTAGCCAAGCCAGTCGCGCCTGACCTAGAGCGCCTCAGACTATCGTCCAAATGATTGCCCTGCGACCCTTGAGCCGATTGGCCATCGCCGACGTCCTGAGTTAACCTTGCGCGCTATAACCAGGTTTCCAGGAAGCCCTCTATGTCCGAATCGATCAAGGTCCGTGCGCAGCGGCAAGCTCATTGCAAGGATTGCAGCCTGTCCGGGCTATGCCTGCCCCTGTCGCTGAACATGCAGGACATGGACGCTTTGGACGACATCGTCAAACGCGGCCGTCCCCTGAAGAAAGGCGAAACCCTGTTCCGCCAGGGCGACGTATTCAGTTCCGTATTCGCCGTACGCTCCGGCGCATTGCGCACATTCAGCGTCACCGATGGCGGCGAGGAGCAGATCACCGGCTTCCACCTGCCCAGCGAGCTGGTCGGTCTTTCCGGTATGGATACCGAAAGCTACCCGGTCACCGCGCAGGCATTGGAAACCACCTCGGTTTGCGAAATCCCCTTCGAACGGCTCGACGAGCTGAGCGTCCTGCTGCCGCAGCTGCGTCGTCAGCTCATGCGCATCATGAGTCGCGAAATTCGCGACGATCAGCAGATGATGTTGCTGCTGTCGAAAAAGACCGCCGACGAGCGCATCGCGACCTTCCTCATCAACCTTTCCGCGCGCTTCAGCGCACGCGGCTTCTCCGCCAACCAGTTCCGTCTGCCCATGTCGCGCAACGAGATCGGCAACTACCTGGGCTTGGCAGTCGAGACCGTTTCCCGCGTATTCACCCGTTTTCAGCAGAATGGCTTGCTCGAGGCCGAAGGTAAGGAAGTACGCATTCTGGATTCCATCGGACTGTGCGCCCTCGCTGGCGGCGCCATGGACGTCTGAGCCGCGTTTGGAGTAGCAGTCCGATGATCTTCGACGAATTCAGCATCAAGACCTTGATCCGCCCGGTGCAGGATTTCCCACGCCCAGGCGTGGTATTCCGCGACATCACCCCGCTGTTCCAGTCGCCCAAAGCACTACGCATGGTCGCCGACAGCTTCATCCAGCGCTATGTGGAGGCCGATTTCACGCATATCGGCGCGCTCGATGCGCGAGGCTTCCTGGTCGGCTCGATCCTGGCCTACGAGCTGAACAAGCCGCTGGTGCTCTTTCGCAAGCAAGGCAAGCTGCCCGCGGACGTGCTGTCGCAGTCCTATTGCACCGAATACGGCGAAGCTCACTTGGAGATTCACGCCGACAGCCTCTGCGAAGGCGATTCGGTCCTGCTGTTCGATGACCTGATCGCCACTGGCGGAACCCTGCTAGCCGCCGCGCAGCTTGTACGACGCATGCGCGCGAGCATTCATGAGGCCGCTGCCATCATCGATTTGCCCGAACTGGGCGGATCGCAGAAGCTTCAGGACATCGGCATTCCCACGTTCACACTGACCGCCTTCGCCCTAAGCGACCGCTGACGGCGAAACTTTCCGCGCCGCTGCTAGGTGAAGGATCTGCCCGTGTTGATGACACTAAGACGCAGCCTGCTTATCTTAGCGCTGGCCTGTACTCCCCCCGGGTTCGCGCTCGATCGCGATGCACTGCTGGACCAGGCGAATATCCTTCTACTGCCACGTGAACGGCCCATTCCGCAGCTCGAACTGATCGACCAGAACGGCCAGCCCTTCAGCACTTCGTCGCTGCAGGGACGCTGGCATATCCTGTTTTTCGGCTTTACCGCCTGCCCCGACATCTGCCCGACCACGCTGAGCGACATGCGTCGGCTACTCAACCAGCTACCGCCCGAGACACGCGAACAACTGCAGGTGGTATTGGTCAGTGCCGACCCCGCGCGCGATACGCCGGAACAACTGAAGGCCTATCTGAGTTATTACCGCGCCGGCTTCAGCGGCTTGACCGGTGAAATGGAGAAGCTGCAAAAGCTATCGAAGGCCCTGGGCCTCCCTTTCGTTCCGGCGCTCGAAACAGAGGGTGACTACAGTGTCAGTCACAGCGGTAATCTGGCTTTGGTCGCACCGGATGGCAGCCTGCGCGGGCATATCCGTGCCCCGCTGAAACTGGATGGCTTGCAGCGGATGCTGCCGCAGATACTCAAGAACGAACGCTGAAACCGGCCATCGAAGCCGAACCACCGAATCAGTGGCAGTCCAGCGTATCGGCCAACACGTATGCCTGAAACGCCACCTCATCGACCCATTGCTGAATCAGCCCCGCCAACCGCCCCTCTGCTGACCACTGCGCCAAGAGCGCATTGATCTGCTGCTGCAGATTAGCGTCATCGGCGTTCAGGCCGAGCGGCCTCCCGACATCGGCAAGCGACGGCAACAGGTGCTTGTAGCGCCGCCACTCCGGCAGAGTGGCGATCTCCATCAGCAGCAGGTCGTCTTCGACAACCGCAACACATTCACCAAGCTTGAGTCCGATCAGCGCATGCGCCGCGCTCGGATATTCCCGAGGCAGCGCCGCGAAGCGCTCGCTCAGCAACGCTCCGTATGGACTCGCATGATTGACGCAAACCGTCTGCCCCTGAAGAAGATCGGACCAGGCAACCAAGCCACCTTCCGTCGCGCTTAGCGCGGCAGGCACAGCATGATAGTAGGTGGCCGGACCGACCCGATCGCCTGCGACCAGGCGCACTTCGGCGTCATCGGCGCGAGCGACAGCAGCCCCGGAACGCCCAAGCGCTTTCGCCAATTGCTCGATCAACGCCGACTCGAAACTCTCCGTTTCGCTGCTGGACAGCACCCGATGTTCGGGCAGCTGCACCCGCAGCGACTCTGCCATCGACGCCACCGGCATCAACAGGACGAGCCATATGGCAATGCGCGAGGGAACAGACATGTAATGGCCTCAGACGTACTGATAGCGAAGCATGCGCTGCTTGAACTTCTCCAGTACAACCTGATCGATCAGCGTGGCGAGAATGGCGATCACCAGAATGTTCATCATCACGCCCACCATGTCAGCAATCTCGCCCGAGTATGCGAGCGATCGCCCGAGCCCCTGACCGAAACCAATCAGCATCTCGGCAGAGATCAGCGCACGCCAGGCGTTACCGAAGGCTAGCTGCGCGCCGGTGATCAGCTCTGGCATCACGGCGGGCAGATAAACGCGGCGCAGCAGTTGCCAGCGCGATGCACCCATCACCCGCGCCGCGGCGACGTGCACCGGCTGCACGCTCTCGGTGGCATTCATCACCGACAGCGCCATCGGGAAGAAAGCCGCCAGGGCGACCACCACGATGATCGGCAGATTGCCGAAACCCATCACGATCAGAAACAGCGGCACCCAGGCGATCGACGGAATCGACTGCATGATGACGATGGCCGAGCGCAAGATCTCGCGGAAGAAGAACAGCACCCCACCCACCAGGCCGAAACCGATACCGAACAACAGCGCGAAGCTGTAGCCGCTGCCGAGGCGACTCATGCTGCCGTAAAGCCCTTCGCGGAAATCCGGCTCCTGGATAGTGCTGAACAGACGCTCGAAGACGGTAGGGATACCCGGCATCAGAAAGGCCGGCAGACTCCATGCCGCAGCCTGCCAGATCAGAAGAATGAACAGGATAGCCAGAACGACCGCAAGGTACTTCTTCGGGCCAGTAAGACGTCGTGCCTGGCTCATGGATGCGCTACCTCCGTCTTGATACCCAGCAGACTGAGAATTTCCTTACGCTCGGCAGCGAAGTCGGACAGGTCGTGGCTCTTCTCGCAATGGGTGAAGTTGAAGGTTTTCAGCACGCGAGTCGGCCGCGCGCTGAACACCAGAACATGATCGGCCAGGTAAAGGGCCTCATCGACATCATGGGTAACCAGTAGCACCGTCGGCTGGTGCTCCTCGATCAATTCACGCAGCACATCCTGCAAGGCCATTCGGGTCAGGGCATCGAGGGCGCCAAAGGGTTCGTCCAGCAACAGCACCTCCGGTTTGGCGATGAACGCACGGGCAAGGGCCGTGCGTTGGCGCATGCCGCCGGACACCTGATGCGGGTAGTAATGCTCGAATCCATTGAGCCCGACACGCTCGAGCCAGGCCTGTGCCTGTTCGAATGCGCTGGACTTGGCCACGCCCTGCAACTCCAGCGCCATGGCAACGTTGCCCTGCAGGCTGAGCCAGGGATACAGGGCATGCTCCTGGAACACCAGCGTACGTCGAGGGCTAGGCTCGGTGATCGGCTTTTCATCGGCAAGCACGCGGCCCGCACTGGGCTTCTCCAGCCCGGCAACCAGATGCAGCAGAGTCGACTTGCCGCACCCCGAAGGTCCAACCAGAGCCACCAGCTCACCCTGGGCGAACTCACCGCTGAAGCCCTTGATGACTTCGAGCTGCCCGAAGCGCTTGTCTACTTCTTCAAACCTGAGTTGCATAAAAATCCGCAAATCCAGAAACGAAATTGCCCGGCAATGCGGGCGATGCAAACGGCCCGGCGCAAGGCCGGGCCCGTGTAGTTTCAAACCAGAGTCAAGCGATCAGAGTTCGCGAGCTTCCTGCCAGGACAGATCGACGATGGCGCTGGTGTCGAACGGCTTGCCATCGCGGGTCTTCAGCGAACCGAGCTCCTGCAGAATGTCCGCCAGCTCCTGGATGCGCGCCAGATCGTCCTCGCCAAGCTTGGCGCTGAAGGTCTGGGTGCCTATCGCCTCTTCAATGACAACCTCGCGAGCGAGCTCACCACGCTTGAGCGTCTTCAGTGTCGGCTCAGCGATGAAGTAATCGGCGATCAGCTTGGCTGCCTCGGCAGGCTGCTTGTCGAGCATCTCGATGGCATCGCGCTGAGCGTCCAGCGACTTCCAGACAACATCCTTGCGCTTGGTCAGGGTGTCGCCGGAAGTGATCACCACCATGCACGGGAATGGCCAGACTTCACCGATCTCGTAGACCTGCCGAACCGGCGCAACCAGCTGTGCGATGCGGTCATATGGCTCGAACAGAAACGCCGCATCGACACGTCCAGACACCAGCGACTGCACCGCAACAGCCGGACTGACACCCATGATGTTGACGTCGCTCGGCTTGAGCTCGGCATTCTTCAATGTCACGCCGCGCAGCACTGCATCGGCAGTGCTCCCCTCTTTCTGGGAGGCGAGGATCTTGCCCTTGAGGTCGGCAACCTTCTCGATGCCCGAACTCTCAAGCGCCACGATGGAGTGGTAGCCCTGCTGAGCACCACCTACCACCTTGAGATCCGCACCTTTGGAGGCCCACGCCACCGCATTGGTAAAGCCGAGGACGCCGGTATCCAACTGCCCGCCGACGATCGCCTTGATCAGGTCGGTACCGGAGCTGAACTCGATCAGCTCGACGTCAAGGCCATGCTTCTTATATAGACCGGCCTCGTGTGCAACCATGGCCTGGGCATCGTCCATCACGCGGATGTAGCCTACCTTGAACTTCTCCTGTGCCTGGGCAAACGCGCTCAGTAGCAGCAGAGCTGGAACCAGCCAGTGCTTCGCTTTCATTTCGACCTCGATTCGGATAGCAGTACATATAACCAGAACGAAGGACAATATTCGCTTTAGTTATTTAACATTGACGGCTTAGAACTTTACCTGAATCACTCAGGAAACGGCACTACCGAGGTGGCATATCGTCAGTACTGCGGGTTATAGGCTGATTGTCTTGCGGCCAGCCAATGCATGGGCCAGGGTTCCACCATCAACCAGGTCCAGCTCGCCGCCCAACGGTACGCCGTGAGCGATTCGGCTGATGGTCAGCCCCTTTGGAATCAGCATCTGCGCGATGTAATGCGCCGTCGCCTCGCCCTCCACGGTCGGATTTGTCGCGAGAATGACTTCTGTGAACGCACCGTCTGCAACACGCGCCAGAAGCTCAGGAATGCCGATCGCTTCAGGACCCAAACCATCGAGCGGCGACAGATGCCCCTTGAGCACGAAGTAGCGCCCGCGAAATCCCGTCTGCTCGACAGCGAAAACGTCCACTGGGCTCTGCACCACGCAGAGCAGCGAATCGTCGCGCCGCGGGTCGGTGCATTGCGGACATAGATCGTCTTCGGTCAGGGTACGGCACTGCCGGCAGTAGCCGACCCCTTCCATCGCTTTGGTCAGCGCTTGCGCCAGGCGCAAGCCACCGCTGCGATCCCGCTCCAGTAGCTGCAACGCCATGCGCTGTGCAGTTTTCTGGCCCACGCCGGGAAGAATGCGCAGGGCGTCGATGAGTTGGCGGATCAGGGGACTGAAGCTCATGGAAATCTCGAAGCTGGAAGCTGGAAGCTGGAAGCTGGAAGCTGGAAGCTGGAAGCTGGAAGCTGGAAGCTGGAAGCTGGAAGCTGGAAGCTGGAAGCCAGTGTGCGAAACGGCGGCTCACGCCGGTCAAGCGCTTTCTTCCAGCTTCAGGCTTCAAGCTTTCAGCTGCTTTTAGAACGGCATCTTGAAGCCCGGCGGAAGCTGCATGCCGGCGGTCATGCCGGCCATCTTGTCCTGGCTGTTCTGCTCGATCTTGCGCACCGCGTCATTGACGGCGGCAGCGATCAGGTCTTCGAGGATTTCCTTGTCTTCCTGCATCAGACTGTCGTCGAGGCTGACGCGCTTGACGTCATGGCGACCGTTCATCACCACGCTGACCAGACCGGCGCCAGACTGGCCCGTCACCTCAGCGTTCGCCAGCTCCTCCTGCATCTTCTGCATTTTTTCCTGCATTTGCTGCGCCTGCTTCATCAGGCCGGCCATGCCACCTTTCATCATGGGAATCACCTCAATTCAATCAGGTTTCGGAGTGTTCTACGGGTTCGATGGTGCCTTCGCGGATCACTGCGGCGAACTGCTGCATGAGCTGCTGGACCAGAGGATCGGCGTGAATCGACTGTTCTGCTGCGCGCTGCCGCTCGGCACGGCGACGCTGAGCGGCCTGCGCAGGAGTTTCCTGCTCCGGCTTCTGCAGCACGATCTCGAGCTGTAGCGTACGCCCGTGGTATTGATTCAGGGCATCGTTCAATCGCCGCTGTTGCGTGGGGTTGAATAGTGCACTCTGCGCAGGATCGAGATGCATCAGCCAACGGTCGCCTTCCACGGCAATCAACGTACAGTTGGCGGCAATACTGCCGGTAAGACCGGACAAGCCGAGTTTGAGATACAGCTCCAGCCACTCGGCAGCCAGCCCGGTCGCAGGCTCTACCGCGGGCAGAGGCTCGACAGGCTCCGGCTCATCCCTCGAGTGTTCCAGCTCGTCCAGATAGGCCTCGGCCTGGTTCTCGACCTCGAAGTAGTCCTCGTCCGTCAGCGGCGGCTCGTCATCATCTGGCTCTTCGACTTGCACCACGGACGCCACGTGATCGGCAGCGCCGTCGACCGGGACAGATTCGGGCAGAACGGCATCAGCCTCGACCGCGACAGGCGGTACGTCAGGCGGCTCATTCCACGGCACATCGACGACAGGCGCTGCCGGCGGCGCTTCCACCAGCTGAGTGGCGACCGAAGGCTCCGTCGAGGGCGCGGTGGCTGGCACGTTCGCTGACGTGGTAACGGCTGGTGCAACGGCAGCAGGCTCTGGCGCAGCAGGCGCGACGATCGCAGGGGATGGAGTGGACGACACGCCAGCGGGAGCGGAGTCGGCCACCGCTGCGGGCTTGGAATCAGCTGTGGCCGGGCTGATTCCCAGTGTCTTTAGCGGTGTTCGCGGCGCGTCATCACTGCCCGCGGGACGAAATGCCAGCATGCGCAGCAGCACCATTTCGAAACCGCTGCGAGGGTCAGGCGCCAGCGGCAGATCACGCCGGCCGATCAATCCCATCTGATAGTAGAACTGCACGTCTTCGGCAGGTAGCGCCTGGGCCAACGCCAGCACGCGATCACGATCGCCCTGACCATTGTCTACCGCCTCTGGCAGCGCCTGGGCGATGGCGACTCGGTGCAGCACATTGAGGACTTCGGCCAGCACGCCGGCCCAGTCCGGTCCCTGCTCCGCCAGGTGGCGAACGGCCTCGAGCAACGCCCGGGCATCACCTTCGAGCAGCGCCTGCAGCACGCCATAGACCTGGCCATGATCAAGGGTACCGAGCATCGCGCGCACATCGGCGGCCAGCACCTTGCCTTCACCAAAGGCGATCGCCTGATCGGTCAGGCTCATCGCGTCGCGCATCGAGCCATCGGCGGCACGCCCCAGCAGCCACAACGCGTCGTCTTCGAAGGGAACGTTCTCGACGCCCAGCACATGAGTGAGGTGTTCGACTACCCGCTCCGGCGGCATGTTCTTCAAGGAGAACTGCAGGCAGCGCGAAAGAATGGTGACCGGCAGCTTTTGCGGATCGGTGGTCGCCAGCAGGAACTTGACGTGGGGTGGCGGCTCCTCGAGGGTCTTGAGCAGCGCATTGAATGAGTGCGACGAGAGCATGTGCACTTCGTCGATCAGGTAAACCTTGTAGCGTCCGCGACTTGGCGCGTACTGCACGTTGTCCAGCAGCTCGCGGGTGTCCTCGACCTTGGTACGACTCGCGGCGTCGACCTCGATCAGATCGACGAAACGCCCCTCGTCGATCTCGCGGCATACCGAGCACTCGCCACAGGGCGTAGAGCTGACCCCGGTTTCACAGTTCAGGCACTTGGCGATGATCCGCGCAATGGTCGTCTTGCCCACGCCTCGCGTGCCGGTGAACAGGTACGCGTGGTGCAGGCGCTGGTTATCCAGCGCGTTGATCAGGGCCTTGAGCACATGCGTCTGGCCGACCATTTCGCGGAACGAGCGCGGACGCCATTTACGTGCAAGAACCTGATAACTCATAACACCATCGCGGGGGGAGAAGGCAGAGGACGGGTAATGCTAGCGGAGCAGGATGGAAATTGCATCCGGGCTGCGCTCGAACTGCCGGTTAGCTTTGCAATCGCGCACCAAGCGCTTCGACTATCGTAGCCAGCACCGGGTTGTGCCCGCCGATCCGCACCTTGAGGCCATCGATCTCGCGCCGCGGCGGATACTGTTTGCGCAGCAGATCGAACCCGGCCCGACGCTGCGCCTCATCGCCAAGTAGGCTGCGGCGGAAGTCGGCATCGTCGCGCCGCGGGTCGTAGACCGCCCGGCACAGTGTGGCCAGCATCTCGGCGGACTCTGCGGACGACGCGAATGCAAGCTCGGTGAGTGCTGGGCCGGGCGTCAGCTGCGCCAGTTCGATAGCCGGTTCGACACCCCGCGCCGCGCAAAGCGCCCCGTATATCTGCGCCGTGCCGCGCAGCTTGCCGTCCAGACTGTACCCGGCGATGTGCGGGGTAGCGATACGGCACAAGCCGGCCAGTGCGACGTCGACCTGAGGCTCGCCTTCCCAGACATCCAGCACGGCTTCCATGTCTGGCCGCTGCAGTAGCAGGTCGCGCAGCGCGGCATTGTCCACCACAGCACCCCGACTGACGTTGATCAGCCAGGTACCGGGTCGCAACCTCGACAGCCGCGCCTGATCGAACAGGTGAAAGGTCGGCCAGTCGCCCCCCAGGGTCAGCGGTGTATGCAGGCTGACCACGTCGCACTCCGCGAGAATCTCATCCAGCGAGACGAAATCGCCCGCCTCTCGGCCCTGCCGCGGTGGATCGCAGACGCGCACGTCCCAGCCAAGCCCCCGCAGCACCTCGACCAGCCGCTCGCCCACCTCACCGGCACCGACCACTCCGAAACGCCGCCGGGCCAGCACTTCGCCGCGCACCTCCGCCAAAGCAAGCAGGCTGCCCAGCACATAGTCGACCACGCCCCGCGCGTTGCACCCCGGCGCGCTGGCCCATGCGATGCCGGCCTGCTCGAAATAATCCAGATCCAGATGATCGGTGCCTATCGTGCAGGTCCCGACGAATCGCACTGCGCTGCCTTCCAGCAACTCGCGGTCGACCCGCGTCACCGAGCGCACCAGCAGCACGTCGACATTCTCCAGCGCGGCTCGATTGATGCTGCGGCCCGGCATGCGACGAATCTCGCCGAAACCGGCAAAGAACTCATCGACCAGCGGAATGTTTTCATCGGCGAGGATAGGCATTGCACGGCTCCGGTTGGGGGGGACAACATTCTAGACGGCTTGCCACTGCTTTACCGCCTTCCTGTGCGTAGCCACGCGGCGTAGACTAGCGCGCTTCTTGTATACAACCGGAACGCCCTGTAATGCCCACTGAGCTCAGACTCAGACGGGTCCGCCTCGAATTGCGCACCCTCTTTGCCCTCGCCCTACCCATGATGATCGCCCAGCTGGCCAGCACGGCGATGGGCTTCGTCGATACTGTTATGGCCGGACGCGTAAGCCCGCAGGACCTGGCCGCGGTGGCGCTAGGCAACTCGATCTGGGTGCCGGTCTATCTGCTCGTCTGCGGAATCACCCTGGCGACCACACCGAACGTCGCGCAGCGCTTCGGCGCAGGGCGGCATGGCGAAATCGGCCCGCTGGTTCGTCAGGCGTTGTGGATGGGCGGCGGCATCGGTGTGCTCAGCGCATCATTGATGTGGAACGCAGAGCCCGTCCTGCATCTGATGCGTGTCGAACCGGCCCTGGTCGAACCGACCATGGCCTACCTGCGCGCCGTCGCCTGTGGATTTCCCGCTGTCGCCCTGTATCAGGTGCTGCGCTGCTTCAGCGACGGGCTGGGCCATCCTCGGCCGAGTATGGTGATCGGTATCCTCGGCCTGCTGCTGAACATTCCGCTGAACTATGTGTTCATCTACGGCAAGTTCGGCGTGCCGGCCATGGGCGGCGTCGGTTGCGGCGTCTCCACGGCACTGGTGATGCTGTTCATGCTTATAGCGATGAGCGTCTGGGTTAAGCGCGCACCGGCCTATCAGGCCAGTCAGCTGTTTTCCCACTTCGAATGGCCACGCTGGCCGATGCTGAGTCATCTGCTTTCGGTCGGCGTGCCAATCGGCGTCGCGGTGTTCGCCGAGGCCAGCATTTTCTCAGTGATCGCCCTGCTGATCGGCGCCCTCGGGGCAACGGTCGTCGCCGGTCACCAGATCGCACTGAACTTCACTTCGCTGATCTTCATGATTCCACTGTCGCTGGGGATGGCGGTGACCGTGCGCATTGGTCAGGAGCTGGGCCGTAACGCCCCACGCGACGCTCGCTTTGTCGCCGGCGTCGGGATCGGCGCCGCCTTGGTATACGCCTGCTTTTCCGCCAGCGCCATGCTGCTGTTCAGCGAGCAGATCGCGAGAATCTATACCCCTGATCCGGCCGTAATCGCCGTCGCCGCCAGCCTGTTCCTCTACGCCGCGTTGTTTCAGTTCTCCGATGTGGTTCAGGTCACGGCTGCCGGCGCGTTGCGCGGCTATCAGGACACTCGCATGACAATGGTCTACACCCTCTTCGCCTACTGGGGGATTGGTTTGCCGCTGGGTTATCTGCTCGGCCTGACCGACCACCTGGGCGCCGCCAGTGGCCCTGCCGGTCTATGGCAAGGCCTGATAGCCGGCCTGAGCTGCGCAGCCCTGCTGCTCAGCGTGCGCCTGGTCCGCAGCGCCCGACGCGAGATTCGTCGGCACACCGCGCTGCGCAGGGCGGTCGTCTAATAAAGGCCGGGATGGGGCGGGCGCGGATCAGAGACTACGTTCGATTCGACCGTCGGAGCGCGCCAGATAACCCGTGCCACATTCCCAGAGCAGCGCAGCGCGGTCCTCGGCACCAAGTGCGTCGAGCCCGCCACGCAGCACATAGGCGGTGAAACCGAGCTGCGTCAGCAGAAACACCGCGTTGGCGCTGCGCTTGCCACTTTCGCAATAGCAAAGGTAGGGCCGCTGTGGGTCCAGCAGACGGGTTTTCAGACGCAGCAGGTGCAGCGGCATGTGCAACGCCTGCATCGCATGGCCCTGCTCGTAATCATCGAGCAGGCGCACATCCAGCCACTGCGCACCACAGGCCAGCAGATCAGCCACGCCTTCGAGATCGACTTCGCCAACCACCGGTGCCTTGAGCAGTTCGAGAAAATCCGCTCGTGCCAGACGGAGCGCCCGACCGTCCTCGACCATCGCGACACTGGCATTACGCGGTCGCTCCTCGAGCAGCGCCTCTTCGCCGAAACAGGCTCCCGGTTCCAGCTCGGCCAACAGCTGCTCGCCACCGTCGGCGGCCTTAAGAACCTGCGCGCAACCACTCTTGAGGAAATAGCAGCAATCACCTGCTTCCCCTTCACGTAGCAGGGTTTGCCCGGCGGATACCTCGATCTCCACGAGCCGGTTGAGCATGCTGCGAATATTTGCCGGTGGAACCTGGGCGAACAGCGGATTCTCCAGCAGGCGCTCCAGCCACTCGCCGTCCTCGCCCTCCATCGACAGCTGCAGCAGCACATCTTGCAGGGCTTGGCGCCAGGACAGCAGCCGCTCCAACTCCGCGCTGTCCACCGTCAGCAGCTGGCAGTCATCCAGCGCCCTTGCCTCCAGCAGGCGGCCCGCAGCAAGGCTGTGTAGAGCAGCCGATGTGCCCGCCACCAGCCGCGTTTGCTGCCCGTCGTGATCGGTCAACAGCAGGCTGCCCGACATCAGGTAATGACGTTTCGAACTCAGCTCATCAACAAGGTCGAGCAACTGCCCAGGCGCAAGCGCGAGCGGCAGTATGCGCACACGAAGCTCCCACAACTGGCGTGGCGACAAGCCATTGAGCGGGACCAGATTACGCAGCTGATCGGGGTGCAGCGGTTTGTTCATCCGACAAAATCCAAACGTCTATCCGTCAATCAGCTTCTGCAGCTGGCCCTGAGCAGCACGGCGCCCTTGCAGTCCACCGGTATGGACGAATATCAGCCGCGTGCCGGCGGGAAAATAACCGCGCTCGACATAAAGGCGCAATGCCATCATGGTCTTTGCAGTGTATATCGGATCGAGCGGCACGCCACCCTGGCGCTCGGTATCGAGAATGAACTGCGCCAACTCCCTGTCGAAGCGACCAAATCCGCCACGACTGGCGTCCAGCAGTTCATAGCCGCTGGACGCCACGCCGGCTTGCGCGAGCAAGTTGGCCACGCCGGCATCGACGGCGTGGGAAGGCGGCCCTGCCAGCGCGCCGAACACCCGATGCCTACCTGCCTCGCCGATGACCAGACCTGCCAGCGTCGTCCCGGTGCCGGCGGCCAGCCAGAGCGCGTCGTAGTCCTTCCAGCCGAGCGACGCGAGCGCGGACTCCACTCTCGGAACGAGTCCGGCGCATCCCAGGGCGCCGGGCAAACCGCCGCCACCTTCAGGGATGCAGTAGAAACCTGGATATCGCGCTCGCCATGGCGTCCAGTAGGTAGGCAGATTGCGCTCCCGGTACCCAGCGTAGCCGAGCCAATGCAGCTGCATGCCCCAGGCACGTAGATCGGCGACCGTTGGCGTTACCTGCTCATGGCCGCGCAGCAGGCCGACAGTAGGCAGGCCGAGTCGGCGGCCGGCTGCAGCCAGCGCATGCAGATGATTGGAGTGCGGGCCGCCGAGACTGATCAGCCCCGGCGCAGCGACAGAACGCGCTGCATCGAGATGCTTTACCAATTTGAACCACTTGTTGCCGGACAGCTCGGGATCCAGCAGATCGAGCCGCAGCACCGCAACCTCGACCCCGCTGCGCGCGAGCCAGTCCAATGACAGCGGCTGCAGGATCAGCGGAGCATCGAAGCCGAGATCGGATTGAACGGAGGACAAACCGCTCAGCTGCCGGTGCGCTGCCGGTCTTCCTTGCGGTGCCGGGCGCAGCAGTTGGATTCGCCGATCACGAAGCGACTCGGCGCATCGATCTTGTCCAGGGGCATCGCGCAACGCTCACCGCTGGAAAGCGCCGCGACGCAGGCCGGCTTCTGATAATGCTCCAGCCACTGTCGGTACTGCTCCTCGGAGACAAAGCACTTGGCAGCAGCATAAGCCAGAGGATTGGCGCGGTAGCGGGCCAGGTCCTGCAATGAGATCGTCAGATGCCCGGCACCCGGGTGGTAGGCCATGAACACGACCCCTTGTCGAGACAGTTCCTCCAGCACCCGGTCACCGCTGTGGCGCAGCGTTTCGCACTCGGTCTTGAGCCGCTGGATTTCCTCTTCCAGCTGTGCATCCAGTTCGTTGCGGTAGGCCAGCTCGACATCGCGGATCGCCACCTGCTCCTTGTACTCCGCAATCGCCGCCGCGATACGGGCCTGGGCTTCATGCTCGAACTGCTCCCGGGCGGCGCCGATCTCAACCCGGCCGCTGACCTCCAGCGTACGCAGCTGCTTGCTCATTTCCTCACGCGCTTTCTGGAAACTCTCGCCCTGGGCGGTCATCTGCGCATGCAGGCTGGCGTTCAGCTCGGTCTGCTGTTGCAGTTGCTGCTGCAGCATGCGGATCTCCTCCTGCAGTGCCTTGCGTTCCTTCTCCGCGGCAGCCGTGAGCTTGAGCGCGTCTTCTTCGCGCAGACGCTCGAGGTTGGTAATGCGTTGGCGCTGCTGCTTGATCAGCAGCGCAGCCTTCTGCCGCTGTTCACGCTCATGGCTTTCGGAACGTTTCGCGGCTGCCTCCTTGCCGGCCTCGGCTGCATACCAGGTGTCTTCGGCGACCATCTGCAGACGTTCCGCAGGTACGGCCTGAGGCGTCTCCTCTTCGACCAGCAGGCCGAGCTGGTTGCGCTTGATGGTCTCGCGCAACACAACCAGATCATTGCGTTCGGGACCGACCTTGGGATCCCACATGTGCATTTGGTGCCAGGAGACCGGGCACTGGCTGCGGCAGGCCAGGCGAATCGGTCCGGCCCCCATGTCCGGACCACGCCCGGTACGCTCGGCCAACTGACGCAGGGGAATGTTCCAACCGGCGTCGGCAGAGCCGTCGTCATTGAAGTCGAGACAGAAAAACACCGCGGCGCGCACCTGCAGCCGCGGATTGATCATTACGTAGACAGCATGCATCTGGCGGTCTGCGAACTCGGGTAGCGCGACCACCCCATCCAGCACCGCTTCGAATTCGGGATACAGCATTTCCTTGCAGATGGAGCCCTCATTGAAGAACAGGACGGCTTCGACCATCTGCGGTTTGTTCTGCATGCTCGATTTCCTTTATCGCCCGCAACTGCGAGCCAGCGATTAGCGAAACGAGCGGCCATCCGATGCCGTCGTCCCCTTGGTGCCGCAAGTTTAGGGGAAATGTTCGCGCAGGCAATGTGACTCGGTTGGCAGGGAGTCGCCGCATCGGACGCCGTTCGACCAGGCGCCCAGCGGATTTGCGATGAGCTTAGCTAAATCACTTGCCGCGGTAGGCAGCGAGACGTCGCTTCATCTCGTCGCCCAAGGCCTGCAAGCCACTCATGGGCCGGATCATGACCTCGAATTCGACAATCTTCCCTTCGTCATCGAAGCGGATCATGTCGATGCCCTTGAGCTCACGGTCACCCACCCGGGCGCTGAACTCGAGGACTACATCCGCACCCTGGGCGCTGGCCAGCTCACGGTGGTAGCGGAAGTCCTCGAAAACCTGCAGCACGGTGTTGAGTATCAGGTTCACCGTCGCTGCCCCCTCATACGGCGTGTGAGCCATCGGCGAGCGAAACACTGCCTGCGGATGCAGCAGCTCCGGCAGCCGGCTCAGATCTCGCTCAGCGATCATTCGGTGCCAGGCCTGCAGGCTATTGGCAGCCCCCGGTTGCAGCGCGATTGCAGTTTCCATGCGTGATCCTCTTTGCGGATGTGCCGATGACCCAGGGTCTGTTCCCGTTTCGTACGCGGCCGCGCCGGAGCCGTTTTTTGCGCGAGGCAAGGCACGAGGAGCGAGGTTTGGTCGTTCCAAATAAGCGACGAGTAACGCCGCATCGCGCAAAAAACGGCCCGGCCCTGCGGGTTGCGCGGCAAATGGCGCCAAGCGGCGTTGCGGGACTTGGCAAGGGAACCACCATTACCTGCGTCCCGCGCCTTGCCTGGCGCCATTTGGCGCAGCAACGCGGCTTGCGACGAAGCGGGAACAGACCTTAGAGCGCCGCAGCCAAGCGACAGCCCTGATTGATCGCGCGCTTGGCGTCCAGTTCGGCGGCGACGTCGGCGCCACCGATCAGGTGCACCCGAGCGCCAGCGGCTTCAAGACCTTCCTGCAGCTCACGCAACGGCTCCTGCCCCGCGCAGAGAATCACCGTATCCACCGGCAGTACCTGCGGCTCGCCTTCGCCCACGCGGATGTGCAGGCCGGCGTCATCGATCTGCAGGTACTCCACCGAATTGAGCATCTGCACATGCTTGTTCTTCAGGCCGGTGCGGTGGATCCAGCCAGTGGTCTTGCCCAGACCGTTACCCACCTTGGACTTCTTGCGCTGCAGCAGATAGACCTGACGCTTCGGCGCATGCGGAGCCGGCTGAATGCCGGCGATACCGCCGCGCACCGACAGCCCGAGATCGATGCCCCACTCTTTCCAGAAGGCCTCACGATCCAGACTGGTGGATTCGCCGTCATGGGTGATGTATTCCGACACGTCGAAGCCGATGCCGCCTGCGCCGATCACCGCGACACGCTGGCCGACCGGCTTGCGCTCCAGAATCGCATCCAGGTAACCGATCACCTTCGGATGGTCGATCCCGGGAATTGCCGGCACGCGCGGCGCGATCCCGGTCGCCAGGATGATTTCATCGAAGCCTCCGGCCAGCAGCGTTTCCACCGTCGCGCGGGTATTCAGGCGAACCTCGACACCAGTTTCTTCGAGGCGGTTCTGGAAGTAGCGCAGGGTTTCGTAGAACTCCTCCTTGCCCGGCACCCGCTTGGCAACGTTGAACTGCCCGCCGATTTCAGCGGACGCATCGAACAGCGTCACCTCATGACCGCGCTCGGCCGCGATGGTCGCAGCGGCCAGCCCCGCCGGCCCGGCACCGACGACGGCGATCTTCTTCACTGTGCTGGTGGGAATGTAGTTCAGCTCGGTTTCGTAGCAGGCGCGCGGATTGACCAGGCAGGTGGTCAGCTTGCCACTGAAGGTGTGATCCAGACAGGCCTGGTTGCAGCCGATGCAGGTGTTGATGCGCTCGCTGTGACCGGCGGCGGCCTTGTTGACGAATTCCGGGTCGGCGAGGAACGGCCGCGCCATGGAGACCATGTCCGCATCGCCCTCGGCCAGCACCTGCTCGGCGACCTCCGGGGTATTGATTCGGTTGGTGGTGATCAGCGGAATGCTCACCTCGCCACGCAGCTTCGCGGTCACCTTGGTGAACGCGGCGCGTGGTACCTTGGTGGCGATGGTCGGAATCCGCGCCTCGTGCCAACCGATGCCGGTATTGATCAGCGTGGCGCCCGCCTGCTCGATGGCCTTGGCCAGCTGCACCACCTCTTCCCAGACACTGCCGCCTTCGATGAGGTCGAGCATCGACAGGCGATAGATGATGATGAAGTCGCTGCCCACCGCTTCGCGCACGCGGCGCACGATCTCCACCGGCAGGCGCATGCGATTCTCGTAGCTGCCACCCCAGCGATCGGTGCGGTGGTTGGTGTGCGCTACCAGGAACTGATTGATGAAGTAGCCTTCCGAACCCATGATCTCGACGCCGTCATAACCGGCTTGCTGGGCCAGGCTCGCGCAGTTGACGAAGTCGCGGATCTGCTTCTCGATACCTTCCTCGTCCAGTTCGCGCGGGGTGAACGGGTTGATCGGCGCCTGGATCGCGCTCGGCGCTACCAGCTGCGGGCTGTAGGCGTAACGCCCGGCATGCAGGATCTGCATGCAGATCTTGCCGCCAGCTTCGTGAACCGCCTGGGTGACGATCTTGTGTTCTTCGGCCTCCTCCGGCGTGGAGAGCTTGGCTGCCCCGGCGCGCACCGAGCCTTCCTCATTGGGACCGACGCCGCCGGTGACGATCAGGCCGACGCCACCGCGAGCGCGCTCAGAGAAGAATGCCGCCATCCGCTCGAAGCCGTTGGGCATTTCCTCCAGCCCTGTGTGCATGGAGCCCATCAGGGTACGGTTGCGCAAGGTGGTAAAGCCCAGATCGAGCGGAGCCAGCAGTTTCGGGAAAGCGGTCATCGAAGCATCCTCATCATGACGAGTGCCGAGCCTCATGGGGCTTCGGTCGGTATGCAGCGACGATAAACAGCGAAGTTGCCGCACTCAATGATCGAAAGTGACAACTTTTTGATCCTTTTGCGCAAAAAGCTTGGCAACAGGCGCCGCGTTACCTACGCTGACGCAATCCCTCACAGCCCTGCCTCACATGCGCACCTCAATCAATATCGTGCTGTTGCTCGTCCTCGCGGCAGCCTCATTAGCCGTCTACCTCGACTGGACGCAGGACCGTCGTAGCGGCCCACTGCTGTCCGATCTGCGTACGCTACCCATCGAGGACCGCGGGCAGCCCGATAGCGCAGGCAACCTGCTGGGCATCGAGACGCGGCTGCAGCCAGCCGACTATCAGAGCCGCGAGCGGCTGCAACTCAAGTTTCGCACCTACCTCAAGCAGGCGGCCGAAGCCGGAATGCTCAGCGAGCGAACCGTCGTGGTGCTCCCCGAACACGTCGGCACTGGCCTGTTCGCCCTGGGCGAAAAGCCGGAAGTGCAGCAGGCCCGCACCCTTCGCGATGCGATGCAGTGGATGGCGCTCAGCAATCCCGGCAGCTATCTGCGCGCACTGCCGGATAACCAGGGCGACGATCGACGCACTGGTGCGGTGTTGCGGCTCAAGGCCCGACAGATGGCAGAGGAATACCAGGGCGTCTTCGGCGGCCTCGCCAAGGAGTTCGGCGTTACCTTGGTGGCAGGCTCGATCGTGCTGCCGGAGCCGTATCTGGAGAACGATCAGCTGATGATCGGCGATGGCCCGCTGCGCCAGGTAAGCCTGACCTTCGATGGTCGCGGCAAGCCTCTCGGAACGCTGCAGTACAAGCACGCGTTGAGCCGTTACGAACGCCGCTACAGCGTTGCGCCCATTCCCGAGCCACGACGACTGATTGAGACACCGGCGGGCTCGCTGGCGGTGCTGCTGGGTTGCGATGCCTATCTCGAGCAACCGCCTGCCGAAGCGAAACTGCTGGCTGTACCCGGCGCGCTGGCAGATCCGCAGGCGAGATGCGGCAGCGCGCCTCCCGATGCGCTCAACGCAAGACCGCACATGCCCGTGCATACCCTCGCCTTGCCCTGGAATCTGCTCGGTTCGCCGCGCCGCCCGGCGCCCCCGGGCCACGGCGTCCCGGTCCAGGTACGCAATCAGTGGCTCAACAGCGCACCATGAATGCGCAACGGGTGCGCCTGGGCGATCTCTCGGTCGGTTTTCTGCACAGCCTCAACGATGCGTTGCAGCTGTACGGCCATGACCCTCAGCCGCTGTTGCTGGCCTACGGACTGGATAGCGAGCGACTCGCCGAGCCGCATGCCCGCCTCTCGATCCCGCGCTACATGCGGCTTGGGCATGCGGCGATCCAGCTGGCCGGCGATCCAGCTCTGGGCCTGGAGATGGGTCGTCTGCGCAAGCCCGGGCACCTCGGCCTCGCCGGGCTGACCGCCGCTCAGGCGCCCACCGTGCGCGAAGCGGCACGGGCACTGATCCGCTACGAGGCGCTGTATGCATCCAACTACCGCGGCAGTTCGAGTTTTCACGAAGATGCGTCAGGCGCCTGGCTGCGCTTCTATTCCATCAGCCCGTACAACGCCTACAACCGCTTCGTCGTCGACACCGTGCTCGCCAGTTGGGTCTCGCAACTCAGCCGCTTGAGCGATCAGCCGCTGGTGCCGATGGCGATCCACATCGAGTTCGAAGCCCCTGATTACGCCCCGCGCTACGACGAGCAGTTCGGCCGCCCGGCAACCTTCGGCGCCGAAGCGAATCAGTTGCAGCTGGATCAGCGCAGCCTGGCGTTGCGCAACCCCGACCATTGCCCCGGCACCTGGCGGCATCTGCTGGAGCTGTGTGAAGCCGAACTGGAACGACGCACCCGCACTCGCAGCCTGCGCGAGCGGGTCGCTCAGATTCTCGGGCCGATGCTCAAGGGACAGGAGCCGGACCTGCAACAGATCGCTGCACGCTTGCAGATGCCGGCCTGGACACTGCGGCGCAAGCTGGCCGAAGAAGACAGTAGCTATCGCGCGATCCTCAACGACACCCGCCGCGACCTGGCGATGGCCTATATCCGCGACACCGAATCCGCGTTCGGCGAGATCGCCTGGCTACTTGGTTTTTCCTCAGCCGAAGCGTTTCAACGTGCCTTCAGGCGCTGGAGCGGGCAGACGCCGGGCGACTATCGCCGGGCGCAGCGGCGCGGTGCGTGAACGGCGCATACGGAGCAGCGCTCAGAGTTCGACCGCATCCTCGGCGCAGTCCGGGTGATCCTGCTCGGCAGCGTGCCATTCAAGTAGTTCGTCCTGGTAGTCGTCCATCGCTAGATTCCTCAATTGTCGGCGGTTGCCAAGGCCTCCATGCCTGTTGTTTCTTCAAGGTTCATGCCAGCAGGCTACAACCGGTAAATGAAGGAATCGTGACGTGCCTCCAGCCTCGCCGGCGGCCAAATCACGGGGCACATTCAAGTGACACGCCCCAAACCGGGGCGCGCTTTCAGGGTGAAGACAGCCCTGCCGCATTCATGGCCAGGCGCAGCAGCCAGGCGACGACACCGAGCGCCAGCACGCTGCCGCTCCATATCAGCACCAGCCAGCTCATGCGCTGCCAGAGCGGGCGCTGCTCAGGCTGTACGGGCGGTTTGTTATCCAGATCTGCCATCAGTGATACCCATCCTCGGCGCTGACCTTGCCGCGAAACACGTAATAGCTCCAGGCCGTGTACATCAGGATCAGCGGCAGGATGAGCAGTGCGCCGACCAGGGTGAAACCCTGGCTTTGCGGCGGTGCGGCCGCCTCCCAGATGCTTACCGACGGCGGAATGATATTTGGCCAGAGACTGATACCCAGACCGCTATAGCCAAGAAAGATCAGCGCCAGCGTCAGCAGGAACGGTGTGTAGTTGGCGTAGCGCTGAATCGAGCGCAGCAGTCCGAATGCGCAGAGCAGCACCAGCACCGGAACCGGCATGAAATACAGCAGGTTCGGCATGCTGAACCAGCGCTCGGCGATATCCGGATGGGTCAGCGGCGTCCACAGGCTGACGATGCCGGTAACCACCAGCACCGCCCACACCAGCGGAATGCCGATATCGTGCATGCGCCGTTGCAGGTCGCCGGCGGTACGCATCATCAGCCAGGTGCAGCCGAGCAGCGCATAGGCAACGATCAGCGCCAGTCCGCAGAACAGCGAGAATGGCGTCAACCAGTCCAGCGCCCCGCCGGCATAGGCCCGGTCCTCGACCGGCAACCCGCTGATGAACGCGCCAAGCACCACGCCCTGAAAGAAGGTCGCGACCAGCGAGCCGCCAATGAAGGCCCTGTCCCAGACATGCTGGCGCTCGCGAGCCACCTTGAAGCGGAACTCGAACGCCACGCCACGAAAGATCAGCCCCATCAGCATGAAGATGATCGGCAGATAGAGCGCGGACAGCACCACCGAATAGGCCAGCGGAAACGCGGCGAACAGCCCTGCGCCGCCGAGTACCAGCCAGGTTTCGTTGCCATCCCAGATCGGCGCGACGGTGTTCATCATCACGTCGCGCTCGGAGGCGTCCTGCACGAAGGGAAAGAGGATGCCGACGCCAAGATCGAAACCGTCCATCACCACGTACATCATGACGCCGAAGATGATGATCACCGCCCAGATCAGTGAAAGATCGATACCCATGGATTCAATTCCTCTCGCCCAGTTGGTCGCCGTGCTCGTGTGGAAGCGCCTCGTCCGCCGCGGATATCGGACGCATTGGCGTGCGCGCCTCGCCGGGCCCACCGGTACCTTTCCCACGCCCTTCGCTGATCACCGGGCCTTTGCGCACCAGGCGCAGGACGTACACCATGCCCACCCCGAACACGGCGAAATAGACGATCACGAACATCGCCAGAGTGAGCCCCAGCTGGCCGGCACCGTGATTGGATACGGCATCGGCGGTGCGCATCAGCCCGTATATCACCCAGGGCTGGCGCCCGATTTCGGTGGTATACCAGCCGGCCAGAATGGCGATCAGCCCGGAAGGCCCCATCAGCAGCACCAGCCGCAGGAACGCGCGCGAGCTGTACATCCGGTCGCCACGCCGCAACAGCAGGCTCCAGATGCCGGTGACGATCATCAGCAGGCCGAGCGCGACCATGATGCGGAACGTCCAGAACACGATCGTCGAGTTCGGCCGGTCCTCAGGCGGGAAATCCTTCAGCGCCGGAATCGGTTCGCTCAGGCTGTGATTGAGGATCAGGCTGGCGAGGTAGGGAATCTCGATCTTGTAGCGCGTTTCCTCAGCCTCCATGTCCGGCCAGCCGAACAGCAACAGCGGCGTAGGCCCACCTTCGGAGTTGTCCCAGTGCCCTTCCATCGCGGCGATCTTCGCCGGCTGATATTCGAGGGTATTCAGCCCATGAAAATCGCCGATCACCGCTTGCACCGGCGCCACCAGCAGAGCCATCCACATGGCCATCGAAAGCATCTTGCGGATCGCCGGGTTGTCCTTGCCGCGCAACAGTTGCCAGGCTGCCGACGCGCCGACGAAGAATGCCGTGGCGAGGAACGCGGCGACAGCCATGTGCGCCAGTCGGTAAGGGAACGACGGGTTGAAGATGATCGCCAGCCAGTCCACCGGCACCACGATGCCGTCGATGATCTCGTGCCCCTGGGGCGTGTGCATCCAGCTGTTGGACGCCAGAATCCAGAAGGTCGAAATCAGCGTGCCCACGGCTACCATGAGCGTGGAGAAGAAATGCAGGCGTTCGCCGACCCGATTCCAGCCGAACAGCATGACCCCGAGGAAACCCGCTTCCAGGAAGAACGCGGTCAGCACCTCATAGGCCAGCAGCGGCCCGGTGACGCTGCCGGCGAACTCGGAGTAGGCACTCCAGTTGGTGCCGAACTGGTACGCCATGACGATTCCCGACACCACGCCCATGCCGAAATTGACCGCGAAGATCTTCAGCCAGAAGTGATAGAGGTCGCGATAGACCTCCTGCCGGGTCTTCAGCCAAAGCCCCTCGAGCACGGCGAGAAAGCTGGCGAGCCCGATGGTGATCGCCGGAAAGATGATGTGGAAGGTGATGGTGAAAGCGAACTGGACGCGCGCCAGTTCTAGTGCTTCCAATCCGAACATGGGCAACAACTCCTCGTCAAATGAGCGCCCGCGTCGTCTATGACGGTAAAAACGGGGTCCAGCACAAGTGACAGCAGAACGCGCCAAGGGTGCACCACGTGTGCCGTGCCATCTCGTCGCGCCCTCTGGATCGGCGGTCGAGCCATCGCGCGCCAGCGGTCTATGCTGGTCGTAGCCGCGTCAGCCTTGGAGTACCGCCGGTGCCGATCCATGCCTTCATCCCGCCATACATTCTCGACCGCATCATCGATCGCGGCTCGCCCTACCAGCGCGGCTGCGCTCAACAGACGCTGCACCACGTGCAGAGCCTGCTGCCCAATCCCGGCCCGCCGCGGCCCACGGCCATCGCCGAGCTTGGCGAGCTGCGCACGCCCGGCCACCCAAACCGGCGAATCCATGACGCGGAGCAGCAGATGCAACTGCCGGGTACCCTGCGACGTCGCGAAGGCCAGCCGGCCTCCGGCGACGCCGCGGTGGACGAAGCCTACGACGCGCTCGGCGCGACCTACACATTCTTCTGGCAGGTTTTCCAGCGCGACTCGATCGATGACCTGGGGATGCCGTTGATCGGCACCGTGCACTACGGCCAGGGCTACGAGAACGCGTTCTGGAACAGCGAACAGATGGTGTTCGGCGATGGCGACGGCGAGCTGTTCCAGCGCTTCACCCGCTCGCTGGACGTGGTGGCCCACGAGTTGACCCACGGCCTGATCGAGAGCGAAGCCGGGCTGGTCTATTTCAACCAGCCCGGGGCGCTCAACGAATCGGTCTCGGATGTGTTCGGCGTGCTGACCAAGCAGCACGCGCTCGGCCAGACCGCGGCGGAGGCCGATTGGCTGGTCGGCGCCGAGCTGCTCACCGACAAGGTCAACGGCGTTGCGCTGCGTTCCATGGCCAACCCGGGCAGCGCCTACGACGACCCGCTGCTCGGTCGCGATCCGCAGCCTGCGCACATGCGTGACTTCATCGAGACCCGCGACGACAACGGTGGCGTGCATCTCAATTCCGGCATCCCCAACCGCGCCTTCTACCTTGCGGCCATGGCGCTGGGTGGCTACGCCTGGGAGCAGGCCGGACGAATCTGGTACGCCACCATCTGTGATCCACAACTGCCCAATGATGCGGACTTCGCAACCTTCGCCGGTGTGACGCTGAGCCATGCGGCGCAGCTGTACGGTCGTCAGTCGCCTCAGGTTCAGGCGCTGTATGAAGCCTGGACGTCAGTGGGCGTAGCACTGCGCTGAGGAGGCAGGATGAAGATGCCAGCACTGGGACCGGAAACCTCGTTGCGCGTATCGCGCCAGGGCGGTTTCGTCGCGGCGCCAGGCCTGGCGCGAACCCGACAGATCGAATTCGCCGACTGCG